>Ga0315273_10012224_pt1 | contig 10993 bp, 6 predicted proteins | sample YL17G02_0_MG_FD_205753 | JGI IMG/M metagenome (GOLD analysis project Ga0315273, IMG submission 205753) | Sediment microbial communities from Yellowstone Lake, YNP, Wyoming, USA - YL17G02_0 | ecosystem: Environmental > Aquatic > Freshwater > Lake > Sediment | place: USA: Wyoming | collected...
GAGACACAAATAATAGCTTTTCTAGTTCTGCATTTACTGCTCCAGTAGCAGGTTGGTATTCATTTTTAGCGACTGCTGAAACAGGAACTGCCAATACAAATTTTGCAGTATACATTACATCAAATGGAACCCTTGTACTTCATGGTCCACAATTAAGTGCTACTACATTAAAAACTGGTGTCTTTGGAATACTTCTATTAAGTGTTGGAGACGTAGTAAAACTAAATGCTGTTTGCAGCAATTCTATAGTTGTAAATGGTGGTTACTTTTCTGGATTTATGATCCGCTCGGCGTAACCTTATAACCTAACAAAAATCATGGCAACTATCGCACAACAAAAACTTGTAGCTAACAGGCAAGCTGCACGGCAACGAATGATGTCGAACCAAGAAGCAAAAAAGGCAAAAAAAGCAGCAAAAGCAGAGGCAGAGGCAAAGGCAAACAAGGGAAAGCTCGACTACGCAAAAGAAGGAACTCGGTATCTCGACGCGCAGCAGGCAATCCTCGACAAAACGATTGGGTTAGAGTCTCAGTTTCGTCCACAATTCGGTGCCCAGAACCTAGCGGATATCGGTCAGTACACGACCGGGTTGCAGGGAATTCTCGGTCAAGCAACCCAGACCGCACAGGACCAACTGTCGGCATCGAAAGCGGCAGAGATCCAATCGATGACGTCGTTGACGGGCAAAACCCGTAGTTTCCTCGATAGCATCTCGCCCGAGCAAAGTGCGATGGTCCGGCAGGCGACGCAAGCAGCAAACCGTGCCTACTCGATGTCGGGCACCCTGACGCCCGACCAGATGCGGTCATCTACACAATTCGCACGCGAGTCCGCTGGGCAAGCCGGGCGTGTCGGCGGGAATGCCGACATCTCGGCGCAGATCTTGAACCGTGAACAAATGCTTGGTGCGCGTCGGGCTGAGGCGGCAGGTGCCGGGCAACAGGCATACGGACTGGCGCAGTCGATGTATCAACAACCGACTTTCAGCCTGCTAGGTCAACCTAGTCAGGCATACAATGCCGGGCAGCAGGCGAACGTCTACGGCATGGGTCTGCTGGGTCAATCGACCCCGCAGATGATCAACCCAGACGCCGGCATCAACCTAGCGATGGCGGAACGTCAAGACGCGACTGCAAAACGAAACGCACAACTTCAAGCAGGCGCGACAAAATCAGCAGGAAATTCTGCGATGGTTGGATCCATGGCAGGCGCGGGAGTAGCAATTGGAGTAGCGCTTATTTAATGACTAAGATTGAGAAATCTCAAGAACTGATTGCTGCCGGGGTCAAGGCATTTCCCCGAGGCATGGTCGCATGGTCTGGAGGAAAGGATAGCATGGTGCTGCTGCACCTGATGAGAGAGATGGGTATACACTATCCGATCATCTTCTTTCGGGAACCGTGGCAACCGCAAAAATATGTTTTTCACGATGAATTGATCCGCAATTGGGAATTGCTGGTCTACTCTTGGCACCCCACAGAAAGTTCGTTCCAGCAGACGGAAAATGAGTTTGAGGTGCAGAACCTATACCGAATCAATTCGACGACCATGACGTGCCCAACAGGCATCGTTGAACCAGTCATTGATTTGCCTTGGGCATGTGCCATCGACATACTTCACCGACCCAAACAAGTGATGTTAGAAATATTGGATTTCGACTGCATTTGGGTTGGGCACAAAGGATGCGATTCGGATCCAATTCTTGGTGGAGACGCCGGAACGAGGATAGAGGCAAGAATTCTTCCAACGATGGCAAACATGATGTTTCCGCTCAGAGATTGGACGCACGACGACGTCTGGGAATACATCGAGTCGAACAACATTCCATTCGATCACCACCGATACGAAAAGGTGGATGGAAAATGGGGAGAGAAAAAAGACAAACGACACAACATGGACTATGTGCATGCGTGCACCCGGTGCGTGGATCGTCGCCCAGAAGCAGACAAGTACGTCACCTGCCCAAAAATAGGAATGGTGATAGAGAACATCTCGTCAATGGTGCCGTGGGCAAGTCAGGAAAAACTAACTTACATGAAAGACTAAAACTATGATTATCGGAAACTCAATTAATCCCGGGCTAATGGTCAACGACTACAGTGGCATCGCCAATGCAGGTGCCATACAAGGTCAGGCAAGCGCCCAACTCGGCAAAGACATCTCCGGCGCAATTTCGTCTGGCGTCGATATCTACCAATCGATGAAAGCTCAAGAAGGTCAGATGAGCGCCTTTGGCAAGAGCATGGACCACATGGCAAAGGCATTCCCGGCGCAGGCGGATTTCTACAACCAAGCAAAGTCTGAAATCTTCGACCCGAATGCCAGCATGATCGAACGCGCCGGGCGCATGCAGGGATACCAAGGCATGATGCAAAACATGTTTACTGCTCAAAAAATGCAGCAAGAAAATCAAATGAATAGCATGCGGATGAACCAAATGGGTCAAGCAGGTGGAGCAGGCGGAGCAGAAGCAAAATCATCATTCTAACAATATGGAAACATTTGATCCGCTTTCAATTGCGCGAGAAGGCACAGAGTCGCAGGCAGTAGCATTGCAAGTTGCTGAACTTGCAAAACAAGCAAGATTGCTCGGTCTTAACGAACAAGCCGATGCCATGACTAAAGCATTGTATTTTTCCATTAAAAATAAAAATGAATTGGGATTCAAAGCTGCAAAATCACTGGCACTGGGTGTCATGGAAAGTGTAAAATCAGCAAGAGAGCAAAAGCAAAAAGTCAACGAGTCGGCATCAAGGATAAAATCCATTCTTGGATTTGCAAAAGATTCTCAAATGACAATCGATCCAGCATTAATTTCTTCCGCAGCAATGATGGAGAAAAATGGAGACGCCGCAGGATTGGACGAACTAACAGGTTTGCTCAAAGGCAACATTACTCGGCAAGCAGAATCGCAAACAAAACTGCAAGAAGCTCAAGCAAAGGGGACGATGAGTTCCACGGCACAGATTGAGGCTAACAAAATCATGGCGGAACAACTTCTTAATCAGTTCCACAACGCGCAACGAATACTGAACGACCCTGAGAATTACAAAGCATTTACTGGAAATCCATTTGAACAAAAAGCAAATGAGATTCGAGGAATTGGCAACAACGTAAAAAGTTACTACAATAGTATCTCTGGCTACAATTTAGCAAAAGGTATGGCAGAAATCAAAGCGGCAACTGGCACTGCTGCTGGCATGTCTGAGGGTGAAACCAAGGCATTTCAACAGGCACAGTCGGCGCTCAATATTAACCAAGATTGGAGCAATGCCGCCGAGTCGCTAAACATCTTCAACTCAACAATAATTCGATCATTAAAAAAACTTGGAGTCAGAAATCAATACTTAACACCACAAGGTGCACAGGACTGGTTGCTGAACACCGACGTTAGTCGTCCATTGTTAGACTCTGAAGAAATACCTTCGCAACCTGTAGCGGCACCGAGGTCCAATCCAGTGGTTCCAACGTCCACAACAGGAACTCCAACAACTCAATCATCGAGTAATTTAGCACCCACCTTTGGTGGGCAAGTAACATTATTGACACCGATGCCATTGCCTAGTGTGCCTGCACAACCTGCCCAGCAAGCCCCAGCAACGCCGACGCCGACACCGATGCCAACGCAACCTGTAGCGCCAGACACAACGCAAACGGCAAATCCAGTAAATCCATACGCAACCATACGTTCCAATGTAAACAGACACATTGGAGCATTTGATTTACAAACTAAATAAAATGGCAACACAAGATCCATTGTTAGATCCACTGCCAACGAATACGGTCACAGGCGTTGGCACGTTAACGTCTCCAGACGACTTTGATCGAAATGCGTTTGTTTTTACGGATGATACAAAAAAAGACTTAGTAAGTTATTTTAATTCTAAAGAAGATCACCCAATAGCAAGCCTAACAAAAAATCAAAAAGATGCAGCAGTATCTGGGTTCAAAGATTTTGTTAAGGTAACTGCTCAATCGAATGCGGATCCCGGGATGGTACTTCCCGAAAAGTTTGAGATCCCAGCATACAGTGAGTACAATGGACCAATTATTGAGGCACAATTCCCAGCAGTAAATACCCCGGATGACTTGATCAATTTTGGAATGGTTGACGAAAACGGACCGACCGACAAAGGAAGTTTGATGATAGACCTCAAAAAAATCGGAGGTCTTAATCCCGATTACACGCTTAACCTAACAGGAAAGGCACTGTTGTCCGATCAAGAAGAATCGTTAAAGCCAGAAAACCTTCCGATTTTCATGGAGCGGAAACGACTCAAGTTGGACGAGCCAGAAGAAAAATCTTGGGGAACGATCTGGGACGAGTTTTCTGGAGTGCTTAAAAGCACTTTGGACACGTTTACCGCAATTAATCCACTGGTCAACCTCGGGGTGGCATTGACGCAAGACGACAAAACAAAAGCGATGTTCGACGCTCGCAGAAATGCAATGGTCGAAGCAGGAGTAGGCGGAGTTGTAAAATTTGAAAACACATTGGCGAGCGGAGCATCAACCATTGCAAAAGGTTTGTTAGCAAGAGCGGTCACAGAAGGAAAACAACAAGACGTTGTTCTTGCAGCGCTCGATCAAAATTTCAAGCGCACCCAGTTTCAGCAGCAGGCATTCAAGTCGTCCGAGGCGCTGCATGAAATATTTGGTCTGACCAACTGGGTTGACCAGATGTCTAACGCAAAAGAACAACTCGGCGAAGCAGGGTTTCAGAAAGCTCAACAAACGGGTGAGGTCGGCGGACAAATGTTATTCTCGATCATCAACCCACTGGCACCAGAAAACGTCGCCTTCAACATGGGAATGAAGTTGACGATGGCGCCCTTCAAGGTTGCCGGAGCGATGGTCGGAACGGCAAGAGTAACAGCAGAAAAATTCGCTGAGGCATCTAATAACCTTGAGGCAATCAACATCAATCTTGCCAAGACACAAGCGGCAGGTGCAGCAGCAACAAAGTATTCTGCTTCGCTTCAAACGGCAGCAGAACGACTGACGGCAGAGGGAAATATTGCGGCAGCAAAGTCAATCGGAAAACAAATCGTCAAGTCGAATAACATTGCCCAAAAAGCAGTATTCCAAGCTGAGCAATGGACAAAACTTGCTGGTGAAGCATCACAAAAAGTTGACTTCCTTGCACCGAGTGCATCGAGAGCAAATGGGATTATCAAGGTCGCCGACATCGCCGCGCAGTTCCCAAAATTGATCACCACTCCGGTAGGATTCACTTTGCAAAAAGTCGGTCGAGGAATGATTAAAATTGACGCCGGGCTTGAAGCAGCATCTCAAAAAATGGGTGCCGGAAAATTCTACAACGCAATGACCAAGTGGTCGAGCATGGCAGGAATTGGAACATTCGGTTCCGTCTCAGGACTGCCACCGTCGATGGCATGGTTTCCGGCGGCATTCAAACTGGCATGGTCAACGGCGCCGGCGATTGAAGCGGCAGGCGACTTCGTCAGGATCGTCGGTCGCGAGGCATCCGCCGCCCGGGGAGCAATCCCAATGTGGCGAAAAATCGGGAGGATGCAGAATGCCGGACCTGCCCACCGAATGGTCGCCGGGTTTATGGACGTCGCTACTCTCGGCGGGTTCCCCGTCGTTCAGAATGCAGTCAAGGGCGGCATCGCGGCGACGGTAGCAACCGTCCCGGTTGATTTGGCATTTCGCTACGTATCGTTGGGCGGAGAAACTACTCCAAACACGCTCAAAGAATCAATTGTCGGCACCTCATTCTTTGCCGGAGGAGGAGCATCCCTCGGTGCCACCCATATGGGATCGAAGGGAACGCTTAAAAAACTTCAGATGGGCGACGTCTTAAACTTTCGTCGCAGCATCGTCGAGCCGCAACAACGCATGATGTTTGATGCGATGCCCCGAGGTTACAGGGACGCTATTGGATCCTACTCAGGTTCCAAACCTAATACCCCAATCGAATTCGTAAAAGAAGGCGGGGGAAATTACGATCCAAGTACCAACACAATCCGGATCAACCCAAACGCAAAAAATCCACTTAGACCATTGATAGCGCACGAAATTCTTGAGTCATTGGTGGTACAATCTAACATGGGAGAAGCAATTCGCACGATGCTTGTCGGCGACGGGGTTCAGACGGGTGGATTGCTGCGCGACAGGAATGGCAATCTGGATCCGAAATTCATTGAATTCCGCGACCGATACAACCAACTACGACAAGCCGAGGTCAACCGGATCAACCAGACCAGACCACCCGAGAATCGTGAGTCGTTCACGCCACTGAACGACCGTGACATGGCGAAGGAATATTTCATCGAGATGAATGCCGACGACATGGCGGGTCTAGCCGAATCCGGTCAACTGGGAAAATTTGCAGCACGGTCTGCCGCTTCAAGAAAGATGATAGATCTTGGCAACACGATCTTGAACAAGTCATCGATCCTTCGCAACCTCCATTTCAATCTCGGCGGGGTCATGGACTCCGGAGGGAAAATGGTCATGGGCAACGGGTTGCTCGCCGATGGCATCCGCCAATTGCCAGAGGCAAAAGCGATGTTCCAAAAAATGGTCCGCGACACGGCAGGACGACCGAATGCCGTCAAGATGACTGCCGAGAAATCCAAGGGATCTGTCATCCCGACGTCTGGCATGGACGACCCACTCTGGAGCGATATGACCGCTTACTGGAAGACCGACCAAGCAGGGGTTCCGATAAAAGACAAGAGCGGCAACTGGATGCCTTTAGAACGTCATGTAGAGCAGGCACGTGAGCAGGCTGGGTTATTGATACAGGCAGACCAGAAACAACGCATCGCAGCAGGGGAGACCATCCCAAAGCACGAAATCCAGTACTCGCCAGAGACCGGGTGGAGAGGCAAATACTTCAGCGCCGCCCAAATTGAAATCATCAAGAACAGTGGGTATTTCAACGACTCGCAGATTCGACTTTTTGAGCACGTCAATAATGCCGCAAAGCGTGGCAAAGGCGAACGGTTCTTGATGATCTACAACCCAGCGACCTCAAGCCGACTTCGCGGACGTGGCAGAAAGTCATATTTAACCCTCGGACCAACCATGAAAGAAGGTGGCATCCTCGGGTTCTCAATGGGTCAGAAAGGACAACTCTTGATCGATATCATCGACACCCAGCAGTTGCACCAGAACGTCATGGAGCAAGCCGGGAAGAAGATTGGTCAAAAACTCTACAAGGGCAACATCGACAAGATTTTGACCGACATCAATGCGGTCATGGACCTGCATGGCAAGGGCGAGTCGGCAGACATTCATTTCAAGCAGGAATACGGTGCCGACTGGAAAGCGCACAAGGACTTCATCAACTCGACGTTTGGGGACATCTCTGGGGGCGCAAAAGCTCGCCCAGCAGACTACATGATGATTAACCCGGTGCTGGTCACCGACCGTCCCACCAACGCAGTATTCAAGACTTACCGTCTGGACCGTCTCAACAAGGCAACCGCAATGGAGGGCACCACCGGGATCCCAATGGACTACAACATGGTCAAGGCGAACTACATGCCAGACGGGGTGCCATTGTTCACGCCAGACGGCGAACCCGTTGACTTGCGCTACACTGCCGTCGAGGACGAAAACGGACTCAGAGCAGTGCCCGGTGCGAATTACGGCAAGAAGAATGGCATGCCAGTTGAAGATGCAGGTGGCAAAGAAACGCCAGCAAAAAATGCAACTGTTGAAGACTTCAACAAACCAAATGAATTCTATCGGGTAATCAGAGGATCAAAAGCATTCGATGATATAGTTAAAAGCGGTCTAGTCAGAACAGATTCAGAATTTAAACCAACTGGATTATCAAAAGGAGCAATTGCAAATAGACCAACAGCATTCCCATCGTTTTCAAAAGGAGAAGTATCAAAAAACTATATTGCAGGAGAAAATAACCACTACGTTATTGCCACGTCCGATTCGTCAATTGCGCCATCAACACTAGGAAGACATGGTAAGGGGAGTACCATGTTTCCAACTGATGCGAATGGAAAAGCAATGAAGTCACTAGATGCTTCAAATGTTGATGTTTACAAGCACATTGGTGATGGTAAATATGATCTTGTCTACTCAAATGGACAAGAAGTAAAAGAAGGTGGGAATATGCGTCCATCTAATCTCGCTCCGCTTCCTGAAACAAACAAAATTCCTGATTTTTACAATTACGACAGGATTGAATCTGATTCAGGTGGAGGGGAAGCTGATACATTCCAAAGTGGTTCAGTATTTTATAAGGACTACAGAAACAAACAAAAAGGTTTTGGAATGTGGAAAGATGAGGGCGGGGCAAAATCACGTCCAGCTTCATTGGAAGAATTTAGAATAAGAACAAATCTTCATAACCTTTTCTTTCCGGATAGCAAAATAGATATCATATATGCTGATAAAGATGGGGTCATAACGTCACAAAAAGAAGTTTATGGAGATCAAGTAGAAACTGATGATGTTAGGGGATTGTTAAAACAAAAAGGTTGGGATCATGTAAGTGGAGATACATTTAGACACAAGTCTGGTGCAATGATGTACGATGCAGACTACAATGGCGCAACAACTTATGAGAAAGACGCTGATGGAAATATGGAGGCAGTCAATTGGATTCCTTTTGATGTATTGATTGTTCCGGGGAAAACAAGAGAATCTGACCCATCGACACTCAACCGTCTTCCTGAGCCAGCAACCACCAGTTACCTGCCAGAGGGTAAACACGACAGAGATACCGCAATAAAAAACAAGGATGTCTTTGCAAAAAGGTTTGAAAACTTTAAACCACAAGTTGGCGTTGATGGCGTTGACGTTGGATGGCAAAGGCCTAGTGATGGAAAGTTTGTTGATACAGGCGAACATTATAATTTTTACAAAGATGATAATGGTAACCAACTAGGTAATCCAAATGAAATTGGGTATGTAAGAATTGTAAAAGAAGGCAAGGATTTATACTACGAAGGTAAACCAAATCCAAAGCAACTAAGGGAACTAAAGGACACGTCAATTGAACTAGGTTTAACTCTTATTGCAGATAACGAATCGACCCGCTACCTGCCAGAGGGTGATAAGAAAACTAAAGAACGTCAAGTCATAGGCGACGATATGGTTATTGATAAAGGAGATAGTGACACTCTTGACGTAATACAATCAGTTAATGCAGAAACTCAAATGCCGTCATGGAAAGACGACAAGCCTGTACCAGTATCTTTTGGTTACGATCTAGCATCAGCACCGCATATTAATAAATTTGCAGGGAAAGTTGAAAACCCATCAACCGAGTTTTTAGATAATTTACCATATGATTTAAATCGTGCAGAATATGGCCGAGTAAAATCTCTTATTGAAAACGGTGTTGTTGATTATTTCGCTAATAAAATGGCAAATGAAACAAGGGTTGTTTTAAAAGACCCAGCAATTGCTGCCGGTAAGGGTTGGTATAGCAGGATGAGGGTTAAACTTCTAAATGCATTAGGTGAAACAGGAAGAGAATTGTTTTCCCAATTCCTTGGTGCAACTAGCGCACAGACTCCGGTAGATGAGAACTTCTTGCAAACAGTTGATGCACATGAAGGCATGAAGTCTGGAAGATATGATAGGCATAGAAAGGGTTATTTAACTGCAATTAAGGCAGAGATGAATGGGACTCTTGATAAGGAAATAGTAAAAACTAAATCAGTAGAAAGCATTCAAACTATTCTTTCTAAATTAAAAGATGCTTTACCATTAGCAAAGGTGAAAGCCGACAAGATTGCAATTTATGCTGAAATCAAAAGTCTTACTAAGCTTATTGAAACGCCAGTAAATAAAAGGACTGAGGCTCAAAGAATTAAGCTATACGTAGTTGCAAACGATCTCCTTCCTCGTAGATCAAACGGTGCAAAATTTAATGCTAACTCTGGGGCAGTTTTAAAAGTTATTGCTGGTGTGTGGTTGAATAATAGAGAATCACCTAAAACACCAAACTTTGCTGGCAACTTGTCTGGACGAACCGTCCAAGCAACTATTGATATTTGGGCAGCTAGATACATTCGTAGGATGATCTATGGGGGTGAAGGAGTACCGTGGAGAATCCAACCAAAGTCAGAAGTAGGTGTATCTAAAGAAGATTTTGCATTCTCTCAAATTGTCATGGAACGAGCAGCAAAAAAACTTGATATGAACCCTGATGACCTACAAGCAATTCTTTGGTTTGCTGAGAAGGATTTTTGGGATAAGAAGAAATGGACAAAAAACGAAGGTGCAAAGAAATCAAGTTTTGATGATATATTTGACATCTTCTTTCCAGAGGGTAAAAAGCCACTCTCCTTTGCTGAGGGTTCAGCAATGATTAAAAATGCTAGAGAGCAACAAAAAGCCATTGCGAAAAAGGAGAAAAAAGATAACCTGAAAGCAGAAGCAAATGCTCTTGGGATATCTGTTGCGGCATTAACCCGTATGAAGAAACAAAAGAACTAAGATGAAAATTGGGAACAAACAATTTGAAAAGGATGAACTTGCTGCATATTCAGCTACGATGCGGGGGATGGCTACAAATGATAACCAAGACCCATATGATGATTCAATTAATGATGCACTAGATCAACTTGGGAGAATCTATGATATTATTGGTTATCCTTCAAATAAACCAAAGACATCTACCAACTCACCCACTAGCAAAAATAAAACTCTTGCAGGGCAGATCAGAAAGATGAAAGAGTAGCACATGGCAGAAAGGAAATCCATTACTACTGAACTAGCAGAGGAAGTACCAACCGAGTGGTGGGACGAAGTCATGGAAAGGGCTAGGACCATTGGTGACAAGAGGCACATTGAGCATTGGAACCCGCGCAAGGCCGCCAAGGCACTGTGGATGCTGGCACAGGGCAACTCTATCCTCGGCATATCGCAGCAGACGGGTCTAGACAGGCAGACCATCCGTAGCCTGTCATGGCGACACACAGACACCCTAGAGACGAAGCGTAAGGAGTTTTCCAAGTCCTGCGCTCTTGCCGCCGAGGAGTTTAC
>Ga0315273_10012225_pt1 | contig 10993 bp, 7 predicted proteins | sample YL17G02_0_MG_FD_205753 | JGI IMG/M metagenome (GOLD analysis project Ga0315273, IMG submission 205753) | Sediment microbial communities from Yellowstone Lake, YNP, Wyoming, USA - YL17G02_0 | ecosystem: Environmental > Aquatic > Freshwater > Lake > Sediment | place: USA: Wyoming | collected...
CGGGTTCGCAAGTCGCGGGGACAGCACAAGGAATCCGCGCTGCCGCCTCTCTTTCGAACTCGGCGATGTAAACGATTACAAAGCCAGCCAGCTCCTGTCAAGCACCGAAGTCGCCTTTCTTGATGACTGGAGGGTTTCTTAATAGACATGCGGTGGGTGCCCGTCCGCGGAGCGGAGGGGGAACCCTCCTGGCTCATGGTCCGATATCGCTGGGCCACTTGTGCTTGCGGGATCAGGCAGGTGTGATCGGCCTGCTCCACGCTCCGGGGCGACCTCCAACCTGGCCGGGTCAAAGGCCCCGAGTGGCCCACCGGACGCATCACCCGAGCGCTGTCCGCTCCGGCGCACCGAGCATCGCCCGGTCTCGCTTCCGCTGCCGCGGGCGATTGAGAGACAATCATCATGTCGATGCGCAAGAAGACGAACGCGCTTCCACCGGCGCGTGACCCGCACCCGAAGGAGCCCCCGATGTCCCGCCTCACCCTTCACACCGCGGCGTGGTGCTGCGCGCTCGGCCTGATGCTCGCGTCCGCCCCCGTCGCGCATGCGTTCGCTTTCGTGGTGCCCGATGGCTTCGTGGTCGAGGACGCGGCGCCGGGCGGCACGTTCATCGACGCCACCGCGATGTGCTTCCTCACCCCCGACCGCTTCCTGGTGGCGGAGCAGGGCGGCGTGGTGTGGATCGTCGATCACGGCGTCCGTCGTGCCACCCCATTCATCGATATCAATCGCAAGGTGCTCTACAACGGCGACCGCGGGCTGCTGGGGATGACCGCCGACCCGCAATTCACACAGAACCACTACGTCTACCTGCTCTACACGGTGGATCCCGACTCGGCGGTGACCGACGTCACCAAGCCCGCCTACGGCCGGCTCGAGCGCTACACGGTGAGCGCGGCCGACAGCAACAAGCTCGACCCCGCCACGCGCGTGGTGCTGATGGGACGCACCTGGGCCGAGGGCCCGGCGAGCGGTTCGATCACGCACGCGATCGGTTCCCTGCGCTGGGGTGAGGATGGCACGCTGCTGGTGTCGGCGGGCGACGGCGGCGAGTATTCGGGCGTCGACGCCGGCGGACGCGACCCCGGTCTGTTCACCGCCGGACGCTGCGATCCCTACGAGGACATCGGCGCGTTCCGCGCGCAGTACATCGGCAGCCTGTGCGGCAAGATCCTGCGTCTCGATCCCGCCACTGGGCTCGGCCTGCCGAGCAATCCCTACTGGGACGGCAACGCGGCCTCGGTACGTTCGCGCGTGTGGCAGTACGGGCTGCGCAATCCGTTCCGCTTCGGCGTCAAGCCGGGCAGCGGCTCCAGTCTGCCCTCGGCCGGCAAGCCGGGCACGCTCTACATCGGCGACGTCGGCTGGGAGACGTGGGAGGAGATCGACGTCGCGACCACCGGCGGCAAGAACTACGGCTGGCCGTGCGTCGAGGGATTCCACACCAACTCCCCATACGTCTCGGCCGCGCCCGCGCATCACGATTGCAGCACGCTCGGCACCGTCGCGAATCCCGCCACCGCGACCGCGCCGGTCGCCGACTGGAGTCATGTCGACGCCGCTCTGAGCAACCCGCCCGACATCGGTGGGGTGAGCGCGGTGGGCGGTCAGGTCTATTCGGGCACGACCTACCCGCCCACCTACTGGAACGGGTTCTTCTACGGGGACTACCTGGGGACCTGGATCAACGTCGCGCGCTTCGACGCCACCAATCGTCTGATCGATGTCCTGCCGTTCGGCATCGACATGGAGAATCCCGTCGACTTCGCGGTGCACCCGGTGACGAAGGATCTCTACTACGTCGCGATCGGCCCGGTGGACCACGGCAACGGGCACGTCCGTCGCATCCGCTGGGCCGGCGCGACCGCGGTGATGCCGGCCGAGCCGCCGTCCGAACTCGAGATGTCGGCGCTGGCGCCGAACCCGGCGCGCGGCCAGGTGCACTTCACGCTCGGGCTGCCCGCGCGCGCCACGGTGCGCATGTCGGTGATCGACGTGACCGGGCGCGAGATCTGGCGCGACGGGCCGCGCTCGCTCGAGCGCGGCCGCTGGACGCTCGGCTGGTCCGGACGCGACATCAACGGCCATGCCGCCCCGGCGGGGTTGTACTTCGTGCGCGTGTCGACGGGCGCGGCTGCGGTCACCCGCCGCGTGGCGTTGCTGAGCGACTGAGCGCCGGTGGAAGGGCGCCGGCTCGCGGCCGGCGCCACCTGCTCCCCGGGCGCGCCGGACCTGCTAGCATGGCGGGCATGGACGCTCCCCTCTCGCAGCGACGCACGCGTGTGGCGGCCGCGTGGGACCTGAAGGACGACGTGGTGCTGATCGGGGCAGGCGAGGCCATCTCCGTCCCCGGCGGCGCCGACCAGACCTACCCGTTCATCGCGCACTCCGAGTACTTCTGGCTCACCGATCGCGAGACGCCGGGTGGCGTGCTGGCGTTCGATCCGAACGACGGCTGGACCGACTTCGTGCCCGCCGTGTCCGAGGCCGAGCGGGTGTGGGAAGGACGCACCGACGCGCCCGGGACCCCGCTGCCCGAACTCGCCGGCTGGCTCGCCGCGCGACGCGGCCGCCGGCTGGTGGCACTCGGGGTGCCGCTCCCGGGGCTGCCCGCCGAGGCCGCACGCGTCGCCGAAGTGCGGGAGGCGCTCACCCACGCGCGGCGGCCCAAGGACGCGGTCGAGATGACGCGCATCCGCGACGCGGCGCGCGCCACCGAGGCGGGCTTCGAGGCGGCGGTGCGCTCTATCCGGCCCGGCGCCAGCGAGCGCGCGATCCAGGGCGAGCTCGAGAGCGCGTTCTTCCGCGCCGGCGGCGACCGCACCGCCTACGGCACCATCGTCGGCGCGGGCTCCAACTCCGGTGTGCTCCACTTCACCCCCGGCGCTCGCGTGGTCGCGGCGGGCGACAACGTGCTGATCGACGCCGGCGCCGAGATCGGGCGCTACTGTGCCGACGTGACGCGCACGTATCGCGCCGGTTCCGCCGACGCGGGGCTGTTCCGCGATCTGTACGCGGTGGTGCTCGGGGTCGAGGAGCGCGCGGTCGCGCGCTGTGTGCCCGGCGCCGAGTGGCGCGACGTGCACCTGAGCGCGGCGCTCGAGATCGCCGACGGACTGGTCCGCATCGGGCTGCTGCGTGGCGATCCCGCCACCCTGCTCGAGCGCGACACCGTGGCGCTGTTCTTCCCGCACGGACTCGGGCACATGGTCGGGCTCGGCGTGCGCGACGCGAGCGGCTACCTGCCGGGACGGGCCCGCAGCACGCGTCCCGGACTGAGCATGCTCCGCACCGATCTGCCGCTCGAGGCGGGCTACGTCATCACGGTCGAGCCGGGCGTGTACTTCATCCCCGCGCTGCTGCGCGATCCCGCGCGCCGAGCACTGCACCGTGACGCGGTGGCGTGGTCGAAGGTCGACGCCTTGCTGGACTTCGGCGGCATCCGCATCGAGGACGATGTGCACGTCACCGCGGCGGCACCCGAGAACCTCACCGTCGCGATCCCGAAGGACCTCGACCACGCCATGATCGGCTAGCCTCCGGTTGAGAACGCAGGGTGAGCGCGTTGCGGGCGCCAGCGGCTCCACGAAGCGAACGAGGCCCCGGCACTCGCCGGGGCCTCGCGTGTCCGTGACGACCTACTTCTTGCCGCCGCCCGGCGCCGGCGTCGTCGGAGCCGGAGTGTTGTCGTCCGACGCCGGCGTGTGACCGCCCGGCACGATGTTCGGGTCGTGGCAGCGGATGCACAGATCGCGCTTCGGATCGGCCTTGAGCAGACCATCGAGCTCGCCCGCGTGCGGCAGGTGGCAGCTCGTGCAGGTGAGCGGGCGGCCGTCGGGATCGAGCCGCTCGCTGCTGGTCTTGTGGAAGTGCTTCGACAGGTCCGTGTGGCAGGACTGGCACATGTCCGCGATCGTCTTCTCGTTCATGAGCTTCGGGCCGTTCGAGCCGTGCGCATCGTGGCAGGCCATGCAGCCTTCCTTCATCGCCTCGTGGACCACCTTGCCCTGGAACGCCGAGCGCTTGTGACAGTCGAAGCACAGCTGCGAGCGGGGCCGCTTCAGCGTGGGGTTCCCCTCGCCACCGTGGGGCCCGTGGCAGTTCAGACACTGCGCCCCGGTGGTCACCGGCGCGTGCGTGTTCTGACGTCCGGCCCAGCTGCCCTGCTGGTGGCAGCCGATGCACAGGTCGGCACCGGTCTTCTTCAGCGCCGGCTTGCCCTTCTCGATATGACACGCGGTGCAGTCGCCGCGCATGAACGGGATGTGCTTGGCCGGCAGCATGAGCCCGTGCTCGCCCAGCTTCTGGACGTGCGGGTCGTGACAGCTCTGGCAGCGCACGTTCGCCAGGTCCATGCCCGGATGCTTGGCGACCAATGCCGGCTTGGTCGCGGCGTGGCACACCGTGCACAGCGCGGCGCCCTGGCGCCGCGTCATGCCGGGATCCTCCGAGCCGTGACTCGCGTGGCACGTCAGGCACATCGCGCGGCCCGCGGGCGGATGCGCGCTGCCCGCCGCGATCTTGTCGAACATCGGCTTGTGACAGCCCAGGCACAATTCCTTCGCCGGCTTCACCAGCAGCCCCGCGCCCTTGCCACGATGGGGCTCGTGGCACTTGGCGCAGTCACCGGCCGCGGCCGGCGGGTGCCCGTGCTTGAGACTCGCGTCGGACAGAACCTTCTGGTGGCACTTCGCGCACAGCTCGGAAGGCGAGCCGAGCAACAGCGCGTTCCGGTTCGAGCCGTGCGGTGAGTGGCAGCTCAGGCATTGGCCCTTCGCCACCGGCGGGTGCACGTGCTCGTCGGCCGTGCGCGCCTTGGAGCGCTCGTGACACTTGTTGCAGAGCACCTCGGGCTTGGCGATCAGATTGAGCTTGCCCGGCGCGCCGGGACCGTGACACCGGGTGCAGTCCTTCTCGGCGAAGCCCGGGTGCACGTGCGTCGGGATGAGCTTCGCCACCTTCGAAGCGTGCGGGACGTGGCAGCTCAGGCACTGGGCCGTGGCCAGGTCGGCGCCCTTGTGCGCGGCCTTGAGATCAGCGTCGCTCGCGTCGTGGCACTCGGTGCACAGCGCCGGGACCGCGCGCACCAGCGCCGGCGCCGCCGCGCCACCGTGCGGGTCGTGACACGTCATGCAGTCACCGTCGGCCACCGGCTGGTGGACGTGGTCGCCCTCCTGTCCGATGGTCACGTGACACTGCCGGCACAGATCCGAGGCCTTCGCCTTGAGCAGCTTCGGCTCCTTCGTGCCGTGCGGGTCGTGGCACGCGGCGCAGTTCCCCATCTTGGCGGCGGTGTGCGGACCGGGGCCGGCGATCTTGCGGGCGATGGCGCCGTGACACTTGCCGCACAGCTCGGCCGGCGGCGCCGCGAACAGCGCCTTGGTGTAGCCGGCGTGCGGGGCATGGCAGTTGGTGCACTGCCCCTCCTTCACGCCCGGATGCACGTTCGGCAGGTTCACCTGCTGCGCGAGCTCGTTGTGACAGGTGGCGCACATCACGCCGCTGGGCGCCTTGAGCAGCTTGCTCTGCTCCGAGCGGTGCGGCTCGTGGCAGGCGATGCAGTTCCCGGCCGAGAACGGCGTGTGCTGCTCGAGACCGGCCGTCTTCTTGATGAGGTCGCCGTGGCAGGTCGCGCACAGCGCCTTGGTGTCATTCCGCAGCAGATGCTCGTTCTTGCCGGCATGCGGAAAGTGGCAGTGCAGGCAGTCCTTCTTCGCGGCCGGTGGGTGCACGCCCTTGCCGGTGGCGATGTCCTCGCCGAGATCCTCGTGACATTTGAGACACATCGCGCCGTCGGGGGTGACCGCCATCTTCTCGTTGGCCGAGCCGTGCGCGTCGTGGCACGACGCGCACATCCCCCTGGCGAACGCGGCGTGGACCACCGGCAGCTTGAGGTCGCGTTTCACCTCCTCGTGGCACTCGCCGCACAGCTCGATCGGCTTGGCCTTGAGCAATGCTCCGGACCCCACGCCGCGGTGCGGGTCGTGGCACTTGAGACAGTCGTCTTCCGCCATCGCGCCGTGCGGATGCGGCCGGTCGGTGGCGTCGGCGTAGCTGGCGTGACACTTGAGGCACAGCTGCTGCGATGACGCGATCAGCTTCTTGGGCGCCGGCCTGCCGTCCTCGATCGCATGGCAGTCCCCGCACCGGCCCTTCGCCACGGGCTCGTGGGCGCCGCCCCGCAGCAGCCCGGCGCTGGCGCTGGCGTGCGGCGAGTGGCAATCCACGCACTTGAGACCCGCCGTCACCACGCTGGCGTGCTTGGCGGTGACTGCGCCGGCCGGATGGCACTTCGCGCACAGCCCGTCGGTGGTGTCCTTGACCAGCGCCGCGTTGGGACCCTGGTGCGCCTCGTGACACGCCACGCAGTCGCCCTTCTTGAACGGATCGTGGACGTGCGCGAGCCGTGATTCGGTCTTGGAGTCCGCGTGACACACGAAGCACGATCCCTCGGGGGTCGCATCGCGCACCAGGTGGTCGCGGTCCGAGGCGTGCGGGTCGTGACAGGCGAGACAGTCGCCCTTGGCGAAGTACGGATGCTGGTGCGCGGCGGGCGTCACCTTGGACTGGTCGTGACAGCCGATGCAGAGCTTCTCGGGTGCCGCCTTGAGCACCAGTTGCTGCGAGAAGCCATGGCTCAGGTGGCACGCGGCGCAGTCGTTCTTGGCGACCGGCGGATGGATGTGCTTGCGCTGGTAGGCGGACTTCGCCTCGGTGTGGCAGTCGTAGCACTCGCGCACCGGGCCCTTGGGCTTGACCGCCCTGGCGGCGGCCGGCTTCCCGCCGGACGGTGCGGTGGCGAGCATCGTGAGCGGGGACGGACCGGCCTGCTGCCAGCGCGCCAGCCAGCGCACCGGAGTCACCTCCGGCGCGGCGAGTGCGAACAGCGCGACACCGGCGAGTGCCGCGACGACGACGATGGGACGCAGGATCCAGGGTCGCACCTACTTCGCCTCCGATTGCAGCAGCTTCCGCGCGAGCGAGTCGCGGCTGGTCACCGCGCCATGGTTATCGAAAGTGGCCCGGGTGGCGATGAATCCGAGCAGCGCGTTCTTGCCGAAATGGGGTTGCAGGTCCATGAACGCCCACGCCGTGTCCATTGGCGCGCCGTTCTTTCGCACGATGATCCGCCACGCCGGGTTGTTGGGCTCCTGGCCACGCGTGGTCACCTTGCGGGTCTTGAGATCGAGTGTGAAATCCGGAACGAACTCGACGATGCTGCCAGTGTACTCACTGTCGCCGATCCGGAACTCCTGCTTCATCTTCGCGTCCACCTTGTCGTGGAACTCCTTGAACACCCGGTGGAACACGTGCAGCGTCACGCCCTTGAACTTCAGCTTCTCACCCGGCTTGAGCTCCGGCCCCCCCGGTTCCGTGCGCGTGACCGACGGCGCCTGTCCCGGCGGCAGCGACCAGCCCGGCCCGACATTGGGCTTGGGCGGCGAAGCGGCCGGCGTGCCCGGGGGCATCGCGTGCGGGTTCGTCGTGCCCGGTGGCATGGCGTGCGGATTCGGCACCCCCTCCTTCGCGGCGGTGCCATGGGGAGACGTGGTGGCCGGTGGTTTTGTCGCGGTGGAATCCACCGCCATGGCGAGCGTGCCGGCCATCATCAGCATCAGGGTGAGGATCGAGGCGAGCGCGATACGGGGGTTCAAGGCCTTCCTCCGGTAGCGGCGGTGTCCACCTTGGCAGGTGCGGTCCCTGTCTTGGCGGCGGTGGTGTCGACCTTGGCGGGTACGGCGCCCGCCTTGGCGGCGGCGGTGTCGACCTTGGCGGGTACGGCGCCCGCCTTGGCGGCGGCGGTATCCGCCGCGGGGGCGCGCAGCCCGGACAGCAGGTCCGCGACAGTGAGTTGGGCGAGACGATCGGGATCATCCTGGCGGCCCCAGCCGAACACGGTCTCCTTGTCGTCACCGGCGCGGAAGCGCTGGTCGGCCCACAGCACCCTTCCCGAGCGGCCATCGAGGAGACGCAGCGAGAGTCCGATCGATGGCACCTCGCCGTCGGGCGTGCGTACCAGGCCGTACTCGAGCGCGGCGCCGGCCAGCAGGACCGGGACGTGCAATGAGTCGGAGAGCATCCGCACCTGTTCGCGCGACATACTGCCCGTGGAGCGAAGTCGCGCCAAGGCAAGCATGCCATCCACCTGGCCCGGGTCCACCACCTCCCAGCCGCCGCGCGCGACCAGTTCGGTGAACACGATGCGGGTGAGCTTGTCCGCGGCGCCGGAGTGCCCCGACAGATCCTCGAGCGGCAGGATCGCCACCGGCGTCGGCGGCGGTGTCGGGGTCCCCGGCGGCAGCGCGCTCGCCGGGCCGCGCGTGCCCGCGCAGCCCGCCGGCATCAGCGCCGCGAGCAACAGCAGGAGCACGACCGGACCATGCCGTCGCGACACGCTCACAGCACCTTCCTTCTCAGCTCGTCGACGGCGCGCTTGCACGCGGCCTGGGTCACCGCACCGAAGCTGCGCTCGCTCGCGCCGCCGACGGCCGCGAGGCGGCCCTTGCCGCTCTCGGTGAGCGAGACCCGCCAGACCACGGTTCCGGTGGCGACGTCCACCATCTCGGCGTCGAAGCTCACCACCGGGAAGTCCTCCGTCCCCGAGTGACGCATCGCATACTCCGACACGCCACCCCGGATGTACGCCGTGGCCTCGAGCTTGTTGGCGGCGTCACGGACCTTGGCGGGGTCGAACTGCCCCGCCGCATCCGGCATCCCGCCGGTGCGATTGAGCAGGGCCATCATCTCGGCGGGGTCGACCAGCTTGAAGCGGTCGGCCAGCACCAGCTCGGTCGTGAATGCGCGGGTGACGCGCGCCCCGGCGTAGGCGTCACCGCTCAGGTTGACGAACGGCAGCATCGCGATCTTCTGGTACATCGTCATGTCGGTCTGCGGATTGACATAGATCCGCATCGGCGCCGACGCGCAGCCCGCGAGTCCGAGTGCGCCGAGAAGCATCGTCAGTGCGAGAGCCATCCACATCATCGCCGGCCGGCGAGGGATCATCGTCCGAAACTCCAGGTGATGGTCGTATCATACTGCTTGGACACCTGCGGCTGCCCGGGATCGGATTCCGAGATCCCGGCACGGACGGTCAGCCGTCGGTTGAGCGAGGACTGCGCGTGCGCGCTGACCACCTCGCGGCCCTTGAGTCCGCCCGCCATGGGATTCGCGCGCTCCTGGTTGCTGCGGGTCCAGGCGCCGGTCAGCCGCAAGCGTTCCGAACGAGCGTACTGCGCCGACAGCGATCGTGTCACGTTGCGGGGACTATCGTTCGGCATCATGCCGGTGGACGTGTAGGTCCCGACCGCCGTGACCCCGGGCACCGGCTGCCAGGTGAAGCTGACGAAACGGCTCCGCGTCGTCGCGTTCATGTCCAGCAGACCGTTGCCGTACCGGGTGCTGCGCACTCCACCGGTGAGATTGAGACTGCGCAGTGGCCGCAGATCGAGCCGCAGCCCCCAGTCGATGTTGACCCGCTGGCCCGCTGCGGCGGTATCGCTGTCGGAGGCCAGTTGCCAGTTGGCATCGAGGTGCGCCCGGCGGCGGTAGTCCGAGCGCGTGGAGACTCCGAAGGTCTGGATGGAGTAGTTCCCGCGCTGCGGATCCCAGTTGTTGGAGTTCGTGATCTGGCCGGTGATCTCCCAACCGGGCCGCAGCTTGCCGTCGGATCCGACGATCTCGGTGACGTACTTGATGTAGCGATCCGGCTGCTGGAACTGGTGCAGCGTACGGAGCCCCATCATGCCGGTGACACGCCCGCGCTTCCACGGCTCGTAGTTCACGGACGCCGCCCCCTCGTTGTCGTCTTGCTGGGTCTCCACGTTCTGGCGGATGGCGGAATGACGGTAGTTCCAGTAGAAGTTGGAGTTCCAGCGAGGCTTGAAGCGCCAGTCCCCGTTGGCGTTCAACGAGTGTGTCTGGGTCGTGGCGGTGTGCTGGCCGCTGAATCCGGCCCAGGTGTCGGACAGGTTGTAGGCCAGCGTGAGCGAGGCATCGGAGCGTGGCGTGACGCTGACCGCGCCGCCGGCGTTGGCGACGCGCTGGTCGAGCGGCGCGACGACGACCGGGCCCGTGCGCTCGGAGCGCTGCCGCGTCACACCCGCGTAGACATTGAACCAGTCCTGCTGGTAGGCCACACGCGCGGTCTGCTGCCGACCGTATTCCTTCTCGGGGGAGCCGGAATCGCTGCGGTAGCGGCTCACCCAATCGAGATCCAGCTGCGGCAGTTTGGGCTTTGCGAAGTGCCCGGTCAGGTGCGCCTCGCTGAAACGGGTGTCGAGCCGCGACGTGATCACGGTGTCCGGGAACGTGGTGCGCAGCTCCGTGCTGAGCTTCGTCGGCCGATACGACCCGTAGAGGTTGAACCACGGATGGTACAGCCGCATGTTCCCCTCGGGCGTGGTCACCTGATTGACACCGTGCGCTTCATCCTGGCGATTGAAGCGCAGCTGGGTCTGGAGGAGCATGTCACGGTGTGGGAACGCCTGGTGATTCGCCTCGTAGGCCTGCAGCCACACCTCGCGCTGCTGGCGCGTGAGATACGACGAGCCATCGGATCGCAGGAGCACCGTGCCGACGTCGGTCTTCTGGTACTGCGCTTCCAGGTGGCCGTAGATCTCCTGCGCCGCGGCCGGCCCTGCGCCGGCCAGGAGGCCCGCGAGCACCAGCCCCACTCCGACACAGGACGTTCGACGCTCATCGCGCATAGTTCACGGTGTAGCTCTCCGGCGCGTGGCAGGTCGGGGTGCAGGTCCCGCCACCGGCCGTCTTCGTGTACGCGCTCACGCCGGGATTGCGCCCCGTGACCATCAGAAACGGCAGCGCGGTCGACCCATGGGTGGCATGGCAGGCGTAGCATGGGACGTGCTCCTCGCCCACGTGCTCGGCGTGCCCCTTGTCGATCTGCGGCTTGTTGAAGCGCGATGCCTGTCGTATCGCATCGGGCGAGCTCGGGTTGCCATAGACGTCGTAGCTGTGGCAGCTGAAGCAC
>Ga0315273_10012226_pt1 | contig 10992 bp, 9 predicted proteins | sample YL17G02_0_MG_FD_205753 | JGI IMG/M metagenome (GOLD analysis project Ga0315273, IMG submission 205753) | Sediment microbial communities from Yellowstone Lake, YNP, Wyoming, USA - YL17G02_0 | ecosystem: Environmental > Aquatic > Freshwater > Lake > Sediment | place: USA: Wyoming | collected...
GTCCACATGTACTCAGGGGGCTACACCGGCAAGATCTTGAGGATCGACTTGACCACGCGCTCCGCCACCGAGGAAGCTCTGCCGGCGGATGTCGCCCAGGATTTCATCGGAGGCGCGGGATTCGGCGTCAAGTACCTCTACGACGAGGTCGAACCGGGCACCGATGCGCTGGGTCCCGGTAACAAGCTCATCTTCGCTTCGGGTCCGTTCACGGGCACCACCATCCCGTGTGCCAGCCGCATGTCGGTGACGGCCAAGTCGCCGCTCACCGGCGCGGTGGGCATGTCACTCACGGGCGGGTTCTTCCCGGCCGAACTCCGGTTCGCAGGCTACGACGCCCTGATCATCGAAGGCAAAGCCGAGAAGCCCACCTATCTGTGGATCAAAGATGGCGACGTGCAGTTCCGCGACGCCGCCGGTCTTTGGGGCACCCAGACAGCGGACTGCCAGGTGATGATCAAGGACCATCTGCGAGATCAAGCCATCCGCATCGCCTGCATCGGCCCCGCCGGTGAGAACCTCAGCAAGATGGCCTGCATCATCAACGAGCGCCGGGCCGCCGGGCGCAGAGGCCTGGGGGCGGTCATGGGGTCGAAGAACCTCAAGGCCATCGCCGTTCGGGGCACGTCCGCAGTCGCTGTGGCGGATGAGGAGAAATTCAAAGTCGCACGGGCGGGCATGCGTCAGCAGATGAAGGACAGTCCGGTCCTCTACCCCAGCTTCGCCAAGATCGGCACGCCTATGGTGGTCGACCTCACCGCGGCCATGGGTATCCTCGCGGCAAAGAACTGGACGGCCACGGGTGAGTTCGCTCCGGTGGAGACGCTGGGGGTGGAGGCGCAGCAGCGGCAGAACGTGGGCCGCAACCCCTGCTTCGAGTGCCCGGTGGCTTGCAGCCAGCTCAAGCTTGCCGGCTCGGGCCCATACGCCGGACTCATGGCCGAGGGCCCCGAGTTCGAGACCTTCTACTCCCTGGGCACCACGACAGGCGTAGGAAACATGGACGCGGTCATCGCCGCCGACCGCCTGTGTGACGAACTGGGGCTCGACTCGATGTCGGCGGGCGTGACCATCGGTTTCGCCATGGAACTGGCTGAGAAGGGGTTGTTGACAGAGGCGCAGACCGGGGGCAAGCCACTTGCCTTCGGTGACGACGCGGCCATGATGGAGCTGTTGCACCAGATGGCGCATCGGCAGGGCCTCGGCGACCTGCTCGCCGACGGTGTGAAGGCGGCGGCGGAGAAGATAGGCGGTGCCGCGGCCGACTATGCCATGCACGTGAAGGGTCTGGAACTCCCCGCCTACGACGTGCGCGGGGCGAAGGCTCACGGGCTGAACTACGCCACCTCTTACACCGGCGCGGACCACAACCGGGGCTACGCGTTCCAGGAGATCTTTGGCATCCCGGTGCCCCGCGAATATGACCGCCTCTCGTACGAGGGCAAGGGCGAACTCTGCAAGTGGAACCAGGACGTCCGCACAGCGACGTGTGACTGCCCCACGATGTGCGCGTTCCTGCTCGACACGGCCATGCCGGCCACGGCGACTGAGAACACCGCGTCCCTCATGGAGGCGGTCACGGGCATGGTCTACACGGCTCAGGAGATCGTGGACGTCGGCGAACGGGTGGTCAACCTGGCGAAAGCATTCAACGTGCGCGAAGGCTTCACCCGGGCCGACGACACTCTGCCCAAGCGCCTGATGGAGGAGCCGCTCACAGCCGGCGCCTCGAAGGGCGAGGTCATCGCCAAAGCCGACCTCGACCGGATGCTGAACGAGTACTATACTGCCCGGGGCTGGGACGTCACGACCGGTATGCCCACCCGCGGGAAGCTGGAGGCACTGCGCCTAGGGTACGTCGCGGACGATCTGAAGGTGTCGTAGGGAACCGAAACAAAGGGGGAGTATCGCGTGAAGATCAGAGCAGCGGTTTTACGGGAGTATGGTGAAGGCTATAGCATCGAGGAGTTGGAACTCGAGCCGCCGCACGCCAACGAGGTCATGGTCAAGTACGCGTACACCGGCTATTGCCACAGCGACCTAAGTGTGGCGATGGGGCGCATCAAGATGACCCTGCCCATGGCAGTCGGGCACGAGTGTGCCGGTGTCGTGGCGGCGGTCGGTGAGGGGGTCACCCGCGTGGAAGTGGGCGATCACGTGGCCAGTACGTGGATGATCCCCTGCGGCAACTGCGAGATGTGTCGCGCGGGCCATGGCCACATGTGCAAACCGAACATGGACTTCTTCGGCGCCGGGACGATGCTCGATGGGACGTCCCGCATCCGCGACGCGAAGGGCGATACGGTCTACCATGGCAACTTCGTCTCCGGCTTCTCGAGCCACGCCGTGGTGCCGGAGATAGCGGTCATCCCTATCCGCAAGGATTTCCCCCTCGAGCAGGCGGCGTTGATGTCGTGTTGCATCCCTACCGGGTGGGGTTCGGTCACCAACATCGCCAAGGTGCAACCGGGAGACGCGGTTGCCATCTGGGGGATGGGCGGTGTGGGTCTGAACATTCTTCGAGCGTCTAAGATGCGGCAGGCCAATCCGTTGATCGCCATCGACCTGGAGAAGAGCAGGGAGAGCCTCGCCCGCGAGATGGGGGCGACGCATTTCATCTGTAACGCCGACACCGATCCGATCCCGCTCATCAAGGAGATCACCGGCGGACGTGGAGTAGACGTCGCATTCGAGGCCATCGGCGACAAAGGATCGGTCGAACAGGCGTGGTGGTCGATAGCCTGGGGCGGGAAGCTTGCTTGTATCGGGGTCATGCCCGACAACCAGAAGGCGGAGCTGTCACTCCAGGGAATGACATTCCACGGGCAGCAGATCGTCGGCGGCCTGTACGGGGGCATCTCGACCATCGACGACATCCCCAAGCTGACAGACCTGGCCATGACCGGCGACATGAAACTCGACAAGCTGATCGCCGGCAAGTTCAAGCTCGAACAGCTGAACGACATCGCCGAGCAGATGGAGAAGCGGCAGCTGACCGGGCGCTGGGTCTGCGAGTGGGACTGAGCGACTGAGGGTTCGCTTCGAAGTAAGTTCTAGCGCGGTCTTGGAGGCGGCGGCGCGAGCGGCGCCGCCGCCACGAACATGGAGGTCCTTCGAGTGGATAGTAGGATGAACCGCGACCCGCTGCCCACAGAGGCCGACGGCAGCAGTCAGGAACCCGAGATCATCGAAGAGATCGAGGTCGAGGACTTGGCGGTCGACGGCATCTGTGGGGTGTACTAGGAAGCTGGTGGGTCAGCGGGTGGGGCCAAGCCGCCCGCGCACGACGCCGTGCGGCTCGAATGAGGCATTGTGAAGGACTACGTTGCGCCACCGTGGGTGCGCGTGAGGCAAGAGGAGTTCGGCCTGCTCTTCTACGACACGCGCGACACGAAGCTCACCTTCGTCAGGTCAGGCTTCAGCCTGGCCGCTCCTTCGTTCAGCGGGCAGGAGCGGAGGCTGGGCGTTCGATGCGAGGGCGAAGGGCGGGAGCGGGCCGTGGGCCGTCTGCTCGAGAAGCTCGAAGCGAAGGGATTGGTAGTCGCGGTTGAGCCTGAGTAGCGAACGCTTGAAGGCGCCGGTCAACGTCACCTGGGAGATCACCGAGCGGTGCAATCTCCAGTGCCGGCACTGTCTGTCGGCCGATCTGCGCGCGCGCGGGTCCGGGGAACTCGACTACCGGCAGTGTCTTGCGGTCATCGACGAGCTGGCGGCGATGGAGGTCTTCCAGGTCAACTTCGGCGGCGGCGAGCCGTTCCTTCGGCATGACTTCTTGAACATCCTCCGGTATGCGCAGGGGAAGGGCATCACCACCTGCGTGAGCACCAACGGCACGCTCGTGACCGACTCGCTGGTCGAAGAACTGCTCGCCATGGAGGGGCTTTACCTGCAGGTGAGTCTCGACGGGGCCCACCCGGAGACCAACGACGCCATCCGCGGCCTCGGCACGTTCGCGCGCATCGTCGCGGGCATCGAGAAGCTGAGCGACCATCGCTTCCCCGACTTCAGTCTTAACATGGTGGTGACCCGTGTCAACTTCGACGAGATCGCGGCCTTCCGCCAGCTCGCCCTGCGCTACGGGGTCAAGACCAGGTTGTCGCGTTTCCGGCCGTCGGGGGGTGGATGCAGCATGTGGGAGGACTACCGGTTGACGAAGGCCCAACTCACCGAGTTGTCGCACTTCTTGGGCGACCACACCGAGATCCTGACCGGCGATTCCTTCTTCGCCCTGGCCCCCGAGAGCCGGCGGGCGCTCGGCCTGCAGATGTGCGGCGCGGCCAAGATGACCATGGCGATCGCCCCCGACGGCGGCGTCTACCCCTGCGCCTTCCTCTGCGACCCCGCCTTCCTGGCCGGTGACGCCACGCGGGAATCGATCGCTTCGATCTTCCGCGACTCTCCGGTGTTCGAACGACTGCGGGAACTCGAGGTAGAGTCGTGCCACGCGTGCGACCGCTTCTCGGTGTGCCACGGCGGCTGCCCGGCAGTGGCCTACTTCTTGACCGATTCGCTCGGTCTGCCCGACCCGGAGTGTCTGCGGGCGGCCGCCGCGCTGGAGGAGGTGCGCTAGCCCATGCAGTTCCCTCTTCTGTTCTCGCCACTGCGGCTGGGGCGGGTGACGGTGCCCAACCGCATCTCGTTCTCGGCCCACCTCACCAACCTGGCCGAAGATTCGCTGCCCACTGATCGCCTGATGCACTACCTGGCCGCCCGGGCCCGCGGCGGCACGGGCCTTATCATCACCGAGGAGCAGTCGGTGCACCCCACCGACAGGGCATACGAGCACCTGATCGAAGCCTTCCGGCCGGAAGTGATACCCGGCTACAAGAAGATCAGCCGCGCCGTCCATCAATACGACACCCGCATCTTCGCCCAGCTCAACCACAATGGGCAGCAGTGCAGTGGCAGCCTGTCGCGTCTCCCGGTGTGGGCACCTTCCGCGGTGCCCGACGTGCTCTACCGCGAAGTGCCGAAGGCCATGGAGATCGAGGACATCAAGGAAGTGATCGCGTACTTCCGCCGCTCGGCGGTGCACGTGCGCGAGGGTGGGTTCGACGGGGTGGAGTTGCAGTTCGGTCATAGCTCCCTGGCCCGGCAGTTCATGTCGCCCCTCACGAACTATCGCTTCGACGAATACGGGGGCGACGCCGAGAAGCGACTGCGCTTCCCGCTGGAGCTGGTCGCGGCCGTGCGCGATGCGGTCGGCGCCGACTTCACCTTAGGAGTGAGACTCTGCGCCGACGAGCTGATCCCCGGGGGACTCACCCTCGCCGACGCCCAGGTCGTCGCCTCTCGCCTCGAAGCCACGGGTCAGCTGGACTTCTTCAACCTGACACTCTCCACCTTCTACAACCTCCATCTGGTCGGCGGCACCATGCACCTGCCTCTGGGGTATGCCGTGCCCCTGGCGGCCGGCATCAAGGAAGCGGTGTCGCTGCCGGTCTTCGCCACCGGCCGTATCAACGACCCGGTATTGGCGGAGCGGATCCTGGCGGACGGGCAGGCCGACATGATCGGTGTGGTGCGCGGCCAGATCGCCGACCCCGAGTTCGCTCTCAAGGCTCGACAGGGGCGGACGGACGAGATCAGGTTCTGCATCGCGTGCAATCAGAACTGCTACGGCCGGGTGGGTCTGAACAAGTCCATCGGCTGCGTTCAGAATCCGGCGGTGGGCTGTGAGGCGACGGAAGGCGAGCAGCATCTCCGGCCCGCCTTGCGGCCAAAACGAGTGATGGTGGTGGGCGGCGGGCCGGCGGGCATGTGGGCGGCCAAGGTCGCCACGCTACGCGGCCACGACGTGACCCTTTACGAGCGGGGCGAAGAACTAGGCGGACAAGTGCTTCTTGCCATGCGGGGCTCCGGGCGAGACGAGTTCGGCGTCATAGTGCGCAACGAGCGCAGTCAGCTGGAGCACCTGGGCGTGCCGGTGAGGCTGGGCGTCGATGTGACGCCCGACGTGGTGGCCGGCCTGCATCCCGACGCCGTCATCGTGGCCACAGGGTCGCGGCCCAAGAGCAGCCCCGTCACCGGCGGTGACGGCCCGGACGTGTTCAACGTCTGGCAGGTGCTGATGGGGGAGGCCGACCTGGGCGAGCGGGTGCTGCTCATAGACTACGACGGACACCACCAGGCCACGGCTACCGCAGAGCTGCTGGCCGAACACGGGAAGACCGTGCACGTGGTGACGTCGAGCTTGTTCGTGGGCGCAGAGTTGGGACCTTCGCAGGACCTCTATCTCACCCGCCAGCGGCTGCTGCAGAAAGGCGTGACCTTCACGCCGGACTTCGCGGTCATGGAGATCAAAGGTACCGAGCTGCACGGATTCAACGTGTACTCGAACGAGTGGGACGTCATCGGCGGCTACGATAGCGTGGTGACGGCCATGGGCAACGATGCCGACGACTCCCTGTACTTCGCGCTGAAAGGCACGGTGAAGGAGCTCTACCGGATCGGGGACTGCGTCGCCCCACGGATGGTGGACATGGCGATCCACGAGGGCTATATGGCCGGCAAGCGGGTGTGAACCGCCCGGCCGAAGTCTGTGTGGTCCTGGAACCGGCGGCCGGCGGCGTCGAGGACGGCGGCGGGCTTCTCGCCGAGGGCGCTCTGCTGGCCGGTGCACTCGGCGGAACCGTGCGTGCCCTGTCGTGGGAAGGAGGCGAGCCCGGCTGGCTCGAACCGGTCGCCGCGGCGCTGGCGGGTCGTCTGCGCCAGGCTGAGCCGGCGATGGTGCTCCTCGTGGATAGCGACGTCGGTCGCCAGTTGGCTCCGATGATCGCCCAGCGTCTGGGGACGAGCGCCGTGCTCGGCTGCAGTTGCGCGGTCATCCGCGATGGAGAGGTCGTCTTCGTCAAGCCGGTGTACGGCGGCCATCTGGAGCAGGAGATCGCTTTCGCTGCAGGTTTCATGCAGGTCTTCACGTTGCAGGTGGCGTCCCCAGCCGCGACTGCGGATTCCGCCGCCGCCGTCGAGGTCGTCCGGGTGGGTGAGGGTGTCGAGGCCGGGGACGGGGTGGCTGGGGCCGCGACCTCGGGCGCGACTGGCCCGCCGATCCGACGCCTCGAACTCGTGCCGCCGGACTTCCGGACGGTCGACCTAGTCCACGCAAAGCGGATCGTCTCCGCAGGGGCGGGCAGCGTCGGCGACGATCTCCTCGAGGCAGTCGCGGAACTTGCGGAGCTACTCGAGGGTTCGGTGGGCGCGACCCGACCGGTGGTCGATGACGGGCGCTTACCGAAGGAGCGGCTGATCGGCCAGACCGGTAAGACGGTGGCGCCCGACCTCTATCTGGCGCTGGGCATCTCGGGCTCGCCGCACCATGTGGCGGGAGTGCAGGGCGCCACCACCATCGTCTCGGTGAACAGGGACGCGAACGCGCCCATCTTCCAGTTCTCGGACGCCGGCTACGTGGGCGACCTCGAGATCGTCCTGCCGGCCCTCGTGCGGCGCATCAAGGAGTGGCGGGACGCCGGCGGGCCCGCAGCCCCGGCTCCGGCCCAGGATGCCGGCCCGGAGGGCGCGGCCCCGGCCGCCCCGGCTCCGGCCGCCGCCCCGGCTCCGGCCGCCCCGGCTCCGGCCCCCGCCCCGGTCGTCGGCGCCGGCGCTGATCATGATGTCTGAGTACGACGCCATCGTGGTGGGCGCCGGCCCGGCCGGCGCGACCGCCGCTCTGACCATGGCCCAGAAGGGCATGCGAGTCCTCCTGCTCGAGCGGGGGGAGTCCGCGGGAGCGAAGAACATGTTCGGCGGCATGCTCGCCTATACCCCCGTGCCCGAGAAGCTTCTGCCCGGGTTCTGGGAACGTGCCCCCTGGGAGCGTCAGGTGGTGGAGCGGGTGCTCACCGTCGTGGGGGAAGGCTCCTCCACCTCGGTGGCCTACCACTCCGATCATGGCCGTGAGCGCCCGGGCGAGCGGCCCTACGCGGGCTTCACGCTCTTCCGCCCCCGGTTCGATCGCTGGTACGCCGAGCGGGCCCGCGAGGCCGGCGTCACCTTGCTGTGTGGCTGCATGGTCGAAGGGCTGGTCGTGCAGGACGGTCAGGTCGGCGGAGTGCGCGTGGCTCGGTCCGAAGGCGTGGTCGAGGCCCCGCTGGTGATCGCGTGCGACGGGGCTCTGTCGTTCTTGGCCCAGGAGGCGGGACTCTATGAGGGTCCCAAGCCGGAGCAGGTGGCCCTCGGGGTGCGTGCCCTCTATCGCCTGGGCGAGCAGGAAGTGAACGAGCGCTTCGGGCTCTCGGGTCGCGAAGGAGCCACCCACGAGTTCCTCGGCTGCACCGACGGTATCCGGGGCGGAGGATTCGTGTATACCCAGACCGAGACGCTGGCGGTCGGTATGGTGCTGCACCTTGATTCGCTCAAGGAAAAGGGGATCGCTCCCTACGATCTGCTCGAACGCTTCGTCGCGTCGGCCGGAGTGGCTCCGTTCCTCAAAGGGGGGAGGTTGGTGGAATACTCAGCTCACCTGCTGCCCGAGGGCGGCATCGACATGGTGCCGCGGCTCTCCACCGGCGGCCTGCTGGTCGCGGGCGATGCCGCCGCGCTCTGCTACACCAATGGCCTCACCCAGGAGGGGATGAACCTGGCCATGACCTCGGGCTACATCGCGGGCGCGGTCGCGGCCGAGGCTGTCGCGGGGGGCGACGTCTCGGCGGGAATGCTGGCCCTTTACGAGGAGATGTTGAGGGAGAGTTCCGTGATCAAGGACATGACCACCTTCGGCCGGGCGGTCGACTTCCTCCACCGGGACAGGCTGTACTCTGTCTATCCACGGGTAGTGGGCCGGGTCATGGATGGCATCTACGGGACAGATGGCACGCCCAAGCTCAACGTCGGGACCTTGGGCCGTGACGCCCTGAAGGGCGCCGTGCCGCTGCGGCAACTCATTGGTGACGCACTCGAGGCGGGGAAGGCGTTCCTATGGTAGTCGACGAGATCTTCGATCTGGTGAGTTACCGGATCGACTCCGAACCTCACATACGTCTCGACCAGGAACGGTGCCGATCGTGTACGCACCGCACGTGCACCTTCGCCTGTCCAGCCCGCTGTTACGAGTGGAGCGAGGAGCGCGCCCGGGTCGAGTTCGCGTACGAGGCCTGCCTGGAATGCGGCACGTGTCTGCTGCTCTGTGACAACGGAGCCATCGATTGGCATTATCCGGTCGGTGGGTTCGGCGTCCGTTTTCGTGGCACGTGAGCGGGTGGCCGCCGGTGGAAGAGCGAGCATGAGGATACTGGTCTTCCTTCAGATGTCAGTGGACACACGCGTCGCGCCGGAGCGTGATGCCGGCACGGGGCGGGTCCTCGACGAGTGGCAGGTCGCGCAGGTGAATCCCGCGGACGCCCGGGCCCTCGACTGTGCTCTCGAGATCAAGGCCGGGTCGCCGGGCACGGAGATCGCGCTCGTCCATCTCGGCCCGGCGGAGGCGGAGCCCTGGCTGCGCGAAGCACTTGCCCGGGGCGTCGATCGCGCCGTACGCATCTGGGATGGCCAAGCGGCCGAGGCCTGCGCTCAGGGCACGGCCGTCATCCTGGCGGCAGCAGCAGCCTCGCTGGGCTTCGACCTTGCCCTGACGGGCACCGCTGGCGCCACGCATGCAGGCGGGCAGACAGGCGTGCTTCTTGCCGGACACCTGGATGTGCCCTGTGTGACCCAGGCGCTCGCGATCGACTCTCCGCCCGGCCCCGCGATCGCCGCGCCGTCCGGGCCCTCATCCCGGCCCGGGATCGTAGGCGTCACACGGGGGCTGGCCCGCGGATTCCAGGAGCATGTCGAGGTCTTCCTGCCGGCGGTGGTGACGGTTGCGGCGGGGGAATCGGTCGCCCATGGTGCGGCGATGGACGAGCTGTTGCGGGCACAAGAGCGCCATATGCCCGTGTGGGATCTCGCCGAGCTGGGTGTTCCCTGGGAGTCGGTGAGGAAAGCCGACGAGCCGCTCGCTTCGGGTCGGCTCCGGTCGCCGCAACCAGGCCTGCGTCACCTCCCGGCGCCGGAATCGTCTCTCCCCGCCTTCGAGCGCATCGAGCAACTCGTTCGGGGGGCGGTGCGTCGCCGGGAAGGCACGGTCGCGCGGGGGTCGGCGGAGGAGGTCACCGAAGCCGTCTTCCAGGCCTTGCTCCGCGGGGGGTGGCTCGACCATCTGCGCCCGCCCGCTGGTTTGTGAATCGCGCTTGCCATGGCCGATGTCCGTCGCCGGATCGGTGCGCGTGATCCCTCTCTCGTACCGCCTGCGCGACCGCGTTCGCCTGGATGACATCGGCGGCGGGCGCTGGCGGGCGATCTGCGATCTGCCGCTGAGCGTGGTGAGCATCAATGCCGCCGCCGCCCGCCTTCTGACGCTGACCCTGGGAGGGGTCGGCGTCACCGCTCTGGCGGCCGCCCTTTCGGTGGACGAGGAGCGGGTGCTGAAGCTATGCGAGTACTTCCGGGGCAAGGGGATGCTCGATGTCACCTCCGCCCCGCCGGACCCGCCCGTCACACCGATGGTGTCGGTGATCGTGCCGACCAAGGACCGGGAAGCGGCGCTCGATGAGTGCCTCGCCGCCCTGTTCGCCCTGGACTATCCCCCAGACCGATACGAGGTCATCGTGGTCGACGACGGTTCCACCGACGGCACTGTCGCCGTGGCCGGACGCTACCCGTGTCATCTCGTGTCGAACAATAGGAACCGGGGTCAGTCGTACTCACGCAATGCCGGTGCGCAAAAGGCATCAGGGGAGATCTTTGCCTTCCTGGATAGCGACTGTGTGGCCGAACCCGGGTGGCTGCGTGACCTGGTGCCCTTCTTCTCGTGGTCTCGAGTGGCTGCCGTCGGCGGGTACGTGGCCGGCTACTACGGCCGCTCGCGGCTCGACCGCTACGAGCAGGTGGCGAGTTCGCTGAATATGGGTGAACGACTCCTGCTGGCGGCCGACGATCCCGGCACGTTCTACGTGCCTACCTGCAACCTGCTCGTGCGCCACGTGGCCTACGTCGCTGTGGGAGGCATCCGCGAAG
>Ga0315273_10012229_pt1 | contig 10991 bp, 8 predicted proteins | sample YL17G02_0_MG_FD_205753 | JGI IMG/M metagenome (GOLD analysis project Ga0315273, IMG submission 205753) | Sediment microbial communities from Yellowstone Lake, YNP, Wyoming, USA - YL17G02_0 | ecosystem: Environmental > Aquatic > Freshwater > Lake > Sediment | place: USA: Wyoming | collected...
AAGCCATGTCACGAGCGGTTCAACTGCGCGCGGGTCGTTCAGCAGGCCGATGGCCTTGACGGCTTCTGCTGGGAAGCCGTTCGCCCGGGCATGGCGGAGGAGCGGCTCCAAGGCGCGCGGGTTCCTCGGCGCGACCCTGCGGGCAGACTGGTCGTCGGAACCGACACCGGGCTGGCCGTGTCCGACGAACGCGGGTTTCACCCGGTGCCGCCGATCCTTGGTTTCCAGGTGCGCAGCGCGGCCGTGGGTCCCGACGGCGCGATCTACGCCACGGGGCATCCCGCCGTGATCCGGTGGGACCCGGTGGCGAATGCCGTCCGACGCTTCGGCGCGGAATCCGGATTCGAACCGGGAGGCCGATCGTTCCGCCTGCAGTTCGATCGTGAGCGAGGGGTTGTTTCTGCGGGCTATCCCAGCGCGTGGCCTGGAGCATGGGCTTTCAGGGTCCGCAGATGCCGGATCGTGAACCGCCCCGTACCCCCAACAAGGACTGATTTCCAGTCCTCTTTTTTATCTTGATTTATATAGAGAAATGATTTATCATATTGTAGCGCCTTAGTGTAATCAATAACGTTAGCAATAGAGAGATTGATTGGAATTCGTTCCCGCGAGGGAGCGGGGACGTTTTACGGTGGTCTACCGGACTATCGGTAGCGTCGTATCGTTGTGCTGGCAATCTTCAGTGGGGGTGCTCGCATGTCAGTCAAGACGCGTCGGTGGGTGGTGGCGGCGGTCTCCGTGCTCATGGTCATGGCGTTCAGTGGCCTGGCCGTCACGCAGGCTCAGACGACGGCAAACATTGCCAAGGCGTGGGCACAGAGCCAGTCGCACAACGAGAAGATCGCGGCGTTCGCGCAGCTCGAGACGATGCGGCCGGAATACCAGCGGGCGCTGGTCTTCTCGCTCACCTGGGAGGAGCGGATGGAAGGCGGGCGCAACAGGTACATCGCGTACCTCGCTGCCCGGCCCGACCTCGCGCCGGAAAAGCGTGCGGCTGTTGAGCAGGTGATCGCGCTCTCCTATACTACATCGACGAAGGAGGCCTACGAGGCGAACAAGGAGTACGTGAATCTGGTGGTGAACCACTGTTGGGCGCTCATCGGCAACGAGGACGCGAAGCTGTTCGCCTTTGCCGGGGGAGTGATCGCGTCGAAGAAACCGGTCTCCATGCGCGGCTTCCCACTGATGGTGCAGATCAAGCAAGCTTTGGCGGACGCGATCACTGTCTTGGCCGACAACGGCGAGGGCGGCGGCGAAACCTACACTTGTGACTGTGGCACCCCCGGCGGGTCCACCGGATTACCGGCGAATTGCCCCGGTTACTCCAGCAATCCTCCCGCCGAATGCAGAGATCACGAAGTGAACGGCAAAACCTGGTGTACCGTCACTACGACAGGGTGCGGTGGAGGCACCAACCCGAATCCCTGCGTCGGTATCTGCCTCGGCCCTCTCGCCAAGGAGGAATAGCCAGTCGGCGGAGGCAGACATGGCACTTGCGGCCCCGTCTGCCGTTCCGGGGGAGTGATCATGACCGAGAGGAGAGATCGAGCAATTCGATGGTTAGCGGTCACGGTTGTCATCATCGGACCGATAGTGTTCGGTGCTTACCTGGTCCATGTCGTGCGTCGCGGTCCAACAGCTGATCCCGGCTACACGGTTGGAATGACCGTGGACATCCCGGAGAGCGTGATCGGCACGGGCAACGCGGTGGTGGTATTCGCTCGCAGCACCTGCCCCAGCTGCAAGGCGTCGAAACCGATGCTGAAGCAGGTCACAGATCTGGCCCGTCAGTACGGTTCACGAATCGTCCTGGTGGCCGTTGCCGGGAAGAACGAGACAGAGCTGACCTTTGCCGGAGAAGTAGGGATTCGCCCCGAAGAGGTGTTGAGGTATCCATTGGAGCGTCTCACTAAACTGGAGGCTGTCCCGACGTTTCTGGTGCTGGACGCCAATCGGACGATCCGCCACATCCATGTCGGTGCGAGTGCTGATGTTACCGAGATGATCAAGATCAGGAAGCTCCTGAACTGATTATAAGGAGGAAACTCGGGTAGACGATAGACGATATTGATCGGCATAGGGGCGGCGGTCGCCCGCCGACCCCTGCCACACCACCGTGCGTACGGGTCCGTACACGGCGGTTCGAGTGGTTCCGCTAGCACCCCTCGATCAATGATGGGAGGCCCAGGGAGCGAAAGTACCCGTTTGATAGCCCTACAGCGAGCGCGCCGGGGCCGAGCCACAGCCATCCTGCAAGGAGTGAACACCGCATGAAATCGCTGGTTCTTCTCGCAATCATCCTGTTTGCGACGAAGAAGGTCGCGGAGTTCCTCCTGACCTTCTTCTGCCTGCTGCTGTTCGGCTACGGCAGCTACGTGTTCCTCCGCGATCTCCCCACGCCCGGATTCCTCCGCAGCGACGTCCCGTCGCTCATGGCGTAGCCCCGGTTCACCCCTGATGTCGATCCGCGGTGCCCCGGTCGTACAGGACCAGCACCGGATTCCCTCGGAGATGTCATGAGCCATCGTGTTTCCAGCCGGCAGTCGACCGGTGTCCAGCGGGCTGCGCGGGCTGTCGACCATCGCAACGAGCCGACCGCGTGCCGCCGGTGCGGCTCCGTCTACTTCATGGACATGACCGCCCGGATGTATGCGTCGGGTGGCTACGAACTGCGGGCAGTCAGTACCACCCCGATGAAGGTCTCCATCTGCCCGTGCGGGGAGATCCTGACGCCGCCCGGACTGAATAGCGGCAACCAGGCCGGTGGCGAACGTGACTTGTTCGCGCAGTCCCTGGCCACGGCGCTCGCGCATCGCGCCGAGAAGGACGTTGGCGCGGTTGCCCATAACGACGCCGACGTCCACGAAGAACCCCGCCGAGACGATCGACGGCGACCGTGAGTGCGCCATGTCATGATCCATACTGACGTGGCGAGCCTTTGGTAACTTGGCGCCACGTGAGACAATGTCACTATGAACACGCTGACCGACCACACCAACGAACCGAGCCCAAGGGCTTCATGTGAAGCCCTCGTAACCGCCGTCCAAGTTGCGAAGCGCCTGGGAGTGTCGGAACGCTGGGTTCGCGACCACGCGACCCGGCGCTCGCCCCGGCTGCCCGTCGTCAAGCTGGGGTCCCTGGATGTGGTTTCCGAAGCGGAGGTGCCTGCACACGTCCACCCCGGCCCACGGCTTCGGCGGATCATTGAACGCTGCGACACTCGTCCCAGATAGGAGAATCAAGTGATCGAAGGTTGGCTCAATGTTGGGGACGCAGCGAAGCACGCGGGCATCAGCCGCGACACGATTTACACGGCCGTCGAGCGCGGAGAACTCAGACACGTCAGGCTCGGCGGCCGGAGGGCCATTCGTTTGAGGGTCGAATGGGTCGACGAATGGCTGGAGCGACACGCTCGTGGACCAGCGATGAACGAGCGAGCAGTTGCCTAGCTCCACGTGGAGCGACGGCAACAAGGGGATTCACCATGGGACTTTATAAGCTGTGCGGCCACAGTGGCCGCGCCCGTGACCGCTGCGAGCATCCTTGGTGGGGCTCGTATCACTACGGGGGCAGGCTGTACCGGACCAGCTTGCCCAAATGGGCGAATCGGAAGATCGACACCAAGGCGAAAGCGCAATTGGCGCTTGAAGAAATGCGGAGGGCCGTCCGGGCAGGCAAGTTCGACCGCCGCGAGCCGAACGTTGCCTCCGAAGGTCCACTGACCTTTCGCAGGTTCGCCCAGATTTACGCGGACAGACACGTCAAGGCGAAGGGACTGAGTCTGGCGGCCGACATCGACTGCCGGCTGAGGCCGCTGCTTCAACAATTCGGCGACCGGCTGCTGGCTGATATCCGAACCGCCGACGTGGAGGATTTCGTCGCGAGCCTCAAGAAGCCTCGCCAGAACGGCGCGACCCTCGCTCCTGCGTCGATCAATCGGACGGTGACGCTGCTGCGGCACATGTTCAACTGGGCAATCGGTCGCGAGTACATCGAACGGACGCCGTTCCGTCGCGGAACCGAAAAGCTGATTCAGTTGGAGCAAGAGGACAACAAGCGGCGGCGGCGGGTGTCGCCGGACGAAGAGGCGAAGTTGCTCGCTGCCGCGCCTCCTCAACTCCGCTCGATGATCGTGGTGGCGCTGGACACCGGGACCAGGCGTGGCGAGATGTTGGCCCTGCGATTCGCCGACCTCGACTTGGACCGGGGCCTGATCGCCTTGCGCGGCGTCACGACGAAGAGCGGCAAGACCAGGCACGTCCCGATTTCCACGCTGCGCTTGCGCGCGGTCTTCGAGTGGCTGCGGATCGACGGCGAGGGCAAGGAGAAGCCGGCCGAAGCTCTGATCTTCGCCGACGAGGAGGGGAAGCCGATCGTGACCTTCCGCCGGGCATGGGTAACGACCGTCCTGAAAGCCCACGGAGTGAAGACGACGTGGGTCAAAACGCCGGCGCAGGAGGGCGAGAAGGGGGTCGAGGATAGCCCGTATGAAGGCCCTCTCGACCGGCCCCAGCCCATCGCGTGAGGCGCGGCGAGGGCCACCACGGCTGGCGCCTGCGGCCGGTGTTGCGTGGAGCTGACAGAAGATCCCCTTCTGCGACGCCAGACGGGGCGCGGCGCAGGCCGAAGCACGGGCAGCACCGGCAGACAGGCACACCTCACCTTAGTGGTCCAGTTCCTCGTTGCGGCGACGTATCGAGGACGGCGTAATTAGGAACTGGACCACTTAGCCGGGTCCGCGTGGCCGGTAGTCGGGACGCGCGTCCAGGAGGGTGTCAAGCAGATTCCCGGCATTGCGGCGTCCGCCAGCCTGCCCCCAGACCGGCCGAGACGGCCGGCTCGACGGAGCGGAGCGCAAGCCACGAGTCGCGTCACTTCGCTGGCGTCGCGCCGGTTGCGCCCGCGAATCTCGCCTTGTTTTCCTTCCACCAGCGAGCCCATCGCGCTTCGTCTTTGCCGAACCCTTCCCCAGTCAGCCTCTCCAGGCCTTCGGCGGTCTGCGCGGTGCTGGCGGAATCCCCCAGAAGCCATGTCACGAGCGGTTCAACTGCGCGCGGGTCGTTCAGCAGGCCGATGGCCTTGACGGCTTCTGCTGGGAAGCCGTTCGCCCGGGCATGGCGGAGGAGCGGCTCCAAGGCGCGCGGGTTCCTCGGCGCGACCCTGCGGGCAGACTGGTCGTCGGAACCGACACCGGGCTGGCCGTGTCCGACGAACGCGGGTTTCACCCGGTGCCGCCGATCCTTGGTTTCCAGGTGCGCAGCGCGGCCGTGGGTCCCGACGGCGCGATCTACGCCACGGGGCATCCCGCCGTGATCCGGTGGGACCCGGTGGCGAATGCCGTCCGACGCTTCGGCGCGGAATCCGGATTCGAACCGGGAGGCCGATCGTTCCGCCTGCAGTTCGATCGTGACGGCATTCTGTGGGTCGCCACGGAAGGCTCGGGCCTGATGCGGGGAACCCTTCAAGGGGGCCGGCTGCGGTTCGTCCGCGAGGACCTTCCCGACGGTGATGCCATGGAACGGTTCACGGATCTGTCCATGGACGCCCACGGCCGTCTCTGGGCCGCCGGATCGCATGGGCTCGTCGTCCGAGACGGGACTTCCTGGCGCCGATTCACGACCAGCCATGGCCTGAAGAGCAACGCCGCGGCCTTCGTCCGTTCCTTATCGGATGGCAGCATCGTCATCGCCTACTTTGGCGCGCCCAGCATCACCCACGCCACGTACGCGGCGGGCGTCTTCGTGGTGACGGGCAACTACGACCATGTGTTCCCGCCCGAGCAAGTCATCTATCTGCTGGGCGAAGACGCCAGGCACAATCTCTGGGTGGGCACGGGGCAAGGGCTGAACCTGCTGCTGGCCAACGGGGAGACCGAACATTTCGGGCGCAATGAAGGCCTGGCGAGCGAGAACATCAGCAACATGAGCTTCTTTGCCGAGCCCGACGGCACGGTCTGGTTTGGGACGACCGGAGGGCTCCACCGCTTCGATGCGGCCCTGTATCGGGGGCTGGCGCCGCCTCCGCGCGCGGCCATCCTCCAGGTTCGTTTCGGGACGGACGTCCATTCAGGCGAGGGCCTCACCGCGCTGCAGATTCCTCACGACGCCAACACGGTCGAAATGAGTGTGGCGTCACCCAGCAACATCCGTGAAGGCTCGGTCGCACACGACGTCCGCCTGGTCGGCTTCGAGAACGAGTGGCACACCAGTTCCAACCGCGAAGAACGGTATCCAAGGCTGCCGCCCGGGAATTACACGTTCGAGGTCAAAGCCCGCATCGGGAAAGGAGCGTTTGGCCCGACCGCATCGTGGTCGTTCACGATCCTCCCGGCCTGGTGGCAGACGTGGTGGTTCCAGACGCTTGCGGTTCTGGCTGCGGTGGCCATCATCGGGTGGGTCGTGCGCTGGCGGATGAGAGCCCTCCGTCGTCATAATCTCCTGCTCGAGGGGACCGTCGCTGCGCTCGTCGCCGAGAAGACGCGCGTGCTGCAGCAGGAAAAGGCCAAGGCTGAGGAGGGGACCAGAGCCAAGAGCGAGTTCCTGGCCAACATGAGTCACGAGATCCGCACGCCGATGAACGGGGTGATCGGCATGGCCGGGCTGCTGTTGGATACGGAGCTGACCGAGGACCAGCGGCGCTATGCCGAGATCGTGCGCAGCAGCGGCGAATCGCTGCTGGCGCTGCTGAACGACATTCTGGACTTCTCCAAGATCGAGGCGGGCAAACTCGAGATGGAGGTGCTGGACTTCGATCTGCACGCCCTGCTGGACGACTTCGCCGCCACGCTGGCCCTGCGCGCCCACGACAAGGGGCTCGAGTTCATTTGCGCCGCCGCGCCGGACGTGCCGGGTTCCCTCCGGGGCGACCCCGGCCGCCTGCGCCAGATTCTCACCAACCTGACGGGCAACGCGGTGAAGTTTACCCACCAGGGCGAGGTCGCCGTGCGCGCCAGCCTGGTATCGGACACCGATACCGACGTGGTGCTCCGCTTCTCCATCACGGACACCGGCATCGGCATTCCGGCAGAGAAACAGGCTCTCCTGTTCCGGAAGTTCACGCAGGCCGACGCCTCGACGACGCGCCAGTACGGCGGGACCGGGCTGGGGCTGGCCATCTCGAAACAACTCGCGGAGCGGATGGGCGGCGACATTGGCGTCGTCCCTTTGGCTTCGCTCAGGGCAGGCAACGCGGGCGCGAGCGGGCCGGGCTCGGAGTTCTGGTTCACCGTGCGTCTGGGCAAACAGGCCGAGCACGAACGCCCCGTCGCGCCGCCAGCCGACCTTCGCGGGGTGCATATCCTGGTGGTGGACGACAGCGCCACCAATCGCGACGTGCTGCTGGCACAGGTGGCAGCCTGGGGCGTGCGGGCGGAAGCGACCCCGGACGGTCCCACGGCCCTGCAGGCGCTCTATCGGGCCCGCGACGCGGGCGATCCCTTCCGGATTGCCGTGCTCGACATGCAGTTGCCGGGCATGGACGGGGCGGCGCTGGCCCAGGCCATCAAGGCCGACGACACGCTGCAGCCGACCCGCCTGGTGCTGATGACCTCGCTGGGCCAGCGGGGCGACGCCGGGCGAATGGAGCAGATCGGGTTTGCCGGCTACCTGACCAAGCCGACGCGGCAGTCCGATCTGTTCGGCTGCCTGTCCCTCGTGCTGGCTGAGACGGACCTGGCCCAACCGGCGCAGTCCGACTCGCAGGACGGGGGGCGTGGGCCGGTGGCGCCCGGAGCGCGCCGTTCACACAGCCCCATCGTCACGCGCCACACGGCCCGTGAGATGCCGAAGCGGTTTGCCGGCCGCAAGGCGCGCATCCTGCTGGCCGAAGACAACATCACCAATCAGCACGTGGCCCTGGGCATTCTCAAGAAGCTGGGGCTGCGCGCGGACGCCGTGGCCAATGGCGCCGAAGCCGTCAAGGCCCTCGAAACCGTGCCCTACGACCTGGTGCTGATGGATATGCAGATGCCCGAGATGGATGGACTCGAGGCGACGCGCGCCATCCGCCATCCGCAATCGGATGTCCGGAATCACCACATCCCGATCATCGCCATGACGGCCAACGCCATGCAGGGCGACCGGCAGACGTGTCTGGATGCCGGGATGAACGACTATGTGTCCAAGCCGATTGCTCTGCAGGCGTTGGCGGACGCGCTGGACACATGGCTGCCGACAGACACGGCCGCCACCACGGCACACGCGCCGGTCGCGCCCGAACGAACGGCTGGGGTGTTTGCGCAGGAACCCGCGCAGGAACCGGAGGCACCGGTGTTCGACAAGGCGGGCATGCTGGTCCGGCTGATGGATGACGAGGACATGGCCCGAATGCTGGTCGAAGATTATCTGGACGACATCCCGCGGCAGATCGAGGCGCTGCGGGGCTATCTGGACGCCGGGGACGTCCCGGGCGCCGGGCGCCAGGCCCACACGATCAGGGGCGTCTCGGCCAACGCGGGTGCAGAACGCCTGCGCGCGGTGGCTTTCGAGATGGAGAAAGCGGCCGAGGCCGGAGACGTGGACACCGTCAAGGCCCGCATGGCCGACCTCGAACGACAGTTCGAGGCGCTGAAGGACGCCATGCAGAAAGACATGTCATAGGGGTCGGCAGACTCGGTTCGTTGCGTACGCGAACGGTCCGCGCCTCGCTCGTAACGCCGTTTCCAGGCTGCTCGCAGACGGGTCAGGCGTCCTGTGGATGGGCACGGAGCGTGCCGGCCTCACTGCCTCCGTGATGCCCGAGTCGCGACGCTCCGACGGCGGCACGGAGTTGTCTGCCTTCGCGCCGTGCGCCTGAAACCCGGCGCCCCAGGCATCCGCCCTTGAACTCTGCTTGACACACCCCGGGAGGCACGTCCAGACTGCCGCCGGCGCAGACCCATCTGAGGTGAGGTGTGCCCGCCGGGTGGCGGCACCCGGGGCTGCAGGTTGTCCCCGGCTGCGCGGCGCCCGGTCCCGAGTCGCAGAAGGGGTGATCCGTTGACCAGAGCCAGGGGCCGGCACCGACCCCGCGGGCAGATGGGGCCATGCCGAACTGCACCACGAGTGGGTGGGCCCCGCCGAGAGGCCCTTTGTACGGGCCATCCACGACATGGGGGGGTCAGCAGATGACCATCGTGTTCGCAGGCAAGGTGGACGGCGATACGATGAACGGGCTGTTTGATTCTGGCGGGATGGGCAGCGCGCCTTGGAGCGCGAAGAAGCGTCAGTAAGAGGAGCTGGGGCGGCCAGCTCCAGCCGAGGAAAGCCATGTACACGACGAATCGACGACGGTTCCTGAAACAAGCGGCGGCCGCGACTGCCGGGTTCATGATTGTGCCCAGGCACGTGCTCGGCGGCACGGGCTTCACCGCTCCAAGCGACCAGTTGACCAAGGCGATCATCGGCGTCGGCGGCATGGGCCGCGGGCACATCGGCTACGAGGGCACACGGCTTTTGGCGATATGCGACGTCGACCGCAAGCATCTCGATGATGTGCTTGCCATGGTCGGCAAGGACGTCAAGGGGTACGCCGACTACCGCGAGGTGCTCCAGCGCAGCGACGTCGACGTGATCCACATCGCCACGCCGCCGCACTGGCACGGCCTGATGTCCGTGGAGGCCGCCCGCGCAGGCAAGGACATCTGGTGCGAGAAGCCGATGACCCGCACGATCGGGGAAGGCATCCGCGTGGTCGACGAGGTCAACCGGCACGGGCGCATGTTCCGCCTGAACACGTGGTTCCGCTTCAAGGATCCCTTCTACGGCCTCGGCACCGACGTCAAGCCACTGAAGAAGGTGGTCCAGAGCGGCGTCCTGGGCTGGCCGCTCACCGTCACGGTCGGCGGCGTCACCGGGTACGACTGGAAGTTCTACTGGAGCGGCCGGACGGACCTGAAACCGCAGCCGGTGCCCGCCGAATTGGACTACGACATGTGGCTGGGCCCTGCGCCCTGCACGCCCTACAACCCCGAGCGCGTCCACGCGAAGTTCCGCGGCTACTGGGACTACGACGGCGGCGGTCTCGGCGACATGGGCCAGCACTACCTTGACCCCGTCCAGTACCTGCTGGGCAAAGACGCCACCAGTCCGGTGCGGGTGGACGTAGACGCGCCGCAGCAGCACTACGACGCCGCCGGGTCTTGGCGCCGGATCGAGTACACGTACGCGGACGGCTGCAAGATCGTCCTCGACGGAGAGAACCGCGACACCGACGCGGCCTACATCGCCGGGCCGCACGGGAAGATTTTCCGGGGGTTCGAATCGGACGTGCCGAACCTGCAGGCGTTGATCGCGACGCTGCCCGATCCCGAACCGCAAGTTGGAACGTTCTCGGACTCGGTGCGCTCGCGCCAGAAGTTTGCGCTGAACGAGACGAATGCGCATCGCTCTGCCACCCTCGTGAATCTGGGCGTCATCGTCCTGCGGCTCGGCCGCACGGTGCACTTCGACCCGGAGACGATGCGTGTCAAAGACGACGAGGCGGCCAATCGTCTGATCGATCAGCCGATGCGCGCCCCCTGGGTTTTATAGGAACGGTTTCGAAACCGCGTGCAGGATCGACCGACAAGGACCAGACGATGAGTACCACTTTTGCGAGACGCTCTCGCGTGGCGATTTTCCCATTCCTCCTGATCCTCGGGCTGGGGCCGGCCGCACCTGCTTCCGCCCAGGACGTGCGGCTGCTTTCTACGAAGGTGGCCGACATTCTCGCTCGGTTCCCGGCCAGCGGATCCGCGCAGCGGGATCGCCTTGCCGACCAGATGCTCTCCCTGAACGAGGGAGGCATAGCCGAATTCACCCGCCAACTGGTTCCGGCCGGGTCGGGCAGCGATACGGCCGTCCGCTTCGCGCTGAATGCCATGGCGACTTATGCCAGCCGGTTCGGAGCCGAACCGAAGCGGGTGCTCGCAGAGCGGTCGCTCGCCAGCGCCCTCGGGTCTGCGTCCGACGCTGAAGTGCGGACGTTTCTCCTCCGCCAGTTGCGACTGGTTGGCCGGGATGTTGCCGTGAGAG
>Ga0315273_10012230_pt1 | contig 10991 bp, 8 predicted proteins | sample YL17G02_0_MG_FD_205753 | JGI IMG/M metagenome (GOLD analysis project Ga0315273, IMG submission 205753) | Sediment microbial communities from Yellowstone Lake, YNP, Wyoming, USA - YL17G02_0 | ecosystem: Environmental > Aquatic > Freshwater > Lake > Sediment | place: USA: Wyoming | collected...
GGCGACAAATACGTCTACGTCTGGTTCGACCGCGATGTCGCGGACCAGATGTGGCTTCCCTCCTGGGGCACGACTCAGTGGGAGGAGGCCGAAAGGTACATGGAACTAGCGGAGCAGTTCGCCGGCTACTTCCGCGAGAAGATCGGTCCTCTCCCACCCCGGACGGTTGTCTTCACCGATATGAAGCACGTGACCGGCCTCGACGTCCGCGTGAACATGGACTTCTACCACTGGATGCAGATCTGGCCCCGGGACTCCGTGGGCGAGTGGCCCACCACGTCCTCCACGCCTACGACTTCTGGCCGTCCCAGAGCAAGACGTGGTTTACTCCTGACTTCTCCCAGCCTCTGCCCTCGATGCCGGCATAGGTCTCGGTGCCGGTGGTCTCGTAGGCGATGTCCCCGCTGCCGCCCATCATCGTCCACTTCTGGCCCACGGCCCAGGAGCTGTCGGCGAGCATATCGTTCCCAGGATGGGGATCATGCCGAGACCGAAGGGGCCCAAGTCGTCCATGATGTCGCCGATGGGAGCATCGGCGTAGAAGGTGCCCTCGCCCGAAAAGTCATGGCCGGCGAAGTTGCACTAGCGGCACACGTTAGCCCTTTTCGTGGCTACCGGACTCGGCGCCCGCATCGGCTCCGGGCGCTTCGCGGACCTCGCTGGTCCTCTGGGCTTCCCCGGCCTCCCGTGCTCTCTTGGCCGAAACCGTGCCCGGGCGCCTCCGCTCGACCCAGCCCTCAAGGTTCTCCTGCCGGCCTCTGGCGACCGCCAGGGCTCCGGGGGGCACGTCCCGAGTGATGGTCGACCCGGCGGCGGTGTAGGCCCCTTCCCCTACCTTCACGGGAGCGACAAGGTTGGTATTGCACCCCACTAAAGCGCCATCGGCAACGGCGGTGCGGCTCTTCCACTGGCCGTCGTAGTTCACCACGACGCTTCCCGCACCGAAGTTGACGGCAGCGCCGATATCGGCGTCCCCCACGTATGTGTGGTGCGGGATCTTGGTCCCCGAGCCCACGGTGGAGTTCTTGATCTCGGCGAAATTGCCCACCTTGGCCCCTTCGCCAAGGCGCGTATCGGGACGAAGATGGCTGAAAGGCCCCACGCTAACGTTGGCGGCGAGTTCGCTCTTCTCGACAACCGAGACCCAGACCCGACAGCCGTCTCCGACGATGGCGTCCTCAAGCTGACTCCAGGGTCCGATGACGCAGCCTCTGCCGATGCGAGTCGCCCCGCGCAGAACGGTGCCTGGTTCGAGGACGGTGTCCTGGCCGACGATGACCCCCCAGTCGACGTAGGTCGAGGCGGGGTCGGTCACGGTGACGCCGGAGAGCATTAGATCCCGAAGGATGTTCCGCCGCTGCCAGGCCTCGGCTTCGGCCAGTTGCACGCGGTTGTTTACGCCCTGGACCTCTCCTGAGTCCTCGGCCTTGACGGTCAGAACCTTCCGGCCAGCCGCTAGGGCGTAGAACAGGATATCGGGGAGATAGTACTCGCGCTGACGGTTCGCCATGGTGAGCCGGTCGATGAACGGCAGGATATCGGCAAGGAGGAAGCAGTATATGCCCGCATTCACCTCGCGGATATCGCGCTCGGCGGGTGCAACATCGGCGTCCTCGACGATGCGGGTGAAACTCCCGGCCTCATCGCGCAGGACACGACCGTAGCCGACAGGATCCGAGACCATGACCGTAACCACGCTAGCCGTGGCCCCTTCGCGGTAGTGGGTCTCGGCGAGATTCACTAGGGTCTCCGGTCTAAGCAGAGGCGTGTCGCCGCAGAGGATAAGGATGTCGCGTTCCTTGTCCGCCTCCTGTGCCAGCATCGCCTCGACAGCGAGCTTGAAGGCGTGGCCGGTTCCGAGCAGCTTCTCCTGAAGAACGTACTCCACCCCGGGCAGCTGGCCGAGATAGGCCTTCACCTTCTCGGCTTGATAGCCGACAACAACAATAACACGCTCAGGCTCGAGAGCCCGAGCGGTGTCCACAAGGTACCGGATTATGGGCCTTCCGGCTACGGGGATGAGGACTTTGGCTAGCTGAGACTTGAATCTCTTGCCTGGTCCAGCGGCTAGGATGACAACGCTCAGGGGTCTGCCTGCCAAAGGGGTCCTCCTTCACGCGGCCCGTCCTTTCTTGCTCGTATTCCGTCCGGGGCCGGGAAACCCTGCCCCTCCCAGGCGCTCTAAAGAGCGGACCTCCTCGGCGCTCGTGTCGTTCCGGCCTCGCGCGAGCATGGCCACCGGCCACTTCCCCAATCGGATAGATAGAGAGGTGGTAGTTTCTCGGATGCGGGTCTTCGCTCGCTTGAGCGCTTTGTGGGCCGACCCGCTGCACAGCTGGCCCCGGTATTTGAACAGATCGGGCTCGCCGCGAGCTCTTCCCCCTTCTTCTCCCACCAGGCCAAGGCTTCTGAGACACAGGCATCACCTTGCGGATAGGGGAATCTGAGAAGGAAGGGAATGGGTGTACGAGGGATAACTACACATGTTGTCGAGATGTGCCAAGTTTGCACCGAACTGCCAAGGGGAGCGGTATGAGCGAACTCACGGCCGGGAATCACCAACTGACCAACGGTCTCGAAGTCCTTTTGATTACCGACCCTCGGGCCCGGTCAATCACAGCATCCCTCCTCGGACGGCGTGGGCCAGTCCATGACCCGCCGGGCAAGCCTGGTCTTGCTCATCTTTCAGAACATCTTTTCCTGTCAGGGGTTAACTATGGTGGCACGGCTGTAGGTGAACCCGTCGAAGCAGTTGGAGGCTTGGTCGAAGGGACTACTTACCGGCAGCACATCAGGGTCGAATTGCGGACACCCCTGCACTGCTGGCGTTGGACTCTTGAGTATCTTGTGGAGTTATGGCGACGCGGCCCTTCCGTCAAGGAAATCGCCTCCGAACGTCAAGCCTTGATCCTGGAGTGCCGTGAGGCTCGGGAAATCCCTGAGCTATGGGTCGGTTCACTCGCCTGGGACGCGTTAGGACAGGATTTGGCGTTCCGCGGGTTTCGAAGTGAGTTCTTTGATGGAGTCTCCAAGCTTTCTGCCTCCGACGTAGAGAACTGGACTCGAGGACTAGGCAGTGACCAGTGGGTCCTATGCGTACACAGCCCCTGCCCGGAGAGTGATCTTCTTGAACACATCTCAAGGTTGTTCAATGTTGATGGGTCCAGGGGTCGTCCCAGGACTATAGTACCTCACCGCCCCACCGCAAAAAGGATAGTCCGCCTGCACCAGAGCAAGGCAGCACAGAGTTCAGTCGCCCTCCTGATTGCCTCTGGTGCCCCCACTCTTCGTGATATCGCCAGCGGGCGCGTTCTTTGTTCGCTTCTTTCGGGAGGCACCCAAGGACTTCTCTTCACGACACTTAGAGACAAGGAAGGTCTTGTCTATGACGTGGTTAGTCATTGCGTCGCTGAGAGCGACATTCTCGCTATTGAAGTATACACCAGCATCAATGAAGGTGCCGAAGACCGAGTCACCGACCTAATCCGGCAGCAGCTCGAGCATCTGCTGTCGGACGGCGTGGACCCCTCGAAGCTACAGCGGGCAAAGGCGTTCACCAACGGCGTCTTTGACATCAGCTTGGAAACCCCAGCTACAGGCGGACGGTGGCTCGGCAATCGCTACATGAGTCTCGGACGCATCGTCGCACCCGAAGAGTGGACCGAATCCGTTGAACAAGTCACGCCTAGACAAGTTAATGAGTTTCTGGTTCGGAGTATGGAGTCGAGCGACTGGGTGTGGGCGGTTTCATCCCCGCGGGCCACGGGTTTGAAGGGGTCCTTCTACGGGAACGCGGGTGCGCAGGTTGAGTCCGTGAGTTGGTAGCATATCGACGGCCAGGAGGGATTGACCATCCAGCCGGAAGCGAGACTAGTCACGATCTTGGGCAAGCTCGTCGTCAGCCAGAGTGACTTGGCGGCCGCGTCTCGTATCTTGAACACTGTTCCGAATCCGGGCCGGCTGCGCCGTGCGGCTATCCGCTCCAAGGCCCTGCCCGTGCTATTCGAGAACCTGAAAGGTCTTCCCACCCACCAATCCCAAAGGGTGCGAGATATCTTGGCTGACCAAGGAAAGCATCTCGCCCCAGCCGAGCGTCGTCGAAACATGCTCGAGTACTTTCGAGAGCTCGCCCGGTTGGCCGAACAGCACGGGCTCCGTCTGATGCCAATCAAGGGCTTGTCGCTCATGTTCCTCCTGCCTGACTATTCCCTTCGCTCCCTCAACGACCTCGATTATGTACTCCCAGACTTGCCGGCTCTCCTCACCTGGGTTCGGATCCTCCAAGACCGGGGGCTCGGCATGCCCGAGGGGAGTGAAGCCCCGCGGCTCCTGTACTCGACGACGGCGCGCCACCTCAAGCCCACCCTTGAGGCTCACTTCGCCGTCTATGGGGGCGACTACAAGCATGACATCCATTCTAGGTGCCTGTCAGCGGCTGGCCCGCTGGTCGGCCTCGATTTGTGGTCTCGCTCGCGACGAGTCGAGGTCGGAGGTGTGTCGATATCCGTCCCAACTCCGGAAGACGCCATCCTGATTCTTCTGGGACATGTCGTTGACCACGGGTACTTTACCTTGAAGGACTTCAATGATCTCTACTCGGTCTTGGCTGCGCTAGGCCATTCCTTGGACTGGGACTATCTTTTCGCGAAACTTCAAGAGAACGGGCTCGACCTCCCATTTGCCTACATGGTCTCATTCCTGGAACGGGAGTACCACTTGACGGGCCCGGACACCGCACTAGTGGGAACGGTAGAGGTCCCCAGACTACCCGTGGCACTGAGGCGTAGATTCGAACGCGGCGGGCTTCACATGCTCATGCCGCCGTGGTGGCGCAGGGCCATGGTTGCCGGAACCTTGTCTGCTGAATGCCGGGGCGTGCGGACTCGTTCTTTTCCAGCTTCGTTGCGGCGCACTCGGAAGATCACCCTGTCTGCGCTCAGGGAGTTGTCTTCGGGTCGGGGCTGGGTGAACCGGTTGAGCAGGGACGTGTTCGAGTGGGTGAATCGCGGGGCCATCTTCACGCCGACGCCTCCTGAGGACGAGCAGTTCTACCTGACCGAGGTCTCGGCGAGACTCCAGGAGGCCTGGCTCAAAATACCATTTCCGTTCGCTAGCATGAAGGTCTTGGCATCACGTCTCAGCGAGCACGGGTTCGAAGTCGTCCGATGGGGGCTTCTGCTCGTGATACGAAGAGACTGCCGCGAGGTGGTTGTCTGTCCGGCCGGGCTGTTCATTCCAACACGGACATTCGCGTTCATGCAAAGCGAACTCTCGGAATTGGCTTCGATGGCCCTTCTCGCCTTGTCAGTTGCTCAAGACGTAACGCCGGGGGAGGAGCTGGACGCAAGCTAGAAAGGGGGTTGGGTTGTGCTTAGACTCGGTCTCATAGGGGTCGGTATCGTGGGTCTCAGGTATCTGGACTGCATTCCGCTGGTAGACGACCTGAGACTGGTTGGTTTGCTTGATGTCCGACAGCAGCACGCGCAAAGGATTGCGCTTGAGAGGAACACGACCGCCTTTCGGTGCGCTCGGCACCTGCTGTCTGAAGTCGACAGCGTGATCATCGCCACTCCCACGTCTAGCCACTACTCCTACCTCACGAAGTGCCTTAGCTCCAGGTGTGCCGCCCTGGTAGAGAAACCCCTGTGCGCCTCTGCAGCGGAGGCGCGAGCGCTTTTGAGCCTCTGGCCGTCGACTGGTCCGGTTGTTCAGGTCGGCCACATCGAACGCTACCGAGAGTCGTTCTCGGTCTTTCAGGCCCGCTGTCGTGAAATGGGGGTGGACAGGCTTTCCTTCTACCGCCAAGCGGGAGACAGCCGTCGGGACGCGATCCTGGATCTTATGATCCATGATATCGACATGGCCCTTACCCTGGCTGGACAAACAGATTGTCGAGTAACCGCGTACAGAGAGGCGAAGTCGGCGACCGGGAACGTAGTAGAGGCGTTTCTGGAGTTGTCCTTTCCGGGTGCGCTCACCTGTCACCTGTACGTCAACAACGTCGTCCGAGACCGTGTGAGGCTGGTTATCGGTGAGTATCCGGGAGGTCTACTTAGACTCGACCTCCTGCGAAACGAAGTCACCCAGGTCACCTTGGACGGCTCGCGAACCGTCGTTCTGTATAGCAACCACCAAGAAAACGCTCTCTTGAACGGCCTGGTCAAGTTCGCGGCGGCTCTGAAAGGGGCCCGCCCACCCGTCAGCCTGCAGGACGGAGCCCATGCGGTGATCGTGAGCGAACTCTGTCGGGGGGGGGCCCAATGAACGGTGAATCCAGGCCGCGGCTTTCCAGGCAGTACGGGGTTCGCTGGCTTCATGAAAGGCCTGAGGGAGCCGATAGCATGTGGGCGGTAGACTCCTTCTCACCGTTCTGCGCCTTTCGACGGGCTGATGGAAGTACCATCGTTTCCGACCCCTTCAATGGCCGGGTCTTGATTGTTAGCCCGGCAGGTGAGGTCAGAGCCGTTACGCACGTAGTGGGCGAAGCTAAGTGGTTCCCCCGTTGGGTTTCTCCATTGCCTGGAGGCCGGCTTCTCTTTGCGGATCGGAACAACCGCAACGTAGGCGTGATTGAACCGGATGGTCATCTGCAGGTCTTCCCCATCGACATGAAGGTGCCCCTGTCTATCGTGCCCACGAAGGACGGAGGTTGCTTGGTCGCCGGGCGGGGTGAGTCGCCCCTTCTGCAGTTGGACGATCGGTTCGCCGTTGTGCGAACCTTTCTTGACTCGTCATACAACATCCACTCGGCCCAGATGGTCGGAGACGACAGACTGCTGGTCTGTGACATCGACCGGCACCAGGTTCTTATCCTCAATTCCGCTGGCAAAATCGAGTGGTCCTACGGGAAAGCGTTCCACCCAGGTGAGGCGCCGGGCGAACTCTCCACTCCTAAGCACGCCTGGCTGGACGGTCAGTTGGTCTACGTGGCTGACGGCATGAACAGCCGAGTTCTGATAGTTGACCTTGACGGTCGGGTTCAATGGAGCTACGGAGAGTCGACGACGGAGAACCTCTGGTTTCCGCATTGCGTTCAAGCCCTGGGAGGCGGCTCTGTCCTTATCACCGATGCGTGCAACGGCCAAGTTGTGGAGGTCAATCGGGACGGGGAGGTCGTCTGGCGGCTAGGCAAGCCGAAGGTGACTGGATTTGACCTGTGGTCTCCGAGGGTCATAGACCTCCTACCCGACGGAGGGTTCCTAGTGGCAGACGCCTACAACCACCGTGTCGTACGCTTCAGCCGGGAGATGCGTCCCACGTGGCAGCATGGGGGTCGCCGGGGGGCGGGCGATGGTGAGCTATTCTGGCCAAGGTGTGCAAGATATGCGGGGCCCGACCTCTACATAATCGCAGATTCCCGTAATGGTCGGCTCTTGCAGGTTGACAGCGCCGGCCGAACCCGCAGGGAGCTCAACTCATACATATTGGACGGGCATCGCCACCGTTTCCTAGACCTCCACGATTTTGACATGGACGAGAGCGGCGATCTGCTGGTGGTTGACAGTTCTCTTGGCCTGGTGCTGCATCTCAACTGGGACGGACAGACCCGTTGGGCCTATGGGCTCCACGGTGAGTTGCGTGACCCCCACGAGGCCCGCTTCACCCCGGACAAGGGATGCCTCATCTGCGACACAGGAAACAACCGCATCCTTGAGGTTTCTTCTGCCGGAACTGCCGTCTGGGAATTGCACCGTTCCTCTCTCGGTCCATTCTCCGCTCCGCGGTGGTGTGAACCTTTGCCTGATGGGCGCTGCATTGTTGTTGATACAGGCAACAACCGGATTGTCTGTGTTGACCGTCAGGGACAGGCGTTGTGGTCCTTTGGAGGTCAGTGGGGTCTCGATGATCAGAGCCTGCGCTCCCCACGTTGTGCTCGGATGGCCGGCGAGAGGGTTCTGGTCAGTGATGCTTTCAACAATCGTGTGATTGAACTGACATTTGGGGGTGATTCTGTTGAAGATAATGCTGATTCTGCCGAACTTCTATGCGACCAGTAGGGTGTTCGAACAGGACGCCAAGGAGCCGCTAGGACTGCTGTACCTGACCAGTGTTCTACGCCAGAAAGGGCATCATGTCGAGATATTCGACGCTAGCCGTTACGGCTTTACAATTGAGCAAACAGCTGCAGTGATCGAACGGGTTCGGCCTGACGTGCTTGGGCTATCGATCGTCCAGCGTGCCGTAGTCACTTCTATGGCCCTAGTCGAGTACCTGCGGCGCCGCAAGGTACCCCTCCACATCTGTGTGGGTGGGTACTATCCGTCTCTGGCCACCGAGAACCTTGCTGAGATTGCGGACAAAATCGATAGTGTGGTGGTGGGCGAAGGAGAAGAGACGTTTCCCGATCTGCTCGACTGCCTTGAACGCGGGCGCGATTGGCATGATATCGCCGGGACCGCCTGGCTGGAGAACGGTCGGGCCCTCTACGCCAGCCCGCGACCCAAGATAGCCGAACTTGACGACATCCCCTTCCCGGCGCGCGATTTGCTGCCGGACGTCCTGCGCGAGGTCGGCTTTGCCTCCCTCTTCTCGAGCCGAGGCTGCTATGGTAGGTGTACGTTCTGTAGTCAGAACGCTTTTCAGGCCAAGAACCCAGGACCCCGATGGCGCGGCCGTAGTCCCGGGAATGTTGTTGATGAGATGGAACTCCTATATGACCAGTACGGTGTCCGGACCTACAAGTTCAACGATGACAACATCTTCGGACCGGGACCCGAGGGGCGTCGCCGCGTCGAAGATATCTGCCATGAGATTCTTCGGCGTGAACTAGACGTCCACCTGATGGCTTACTGCCGGGTTAACGATGTGACCCTGGAAACCGCGCAATTGATGCGCGAGGCAGGGTTCGAGCGGCTGCTGGTCGGCGTGGAGTCGGCAAGCGATGAGACACTAGCTCGGTTCAAGAAAGGCATAAACCAGGACGATATTCAGAGGGCGCTAGGAATCCTCAAGAAAGTGGGCATAAGCATGGTCCCGGGCTTCATGATGTTCGATCCGTATTCCACTGTTGACGGGCTCAAGGATAATCTTGCGTTCCTCAGAGACACAGAAGCCTACGGAATCTCTATCCACAAGAACCTGAAGGTCCATGACTCGGCTCCCATCAAGTCTGAGCTTCTTCGGGAGGGGAGACTTCGGCTCGTCAACTCCCTGGACGGCTATCACGAGTACGTGGTCCCCACCGACCTAGCGCGAGTGTACATGATGAACAAACTCCTGTGGGTCTACTACGTGGATCCGATCGCCGCCGAGTCAAGAGTGTCGATGCAGATAGCAAAGCGCATGGAGTCGTTCAACGAAAGGGAATGTTGGGAAGATGCGCTGAAGCGTACATGGTTAGCGCAGGTCCGGTTCATGGAGGAGACGATACGCTGGGCCAAAGAGCAGCCGCGCGGGGCCGCCGAGATCAGACCATTCGTTGAGGATATCCTGCGCGAAATCGCGGCGGCCCGTGACTTTAGAGCCTCCATATCAGGCGACGGTCCTCTCCAGCCGTCATACCTTCTTGGCATCGTGCATCTTGACGGGGAAGCTTTCGTCATGGACCTTACGTCCTCCCGGCTGCTTCAGATACCGAGCGCAATAGAGCGGGAGGGCATCAACCTCCTGATGGACGGAGCAACTCTTAGCCAGACGACGGAGACTCTCAGGGAGAGGATGGATGAGGCCGCCGCCCTCCAGGTTACGGGCTGGGTGAAGGCAAACCTTACACCGGCCGACCGCGTGACCAGGACCCCACTCTCTGCTGACGATTTCATCGACGAGCTAATCCAACTCCTGCACGGTCCCATTGACCCCATCCTACCGGAGAAATACGTGTGGTGGGAGTGAGGGCTGAATGACGCCGACCGGGGCCTCCGAGATCGACTCCATCGTGCGTGCCCATTTCGATGCTTTGGCCGAAGATTATGACGTGAAGTGCCGGGCACGAGAAAGGTACCTGTCTGCGATTGATCGGTTGGTGCTGGCTGAATTGTCGCGCTATGACCGCATTCGTCTTCTTGATGCCGGTTGCGGAAACGGCCGACGTGCGTCGAGATTCTCTTCCCGGTTGAACCTTGCGGACCTACAGGCTTGTGATGCTTCAGCAGCGATGGTTGAACTGGCACGGCGTCGTGGACTGCATCAGACCGTACAAGCCGACATTCGGTCGCTTCCCTATCCGGACCGCTCCTTCGACGCAGTGATCTGTCTCTTCAACGTCCTAGGCTATATGCCATCACGTCGCCATGTGTTGAGAGCCCTTCAGGAGTTCCACCGTGTCCTGGATGAGGGAGGGCTGCTGCTGACCGACGTCATGAACGCATGGCACCTTGGCGAGTCCATTAGCTTTCGGCTAAGCCCGTTGGAGGTTGTTGCCCGGATGGCAAGAGGCTTGGCTGACGGGGACATCTACCGCATTAGATTCTCGCTTGAGGTCGGTGGTCGGTCCATCCCTGGGTGCATGCGTGGGTTCACCCGCAGGGGGTTCAGTTCCCTCCTCAGAGCGGCAGGCTTCGACATCAGGGTCCACCATATCGTAGGATACGACAGTGGGGAACTCCATCGCAGCCAGCGAAAAGGGCAGCACCTTTTCATCGCGGTCAAGGCGGTTCGCCGTCACGCCAATGGCTGAAAGAATTCTTGTCGGAGGTGGGTAGTCTATGCCAGTCTCATGGACTTCACAAGGTGACGAAGCTCTTCGCTTCACGCCCGAAGAACTGGAGGTGTCCCGGCAGCACATATGGGACTCGGTCACCAAGGCCATGCTTATTGACTTCATATCCGCTCAGGCCGGTGACAGGGTTCTGGACGTGGGTTGTGGCACGGGGTTTCTCATCCGGGAGATAGCCGCGCATTTGAGGCAGGGCCATTTCGTGGGGCTAGATCTCGATGCCGACCTGCTGGCTGCGGCCCGCCAGCTATCGACCGGACACGAGATTGAGTACGTGGAGGGTTCTGTGTACTCCCTTCCATTCACCGACGGCTCTTTCGACATCGTGACTGCAGAG
>Ga0315273_10012232_pt1 | contig 10990 bp, 9 predicted proteins | sample YL17G02_0_MG_FD_205753 | JGI IMG/M metagenome (GOLD analysis project Ga0315273, IMG submission 205753) | Sediment microbial communities from Yellowstone Lake, YNP, Wyoming, USA - YL17G02_0 | ecosystem: Environmental > Aquatic > Freshwater > Lake > Sediment | place: USA: Wyoming | collected...
GAGAAGCTGCCGGCCGTATAGAGCGCCTACCCCCGCGTCGCGCCGCGCTTGGCCTCGTACCGCTGGAACTCTTCGCGGTAGGCGTCGAAACCCTTGCGCCCCATCAGCCCGCAGGTGAACTTCTTGCTCAGTTCGACGCCTTCCTGGTCAAAAGCGTTGACGTTGAGCAACTCGCCAACGAAGGCGGTCTGGAACTCGAGCAACTGAAGGAACGCGCCCAGGTGCTCCTCGTCCAGGCGGTCCAGGATGAAGGTGCAGTTGGGCCGGTGATAGGAGGTGAGCGCCGCCGCGGTGGCGCGCTGCTCGGCATCCAGCAGTTTCGCCAGGCTCTGGCCGGCCAGGTAATCGAAACCTTCCAGGCCCAGCTTCGTGCGCGGAATACGGCCGGGATCGGCGGGTTTGGCGATGGTCCAGAACGTGTGAACCTTGTCGTTGGGCCCTTCCATGTAAAGCTGCACCTGCGAATGCTGGTCCGTGGCGCCCAGCGCGGCCACCGGCGTCTGGCCGGCATGCACGGTGTCGCCTTTGCGCGTCTTGGCCTTGCCCAGCGATTCGGCCCAAAGCTGCCGGAACCAGAACGCCGCGCCCCACAGGCGATTCGAGTAGGGGAAGGCCACCTGGATGGTCTTGTTCTTCCGGGTCCAAATGAGATAGTGCAGCAGCGCCGAGCGCAAGGCCAGGTTCTTCGCCAGGTCCGGCTGCCAGGCCAGATCCGTCATTCCGGCCGCGCCTTTACACAACTTGCGGATATCGACGCCGATCAGCGCCGCCGGCAACAAGCCCGCGGCGGAAAGAACGCTGAATCGCCCGCCGACATTCTTCGGGATGTGAAATGTCGGGTAACCCTCGCGAGTGGCCAACGCCTTGAGGTCGCCGAGATCCTCGCTGGTGACGGCCACGATCCGTTTCGATGCCTTGGGGCCGAGCCACTCCCGCACCATCAGGAACACCCCGACCGTCTCCGCCGTTGCGCCGGACTTGGCAATTACCACGACCAGCGTCTTTTTCGGATTCATCGACTCGAGCGCCGCCATCGCCAGCGCCGGATCGGCGTTGTCCAGAATCACCAGGCGAGGATGCTCCGGCCCGAACGCCCGCTGCACCGGATGCGGCCCGCGGAGACCGCAGTCCAGCGCCCACGCGCCCAGCGCGCTGCCGCCGATGCCAACCAGACAGACCGTATCGAACGAGCCGCGCACTTTGGCGGCGTACTTCTCGATCTCCTCGATGACGGCGGTCTGGAACGGCAGATGCGGAAAGCCGTAGCGGCCTTCCTCCACCAGTCTCCTGAAACCCGCCAGCGCGTTCAGCGCCGCTCCCTGTTCGTTCTTGATCTCGGAGGACTTAAGGCCGTGAACATCGCCGACCATCGCGGCGCGCAGATTGATTTCGTCGAACTGGATCTTCATGTGCTCTAAGCACAAGGATACGCCAGAACCACCTTCCGGTGCGAGAAGCGGATCACGCCGGCCGGTACGTGAACACCATGAACAGAACCAGCGCGACGATGAAAAAAATCGCGGACGCCGCGACAAACTCCAGGAATATGACCCGTCTTTCGTCCGGTTCCGGCTGACGCCGTTTGGGCAGCTCCAACATAGGCCACACCTCCGGTGACAATCCTTGATCCAAATGTAAGCCCGGATGCCGGCCGTGTCAAGGCGCATCCCGTGGCCACGGGTAGCTGTTCTTACCCGCGCCGGGATCGACCGGTCCCTTCGGCAGCGTCGCCTGCCAGGCCAGCGCGGTCTTCTCCAGCCTCCGGACCACCCCCGGCTCGCGCCCCGCGCGATTGTCCATCTCGCCCGGATCCTTCGGGATTTCATACAACTCCCGCCGGCTGCCGTCCGGATTCAGCAGCAGCTTCCACGGCCCTTCGCGGATCGCCAGCATCGGGCTCATGTCGAGTACGTGTCCGTACACCGGATACCGGTTCTCCCACAGCAGCGCCTTGGTCCTGGTATGGACCCGCCCCGTCAGCGCCTGCGACACGTCCTCCCCGTCCACCGCCGCCCCCCGCGGCGCTTCCACTCCCGCCAGCCTGCACAGCGTCGGCAGGACATCCACCCCGCCGATCACCGTCTGATTGTCCACTCTCCCCGCCGGGGTCCGGCCCTTCCACCGCACCAGGAACGGCGTCCGAATCCCTCCCTCGTACAGACTCCGCTTCAGCCCCCGGAAAGGCCCCGCCGACGCCGCCGCCCCATAGTGCGACGTGAACGGTATCAGCGCCGACTCCGGCCCGTTGTCGCTCGAGAAGATCACCACCGTGTTCTCGCTCATCCCCAACTCGTCCAGCTTCGCCAGTATCCGCCCAACCTGCCGGTCCAGATTCGTCAGCACTCCGTAGTAAACCTGCATCGCCCCCTTCTGGCCGCCCCACCCCGTCGCCAGCTCACGGTAGGGCTCCATCATTTCCTCGGTCGGATGCAAAGGGGAATGCGGATCGTAGAACCACCCGTTCACGTACCATGGCCGCTCCCGGTTCGCCTCGGCAAACGAGATGATTTCATCCGCAATCCGCTGGCTCGATCGTACCCGCCCGTCCGGCCCTCGAAGACACGCATCGTAACGGTCGATCCCATATTGCTCGGGTTTCGGCGCCCCCGGCCCGCTGCTCAAATGCCACTTGCCGAAATGCGCGGTCGCGTATCCGTTCCCCTGCAAGAGCTTCGTCACCGTCGGCGTCGCCGGGTCCAGGGAATCCACCACCCCGCGCTTGCGATTCAACTCCGGCGTTGCCAGATAATCGTGGATCCCCAGCCGCGAAGGGAAGCAGCCGGTCATGATCCCCGCGCGGCTTGGCGAACACACCGCCGAGGCGACATAGAACTGCGTGAACCGGGTCCCGTCCCGCGCCATCCGGTCCAGGTGCGGCATCTTCAACTCGCCGCGCTCGATCCAACCCCCATGCGCCAGCGTTGACGCGTGGCCGTAGGAGGGCAAATCCCCCCATCCCATGTCGTCGGCCAGCAGAAACACAAAGTTCGGCCGCCGCCCGCCCCCGAAACCCGCCACCGCCGCTCCCGCGGCGCACCGCAACCAATCCCGCCGTCGCACGCTGTTTTCTGGCATGGCCTTATACTCTATCCCGTTACCCATTCCCCGGCAACTCATCCTCTTCGCGCACTCACGATCGCGCCCGCGGGCATACAATCCGGGCGTTCGTCGCCCAGCGCCAGTTCCAAACCCGCATCCGCCGCGCCCGCGTCCTCGCTCACCAGCGCGAAACTGGCTCGTGTTTCCAACGCCGGCGCCGGGCGCGTCTGCTTCAGCTTTCGCTGCGTGAAATTCGTCCGGACCGCCTTACCCGTCCGGAACTGGAGGGCGGGGTTTACCCCGCGCGAGGGGGGGGCGCCCTCTGGGCCAGCCCCGCTCTTCCTACGTGCACCCGCCTCAACCTATCCGGAACTCAAGCAACCAGCTTGACGGCATCAGCCGCCCGAACTCACATCCCGGTACTCTCAAGTCAAAGTAATCATATTGCGAAATCCATATTCTGTTAAGGGACTTACAGACCTGTTAGTACCCGTTCGTGCCGGAGTGGAACTGGAGTTGACGCGCTCCACCGTGGGGTGTAAACTTACCACAAGAAGGGGCTATCCCGTCTTTCTGGGAATAAGACACTGAGCTTGGTGGATGTCTATGGAGAGTGGCGATACGTCCGCCTTCTTGGCCCTTGGGTTCGTCGAGGGTTGGTCAAGAGAGTCCGGGTTTCCCGGCGGAACAGACTTAGTGCATTACCCAAGCGAGGGAAGCGGTTATGCTGGAGGACGACCCATGGCGGCTCTGAGGCCTGATCGGCGAATATCTTACGCGTGTCTTCTGGCGGCCCTCCTGGGGTCCGCGCTGCCGTGTTCGGCGCAGAGAGAGTCCGAGTTCCTGGGCGTGAAGAGTTGGCAGGGGAGTCTTAAGGTTAAAGCGAATCACCTCGGAACCAACAGCGCGGAAGGAGGCAAAGACGAGTGGGATTTCCAGTGGTCGGCCAACCTCCAGTTCAAACTCGATGAGTTCGTTCCCTTCGGACAGCTCTGGCGCGGCAAGTTCATAGGCGGCAGCGCCGCGGTCCGCCATAAGAATGTCTTCACGTCCGGCGGCTGCACGTTCACCAGTACCGTGATCGGAGAAGGACTTCCGACGAATCCCGAGTTCTTTCTTTACGTCGGGCCCGGCAACAACTACAGTTTGCAGGTGGTCGGCAGTTCCATCCCGGCCCGCATTACCCAAACTACGGTCTGCAAGGACGGGACAGGCGTCAGGACCAACGACGGGCCGGCGTCGTGGTTTCCTTCCACCAATCCCGGCCGCAATGACCATTTCGCGCTGCCCGCCACGGGTTTCGACCTGATCGGCGGCGGGAAATATAACATGGGAGGACCGATCCCGCTCATGACCTTTCTCTTTGGCGGTTCCTTGCCTACCTTCCTCGGAGACGTGAACTGGGACTTCCACGGACTGGCCAGCCCGCTCGAGGTAATCATCGAGCCGCAGGGCTATGACCAGTGGCGTCCGGAATCCGCGGCCGACGAGGCGACGCCCGGCAACGACATCACCGTGAAGGCAACTCTGCAACATGAGGACGGCTCCCCGCCGAGCGCCCTCGAGAAAGCGCAGAAGTTCGAGTTCCAGCTCGCCAACGTATCGAAAGAGCCGGGGATTGCCATGAACTACCCGCTGGCCGCCGAAGCAAAGAACACGCCCGACCTCCAATTCGACAAGGCGCGCAACGACAGGCTCCCCATCATCCTCATCGGCACGGACCAGGCCGACTCATTCGGGCTGCCGCACGAGACCGCCAGCGCCATCGTTTCGGCCTACGACTGGGGCGCCTGGGGCGAGATCAAGGTGACGGCCGTGACCGGCGATGGCCGCCGCATCGTCGGCTACCTTAAGGGAGATAAGCTCCAGACCTCGGTTCGGCTGCCCAAGCGGGCCAAGGATTCCTTCATCGCCGATGGCTGGAAAACGTCGAAAGGATTGTCAAGCGACGTACAAGATAAGGATGACAAGGAAAAGGAACCAGAGAGTCTGCCGGGTTGCGATGGCGATGGGCTGACGGTCTACGAAGAGTATCGCGGATTCATCGAGAAGGGCAAGCACATTGAGGGAAACCTGGACAAGAAGGACTTCTTCATTCTGAATTTGATCGGGGCCGACGCCGAGTGGGGTATCTGGTGGTTCACCGACCTCACCCAACTGGAAGTACACAAGGACCTGAAGGAAGATGAGATGTCGAAGGATGACAGGCTGATCAACGGGAACTGTGACAAGTGTCCCCATCGGGTCGCACAGCACGGAGTCTACCTCGAGGAGGTCGCGGGCATTTCGGGAGGGGAGACATTTGTTCTCCCATACAACGAGGAGTACGTGCGGGCCCGTCCTGGACTTACCCTCAGGATTGAAATGACACCCCGGATGGCCCTAGAGGCGGGCAATTATACCTCAATGTCAAGTCTTGACACGCCCCTGCTTTATGACAAGATCGTGGCGCACGAGTTGAGCCACTCGGTGGGTCTGGCGCACCACGGCGAAGGTGACAAGATAGAGTGGTTTTGGCTCTATCCGCCTGACCATCCCGACAACGATCTGGGTAGACCTTTCCTCACCGATCAAGACGGACACCCGGTGACTCTCCTCGACGAGAAGACCGAACGTGACGTTATCGACCGGCTATACAGCGCTTACGTCAACACCATGGCGTACATTCAAGGTCGCAGGGACAGCGGGAACCCCCTTGATCTCCAGTCGGAGGCGGAAATGGTGAAGAGCGCGCGGGCATTCAGGTACTTTGTTGGCAGGCCTTCCCAGCAACACAGCGGCGCCGTCGAGTGCATCATGCGGTATAGTTATGCCCGGGCGTATCCCAAGAAAGGAACGCAGTCTCCCCGGGAAGTTTTCTACCTGCCTCCGCCGGGCACCGAACCGATGGGGTCCCAGTTGTGCGACACACGCTTAGGCACGAAAATCAACGCGCCGCGGGAGCCTCAGCCGCGCTATTTTGGCGCCGCCGACGGTCGAGGGAATTGCAGTAAGTGGGTGTGCGTGAACGACGACATCCCGCCAGGAAGATGATGACCATCCGCACGATTCTATTCGCTATCGCGCTGTCCGCCTTCGGCCAGACGCCCCGGCCGGAGTTGTCGATCTCGGTGAACGGCCGCCGGAATCCGGAGGTGCGCAGAGGCGCTCCGGTGCTGGTTCGCCTCGTCCTCATGCATTCCGGCCGGCTTAACCGGGCGGCGAATGTGCCCGAACTTCAGCTTGCCCCGCGCGGGAGCGCGTGGGCGGACGCGCTCCGGCTGCGCGTCAGGGACAGGCTCGGCGCCGAGAAGCCCTGGGGCTATTCGCTGGTTGAGCGGCCGGAACAGCCGGCCCTGGTTCTGCCCCACCGCGCGTGGGTCGCGGTGGAATGGACATTGAGTGAGAGCGAAGGCGCGTTTCTGGAACCGGGCAACTACCAGATTGAGGCGGTCCTGGAAGTGAGGAACTCGCCGGGCTGGAACGGCGAGGCGGTCTCGGCGCCCGCAATCGTTAGGATCACGGAGTCGGCGGAACCGTCGGAGCCGCAACAGGCTTCCGAGGCTTTGCTCCGGGCGGTGCTGTTGATGCGGAAGGGCGCTACCAGCGAAGCCGTGGTATTGATGGATGAGTTGCTTCTCAAGCAGCCGAAGTCGGTGCGGGCGCTTCAGTTGCGCGCCGAGCTCGCCGAGAAGGCGGGCGACATTCATCTTGCTTTGATGTTCGCGAATCGGGCCCTGGACGCCGCGCAACTAACCTACTCCGATCCCGGGAAGGGGCTCCTCAGTCTGATTCTGCTGCGTGACCGCCTGTACGGGCGGCTGCTGGACCCTCTCGCTCCAACCGCAAGGTAGCTGTCATGAGACCTGCTTGGGTTCCGACGACTTTCTCGCTCGGCGCTCTCAAGGGCCAAGATCCTCAAGCCCCAATCGCTTCCGAGTTCACTGGAAGACCGCGGAGTTCAGCTTTGACCGGAGTGTCAAGGGTCGGGTCACGCTCGTCCAGTCGTCCCGGCTTGCGGCTTGCAGCGCCGCGCCCCAAGACCGGTCGAGTTTCTCAGCGGAGCGCCGAGGTAATGGCTCCACCCCTGGTGAAACTGGAGTCCGCCGCCGGCACGCCAGTCTCACCGGCTCAAGATAATGATAGTGCAAAATCGATAATGTGTTAAGAGAGTTACGGACCTTTTAACACCTGTTCGTGCCTGTTCGTGCCGGTTGCCTTGACGCGGCCGAACTGATATAGTTGTTGCGAAATCGGAGCGGAAAGGCCGATTGGGACGACAATGAGGACGCCGTCCGGGCGGGAGTGGTTTCCTGGAGTTTATCCGCTGGCTGGCGACCCCCTTTGAAAAACCCGTGGCGTGCACGGTTCTGGAGCGTATATGGAATCCTACAATGACAATCCCATTCCCACGAATGGGGAACCGATCCAGGTTCAGGACGGGAAGCTGAGCGTTCCCGACCACCCCATTCTGCCGTTCATCGAGGGTGATGGCACCGGGCGCGATATCTGGCGGGCTTCCCGGGTGGTGTTTGACGCGGCGGTCAACCTGGCTTATGGCGGCCGCCGTAGCGTCGCCTGGTACGAGATATTCGCGGGCGAGAAGGCCTTCACCCGTTCCAATGAGTGGCTGCCCCAAGGCACCCTCGACGCGATTCGGCGGTTCCGCGTCGCGATCAAGGGACCTCTGACGACGCCCATCGGCGGCGGGATTCGAAGCCTGAATGTCGCCTTGCGGCAACTGCTCGACCTGTACGTCTGCCTGCGCCCGGTCCGCTACTTCACGGGCGTTCCGTCGCCGGTGAAGCGCCCCGAGCTGCTGGACGTGGTTATTTTCCGCGAGAACACGGAAGACGTTTACGCCGGCATCGAGTGGCAGCAGGGGACCCCCGAAGTCAAGAAGGTCATCGATTTCCTGAACCAGGAAATGGGCCGGAACATCCGCGCGGATTCGGGGATCGGAATCAAGCCGATGAGCGTCGGCGCTTCCAAGCGGCTGATCCGGCGAGCCATCCAATACGCAATCGAAAATGGACGCCGCAGCGTGACCCTGGTTCACAAGGGAAACATCATGAAGTTTACCGAGGGCGCCTTCCGCGACTGGGGCTATGAACTGGTCAAGGAAGAGTTTTCGGATGCGTGCGTGACGGAAGCCGAAGCGGGCGCCGGTGTGCCCGCGGGCAAGGTCCTGGTGAAGGACCGCATCGCCGATTCCATATTCCAGCAGGTGCTTTTGCGGCCCGACGAGTACGACGTGCTGGCCACGCCGAACCTGAACGGCGACTACCTGTCGGACGCCTGCGCGGCCCAGGTGGGCGGATTGGGGATGGCGCCGGGCGCCAACATCGGCGACGAGATTGGCGTATTCGAAGCCACCCACGGCACGGCGCCGAAATACGCCGATCTGGATGTGGTCAACCCCTCGAGCGTCATCCTGTGCGGCGCGATGATGTTCCAGTACCTGGGCTGGAGGGAGGTCTCGGAGCTGATCGAGCGAGGGATTGCCGAGACCATACTGCAAAAGCGCGTGACCTATGATCTGCATCGCCAGATGGAAGGCGCTGCGAAACTGAAAACCAGCGAGTATGCTGCTGCCATTGTAGAAAACATGGCCGCCCGGACGGCGGCCGCCTAAAGGAAGCGACATGAGACCAAAAGTAACGGTAGTGGGAGCGGGCAACGTCGGCGCCAGTTGCGCTGTCCGTCTGGCCGACAGAGGACTGGCCGATGTTGTCCTGGTGGATGTTCTGGACGGTATCCCGCAAGGCAAAGCCCTGGACATGCTCCAGGCCGGCCCGGTCGCGGGAGCGGACGTTAAGGTCACGGGAGCGAACGACTACGCGGCCACGGCGAACTCCGATATCGTGATCTTCACGGCCGGTTTTCCCCGTAAGCCCGGAATGAGCCGCGACGACCTGCTCTGGGCCAACTACGACATTGTCAAGGCCACGGTGGAGCCGGCGGTGAAGTATTCGCCGAACTCCATCCTGATCGTGGTCACCAACCCGCTGGATGCGATGTGCCACGTGGCCTACGCGGTGAGCGGCTTCCCCAGGCAGCGCGTCATCGGCATGGCCGGTATTCTCGACACGGCCCGTTTTCGCACTTTCATCGCCCAGGAGCTGAACGTCTCGGTGGAAGACGTGACGGCCGTGGTCCTGGGCGGCCACGGCGACACCATGGTGCCTCTGGTGCGATACACCAGCGTGGCCGGCATCCCGATCGCCGATCTCATGGACGCCGAGACCATTGAGCGCCTCGTGAAGCGCACGCGGGGGGGCGGCGCCGAGATCGTCAAATACCTCAAGACCGGCAGCGCGTACTACGCCCCCTCGGCGGCGACGGTCCAGATGGTCGAGGCGATTCTGAAGGACAAGAAGCGCGTGCTTCCCTGCTCGGCGCACCTGGAGGGAGAGTACGGGGTCAACGGCCTGTTTGTCGGCGTTCCGGTCAAGCTTGGCGCCCAGGGCATCGAGAAGATCATGGAAATCAAGCTGACCGGCGAAGAAAACGAGGCGCTGCAAAAGAGCGCCGCGTCGGTCAAGGAATTGGTGGACGTGATGCAGCCGAAACTCGACGAGGTGAAATCCGCGGGCAGCGCCGGCTGAGCGCTACAACGCCTCCCGGTTGGGGCGTGACCAGTGGATGCGCGCGGCAAGCGTGTCGCCCCGGAAGCCACGCTGGGGCAGGACTTCGCCGACCGTGACCAGGGAGATGCCGGCGTTCACCGGCGTGGTGTGGAAGTTGCCCAGGTGGGCCACTGTGTCCGGAGCGTTCACGCCGTCGCCGCTCATCGGGAAGACAATCCGCTCCGAGGCGCGGACCAGCGTCAGGTTCGCGACATCCACTCGCGCCACGTAGAGCGGGGCGCGCCAGCGCGTCACGTTGATGTTGGCGGGCGAGCGGCGCGTGTAGACCAGGAACAGGCCGTCGCTGTGCGTGAGCCAGCGCTGTTGCGTCGTCGATAAGACGAGCGGTTCGCCGTCGTCCCAACACCAGGCGCGGATGGGCTCCCATTGCAGGCCGCCGGCGGAAGCCGTCACGTAGCCCCGGCCGTCTTCGGCGCGAATGGTCATGTAGTAGCGGCCGGCGTGGAAGGCGAGCGACGGTTCCAGCAGTCCCCGCTTGACCGCCAGGCGAAGTTCGTTGCCCGAGCGCCGGATCTTGAGCTCGCGTCCATCGAAGGAACACAGCGCGGCATAGCCGCAAACAAAACGCGAAATCGTCGCGCCGCGACAAGATTCCGCGGGATGGTCGTACAGCGCGCTCGCGACGGCCCGATCTTCCCGCCCCAGCGGCCATCGCGCGAACGGACAATGCAGACCGGCCAGCGAAGCTCGCTCGGACGGGTGAGCCGGTTGTCCTTGTAGTAGACGTTTTGCGCGATCGCCAGAACGGCGCCGGTGCGGGCGTGGTGCTCCGGCACGGTGTCGCAAAACCCTTCTTCGATGCCATCGGGATGTCGCCGCCGGCCCATGCCGGGAATGGGCGCGGGCGTGGTCCAGGTGAGGCCCAGGTCTCGCGATTCGGACCAGTGCACGGGGCCGTTCACGTCCGAGCCCGAGATCGACTGCAACGTCATGACGAGCCGCGGCTGGCCGCGCGCGGGAATGGCGCAGGAGCGCGGGTGGAACCAGGTGACGCCGCCTTCGCGGCCCTTCCACGGGACAAGCCGCTCGATGCGGCCAATCGTGACAGAAGGAGAAGAAACCGCCGCGGCGGCGCTGAAAAGGAAGCCGCGGCGGTCGGGCATCTCAGGTGAACCGGTACTTCTCGGTTTTCTCGTCCCAGTAGATCTTCTTGTCGCGGCGGTACGACAAGGTCGCCATGTGGCCCGGGATGGCCGCGATCTGGCCGACTTCGGGCGGGGCTATCTGCTTGCCGTTGCCGCGAATGGCGTCCAGCCAGTTCATGACGTGCGCCTGCACCGCCAGGTTGTCGTTGCCCGGCTTGTCGATGGCGAGTTCCTTGC
>Ga0315273_10012234_pt1 | contig 10989 bp, 12 predicted proteins | sample YL17G02_0_MG_FD_205753 | JGI IMG/M metagenome (GOLD analysis project Ga0315273, IMG submission 205753) | Sediment microbial communities from Yellowstone Lake, YNP, Wyoming, USA - YL17G02_0 | ecosystem: Environmental > Aquatic > Freshwater > Lake > Sediment | place: USA: Wyoming | collected...
CCTAAAAACATATTTATTGAAGTGCATCAGGATTTTTTAAGACAATTCGATTCCGACAAAGATGAGGTTCTGGCATTTCTTAGAGAGAGAGAATATAAACCTTTGCTAAAAATTGAACGTTCTAATTAGACTTTATATCATTTCGCCCATCAAGCTTTCCATTTAACTATTCCTACGGGAATATATTTTACCTCCCAAATTCCAATTGGCATTCCGCAGTTTTGAGAGTAAAAGTAATGGGGCGGAAGGTTTTTTGGAACAACAGATTCAGTGCGGTATATTATAATTCTGAAGAGGGAATAAATCTGGCTGCCGCTAAGATAAAATCGAGACAGTTTTTGGGCTACTAAGGCCAATGCTATGAAAAAAACCCTGGTTGAGAAGCATTTTGATAAAGTAGCCGAAGATTACGATTTTTATAAAGCTAATAATAAGTATTACTACGACGAGCTTAAACAACTTCTCCAACGGCAAATTCCGAAAGACTGTAAGGTCTTTGAAATCGGCTGCGGGACGGGAGATCTCTTGGTGTCTCTTAAACCTAATATAGGCTATGGAGTGGATTTGAGTAGAGAAATGATAAAAATTGCCAATAACAAATATGAGGATTATAAAAATATTACTTTTTCAACGGTATGGCCGAATGACAATTATGATTACATATTCATGAGTGATGTGACAGAGCATTTGGCCAATTCGAAAGCAACTTTCCGTAAAATTTCAAAAATGATGAATAGAAACACAGTTTTTATTAACACAATGGCAAACCCTGTTTGGGAACCGGTTTTACTTATCGCGGAAAAGCTGGGTCTAAAAATGCCGGAGGGGTCTCACAAGAGAATAGATTATGAAGAGATAAGAATAATGATGAAAAAGGCCGGATTAAAAATAACAAAACATGATTATAAACTTTTAATACCCGTTAAAATTCCGTTCTTAACTAACTTTGCAAATAAATACCTGGAAAAATATCTTAAAAAATATGCGTTTATAGAATATTTAACTGCCAAACTTTACGGTCCTTATTGAGCCTTAAATTCTAGAAACGCTTTAGCTGTCATCTTCAGAAGGCCTAATCCATTTCGGAAACGGTGGATGTTCGTCGAACCATAAACCCGGCCTTTATACCTGACAGGAATTTCAACAACCTTAAGATTGTTTCTAATAGCCCCGAATATTAAATCGAAATCGCCAAAAGGGTCGGCTTTTGAATGCTTAAACTTTAAGTAATCTTTTCGGAAAAAAGCTTTGGTTCCGCAAAGGGTATCTTTGAAATGTTGTCCTAGAATCCAAGTAAATAACCAGCTGAAGATTTGATTTCCGATTTTGTTTAATGTTTGCATAGCTTGGGTTTCCATCGGGTAAACAAGCCTGCACCCATTTGCGAATTCTCCGATTTCACTCGACAGCGCATCGTAAAATTTGGGCAGATCTTTGGCATCAACGGTCCGATCGCCATCGTAGATTATTAAGATATCCCCCTTGGCCTTTTTACAACCCAACCTAACCGCGTCTGCTTTTCCTTTACCCTTTTGTTTCACAGCAAAGACGTTCCCTCTTTTTCTTTCTTCGTCTTTAACTTTTTCCCAGGTTTTGTCTAACGAATATCCTTCAACAAAAATTATTTCCTGCCATTGCCCGAATTTAGGAATACTAGGAATTATTTTTTTAATGTTGCCTTCTTCGTTTCTCACAGGAACAATTATCGACACGCTATATTTCGGATGATTGCTTTCTGAGTGGGGTTTTGGTCTAGCTATCGTTATTACGGTTAGACTAAAGAACCTTTTCTGGGTGCTTATAACCTCAAATCCGGAAAGATTTAATATATTTTTCAGATCATTTTCATCAAGCCAGTTTTGTATACCAACCTTTCTCCTTAAGCCTATCTTTGATGCAAGAGTTAATATTGGTTCCCAAATATCATTGTGGTAAGAGATTAATACTTTTGTGTCTGGTGAGGTTTTCTCATAAAGCTCTTCGAAATAGTTTTGCAAATCGGGAATATCACCGATTACATTATCCAGAATAATGCCATTAAATTTTCGATAAACCTTTTCAAGGTCTTTGTAGTAAAATTGTTGAAACATGTTTCGTCGCATAAATTTAAGGCTATTATATCAGAGCCCGTTTTTTTTACCCATCCTTGTTATCTTTACGTACTTGGTTTTAATCCTTGATACTTTTAAGTATCCCGGGTTTGTTGGAAAACATTTTTTCATTGATGCTAAGGTTTATTTTGCTCTGACGTTGGTAATAGTATTGTTTTCCGCCTCAAAATCCGGGATTTTAGATTTGATAATAAAAATCAACCGTATCCTGTTGATTTTATTTTCGATTGTCTATCTTGGTCTGGCCGCATTTGAGGGAGCGCATTATACCAACTATATACTGACAATCTTCCGAGTACATCTTGATGGAATGATTATCCTTATTCTATTTAGTTTTTTGCTTTTTCTTGCGGATAGATTTAAAAGCTTACTGCCAAAAAAGATTAACCAGTTGGGAGTTATTTATCCCGCGATGATTATTTTGATTGTATATTTTATCGTTAAAAATCTTTCATATATTTCCGACCAGGCAGTTAATCGTGATTTCTACATATTTTTTCATCCGAAGGCCTCATATGATGAAAAAATGTTCTATCAATGGGGCGATTTTTATCGGTTTATGGTTTTTGTCAAAAATAATACCACCCCAACTGCGAGTATTGTTATTTCACCGATGAGAGACCCTTGGCTTATGGGCAGCGGAAATGTTCATTTTGTCAGAGCTTTTCTTTTTCCCCGGAGAATTATTCAATACCAAAGTGACGTCATCCCCGTAGAATCCTTGGAAAAAGGAACGATTCTATTAATTTCGTGGGGAAGTCAAGATTGTAAACCTGATCCCGTGTGCCACGGTTGGCCGAGACAGATTATAAAGGCTGCAGGAATTATTTATAAGAACCCAAACTCCGATAAAGTGGTAGAAGTTAAGGAAAATTCTGTTTATACATTGGAAGACGACCGTTATGTATACGGTTTAATCAAATTATGATATTAGCGGTAATTTTTGTTTTATTAATAACATTTGGGGTTGGACTCCCGGTTGTCTTGTGGGCCATTCCCAAACACAACCTTTGGGGGAACCTGGGACTTTCTTATCTTTTGGGAATAGGTATTTTTACTTTTTTGATGTTTTTGACAAATGTGGCCGGAATAATATTCAGTCTGACCAATGAACTGCTACTTTTAGCTTTAATAGCAATTCCGTTAGTCTTTTATAAAAAGTCACAGATTGGGAAGTTTTCTATTGAGATTGTCCAGTCATTTAAGAAATCAAAAATGTCATCAGTTGAGAAAATAATGTTGGGAGTAATGGCATTTGCTGTGATATCAAGTTTTATAAATACATTTTATTGGCCGGTTTATCTTTGGGATTCTCTGGTTCTTTATGATTTTAGGGGGGTTATTTTCGCAGCCTCGGGATTTATGAAGGAGGCGTTTGTAGACAATTACTACACCGGCTATCCGCTTCTGACATCTCTGGCTCATACAATAGTGTATCTTTCCGGAGGGAAATACCCTCAATTTCTATATTCTTTGTTTTATTTATCCCTGGGTTTGGGTTTTTATGGTTCCCTGAGAGAATTTATTTCGCGAAAACTAAGCCTGTTCTTTACGGCGGTTTTACTGATTACGGGGCCGATTTTTTACCATTCGTTGATTTCTTATACAAACCTTCCTTATACCACCTTCCTCTGTTTGGGGGCGCTATATGTATACCTTTGGGACAAAAAAAAGCAGATCGGATATCTGATTTTGTCGGCGCTTTTAGTCGGGCTTTCTACCTGGACAAGGTCAGTCGAGCCGTTTTGGCTCGCGGTCTTTTTAGTAATTTTTCTGGTATCGATCTATCGTAAAAGAATTTGGAGTGTTCTAACCTTTTCTATTTTTTTCTTCCCGATTCACGAGGCATGGAAGGTTTTTCAAGGTTCATTGAGGGGTACCGGGGCTTCAACCGTAGGGGAGATTGTAGGTTATACCAAGCTTTTACTGGCTTTATTGGACCCGACAAGGTGGATCCAAGTGGTAGGGTATCTTTACAAATACGTTGTTATTCCGTGGGGCGCTATCTTTGCGGCATTTATTCTTGCGGCAATCTCTCTCTTTTTAATTAAAAAACAGAGAAAATTATTTTTAATTTATTTCATCACGGTCTCCCTTTTGGGTGTTTTAGCTGCTGGAACTTTCGCATTTAGTGAAGGTGTGGCAAATTGGTTTGCAATCGGGGACGCCGCCGAAAGGTTATCAATGCTTTTTTACCCGCTTTTCATATTTTGCATTGCCATGGTTTTTGGGGAAATTTATAATAGTCAAACCTAATGAGCATAAGATTGCAGAAATATCCGATTTTCCTGTCATTTCTGATAATACTTACGTATCTTTTACTTTTAATTGATACGATGAAATACCCTGGATTTATCGGAAGCCATTTTTTTATTGACGCGAAGATATTTATAGCAGTTGCGCTGACACTTTTGCTGTTTACAGCTGCAAAGTCAAAATTTTTAAACTTTGTTTTAAAAATAAATTTCTTTGTGTTGATAATCGCCTTGATGGTCTATTTATCTTTCTCTTATCTGGAAGGGAGCCATTACCAAAATTTTGTACTTTCGACATATCATTTTAATCTTGAAGGCTTAACTTTTTTGGTTTTATTTCCACTTTCAATTTTTCTTATAACCAAATTTAGATCTAAATGGCTTGAACCAGCCAAAATAAAAAACGGAGCATATTTCGCCTTATTGTTTTTACTTATTTATACATTAGCAACAAATGTGGGCGTAACGCTCACAAAATCACTTAATGGGGATTTTTTTGTTTTAACACATACCTCTGATTCGTATGACCAAATAATGTTCTATCAATGGGGAAACTTTTACAACTATATGGTTTTTGTTAAAAATAATACTCCGAAAAATGCCGAAATAGTAATTCCTCCTGAGATTGCACCTTGGTGGACGCGAAGCGGGAATGCCCTCCTCGTTAATAGTTTTCTTTATCCAAGAAAACTTATTCAATTTAGTACAGTAGAAATTCCTGAAGTAAAAAACTTAAATGAGGGAACGTACATTATGATTGCGTGGGGAGATTGGGAATGTGAGAGATATGGATGTGATATTTGGCCCGTAGATTCAATCAAAGCCAAAGAGGTTATTTTTAAAGATCAGGATTCTGCCGGCGTAAAAGAAGTCAGAGAAAATTTTACTTATGACCCGGGGGCTAAAAATAATCCTTTCGGGTTACTGAGAATTTAGATTTTAAGAATTATTATTTAAGAATGATAATATCTATTTTATTTATATTATTAATCATATTTGGAGTAGGTTTTCCATTATCCCTCTGGATTGCCCCGAGGCATAACATTGCCGGACGATTAGGACTTTCATATCTTTTGGGAATCGGGATTTTTACACTAGCAATGTATATAACCAATCTTTTGGGGCTAAAATTGACCTTTCTAAATAATATTCTGGTTTTTTCGATACTATCACTCCCGCTTATTTTTTTTGAGCGAAGGAAGTATAGAAATCTTTGGGGTGAATATAAAAAATCAATCAAAAGTTTTCACCCCGGTCCGGTAGAAAAAATAACATTAGGAGCAATTATCTTTTTTATCATTTCGAGTTTCGCAAGTACGCTGTATTGGCCCGTCTATGTTTGGGATGCTCTAACTCTTTATGATTTTAGGGCTCATCTTTTTACTCAAACAGGATTTATTAGTAGTGTGTTAAGTGCTCTCGGGGATAGTTTTTACTTTTCGTATCCTCTTTTGACATCTCTTGCTCACTCAATAGTTTATTTATCCGGAGGATGGAATCCTCAGTTTATATATTCCATGTTTTATCTTTCCCTTGCCTTAGTTTTTTACGGACTAGCCAGAGAGTTTGTTTCTCAAAAAATAAGCCTTGTTTTTACCTTGATTCTTTTGACGGCGCCAAGAATGTTTGAGCAATCGACAATTTCTTCCACAAACTTTCCTTATATGGCTTATTTTTCTCTGGGGGTAATTTATTTTTATGTTTGGGATAAAAAGAATAGACCAGGATATCTTATTTTATCGGCGATATTAACTGGACTTGCCACATGGACCCGCGCGGTTGAGCCCTTCTGGCTGGGAATGTTTGCGATTATTGTCCTAGTATCAATTTACAGAAAAAGATTACTCGACCCTGTGATTTTTGTAGTTTTCTTTCTCCCAATTCAACAAGTATGGAAGAATTTTCAAAGCACTTTGGGACAGGGTTCTTCAACCGTAAATGAAGTTTTAACTACAGTATCTTTCTTACCTGAAATTTTTAGATTTGAGAACTGGGCTAACGTTTTGAATTTTATTTACCTAAATATAGTCCGTTTATGGGGTCCACTATTTATCCTTTTTGTAGCGGCATCAATTATGTCCCTTACCACAAAGGAACAGCGCAAATCATTTTTAATGGTTTTTATCACCTGGGGACTTCTGGTATTTTTCGTTGTCGGAACTTTTATATTTAGTATCTATGTTGGATGGTACGGCGCCATTTCGGATTCAGCAGCAAGGGTTTCTATGATTTTTTACCCGCTATTTGTTTATACAACTGCACTAGTATTTTTTCAAATTGAAAAAAATGAATAATAATAAACAATTTGATGTCCCAATACTTTTTATTGTTTTCCGGCGGAAAGATACCGCCCTAAAAGTATTAGAAGCTATTGCTAAAGTAAAACCTAAGACTCTATATATTTCTCAAGATGGACCCAAAAATGATGAGGAAAAGCGGAATGTTCAAGAGACCAGAAAAGCAGTTCTGTCAAAAATTAATTGGAAATGCGATTTGACTATTTGGGGTCATGATCAAAACCTGGGGCTTAAGAGGCACATCCCTGAAGCTTTTAACAGATTTTTTGAAATAGAACAATATGGTATATATCTGGAGGATGATGCTTTGCCGAGTGAAGATTTTTTCTATTTTCAGAAAGAATTATTGGAAAAATATAAAAATGACAATAGGATATTTTCAATTAATGGCACGAACTTTTTTCCGGATAAGATAAAAGTTAAAGATTCATACTTCTTGTCAAAAATAGGGCGAGTTTGGGGGATTGGTCTGTGGAAGAGAAGTTGGAGACTTTATAACGATGAAATGGAAGATTTCTACTCATTATCTAGAAAAGAATCATATAATTCCTATTTTTTTAATAAGAGGTATAAGTATTATCTTGAGATTTTTTGGAAAGCAATTATTGAAGGAAAGTTAGACAGCTGGGCAATGAAAATGATTTATACAGCCATTAAAAATAATATGTATTTTATTATCCCCAAAGTAAATTTGGTTAATAATATTGGGATTAACAATAAAGCTTCCAATATGTCGCTACAAAGTTATTATAAGGATTATGGCAAAATTATTCCTATTAAACATCCGCCTAAATTGTCTTATAGGAAGGAAATAGATATTATTTATTTTGACAACTTACTAGCAGGAGGTTGGATTAGACTTTGGTGTATTAAATTGTATTTGTCTTCATCAAAATCGTTGAAGAATGTCATTGAGTTCTTGATGAAAAAGATTTTCAGCAAATGAATCGGGATAATATCTAAAATTTTAACACAGCGAAGGTAAATTTAAGCATTTTTAGTCATTGCAGTATGCTTCTTGCGAATTAACGATAATTTTTTATTATGTTAGAATAGGAAATTGAATTTAGGATAACAAATTAAGTCCGGCAGCATTCTCATTTTAATGATTATAAAAGCAAAAGAGGGCCGTGTTAAGAGGGTAGGTGTTATTACTTATTATGATGGCATAAATTATGGTGTATTCTTTCAAGCTTATTCACTTTTTAAGGTCTTAAAGCATGTCTTTAAAACCAATGTGGAATTTATAGATTACAAAAATCCCCGACATTGGTTACTGGAAAATATGGTTTTCTATCACCGTCTATTTGAACCAAAATATTTAATCAGTAATGTGATAAAAATACGTAAATTTAGAAAATTTCAGAAAGCGTTTAAGAAAAGTAGCAAAATCATATTTAAGTTTCAACTTATGTGTCAGAAATATGATTATATATTTTACGGAAGTGACGAAATATGGAATTTTACGAACCCCCTCGTGGGGTACGACCCGATATATTTTGGATTATATACCAGATCTAATAAAATTTCTTATGCGCCGAGTTTTGGTTCTGTAGATATTTCTGAAAAACTTCCGAATACTGCCAAGGAAGGACTATTGTCATTTCAACGTATTTCTGTCAGAGATGAAAACTCTCAAGAAATTATTCTTAAAAATTTAAAATATAAAGCTCCTATTGTACTTGATCCAACACTGTTGCTAGACGATATTCTGAAAGAAGTCTATCCAAAAGATAAAGATTATATTCTTGTTTACAGTACAAACCTGGAGGAGCCGTTTATAAACAGTATTAAAGAATTTGCACGGGAACACAGAAAACAACTCATATCCATTGGATACTATTACAAATGGTGTGACAAATCTTACGTTGGTATTGGCCCAGATGAGTGGTTGGGTTTTTACAGAAAAGCGGATTTTGTAATAACTTCAATGTTCCATGGAACCATATTTGCTATAAAGTACAGAAAAAATTTCGTCTCGATTATTACCAAATTCAGAAAGAACAAAATCTCCAGCCTGCTTAAAAACCTTGGATTACAGGAGAGAGTTCTATTAGATCCAAAGGGATTAGGGAAAAAATTGCTTAATCAACCGAATTACAAAAAAGTATTTGACGATATTCATAAAAAAAGGAATGAATCTCTAAGGTTTATACAAGAATCTTTAAAATAATGATAAATAAACTTTATCGTATATATTATTACTTCGCAGATTATTTATATGACGCATATAGATATCTTGTTCATTCTACGACAATTTCGGCAAATTCTTTTCAAAGACTGGAGGGTAGGCTAATGGCTAATGCCCATGCTATAGAAAGAGGATTGAGTTTCGAGAAACCAGGAAATAAATTCGCGATAGACATTATCAAAACGCTTTTGTCTCTTGTTCATAATTACATTGATCGTCAATATACTTCTGACAACTTTGCTTTTCAGTCTGCCAAGCAAGCACTAAGGGATTATCTAGAATTTCACAAGAAAAAAGGCATATCTTTGGGCGTGCTTGAAGACCAAATTATAAATTTATCAATAGATAAATCAGACCTAATCGAAAGCTCAACGATATCGCTTCATACTAAAGAATATTTTAAAAACAGTTCTTTTGCCGACACAATTATAAAAAGAAGAAGTGTGAGAAATTTTTTAAACACTCCTGTTAGTTTGAGAAAAATTAAATATGCTATCAAACTGGCATTAAATTCACCCTCCGTCTGTAATAGGCAGTCTTGGCATATATATATATTAAAGAAAGGGGATACGCTTAATCATGTCTTGAATTTACAAAGGGGAAACAGAGGTTTTAGAGAAAAAATTGGGACGCTACTAGTTGTTACTGCAGATTTAAACTCTTTTCAGGGATTCAACGAACGAAACCAGGGCTTTATTGATGGGGGTATTTTTTCTATGTCACTGCTTTTATCATTACATTATGCTGATTTGGGTGCGTGTCCCATGAACTGGTCCTATCATTTTGATGAAGATCTTAAAATTAGAAAAGTCTTAAAAGTTAGAAGAAGTGAAAACATAATTTTGTTTATTGCTGTGGGGAATGTCCCACCCGAGGTGGATGTTCCCAGGTCGAGGAAAAAAGACATATCGGATACTGTAAGTCTATTGAAATAATTAAATGCTTTTAGGAATTTTACATATCTTTATATATAAAATATTGTTTGGGTAATGATAGGAATGGTACAATATTAATTCCCTTAAGGTTAATCAAAAATTCGGATGTCAAATAATGTATTATTTTGTTTGGGAAAATATGAAAAATAAAACAGTATTGGTAACTGGAGCTAATGGCTTTTTAGGCCGAAATATTTCGAGATATTATCACGAAAAAGGTTGGGGAATTTTAGGAATTGGTTTGGGATCTTGGGAAAAAATATGAAGGAAAGAAGTGTTATAGTCACAGGAGCTGCAGGGTTTGTTGGAAGAAATGCAGCCGAATATTTTGCCGATAACGGGTGGCATGTATCTGGCGTTGGCATTGGAGATTGGGGAAAAAAGAATTTTAATGATTGGGGAATTCATGAATGGGTAGAAGCTGAAGTAAGTGTAGAATCCTTAATGGATCTCGGAACAATTCCTGACGTAATAATACATTGCGCCGGAAGTGGGTCGGTGTCACATTCGTTTTCTAATCCAAAAGAAGATTTTGAGATGAATGTTTCCAGCTTGTTACAAGTCCTGGAGTTTATGAGACTGAAATGTCCTAATGCGAGGCTGGTTTTTCCTTCAAGCGCAGCTGTTTACGGTAAAAAGGCGGATGCGCCGATAAAAGAAGAGGATTCATTAGATCCGGTTTCGCCGTACGGCTATCATAAGGTAATAGCAGAGAAATTGTGTGAATCATATTCAAAGCTTTTTGATTTAAATATTTCTATAATTAGGTTTTTTTCCATCTATGGACCTGGTTTGAGAAAACAGTTGTTGTGGGATGCTTGCGAAAAGATAAGAAATTCAAGCAGCAAGTCTGAATTTTTTGGGACAGGCAGGGAAACAAGGGATTGGATATATATAAAAGATGCTGCGGATTTGATTTGTCGAATGTCGGAATCAAAAAATAAGTTTGAAATTATTAATGGGGGAAGCGGGAAGAGGGTCGAAATAAAAGAATTACTGGAAATATTGGCAAAACAGTTTGGAGAAGGAATAAGAATTACTTTTAATGGGCAGGAGAGGGGGGGTGACCCTGAATATTACCTTGCCGATGTTTCGAAAGCTAAAGAATTGGGCTGGCAGCCTGAAACGTACTTAGAAGATGGGGTAAAAGCCTGTGTGATCTTTTATAAAGAAAATAGATGATTAGAGTCGGATTTATAG
>Ga0315273_10012235_pt1 | contig 10989 bp, 11 predicted proteins | sample YL17G02_0_MG_FD_205753 | JGI IMG/M metagenome (GOLD analysis project Ga0315273, IMG submission 205753) | Sediment microbial communities from Yellowstone Lake, YNP, Wyoming, USA - YL17G02_0 | ecosystem: Environmental > Aquatic > Freshwater > Lake > Sediment | place: USA: Wyoming | collected...
GCCCGGGGCGCGGGCGCGTTGAGGCGCGTGGTCGCCACTGCGCGCGGCTCGCGGCCCGCCGGTCGTGTGTTGACCGGCTGCCGCGAGCCGTCCCGCGCAATCGACCCACTGCTTGCGCCGGATCGCGCCCGCGCCCCGGGCCTCGCCCGCGCCGGGCGCGGCATCGGATTCCCGCAATTCGGCGAAGCACCAAAAAAAACCCGCCGGGAGGAGGTGGCGGGCAATGGGGATTCGGTGGTGCCGAGGCGGGTTCCAGACCCGCTCCTCTCAGGTGTTCGTGGCCGCGATAGGCGTTGCCTAGACCGTGCTGCGCGCCGCGTTAACGCGCTCAGCCAGGGCTGCCAGCGCTTCCTGTTGCGGCGCCGACGGCGATTCCTCGGCGCGACCGGAAGGACCCGAGTCGGGCACGACATTCCGCCGGCCTGCAAGCCAATAGTGCGCGAATTCGGGGGAGAACGGTTCCATGACTGCGTCGTTGTCCTAGATGTGACGTCAATCAAGCAAACGGTGTGCCAACATTAACGATTCGCCGCGAATGCGTTGCGCGCGAGCGCCTTTCTCCTATGAAGATGGCATATTCGCGCCAGTTCCTGCCTCGCTGCACTGCGCAACGATGCAGCGGCAAATTGTCGCGGTCCGCCGACAGCATGTGAGGTGAATATTCCAAGCTGCTGAAAACAAAAAGAAAAATGTGTCGCCGCTGCACGACACCGATTTGGTCCGCGTCGCGGAAGTGTCGGCACGAAGGATCGAGCGGGACAGCGGCGCGGCCGCGTGGCGAGTCGGACTGGCGCGGCCCCGATCCGGCGCCGGCAGCGTCCCCCGCGTGAGCGCCGTCAGGACGTTTTCGGTTCCTTGAACATCGCCGGCTCCAGCCGGTGCCTCTGCAGCAGCTTGTAGAACTCCGTGCGATTGCGCTTGGCGAGCAGCGCGGCCTGCGTGACGTTGCCGCCGGTGATCTTCAGAAGCCGAACCAGGTAGTCGAGCTCGAACTGCTTGCGCGCCTCCTCGAACGGAACCAGCGCGCTCGCGTCCTCGCGCAGCGCGCTCTGCACGAGCGACGCCGGAATCATGGTGGTGGTCGCGAGTGCCAGCGCCTGCTCCAGCAGATTGAGAAGCTGGCGAACGTTGCCGGGCCACGGCGCGGCGATCAGCATTGCCATCGCGTCGGGCGCGAGGGAGGGCACCGGTTTCTTGTAACGCTCGGCGAGCTTGCGCAGGAAATGCGTCGCCAGCAGCGGGATGTCCTCGCGCCGCTCGGCAAGCGGCGGCAGGCGCAGCGACACGACATTGAGCCGGTAATACAGATCCTCGCGAAACTGGCCCGTCGCCTTGTGCGCGTCGAGGTCGCGGTGCGTCGCGGAGATCACGCGGACATCGACGGGGATCGACTGCGTCGCGCCGACCGGGCGCACTTCGCCGTCCTGGAGGACGCGCAGCAGCTTCACCTGCAGCGCGAGCGGCATGTCGCCGATCTCGTCGAGGAAGATCGTGCCGCCGTCGGCGGCCTGAAACAGTCCCTTGTGCGCCTGCACCGCGCCGCTGAACGCGCCACGGGCGTGGCCAAAGAGCTCCGACTCGAGCAGCGGCTCGGGAATTGCGCCGCAGTTGACGGCGACGAACGGCTTGTCGCGCCGCGGACTGGAACGATGGATCATCCGCGCCAGCAGCTCCTTGCCGGTGCCCGATTCGCCGCAGATCAGCACGCTGGCGTCGGAGTCCGCGACCAGTCGCGCCTGGCGCAGCAGGTCGTCCATCTTCGGGCTGCGCGTGATGATGCCCGAGCGTCGTTCGCTCGAAGTCTCCGGTCCGGAAACCGCCGCCTCGCCGGTGACCTTGATCGCGGCAGCCACCTTCTGCAGGAGATCCTGGCTGTCGAAGGGCTTGGTCAGGAAGCCGAAGACGCCGCGCTGCGTCGCCGCGACCGCATCGGGAATCGTCCCGTGCGCGGTGAGAATGATCACGGGGAGCGCCGCATCCTGGCGATGGATGGCGTCGAACAGCTGCAACCCGTCGATGCCGGGCATGCGCAGATCGGTGATTACCGCCGACGGGCGCATGACCGCCAATGCGGCCAGCGCCGTTTCGCCGCTGTCCGCGGTCCGGACGCGGTAACCCGCCGACGTCAGGCGCAGGCTGATCAGCTTGAGCAGGTCGGGATCGTCGTCGACCAGCAGGATGTCACCGGAATGCATCATCGTCCTCGCTCGTCAGCGGCCCCCGCCGCCGCCCCCGCCGCCCCCACCACCTCCACCTCCACCGCCGCCGCCCGAACTTCCGCCGGACCCGCCGCGGGCACGGTCGCGGAGCAGGGCACGCTCCATCGAACGCAGTGCCTCGAGTTTCTGGATGGCCGCATCGGCCTTCAGCTGTTCCTCGTGTACAGCGCGCACCCGCTCCGATATCTGCGCATGCAGGACCGCCGCAAGCTGCTTGACCGCGGGCGAACCGCCGCCGCTCCTGGCGACGTTCTCGAGCAGTTGCAGGGCCCGCAGGTCGTCCTGCGGATTTGCCCTCACCACGGTGTATAGCATGGCAAGCCGCACGCGATTCGGGTCGGTGCGTTGCCGCGCGAGCGTTTGCGTCACCGTGTTGAGCTCCCGGCGGGCATCCTCCGCCGGCAGGCCGGCGAAGCGTTGCAGATCGGCGATGAGCAGGACGAGGGCGAGCTCCTCCTGGGGCACCGCGGCGGGTGGCGCGGCCGGCGGTTCCGGTGCGGGTTCGGCGGACGGCTGTGGCGGAGCCGGCACAGTTTCACCGGGCACCGGAGCGGGCGCGGGCTCGGCCGGCACCGGCGGCTCGACCGGCTCGATCGGCGGGTACTCGACCATCGGCGGCGCCGGTGTCGGTGTCGGCATCGCCACAAAGGGTTCATCGAGCTCCTCGGGCAGAGCGATCGGCGGCGTAGCGCAGGCCGCGAGCACCACCGCGGCGGCGAGCGGGCCGAGCCAGCCGCGGATCTTCATCGGCCGCCCGACAACGTGACGGACACCGCGGCGGCCGGCCGCGCCGGTGCGCTCGCGGGCGCGATCTCCCCGGCGCCTGCTGGCGAAAGCGGCAGCCACACACGGAAATGCGCACCGCGCCGGCCATCGGCGCGGTCGCGCACCTCGACGCGTCCGCCCTGGGCCAGCGCGTATTCATGCGCGATCGCGAGGCCGAGGCCGGACCCCTTCACGCGCCCTTCCATCGGCGCCTTGCCCTGGTAGAACGACTCGAAGATCTTCTCCCGCTCGCCGCGGTCGACGCCGTGCCCGTCGTCGATCACGTCGAGCACGACGCAGCCCTGCTCGGTCCCAAGGGTCACCGCGATGACGCCCGCACGCGGCGAGTACTTGATCGCGTTCGAAACCAGGTTGTCGATGATGACCCGGATACGGTCGCCATCGCCGATCAGTTCCGCCGGCTTCAATTTCACGTCGAAGGTGATCCTCCGCGCGAGCGCCGCGAGCTTATGCTCCTTGATCACGCGGGCGACGAGGTCCTGCAGCGCCACGGGCCCCATCGTCTGCGGACCCTCGGCGCGCGTCTGGTGATAGGTGAGCAGGTCCTCGATCAGCTTCTGCAGCTGCAGCGTGTTCTCGCGGACGATGCGCACGATCTCCCACTGTCCGGGCGAGAGGTCGCCGGCCACGCGGTCGCGCAGGAGCTCGGCGCCCTCGCGCACCGCCGTCAGCGGCGTCTTGAGCTCGTGCGAAACGTGCCGCAGGAACCGGTTCTGCTGCTCCTCGAGGTCGTACAGGCGCGAGCGCAGCCATTCGAGCCGCTGGCCGAGATAGCGGAGGTCCTGCGGCCCGTTCACCTCGATCGCATGCGTGAAGTCGGCGGTGCCCATCCGGCGGATAGCCTGGTCGAGCTGGCGGATCGGCCGCGCGATGAGCACGGCGAACGTGATCGCAAGCGCCAGCGCGATGCCCACGGTGGCGAGCACCAGATAGAGCCATTTCTGGCGGCCCTGCGCGGCCGTTTCGTCGAGCCGGTCGATGGCCCGTTCGGTCAGCTCGCTGGCGGCTGCGAGCGTCGCCTGCGCGCCGTCCGCGAGCCGGGCGTAACCGTCGGCGAGCCGAGTCTGCACTTCCGGAGAGCGTTGCGGCATGGCGAGCAGCTTGTGCAGCCGGCTCTCGTCGTCGGACAGCGATTCGAGCGCGGCGAGCTGCTTGCTGTCGAGCGGGAGCAGCGCGAGCTGGCGCGCCGTCTGCCGGAACTCCTGGCGCACGCGCCCGTAATCGTCGAGCAGCGCGCTGTCCTCGAGAATCAGATGCTGGCGGACGATGCGCTCCAGCGTCGAGGCCTGCTCGAGCAGCTGCCGGCTCGCACGGCCCGCCTGCGCCGACTGCGTCACCGCCTCCTGCCCCTGCGCCTGCAGGCGTTCGAGCGAGAAGATGAGTTCGGCCAGCGCGTAGACGAGCGGCAGGCTTACCAGCAGGAAGCCCAGCAGTATGAATTTGAGGAACGAGCGAGGGTAATACACGAAGGTGGCCGCTATAATTCGCGGCAATTATGACACCGGCACCGTCACGGCGAATGCGCGCCGCGCAAAATTCGCTCCCCGCCAGGCCGTCGTCCCGCCCGGTACCGCTCGCGCTCATCGCCGCGGTCGCGGCCAATGGCGTCATCGGCGACCGCAACCGCCTGCCGTGGCGCCTCCCTGAGGATCTCCGCCGCTTTCGCGCCATCACGACGGGCCACGCGGTGATCATGGGACGCAAGACCTGGGAATCGCTGCCGGCACCGCTGCCGGGCCGGCAAAGCATCGTCGTCACGCGCGACCCGGACTACCCGGCCGCCGGGGCCGACGTGGCCACGACGCTGGAACAGGCGCTGGCGCTGGTGCGGCTGCCGGCCCCGGCATTCTGCATCGGCGGCGGGGAGCTCTACCGGGTCGCGTTCCCGCTCGCCGACCTCCTGTACCTGACCGAGATCGAGCGCGACTATCCCGGCGACGTCACCTTCCCCTCCTACGACCGGGACGCGTGGCGCGAAATCAGCCGCGAACCGCGACAGGGAGAAGGCCCGGATGCGTTCACCTACAGTTTCGTCACGCGCGAGCGGCGCGGCGCCTGAACGCGGCGGGCAATGACGGCCCGCTTGCGCCATACTGGACTGTTGCGCCATTAACCAAGGAGTCGGCATGTCGGAAGGCGGATTTCACGTTCACGGACCGCACGATCACGCGGTCGAGCACGAAGCGCAGCACGGCGACGGCTTCGCCGGCCGCATCGCGGTCATGACGGCGATCTTCGCCACCGTCGGCGCGTTGTTCGGCTACATGGGGGGCGCCACGCAGAACGACGCGCTGCTCTTCAAGAACGACGCGGCGATCAAGAAGACCGAGGCGTCGGACCAGTGGAATTTCTACCAGGCGAAGAGCAGCAAGCAGAACCTGGCCGAGCTCGGCGCCGTGCTCACCACGGGCGAACAGGCCGCGAAGTACCTCGCGGAGATCGATCGCTACAAGAAGGAAAAGGAAGAGATCAAGGCGCAGGCCGAAAGGCTCGAGGCGGCCGGCAAGGAAGCTGAAAAAAAGAGCGACGCGTCGATGCACGTCCACCATCGCTGGGCGCAGGCGATGACGCTGATCCAGATCGCAATCGCGCTGGCCGCGATCACGATCCTCACCCGCAACAAGGGCCTGATGTACGCGGCCTACGGCGCCGCGTGCATCGCGATCGCGCTTGGCGTGCTCGCCGGCCTGCACATCTGAGAGGCTGAGAGTCTTTCGATCATGCCCGCTCATCACGCCAGAAGACGCCCGCTCGTCGTTGCCAATGCTCGCCATAGCCCGAGCTATGGCTGCGCTTTGCGCCTCGATCGGCCGCCTTCTGGCGCGCTGCTCGGGCACGCTCGAAAAACTCTCAGCCTCTGAGCGGCGCCGGCGCGAGAGCGCCCCGTCACCCGATGCCGATGTGGATGCCGCGCTGCCGGTGGGTGTCGGTGCGGGCACCCGCCGTCGCGTCGCCGAGCGTGTGCTCCGCAATCGACAGCGGGACGTTGTTCCACGTCGAGCAGCGCTGTGCGGCGGCGCCGGTTTCCGGGATAATGCCGCCTTTGCTCACGATGGGCAACGCAGGACAGCGCGCAATGATGCGGGGCATCGCATCCGCGCCGGGATGGCGGAACTGGTAGACGCAGCGGACTCAAAATCCGCCGGTAGTGATACCGTGGGGATTCGACTTCCCCTCCCGGCACCAAACAGCGACGCGCGGATGCGGCGGCGGCAGGCGGCGCGGCGCAACGCGCGCGGCAGCCGACCGGCGGGCTACTTCTTCCGCATGAAAAACACGAACGTCTTGTTCTCTTCGGCCGACGCGACCAGCGCGTTGCCGGTCTGCTTGGCAAAGGCCTGCATGTCCTTGACCGACCCGGGATCGGTCGAGAGGATCTTCAGCACCTGGCCCGACGCCAGGTCGTTCAGCGCCTTCTTCGTCTTGAGGATCGGCAACGGGCACGAGAGCCCCTTGGCGTCCAGTTCCTTGTCGAAATCCATTGTTCCGCCTCCTGGCATGGGTTGGCTGCCGCAGCCCCGGTCATCCCGCGGTCGCAGGGCGCGCGGCCGGCGCGGCCGCGCCGCCGCCACGCGCAGATTACAGCATCGGCGGGCAATCCAATAACTCGCCGCGATGCATGCCTGCCGCCTCTCCGATTTCGATTACGCGCTGCCGCCGGACCTGATCGCGCAGGTCCCGGTTCCGGAGCGGACCGGCAGCCGCCTGCTGCACGTCGCCGGCACGGCGCTCGCCGATCTCGGGTTCGCCGACCTGCCCCGCCTCTGCGCCCGCGGCGATCTTCTCGTGTTCAACGACACGCGGGTGATCAAGTCGCGGCTGCACGCGGTCAAGCCCTCGGGCGGCAAGGTCGAACTGCTGCTCGAGCGCGTGCTCGCGCCGCAGGAGGGTCTGTTCCAGCTCCGCGCCAGCCACCCGCCGCGCCTCGGCGGCACCATCGATCTCCCGGGCGGCGTGACGGCGACGGTCGTCGGACGGCACGAGCGCTTCTTCCGCCTCGCCATCGGCGGCGGCGTGTCGCTGCCGGACTACCTCGAGCAGCACGGCGAGGTGCCGCTGCCGCCCTACATCACGCGCGCCGCGGACGCGGCCGACCTGGCGCGCTATCAGACGGTGTACGCGCGCACCGCGGGCGCCGTTGCCGCGCCGACGGCGGGACTGCATTTCGACGTCGCGATGCTGGCCACGCTGCGCGCGGCCGGCGTCGAGGTTGCGTCGGTCACCCTGCACGTCGGCGCCGGCACGTTCCAGCCGATCCAGACCGACGATCTGGCGCAACACCGGATGCACGCGGAGTGGTATCGGATTCCTGCCGAGACGGCCGCGGCGGTGGCGGCGGCGCGGGCGCGCGGCGGCCGCGTCCTCGCCGTCGGCACGACCACGCTGCGCGCGCTGGAGTCGGCCGCGGGCGCCGACGGGACGCTCGCGCCGGGCGACGCGGAGACTGCCCTGTTCGTCACGCCCGGCTTCCAGTTTCACGTCGTCGACCGTCTGCTGACCAACTTCCACCTGCCGCGCTCGACGCTGCTGGTGCTGGTCTCGGCGTTCGCCGGCCACGCGGCGATCCGGGCGGCCTACACGCACGCGATCGCGATGCGCTATCGCTTTTTCAGTTATGGTGACGCGATGCTGCTCGAACGGGATTCGTAACCGCGTCCCCCGTCAAGTCGCGCCCCTGACACCGCACCCACCGCCATGCAATTCACCGTCCTTGCGACCTCCGGACAAGCCCGCCGCGGCCGCCTCGAACTCGCGCACGGCGCGGTCGAGACACCCGTGTTCATGCCGGTCGGAACCTACGGCACCGTCAAGGCGATGGCGCCGAACGAGTTGGTGGAAATCGGCGCGCAGATCGTCCTCGGCAACACCTTTCACCTGTGGCTGCGGCCGGGAATGGAGGTCGTCGCCGCGCACGGCGGGCTGCACCGCTTCATGGGCTGGCAGGGTCCGATCCTGACGGATTCCGGCGGCTTCCAGGTCTTCAGCCTCGGCGCGCTGCGCAAGGTGCGCGAGGACGGCGTGACGTTCGCCTCGCCGGTCAACGGCGACCGGCTGCTGCTCACGCCGGAAATCTCGATGCAGATCCAGCGCACGCTCGATTCCGACATCGTGATGGTCTTCGACGAATGCACGCCGCACCCCGCGACGCGGGATGAAACGGCGCAGTCGATGGCGCTTTCGCTGCGCTGGGCACAGCGTTGCCGCACGGAGTTCGACGCGGCCGCCAATCGCAATGCGCTGTTCGGCATCGTGCAGGGGGGAATGCACGAGGACCTGCGCGACGAATCGCTGGCCGGCCTCGTCGGGATCGGGTTCGACGGCTATGCCATCGGCGGCCTGTCGGTGGGCGAGCCGAAGGAGGACATGATGCGCGTGCTGGGGCACGTCGCGCCGCGGCTGCCGGGCGAGCGCCCGCGCTACCTGATGGGCGTCGGGACGCCGGAGGACATCGTCGCCGGCGTGACGGCCGGGATCGACATGTTCGACTGCGTGCTGCCCACCCGCAACGCGCGCAACGGCTGGCTCTACACCCGTTTCGGCGACGTCAAGATCCGCAACGCAAAGCACCGGCTCGACACCCGGCCGCTCGACCCGACCTGCAGCTGCTACACGTGCCGAAATTTCACCCGCGGCTATCTGCACCACCTGCAGCGGGTCAACGAAATCCTCGGGGCGCGGCTCAACACGATCCACAACCTGCACTATTACCTGACGCTGGCGGCGGAACTGCGGGCCGCGATCGCCGGCGACCGCCTGCCGGGCTACGCCGTGCAGTTCGAAAGGGACCGCACCCGCGTGCTAGAATAGCCGGCTTTCGCTTCGTCTCGCCCGCCACTCGCCATGACGCGCGTGGCGCCGCCGCCCGACCCGGCGCCGGACGCCGGCGGGGTACGGACCCTCAAGGAGGAAATAACGTGTCTTTCGAATTCATCACCCCCGCCTACGCACAGGGCGTCAGCTTGCCGGGCGGCAGCGACCTCATGACCTTCCTGCCGATGATCGCGATCTTCGTGGTCTTCTACTTCCTGCTGATCCGGCCGCAGCAAAAGAAGGCCAAGGAGGCAAAGGCGATGCTCGAGGCGCTGCAGAAAGGCGACGAGGTCGTCACCGCCGGCGGCCTGCTTGGCCGGATCGCCAAGCTGACCGACCAGTACGCGACGATCGAGGTCGCGCCGAATACGGAGATCATGGTCCAGCGCCAGGCGGTGGCGCAGCTGTTGCCCAAGGGCACCATCAAGTCCCTGTGACCGGCGGCCCTGCGGCGCCGCTGCGAGTGGCCCCCGGCCGCTCGTGACGCCACGCCTGGCCCCGCAGACGCTCCCCGCTCGCCGCCCGCCGCCTGATCCGCCCGCCGCTCGCCGCTCAACCGAGTCCCCATGAATCGCTACCCGCTCTGGAAATACGTCGTCATCGCCGTCGCGCTGGTGATAGGCGTTGTCTACACGCTGCCAAACTTCTTCCCCGAGGCGCCCGCGGTGCAGGTGTCGTCGAGCAAGTCCGCGGTGAAGATCGACGGTGCGACGCTGCAGACGATCGAAGCGACGCTGAAGGACGCCGGCATCGCCTTCAGCGGCGCTGCGCTCGACGCAACCGGCGCCAAGGTCCGCTTCGCCGATCCCGACACGCAGTTGAAGGCGAAGGACGTGCTGCAGGCCAAGCTCGGCGAAAACTACATCGTCGCGCTCAACCTGCTGTCGTCGTCGCCGGCGTGGCTCACGGCCATCGGCGCGCTGCCGATGTATCTCGGCCTCGACCTGCGCGGCGGCGTCCACTTCCTGCTGCAGGTCGACATGAAGGCCGCGCTCGACAAGGCCGCCGACCGCTACACGACCGACATCCGCTCGCTGCTGCGCGAGAAGAAGGTGCAGTATGGCGGCATCGCCCGCGAGGGCCCCAACGTCGTCATCCGCCTGCGCGACGACGCCGAGCGCGCCAAGGCCCGCATCGAAATCACCGCCGCCTTCGCCGATCTCGCGCTGCGCGAGGCCGAAGCAGGTCCCGGCGAGCTGCGGCTCGTCGCGTCGCTCAAGCCCGAGGCGCAGAAGCGCATCCAGGACGGCGCGGTCCAGCAGAACATCCAGATCCTGCGCAACCGCGTCAACGAGCTGGGCGTCGCCGAGCCGATCATCCAGCAGCAAGGCGTCGAGCGCGTGGTCGTCCAGCTGCCGGGCGTGCAGGACACGGCGCGGGCGAAGGACATCCTGGGTCGCACGGCGTCGCTCGAAATCCGGATGGTCAACGAGGATCCGGGCGCCCTCGAGCAGGCGATGGGCGGGCAGGTGCCGTTCGGCAGCGATCTCTTCACCGAGCGCGGCGGCCAGAAGGTGCTCGTCAAGCGGCAGGTGGTGCTCACCGGCGACCGGATCAACGATGCGCAGCCGGGATTCGACCAGCGCAACAACGAGCCCGCGGTCCACGTGAACCTCGACGGCACCGGCGCGCGGCTGTTCAAGGAAATCACGCGCGAGAACGTCGGCAAGCGGATGGCGATCGTGCTCGTCGAAAAAGGCAAGGCCGAGGTCGTCACCGCGCCGGTGATCCGCGAGGAAATCGGCGGCGGCCGCGTCCAGATCAGCGGCCGGATGAACACGCGCGAAGCCAACGACATCGCGCTGCTGATGCGCGCCGGCGCGCTGGCCGCCCCGATGGAGATCGTCGAGGAGCGCACGGTCGGACCGTCGCTCGGCAAGGAGAACATCGACAAGGGCTTCAATTCGGTGGCCTACGGCTTCATCGTGCTGGCGATCTTCATGTGCGTGTACTACCAGCTGATGGGCGTGATTTCGACGATCGCGCTGACGGTCAACCTGCTCCTGCTGGTGGCGATCCTGTCGATGCTGCAGGCGACGTTGACGCTCCCGGGCATCGCCGCCATCGCGCTGACGCTCGGCATGGCCATCGACTCCAACGTGCTGATCAACGAGCGCATCCGCGAGGAACTGCGCTGGGGCGCGACGCCGCACGCGGCGCTGCAGGCCGGCTA
>Ga0315273_10012236_pt1 | contig 10989 bp, 7 predicted proteins | sample YL17G02_0_MG_FD_205753 | JGI IMG/M metagenome (GOLD analysis project Ga0315273, IMG submission 205753) | Sediment microbial communities from Yellowstone Lake, YNP, Wyoming, USA - YL17G02_0 | ecosystem: Environmental > Aquatic > Freshwater > Lake > Sediment | place: USA: Wyoming | collected...
AATCCGCTCCCGGTATTTTTCGATGAACTGTTGCATGGCGTTCTCCCGTGTCGTGGAAATTGGGTTTTCAACGACACCAGTTTACAAAGGAGAACGCCACTACCTGTTCATTGCGTCATTTGCGGCGAAGCCGCGCTGTGCGACTAACGTTCGACGGCCGGCAGGTGCAGGCCTTTGTGAATCGCGTACAGGGCCAGTTCCAGGCGGTCGGAAACGCCCAGCTTGTCGAAGATGTTGTGCAGGTGGTTCTTCACCGTCTGCTCGCTGATGAACATCTTCTCGGCCATTTCCTTGTTCTTGTAGCCCTGCGCGACGAAGCTGACGATCTCGCGTTCCCGCGTGCTGAGCGGGGAGCGCTCACGCGGCCTCGTCGAACCGCTGGCGGCGGCCTCGCCACCGACGGTGGCGAACTGTTTCATCACCGCCGCGGTGGTGTGTGAATCCAGCCAGATCTCTCCCGAGTGGACTTTGCGGATGCTCTTGACAATGAGTTCGGGAGCGGTCTGCTTCAGCACGATGCCGGAACATCCGAGTTTCATCGCCTGAAGAAACTCGTTCTTGTCTTCCGAAGCCGTCAGCACCACCACTTTCGTGCGGCGATGCGAGGTCTGAAGCGCCTGCAACGCCGCCAACCCGTCCAGGTTCGGCATCCGGAGATCCAGCAGGACGATATCCGGATCGAGCTGACCAACCATCTCCAGCGTTTCGCGTCCATCGGCGGCCTCTCCAACCACGTCGATATCGTCTTCGAGGCTGAGCAGCCTGCGCAGACCATCCCGGACAATTGGATGGTCGTCCGCGATAAGGACCCGGATGCGGCGAGCCGAGCCGTTGCCCTGAGCCTGAGGAGCGGCTGCTTCGGTACTGGCAAACTCGTCGGGCATGGTCAGTCCTAGTAGTACCTCCACCTATTCATTTCGTCGCGATCTTCTCCCGCCACTAGTACTTGATGGATCAAGGTAACCCTTAGACGGCCCGGAGTTTCACCTTACCACACTCGAGTGGAACGGGCGGTCGGAACGTGCAAAAATCCTGGGGACACGCCTGTAAGGTGCGTGCGGGGACAGGCTGGCGTGTCCGGACGGGGACAGACTGGTGTGTCCACAAGGGACACACTCATCTGTCCCCATCCCACACTGGCCTGTCCCCAGCGATTGTTTCGATGAAGCCAGCCCGGAGTGTCCCGGGATATTTTGCAGGTTCTCATTCGCCGAGGACCTCCAGGCGGACCCAGCCGGGCAGCGTCGCCGGCCGGCTTTCCAGGAAGACGATGCGCCGGGTCTTGGGGAAGGGCAGCCCGGTCTGGATGGCGCCGCTGTAAAGCCCGACCTGCCGCAGAACCTGGCGGTAGTTCTCGCTGCCGGTATCCGTGCTGGCGACTTTCGTCAGGAACCCGCCGCCCCAACCGAGCGGCAGCACGCACGCCCGGCTGCCTTGCGCCGCCTCGGCCACCACCGCCGCCAGGGCGTCCAGGCTCTGGCCGAGAATCGGCAACCCGGCCCGTTCCGCGTACTGGCGATGCACCTCCAGCAGACCCGCCGAAAAACGGTTCGCCACTTCCAGCAAACGCTCGTGTCCGGGGAATTCGCGCCAGTTCAGCGCATCGAGGATTTCGGGCCGCGCGAAGAACATGTCTTCCCGCCAGCGGCCCTCGAAGATCGTGCCCGGAACGGCCATTTCGGCGAACAGCAGGGTGCTCTCCTCGACACGCCGCCCGTCCACCGAGCCGCGCGGGCTCACCTTCCATCCGAGTTCGAAGCCATTCCCGCGCGGAACCAGCGTCGAGCTGCGGAGAAGGTAAACCTTGAACGAAGAGGTAGCCACCGGCGCCGAATCCGACAGGCCAACTGCTTTCATCCGGCTGGTTCCGGGGGGGCCGACCGATTGAGCCTCCAGAGACTCGGCGGGACGTCTGGGAGGACGATCCGACTGCAGCTTCGCGGCCACCTCGCGCAACGCACCGGGGCCGATCCGCGCGGCGACGACGCCGGTCCGCAGGGCGCCCTTCAGCGCGCTGGCGGGCAGGAACTGGCCGTTCGGACCGGCGGAGAAGGTCGGGATGAAAAGCACTTCGCCGCGGGCGCGCTCCCAACAGGGCGTCGAGCTGGGGTGCTCGAACGGAATCCGGCGGCCGGCGAAATTCTGCGCGAATCCGCCCCAGGAAGCGAAATCCAGTTTCTCGGCTTTCTTGATCTGGGCGAGGTATCCGTCCAGCCGCGGGCCCTTCGACAGGAGACGGAAAATGCGCGGCTGGTCGAGCACGTTGATCTGGTCTTTCCAGACCATATAGTCGATCGGCGAAAGGCGCCTTCCGTCGCCGACCAGCACGGGTGTGAGACACGTCACGCGGTATCTCATGCCGGGCCTCGGTAAGGAATGGGAATCGCCACCGCGAAGCCGGCGCGGTAAACCGGGTGCGGGAAGCCCTCGGGAGCGACGTCGCGCGCCGCGCCCACGGGCGGTACGCCGGCGACCAGCACCGATCCTTCGGCGACCATCCGGATGGGACGTTTCAGCTCGCCCCAACGCGCGCGGCTCTCGATTCTTCCCTCCCGCCCGGCCAGCGCGTACTGGCCGCGCTGCCAGTCGACCTGGTCGGTCTCGGCGGGGCTGAACAGCGAGAGCAGCCACCATGCCGTCTCCGGCTGGGGCGCGGGCGCGCCGGCCTCATCCGCCGGGGCGGGTTCGAAGCTGGGCGCCAGGATCATTCCGGGCAAGCATCCCGGCTCGAACCCGGGGCTGGACGAGCGGCCCCAGCCGCGCGAGCGTTCGCCCCCGATTCCGGAATCGGCGAGCAGCCGGAAGGCGGCTTGAACCGGCTCGCGCCAGCGTTCCCAGGCCTGGTCGTTCGAAAAGACCGCCACCGCCCACAGCCCGGCGCCCTCGCAGAACTCCAGGCACGCCGTGGCGTGAGGTTCGATGGCGCCGCCGGACACGCGGTCCACCGCCCCCGCCGGCCGGGATACGGTCCGGAACGGGCCCCGCAGGTTTCCGCGCGGGACCACGGGCAGCAGGCAACCGCTGGCGCCGTCCACGACCCAGTCGTCTTCCGATAGAGCGGCGCCCGCCACCAGGCGCTCGACCGCCGCGAGCGGCACAAAGCGAGCGCCCTTCCAGCGGACCTTGCTCGAGGGCGGCGGAGGCCACACATGCCGCGGGGGGATCACGAATAGCGTTTCGCCGAGGAACGGGAAACAGGAACTGAACCGGACCTCGCTCGCGCCGTTGCGCGCCGCGGTTGCCTGGAGCCAGTCCGGGAGCAGGCCGAGCTGCTCGAGGGCCGAACAAACGGCCGAGTAAAGCGTGTCGCTGTGGCAGACCGGGTCGACGCGGTCGCGCGAGCCGCAATCCGGGCCCAGGCGCCACGGGGAGGTGGGCCGCAGCCGGACCAGCACCGCCGGACTAGATGAAACCGCCTCGGGCGACATGACTATTCGGCGAGCTGGTCTTCAAAACCGGCTTGGCTGGCCAGGGCTTGCAGGCCGGCCAGGTCCACGCCGGCGGCCAGTTCGGTTTCCGCGGCCCCCGCCGCGTAGAAGCCGCGCCCGCGCCAGCGCATGCGGAAATTGGCGAAGCGGACCCGCCCGCTGCCGCGCGATCCGCCGCCCCCGAGTGCGTCGTCCTCGAGCAGCCGCAACCCCTCGATCAGGCGCGCCAGCAGTCCGCGGTCTTCGGGACAGAACACGTCCAGCACCATGCGCAGGCGGAATCGCGCGCCCGCGGGCACGCGTTCCAGCGTGCGCGGGTTGGCTTGCGAGGTGATACGGTCGATGGCGTTCTCGCTCTTCACTTCGGTCAGTTCGTCGTCCAGGTTTTCCCTCATCTGAGGGGTGATGCTTTCCGGATCCAGCGGCGCGTCGCAGACCGTGAGCCGTGCCGGGGTGGCGTTGGTGGCCTCGATCGGCTCGCCCGAGACCCGATCCATGCGGCCCGGATTGCGTCCGAACAGCAGGCAGATGACGTCGCCCGGCCGGTCGCTCTGGTGGATGCGCACTTCCTGGCCCCTGCGGCGGGAAAGATAGACCAGTTCGGCGGGCACGGCCATGCCGCTGGATTGCTCGAGCAGCGCGCGCAGCTTGCCGCGCAGAGAACTGCCCGGCACGTAGGGGCGTCCGAAGGCGTCTTTGACGACCGGGTTGTCGGCGCCCCCGATTTCAAGCGATCCCTTGCCGGCGCCGATGTGCAGGCCGGTTTCACAAATCAGGTCGCCCTCGAGAATCAGTTTTCCAATCAGTTTCAATTCCGTGTGGGCTGTATGCGAGCTCATGCTCATCTCTCTCCCGAAGCCGGGGCGGTCTCAGCGCTCGCGCCGCGGCTTGCGCGAACGTTATTCGTTATAAGCGACGATCGCCTCGAACAGATCGCGGAACCGCTCGTAGCCGCGCTGATCGTTCCTGCGCGTGACTTGCAGCAGTAGCTTCTCGATCATGTCCATGCTGCGCAGCGAATGCCGCGCGATGGTGTAGGCCAGCCGCGCGCGCAGCATCACGAACTCGTGCTGGCGCTCGTTTTCCGGCGCGCGGCAGGCGCGGCGGACGGCGTTGTACAGGCGCCGCAACTGGCTCTTGGTTCCCGAATCCATGTCGCGCATGCGGCTGACAATTCCGTGCGCCTGGTTGTCCAGATAAAGACTGTCGGCGACCAGCTTGTCGATGTCGATTTCGGGCGGCCCCTCGGGGCGCCGGTCCGGGCGGCGGTCGTCGCCGCGTCCGCGGTCGTCTGGGCGTCCGCGGTCGTGTCCCTGCGGCGGCGCGCCGCGGCCCTCCCGCGGGCGGCCTTCCCGGTTGCGTGTATCCTGCTGTGGTTCTGCCATTGATTAAACCTCGATCCGCATCCTGGCCCATTCCAGGGCCACGCGCCCGCTCGGCCGCAGTCTCCATTGCGCCGCGCTCTTGCCAACCAGGTCGGAGACCAGGGTGGCGCGCAGCTTCTGCAACTCGCGGTCGCGCGTGGAACCCACCATGCGGTTGATGCGCCAGTGGAATCGCCAGGGCTTGTCGAAACGGTCTTCTTTCCCGCGGGCGCCGGGCGCTCGGTCCGGAGCCCAGGGAGTCTCGCGATAGAACCCGCCCAGCTCGTCGAGAATCTGGGGCGGGCAGCCGAACTCGCCGATCATCCGCGTCATCGTGTCCTTGATATCCGCGGCGTCGGCAAGGTGTTTCCATTCCATGGTCCGGCCGAACAGGTGGAAACAGTCCTTTCCGGCCGACTTGACTTGCTCCAGCAGACGTCCGGCTTCCGAGTACACCGATTCGATCGGCGTGTCCGGCCGGCGCGCCAGCGCCAGAGCCATGCTGACGGTCTTGCCCTCGGGACCCGGAAAGTCCTTCAGGTGCTCTTCGGCAAAGCGGCGGAACAGCCGCTGGATCTCGCGCCCGAGCGCGATCAGGGCGTCCCAGGCCCCGTAGACGGCGAAGTCGTCGCCGCCCGAATACAGGATGACCAGCCGGCGCCAGAACTCCGGCATCGAGCACAGCACTTCCAATTCGCCGGCGAAGAACTGCTTGTACACGATCGAAAGCTGAAGATATTCTTCGATGGTTTGCGTGCGGCGGATGCGTATGCCGAAATTGTCGACGTCGCCCCGCAGAACGCCCCACGCCGGGCGCCCGGCGGCGCGGCCGGCGAGCGTGGGCGCATCCGCCGTCGAGCGCGAATCGTCGCTCGGAGCGGCGTGCCGCGCCAGCGCGATGCCTTCGTGCGGCGCCGTCAGGCTCCAGTTGTGTTTGCCGCCGTCCAGCACCGGCTCGGCCGCCGTCTCGGGCGACCAGCCCACCGTGGCGGCCTCGCGCAACCCGCGCGCCAGCGCCATGAAGAACTCCGCGGCTTCGGCTTCGGGCGTGGCGGCCGGTTCGAAGGTCTCCGGCCCAGGCGCGGCGGCGGGCGCGCCTCTCAGCCGCTGCATCTCCTCGGTCAGGCGCTTGCGCACGTCGCTCCAGTCGCCCAGGTTCTCGGTCACGGCCCAGGTGAGACGCAGCCGCCCGGCGCTCATCCGCCGGATGCAGGCGCCGGCAGCCGCCAGGAACTCGTGCCCCCGGCCGCGCGCTTCTTCGGGCAGAACCACCAGAAACTGGCCCCCACCGCTGGTCCCGAGAAGGATTCGCGCCAGCCCGAGTTCGGCCAGCAGCGCGCGCGGAAGCACTTCGGCCAGCAGCGTCACCCACTGCGAGCGGCCGATGAACAGGGCTTCGGCGTTGGAGCCCTCGATGCCCGCCGGAGCGGGGGCGGCGAGAAACTCCTCGATTCCGAGCAGCTTTGCCTGCAGGAAGATTTGAACCGACATCAAGGTCTGGACCGTCGAAACCACTCACTCTACCACACCCGCGGGCCGCCGTGGGAAACCAGGGACAGTATACTCAATCCCGGTTTTTTCCCACACCCTGAAGGCCGTGCCACCGGGGAAATTGGGAATTGAGGATACTGTCCCTGGTTTCCGTCAGTAGATCAGCTTGATGCCGAGCTGAATGCGCCTGGCGTAACCGCGGGTGGTGGTGATGGTTCCGAACGCGGTGCTGTACTGATCCGTGCTCGGGGCGGCGAAGAACGGCGAGTTCGTGGCGTTCAGGAACTCGCCACGGATCTGCACGTTCATCTTCTCGTTGATGCGGGTGTTCTTGAGAATCGACAGGTCCCAGTTCACCGGGCCGGGCGACCGGACTCCCGAGTAACGGAGCGGAGCGACGCGCACGTTGCTCACCAGCGCCTTGGTGTTGCTGCGTTCGAACATCGAGGTGTCAAACCACCGGTCGATGCTGCGCTGGCCCTTGTCGAGCGGGATCTTCTTGATGTCGCCGTAGAAAAGCATGTTTCCGAATCCAATCGGCGCACCGGACTGGCGGACGTGAATGCCCTGCACCTGCCAGCCGCTGACGATGGCGGAAACGCCCCTGGGCGCATTGGCCCACAGGTGGCGGCCCCGGCCGAACGGCAGCTCATAGATGAAGCTCATGCTGAAGCGCTGCGGAACGTCCTGGTCGGAGATGGCGTAGGTGGGCAGGGGGTCGGCGCCGTTCAGATACGCGGTAGCCTCGATAAACTTGGACCACGTATATCCGCCCTGGATGGTGAATCCCTTCGCGAAGCGGCGGTCCGCTTCGATGGCGAAGGAGTGGTAGGTGGAATAGCCTTGATTGGTGGTCACGCCCACGCCGGTGAACTGAGGATAGGCCGTGAAGAGCGTCTGGCGCGAGATGGTAGCGCCGTTGCGCCCGGTTCCCGGCAGCAGGCCGGCGAGGGGATTCGGCAGGTTGGCGGTCAGGTACGTGTTCCGATCGTTGTCGCGCGCCGGAAGCGTGCTCAGGTACTGGGTCGGCACGGAATTGAGTTCCCGGCTGACTTCCAGGGCCGTTCCGCGGTTGCCGGCGTAAGTGATCTCCAGAACCGTGCGCCACGGCAACTCGCGCTGGATGCCGAACTGCCAGCGCTGGTTATAGGGCGTCTTCAGATTGGGCTCGAAGAAGGAAATCCCCTGCCCCAGGAAGGTGGCCACGCCCAGGGCCGCCCCCACCGGCTCGGTAATGCCGTCCGGGAACGGTTTGGCGCTGGTCGCAATGTAGGTCACCCCGTCGAGCGTGGGCACCAGGTTGGTGGTGTTGGAGAAGCCCGACTGGATCACGTCCCCGCGGCGAACGCCCATGAAGGCGTAAAAGATGCCGTAGCTGGTCCGGACCACGGTCTTCGGCGTGGCGTGATACACCAGGCCGACGCGCGGCATGAAGTTGTTCTTGTCGCGGTTCCAAACGCCGTTCGGCTGGCCTCCCACGCCGGCAAACGTCACCCCGCCGGCCACCCGGAACTGGCTGGCCGCTACCTCCGGTGTCGGGCTCTTGGCGTAGGCCGCCTGCGCCGCCGGCCCGATGGCCAGTTGCGCGCTGGGGTCGAAGCCGCGGACGGTGCGGTTGTAGCGCTCCCGCAGCGGCGATTCGGTCTCGTAGCGCAGACCCAGGGTCGCGGTCAGCTTTCGCGACAGCTTCCAATCGTCCTGGAAGAAAAACGCCCACACCGTGTTCGCTTCGGCGAACGAGGTGCGGCGGTCCACGCCGCCGCCGGTCGGAAAGCCGAGAAGCATCGAGGCCAGGCCCTGCCCGCGCGGCGCGGTCGGAGAGTTATCCAGCGGACCGCGCGTGAAGGTTTCGCCATAGGCGATTTGCCCGGTCGAGCTGACGTCCGGGTTGACCTGGTTCTTGTAGTAGATCCGGTAGTCGGCGCCGAACTTCATCGAGTGCGCTCCGCGGATGTTGTCGAATGCCAGGCTGTACTGGTGCGTGTCCTGGGGACGCCAAAGGACTCCACCGTTGGTGCCGTAGTACCCGCTGATGTTGATGTAGGGGAAGCGGCGGACGTCGGCGGGGATGGCATCGTTCCAGGACTTCGGGAAGCCCAGGCTGGTCAGGTCGAAACCCAGGCCCTCCGGATTCCGGTTGGTCTGCCGGATGAACCGGTTGTACCCGTAACGGAGGTTCAGCACCATGGTCGGGCTGATGGTGTACACGTGGTCGAAGGCGGCGTTGACGGAGTGAAACCAGAACCATTCTCCGGTGGTGATGTTCTCGAAGAAGTCGCTGTAAGTGCTTCCGCGGTTGTACCAACTGACGCGGCCGAAGGTGCGCCAGCGTTCGGTGAAGTTGTGGTCCAGCCGCCAAGTGTGGCTGTAGTAGCGGGCCTGCTCGGGAAGGTTCGGCTGCGACAGGTTGTTGCCCCCGTCGGCGGTGCCGGCAACGTTCGGCTTGGCGTAGTACTTCAGAATGTTGGTCGCGATGGGGCTGACGCGCGAGGCCGGAATGATGTTGCCCGCGATCGGATCGGTGCGGTAGCGCGAGCCTTCCACGCGCCGTGTGAGCGGATCGTAGATCTGATAGTTGGCGCCTACTTTCAGAAGCCCGGAGAGGTTGCCGGTTCGCTGTTCTTCGGTCGGCACCGTGTTGACGCCGCCACGGGGCCGGGTTTCAACGATCCCTTCGTAGCCGTACATGTAGAAGGTGCGATTCTTGCCGTTGTACAGCTTGGGGATCAGGACCGGGCCGGTCGCCGACACGCCCCAGCGATTGTAGTCGAAATCGACGATGGGCTGACCGTTCCGGTTGGCGAAGAAAAGGTTGGCGTTCAATTGCGGCGCCAGCTTGTTGTAATAGACCGTGCCGTGGAGGCTGTTGGTGCCCGACTTGAGGCTGAGGCTCACCGATCCGCCTTCGGTTTGACCGACGCTGGCATCGATGGTAGAGGTCTGTATTTTCATCTCGGCCAGAATGTCGACCGGCGGCACAAAGGAGGCCGACACCTCGCGCGGGTTGGCGGTCGAGGCGCCGGCCGGCGCGCCGTCCAGCGTCAGTTCGTTGCGCAGCCCGCGCGCGCCGCCCATGGCGTAATTGGCGATGTGCGACGGTTCGAACGGGCGGTCCAGGGCGGGGTCGCCGGTGAAGGCGGCGCCCGTGGTCGCCGCCATCAGGGCGTACGGCTCGCCGTGGCCGATGGGCAGGTCCGCCACGCGGCGGGCATCCACCACCTGCCCGGTCGAGGCCGAAGCAGTCTCGAGCAGGGGCGTCTCGGCCGTCACCGTCACGGTCTCGTTCACCTGGCCGACCTGCAACACGATGTTGATTTCGAGCCGGTCGTTGACCCGGACTTCGACGTTTTCCTGCACCGCGCGCTTGAAGCCCGGCGCTTCGGCGGCAACCCGATATATGCCCAGCGGCAGGTACAGCGCCTGGTAGATTCCTTGATCGTTGGATTTCAGAGTGGTGGTGAATCCGGCAACCGGGCTGGTGATCTGAACCGCGGCGCCCGGAATGACCGCGTCTTGTGGATCCGTGACCCGCCCGCGAATGGTTCCGCGGGCTTCCTGCGACCAGCCAGACGTGCAGGCGGCCAGCAGCGACGTTACTACAAACCACACAATTCGATTCCACATAGTGAAAACTCCTTTCGTTCCCCCAAAGCGGCCGGCCGGACACCAGCCCGGCGCGATACACTTACACTAGCAGTGGCAAGCGTGGCAGAGGTCCCCTATTCTTACAATAGGCTCGCCATAAGAAGTTTCTAAAATATATCTAAGACGGCGCGGGAAGCCATTGACGGAAAAGCGATTCTACAAGTTCGGCGATTATTCGCTGGAAGCCAGGGCAAAGGTGTTGCTGCGTAGCGGCCAGCCGGTCCGGCTGGCCCTGAAATGCGTCGAGACGCTGCTGGTTTTGATCGAGAACGCCGGGCAGGTGGTGACCAAGGACGAGATCATGCAGGCGGTCTGGCCGGACCGCGTGGTCGGCGAAGCCAACCTCATGCAGAACATCGCCGTCATCCGGCGGACGCTGGCTGCCGAACCCGGGAGTCCGGCATATGTCGAGACCTTTCCGGGTCGTGGATACCGTTTAGTGGGTCCAGTGGTGATCGAGAATCGCGCCGCGCACCCGGTTGCTGTCCGGCCAGCCCCGCTCAGGCGGCGTCGCTGGCTCCTGGGGGTGCCCCTGGCGGCGGTTCTGGCCGCCGCCGGCTGGTTCTTCGCGCCCCGCCAGAGCCCTCCGCCGAAGCAGGGTTCTCGCATCCTGCCCCTGACGCGGTTGCCCGGCAGAGAGTACCAGCCAGCCGTGTCGGCCGACGGTCGAAAGGTGGCCTTCGTCTGGGCTCGGGAAGGGAACCAGCCGGGCGGCATCTGGCTACAGGAGACCGGCCGTGGGTCGCCGCGCGCCGTCACCAGTCGGGACGGACACTACAGCAGTCCCACCTGGGCGCCCGATGGAGGCTCGCTGGCCTATCTGCGGGTTGACCGGTCCGCGACCGAAGTCGTGATCACGTCCGTGGACTCGGGCGAAGACCGCCTGGTGGGCCGCCTGGTTCCGGGCAATTACGGCTTCGACAACCGGATGCTGGCCTGGTCCGGTGACGGGCGCCGGATGGTGGTGGCACACTCGGCTGCGGCGGGCAAGCCGGCGGGTTTGGTGGTAATCGACGTGGCCACGGGCGGGCGGCGGGACCTCACCGCTCCCGCCGACCTGG
>Ga0315273_10012240_pt1 | contig 10987 bp, 9 predicted proteins | sample YL17G02_0_MG_FD_205753 | JGI IMG/M metagenome (GOLD analysis project Ga0315273, IMG submission 205753) | Sediment microbial communities from Yellowstone Lake, YNP, Wyoming, USA - YL17G02_0 | ecosystem: Environmental > Aquatic > Freshwater > Lake > Sediment | place: USA: Wyoming | collected...
TTTTCCTGGAGCAGTTTGCCGCCGCCGCGCGGGTTTTGCGGTGCGACCATCTCGACGGCCGCCAGCCCGGGACGGGCGTGGCCCTGAAGTTCGAGAAGGAACTGGGCCTGGACCTGGTGTAGGCTCGCCTGGCCGTGGCCGCATCGTTTAGGCGTGGCCGCATCGTTTAGCCGTGGCCGGCACGGCGACGAACGAGGATCGCGGCCGTACCGGCCGTGGCTAGATATATCGAAGTACAACTTTACCGTCTCAGGCACAGCCGAGGGCGGCTGTGCGACCGGCCGCGGCTAAAGATATTGAAATACGATGTTCCCGCCGACGAGCGTCATCATCACCCTTCCGCGAACGTCCCAGCCTGCGAACGGGCAGTTCCGCGCCGCCGACCGGAACGCGTTCGGGTCGATCGTCCACCGCGCCTCCGGGTCGATGACCGCCACGTCGGCCGGGGCGCCGATGCTGAGCGTCCCGCCCTCGATGCCCAGGACTCGCGCCGGGTTGATCGTCAGGCGCGCCACGAGTTGCGGCCACGCGAGCAAGTAGGGCTCCACGAGCGTCGCCAGGTAGACGGGCAGGGCCGACTCCAGTCCGATCATCCCCGGCGGCGCTTCGGCCAGGCGCTTCGCCTTCTCGGCCGCCGCGTGCGGCGCGTGGTCGGTGGCGAGGCAGTCGATCGTCCGGTCGCACACGGCGCGCAGGAGCGCGTCGACGTCATGGCCGCTCCGGAGGGGCGGGCTGACCTTGAAGACGGTGTCGCGGCGGGCGAGGGCTTCCTCGGTGAGCGCCAGGTGGTGCGGCGCGGCCTCGGCGGTGACGGGGACGCCGGCGGACTTGGCGCGGCGGAGGACGTCGACGGCCCCCTCGGTCGAGACGTGGCAGATGTGCACGCGGCAGCCGGTCCGGGCGGCCAGGTCGCACGCCCGCTCGACGGCCACCTCCTCGGCCTCCGGCGCCAGGCCCGGCAGCCCGAGGGCCGACGCGAGCGGCCCGTCGTTGATGACGCCTCCGGCCGCCAGGGCCGCGTCCTCGCAGTGGCAGAGGGCGGGCACGCCGAGGCGAGCGGCCTCGCGCAGCACCTGCTCGAACACGGCGGCGTCGGCGACGTCGGAGCCGTCGTCGCTGAACGCGACCGCCCCGGCGCGGCGCATGGCGGCCAGGTTGGCCGGCTCGCGTCCCGCGCGGCCCTGCGTCATGCAGCCGACGGGCAGGACGCGGGCCAGGTTCGCCTCGCGGGCTCGAGCGACGTAGTATCCGACGGCCTCGGCGGAATCGACGGGCGGCCGCGTGTTGGGCATGGCGCAGATCGTGGTAAACCCGCCGGCCACGGCCGCCGCGGCGCCCGAGGCGATGGTTTCGGGCAGGTCCGGCGCTTGCGCGGCGGGTCTGGCGGCCTGCCGCGCCCCACCCTCTTGGGACGGCGATCCATTCTCAGGAGTGTGCGGGGTGGGTCTCCCGACCTGCCGCGCGCTGTCGCTCTCGGTGAAGAACGGCGGCTCGCGCAGATGAACGTGGAGGTCGATGAAACCGGGGACGACCAGCCGCCCGCGGCAGTCGATCGTGCGGTCGGCCCGGCCGAGCGTGCCCGAACCCCCGATGGCGGCAATGCGGCCGCGCTCGATGAGAAGGTCGGCCCGCTCGTCCCGCCCGGAGGCGGGGTCGATGAGGCGGCCGCCGGCCATGAGAAGTCGGGTCATTGCGATCTCCCGGTTCCAGGGGCTGCTGCAACGTACGTGTTTAGTGTGTTCCCTTCATGCTGTCACCCCGAGCGAGCGCAGCGAGTCGAGGGGTCTGGCCGTGCGAATGTCCGAACGGCAACGACCACAGCGAGATTCCTCGACTCTTCTGCGCTCGCTCGGAATGACAACGCTAAACACATAAGCGGCAACGGTGGCCGTGCCACCCTCCGATGCATTTCGAGTCATCCGCGTTTGCCTTTCCGGGTGCCGGCGCCGTCGCACGCCCGCTCGCGGTCGAGGGCCGAGATGCACAGGCTGAGGGCCGCCATCCGCACCGCCACGCCGCAGGTGGCCTGGAAGAGGATGACGCTCTGCGGGCCGTCGGCGACCTCGTCGGTCATCTCGATGCCTCGATTCACGGGGCCGGGGTGGAGCACGAGGGCGCCGGGCTTGGCACGGGCCAGGCGGGCGGGCGTGAGCTGGTAGCCGCGGATGTAGGCGTCCATGTCGAAGTGGAGCGACTCGTGCCGCTCGAACTGCACGCGGAGCATCATCACGGCGTCGCACTGGGGCAGGACGGCGTCGAAGTCGGTGGTGGTCTCGACTTTGACGTCGAGGTCCTCGGTGAAGACCGGCGGCCCGACGAAGATGACGCGGTTGCCGAGCTTCGCGTGGGCGAACAGGTTCGACCGCGCCACGCGGCTGTGCCGCACGTCGCCCACGAGGGCCAGCGTCAGCCCGTCGAGGCGGCCGAGGCGCCGGCGGATGGCGAGCACGTCGAGGAGGGCCTGCGTGGGGTGCTCGTGCGAATCGTCGCCGGCGTTCAGGACCGAGCAGGCGACCGACTCGGCCACCCGCTGGGGCGCCCCGCGTTCCTGGTGGCGCAGCACGATGGCGTCGAGGCCCATGGCGTCGACGTTGCGGACGGTGTCGGCCAGCGACTCGCGCTTCTTCAGGCTGCTGGTGGCGGCGTGGAACTGGAGGACCCGCGCGCCGAGGCGCTCGGCGGCCAGGGTGAACGAGGTCCGCGTCCGCGTCGAGTCTTCGCAGAAGAGGTTCAGGACGGTGCGGCCCTCGAGGACCCGCGGGGCGGCCTTGCGGCCGGTGCAGAACGGGAAGAACTCGTCGGCCGCGTCGAGCAGGGCCTTGATCTCCTCGACCGAGAGGTCCTCGATGCCCAGGAGGTGCTTGCGTGTCCACTTGGCGGGTGTGATCTTCGGCATGGCGTATGCCCTCGCGCGTGAGGTGTGTGGTGTTGCCATTCTTGGCACAAGTATAAGCTTACTCAGTCGCGGGGGCAATTGAAAAGAGTGACGAAGTGACGGAGGGACGGAGGGACGGAGGGACGGAGGGACGGAGGGACGGAGGGACGGAGGGACGGAGGGACGGAGGGACGGAGGGACGGAGGGACGGAGGGACGAAGTGACGAAGTGGCGGAGTGACGGTGACACAGTCGAGACAAAGGCAGAGTCGCGCGAGGTCTGGTTGGCCGCCCGCCTTGGCGGGCGCGGGTTCGAATAGCAGGTTGTTCCGCTGGTGGCGCCGGATGGGTATAATCACGCGAGCCCTCGCCTGGAATGTCCCGGGGTGCTGAAGATAGGAGACCGCCATGACCGAGATGCCGGGCGCATCGCCTGTGCCCGGTGTTCCCGAAGGCTCGCCGCCGAGGCGGCTTATTTGGCCTACGGTCATCGGGATCACCTCGATCGTCTTGGGCGGCTTCCGCCTGACCTGCACCCCCATCTCTCTGTTCTGCGTGCCTGGCTTCAATGAGATGTTAGTTTACCTCCCATACTGGTGGGCAGCGTATGGCAAGTTGATGGCCTGCGTGGAGGCATTGCTGGCCTTCTGGCTCGTGGCGGCGGGGATCGTCCTCTTGGGCAGGCGCCGCGAAGGCAGGCCGCTTCTCCTGGGGTATGGTTTATGCGAGATCTTCCTTTGCATCGTGGATGTTGCGCTTACGGCGCTCTGCCTGGACACACAGGCCAGGTACAGTCTCGCGAGGACACAGTTGTTCTTCTGGGCCGCAGTAGCGACACCTCTCGCTACCGGGTATCCGTTGTTCCTGGTCATCTGGTTCCTGCGGCCGAAGATACGGGAGCAAGTAGCGGCATGGGGCCGCTAAGGTCGCTGTTTCGGGCGCGCCGCGGTCGTATAATAATGTGGCCTCGCGGCCGGGCGCGTAAAGGAAGCCGTATGGGCATCAGTGCTCGCGAACTGTGGGAGATGTATACGAAGTCGGGGAAGTCCTTCCTCCGGCTGCGCAACTCCGGGGAAGCGGTGCGGATGTTCGCGGCGGCCCTCCAGGTGGCCGAAGGGTTCGGGCCGAAGGATCCGCGGCTGGGCGTGAGCCTGAACAACCTGGCCCACGTGTATCAGGTCCTACGCTGCTATGGGGATGCCGAGACGCTCATCCGGCAGGCCCTGGAGATCGCTGCCCAGGAGCACGGCCCCGACCATCCCGATGCGGCGGTGTGCCTGGCGAACCTCGCAGGGCTTTACCAGGCCCAGCAGCGGTACGTCGAGGCCGAGCCGCTCTACCGCCAGGCCGTCGAAATCCTCGGCAAGACGCTGGGTGAGGAGCACGCCAGCATGGCGACGCTCTTGGAGAACTACGCGTCGAACCTGCGGAGGCTTGCCCACGACGCCGAGGCGGCCAAGGCGGAGGAGTGGGCCAGGGCGATCCGGGGGGGAAGGGCGCCGGCGGCGCCGAGTGCTCCCGCCGAGTCGCCTCTCGAGCAACTGGCCCGCGAGGTCCAGGCGATCAAGGCCGAGCCGCCGGCGGCACAGGACCTCGAAGGATAGGGCGTGCCGCGTTTCCTTGGCTTTTCGCCTCCGAAACGCCGATAATCTCTCGCGAGCGGAGGCCGTCGAAGCGGTTCGTCGAACTGAAAGGGCGGTTCATGACATCGACCAGGTTGGCACTGAAGGTGATGGCGGGGGCGGGGCTCGTGCTGGCGCTGGGCGCCACGCTGGTCCAGGCCCAGCAGGCGCAATGGGAAGCCCAGGTGGTCCGTGCCCAGGCGGCGGTTCAGAAGGGCGATTACGCCAAGGCCGAAGAGGAACTGGCGGCCGCCGTCAAGACCGCCGAGGGGCAGGCCGCGCCGGGAGATCGGCTGATCCGCACGCTGATGTTCCAGGAGAGCGTCTTCGTCATGCAGAAGAAGTTTGCGGAGGCGGTGGCGCCGGCCAAGCGGATCCTCGAGATCTGCGAAAAGACCCCCGGGCCGGACAGCCTGCCGGTGGCAGGGGCGCTCAATGACCTGGCGAGCGTCTACAAGGACAGCGGCAAGGCGGCCGACGCGGTGCCCCTCTATAAGCGGGCCCTGGCGATCTCGGAAGCCAGGAAGGAAGACCGCCTTGCCGCGACGATCCGAAACAACCTCATCGAGTTGTATCGCGACCAGAAGAACTATGCCGAGGCCGAAGCCCTCTACAAGGGGGTCCTCGCGACCATCGAGGCCAAGAAGGGGAAGGATGACGTGGACACGGCGGTCGTCTGGGGCAACCTCGGCGCGCTGTACCGCGAGCAGAAGAACTTCGCCGAGGCGGAGAAGGCGGGCAAGCTGGCCCTCACCATACGCCAGAACTCGCTCGGCCCGAACGACCTGCGCGTGACCGAGTCCATGATGGCGCTTGGCCAGACCTACCAGGCCGAAGGAAAGTATGCCGAAGCGGAGATGTTTATGAAGAAGGCGCTCGAGACCCGCAAGACCTCCGAGCGCAGCCGGCCGGGGGCCATCGTGCAGAGCCTGCTCAACCTGGCGGAGCTGTACAGGGCCGAGAGCAAGTTCGCCGAGGCCGAGCCGCTCTACCAGGAAGCCCTGGCGACGATCGAGAAGGCCAAGGGGGCCGACGATCCGGCGTCGGTGGATACGCTCGAGAAGTATGCCGACCTCCTCACGAAGATGAAGCGCGACGACGAGGCCGCCAAGATCGCCGACCGGGTGAAGAAAATCAAGGAAGCCCAGGCCGCCCCGCCGCCTGCCAAGACCCCGGCGGCCCCGGCGAAGGTCGAGCCCGCGCCGGCGAAGAAAGAAGCGGCGCCCGCGAAGACGGAGCCCGCGCCCGCGAAGGTCGAGCCCGCGCCGGCGAAGTGAGAACCAGCACTACAACGCCCCTTGACCTCGTGCGCGGTGGGTCTCTCGCCACGGCGAGTCTTCGACCTGACCCACCGCGCGGCAATTGCCACCCGGCGGTGAGATAACGCAGGTGCGCGGCGGGTCAGGAGACCCGCCGCGCAAACCCGTATCTATCGGCGAGATTCCTCGACTCGGTCGCCGCGGCGACCTCGCTCGGAATGACAGCGCGAAAGAGGCGCCGGGGCCTATGTTGGGTCGGACGGCCGCACGCGCGACCCCGCGAAGAGCATCGGCAACGCCGACGCCAGGCCCCGCGGCGTGTACAGGGCCTCGACCTCCCCGCGGCAGTTATACCAGCACGCCTTGCACTGATTCGCCCGCCACCTTTCCCTGAGGCGCTTCACGAGGACCGGCATGGGCGTCTCGACAACCGAGCCGACCGGGTGGCGGCGGTCCTCGACGCACTTGGCCGCCAGCCCCCGCTGATCGATGTTGAACGTGGCCTGCCCCGCGCGGCAGCCCGCCAGTCCGCCGTCGAGGGCCGCGTCGAACCGCGACAGGAAGTACGGGTTGGAGAGGAAGCCGGGGTAGCGCCGCCTGAGGTCGAGCAGGCGGTCCGCGACGGGCGGGCGCGGCCGGTGCGACTCCTCGCCCGTCTTCAGGATGCCGTACGGCTGGACCATGAAATTGGCGCCCAGGCGCTGGGCGAGCCCGAGCACGCCCTCCAGGTCGTCCTGGTTGCCCGCGGTCAGGACCGCCATGATGTTGACCCGCTGGTGCGGCGCGGTGCGCGTGTCGCGGAAGGTCTCGATGGCCCGGACGGCCTCGGCGAAAGCGCCGGCGCGGCCGCGTTGGGCGTCGTGGCGGCCGGCGTCGGCATAGTCGACGGAGATGCTGACGCCCCAGAGGCCGGCCTGCCAGAGCTCGCGGGCCCGCTCGGCGCCGACGCGCCAGCCGTTGGTCGTCAGCAGCGGGAAGTGCCGGCGGGCGAGGGCGGCCACGATGCCCGCGAGGTCCCGGCGGAGCATCGGCTCGCCGCCGGCCAGGTTGATGATCATCGAGCCGCCGCGGGCGAGGTTCTGCGCGCCGCGCTCGAACTGGCTTACCGAGAGTTCCTCGGCGGGCGAGTGCGGCTCCTTCCAGTACCCGCAGATGCGGCAGCGGAAGTTGCAGCGGTACGTCACCTGCCAGGCGCACCAGACGGGCAGCCGGGCGAGATAGGCGCGGACGAGGCGGGCCTTCTTCTGGCGGGCGGTCAGGGGCGGTGTGGTGGTTGTGTTCATCATATGTAGGCCGGGGCAACGCCCCGGCGTATGACTACTTCATCTTCCTCCGCCGCGGCGGCGCGATGAGCGGCTTGACCACCAGGTCGTACGCCGTCCCGCGTTTTCCCATTTTCACGCGCCGGGCAAACCTTAGCAAGGGCACGATCCGCGGACGGTGGACCACGTAGGGCAGGAGCTCGCAGGCGGCCTGGAGGTCCTCGGCCGAGAAGGCGGGCAAGGTGAGCGCCGGCAGGCCCGCCCGGTGGGCGGCCGCCGGGTCGGGCACCAGCCAGCCGTTCTCCTTCGCGATCTTGTACGCCCGCGATCCGCCGGCCGGAAAGTGGAGGACGGCCTCAACGCGGTCCGGGTCCAGCCGCTTCAGGAGGGCTGCGGTCTCTTCGAGCGTCACGGCGGTTTCGTACGGGGCGCCGATCTCGACGCGCGCCACCGTGGGCACGTGCGTGCGGCGGAGGGCGTCGAAGGCGGCCACGATGGCCTCGCTCGAGACGCCCAGCCCCAGCACCTCGTTGCGGATGAAAGTCGAGGCGCTGCCGACGTTGATCAGGACCTCCTCGCAGCCGGCCCGCGCCAGCAGGGCGGCCCCCTGGTCCTTCACGTCGGGGGCGTAGAGGGTGGTGCGCAGGGGCAGAGCGATCTGGCGCCGGTAACGCTCGGTGAACTCGGCCAGCCACTTGGGCGACGAGGCCCACCGCTCGTTGCCGATCCGCCAGCCGCCGATGTCAAACTGCTCCTCGGTCACCGCGACCATCTCCTGGAGGCACGCGTCGATGGGGCGGTGGCGCGCGGGCCACGAGGCGGTGGACCAGGCGGCGTGGGGCGCCGCCGGCCCGAAGACCTCCAGCCCGGCGTCTTCGCCGCCGCGCGCGACGCCGCAGTACGCCAGCCCCGACGGGTCGAGCATCTGCTCGGGCGGATACAGGTCGCGGGCCGGCGGCGGCTGGTCGGCCAGCGTCGCGGGCGGGCGCGGCGGCGGGTTCCGCATGATCCCGGTCTCGCACTTCACCCACAGGCCGGGGGCCCGCGGCGAGTCGAGGCTCCGGCCGCGGCTCTCGATGTACGGCGGGATGGTCACGTCGGCGTGCCCGACGGCCACGGCCTCGGCGCCGGTCATGCTCAGGCACTCGTCGGGGCAGAGCCGGGCGTGCGGGCCGAAGGCGATGAGCGGCGCGCCGCGGGCCTCGGCGACGGCGCCGGCGGCGCGGAACGCGAGGTCGGCGGCCAGGCTCTCAACGTGGATCAGGATGAGCTCCGGATGCGCCTCCAGGATGGCGGCGGCCACGGCGCCCTCGTCGAACCGGTCGAAGAGGATCAGCGTGACCTCGTGGCCCTGGCGGCGAAGGACCGCCCCGAGGACGGCCACCTCGTCGCGATACGCCTTGCGCATCGCTCGGGCGCCCGGCACGGGTTGGAGGATGGTCAGTCTCATGGGTTAACCAGGCGCGCGTAGAGCGGCTCGGTTTCCTCCAAGCCGCAGACTTCCCGCAGGACGCTCCCCAGGCCGCGCGTCCGGAGCATGTCCTGGAGGGTCGCGGCCACCGGATCGGCCGGGTTATCGTAGGCCAGCGCCGCCCGGATGCCGCGGATGACGTGCACCGGTTCGACGCCTTGTTCCAGGCATAGGCGCGCGGAACCGATGAGGCGATCCTCGAGGCCGAGCTTGCGGAGCGGGTCGGCCGCCACGCGGCGCACCTGGTCGCCCAGGGCGCGGTTGCGGTACCGCTGGCGGAGATCGTCCTCGTGCGCCCGCTGCACGGCGGGGTCGAAGCCGAACCGGCGGCACAGCGCCCGGCCGGTCTCCTCCATCGCGCCCCGCACGAGGCGCTCGACGGCCGGGTCCTCGATCGCCTGCCAGATGAACTCGTGGCCGGCCGGGTAGCCGAGGTAGGCGCACACGGCGTGGCTCATGTTGTGCGTGGCGAGCTTGCGGCGCTGGTAGGCCAGGATGTTGTCGACCGGCTCGAGGCCCGCGATGGGCGGGACCGCGCCGCGGAAGGCCTTGGCGTCCACGGGCAGCCGCGCGTACGGCTCGCAGGCGATCCACAAGGGGTCGCGCCGGCGGACCCCGTCGGGGACGATCGGGACCATGCGGCTGACGACGGCCTCGACGAAGCCGAACCGCGCGTCGAACTCGCGCGCGGTCAGGGAACGCCGGTGGCCCACCGTGACGCGGAGCTCGAGCTCGGCCAGCACCAGGTCGCGCACGAACCGCCCGGCGCCGACGAGGTTCTCGCACGTGATCACGTTGAGCGACAGGGTGCCGGGATACAGGAGCCGGCGGGCCATGCCCTCGGCCATCGCGGGCGTCACCGCTTTCAGGGCGCGGACGCCGACGGCCGTCGAGACGAGGCTGGCCCCGGCGACGGCTTCGGCGACGGCCTTGGCGTCGCGGGCGTCGATGGCCGTGACGTCGGTGACGGTGACGACCGCGTCGCCCTCGTTGGTGATGTGGTGGACTTCGTAGGCGCCGCGGGAGCGAAGCGCGTCGACCAGCGGGCGGTCCACGTCGACGAAGACGGTGCGGTAGCCGCTCGCCCAGAACAGCTCGCCCATGAATCCACGGCCGATGTTACCGGCGCCGAACTGGACGGCCGCGGGCTTCTCGTCGGCGGAACTCACCTAGGCACTCACCTCCAGGCCCGTCCGGCCGAGGCGGGCGGCCTCGGGGCCGGCGAGCCGGTGGATCAGCGTTTCCATCGCGAGGCGGTCGTTCGGCGTCGTCTTGGCCTCGAGGTCCGCATCGACCAGGGCCTGGTACGCGTCGGCCAGGTTCGCTTCGGTAAAGGCCCCCACGGCGCGGCGGACGCGGTCGCGGGCGGGGTACGGCACGCCGGCCCGGGCCATCGCGTCGTCGAGGCTCACCCGCCGCGCCAGGGCCCGGACGCGCAGGAGTTGGCGGAACGTCGGACGCAGGATGCCGATGAACTGAGGCGCGACCATGCCCTCGGTCCAGAACGCCTCGAGCAACTCCAGTGCCCGCGAGAGGTTCCGCGCCGCCACGGCGTCGCAGAGGTCCCAGACGCGCTCGTGGTGGCCGCGGGCGACGAGGGCGTCGACCGCCGGCGTGTCGATCACCGGCTCCGGCCCGGTGTAAAGCGCGAGCATGTCGAGAGCGTGGAGGAGCGATGCGAACTCGGTCCCGAGATACTCCACGAGCATCTGGGCCGCGGCAGCCGTGAGCTTCTTGCCCCCGCGCTCCTTCGCCTGGCTCTGGAGCCAGACGGGAATGCGGCCCGGCTCGCTCGTCTCGCAGGCGACAACGACGCCGACCTCGCCCACGCGCTTCGAGAGCGTGAAGCTCGGGTTCCAGGTGGCGACCTCGAGGCACAGCGACCCGCTCGCGGCGGGGGCCTCGAGGTACTTGAGGAGCAGTTCCCGCGTGTGCTCGTCGAGAAACTCGTCGGCCTCGCGAATGAGGACGAGGCGCCGCGGGGCGAGAAACGGCGGCGTGCGCAGGGCGTCGAGGATGTCGGCGATCACGGCCTCGCTGCCGAGGGCTTCCATCATCGCCATGCCGGGGTCGGCGTCGCCGATGACCTGCCGGCGGACCGCCTGGCGGCCCAGATCCAAGAGGTACGGGTCGGTGCCGCGGAGGACGTAGACGGGCAGGGGCTCGGCGGCTTTCTGCTTGGAGAACTCGCCGACGCGCTGGGCGGGCTTCTCCTGCGAAGGACTTCTGCGTGCCATACCGTCCGGCCTTCCCCCATGACGGCGCGAGCCGCCGTCCAAGTTGCTCTTTTACGCGAAGTCGGGGCGGGTGTCCAGAGGACTTTTGCGAAAGCGCGTCAGACCGGGCCACCCCCGTGTGCCACGGCCGGTCTTGTATGTGTTTGGCGTTGTCATTCCGAGCGAGCGCAGCGAGTCGAGGAATCTCGCTGTGGCCGTTGCTGTTCGGACGGATGCAAGGCGAGACCCCTCGACTCGCTGCGCTCGCTCGGGGTGACAGCAA
>Ga0315273_10012241_pt1 | contig 10986 bp, 10 predicted proteins | sample YL17G02_0_MG_FD_205753 | JGI IMG/M metagenome (GOLD analysis project Ga0315273, IMG submission 205753) | Sediment microbial communities from Yellowstone Lake, YNP, Wyoming, USA - YL17G02_0 | ecosystem: Environmental > Aquatic > Freshwater > Lake > Sediment | place: USA: Wyoming | collected...
ATACTCCCAGGACATACCACTGACCTTTTAGAAAAAGGTCAAAATGCGCTGCAAGCATGTTGCCAAATGATGCACTCGGCTCTTGAATACCGAAGCCCAAGTAGCTCAGCGAGGCCTCAATCGCCACTGCGGTACGCAGGTGAAAGCCTAAACTCATCGCTAGGGTCCGCCGCCACGCCGTCTGAATCCCATAGCTGACGAGACGAAAGAGCAAGCTACCGCCAAGCGCAGCATGTGCGATCCAGTACGCCAAGGTCGCATCTCTGCGATAGAGATCTCGCACTTGTAAGTATGTCCGCAGCATGAATACTAGAGTCAAAGAGACTAACACAGGCATTAAGCCCGCATGCTCGCTCAACGCGGCCCAGGCAAAGGCAGTCAGGCACACAGGAACACTCACTAAGACCACGACGACCGCATCAAACGAAGCAATCAACGGTCGCCACAGTCGGTGCGTGCCTAAGCAGATCATACCGATGCCCAGCACCACTCCCGCCAGCGTCGCCACTATGACCCCAAGCCATAGCGGTAAGACGGCTCCGAGCACAGCCTCGGCCGCTCGCACCAAAAGGTCACGACCGAGGCTATCGGTGCCCAAAGGATGCCGTAGCGACGGGAGAGACAGCGCATCAGCTAGATTGACCCTGGTACCAAACCAGATAGACCACGGCACGCAGAGGAGCAACGCAAAGACCACAACCATGAGGACGCTGCAGGCGCGTTGCCAAGTGAGTCTAACCATAAGATGCCAGCCTCTGTCCCAGTCGCTTATTGCTCCATGACGTAAATAAAATGCAGATTAGATAGAGCCCCGCCAGCCAGCCGATGCACTGGATTAAACCAGTATGATCGCGAATTCGAGCCAAGTGCCATGCTTCAAGCCCAAGGCCGGGCGCGTTAAAGATCGCTTCGACCACGACCAGCTCACCAAAGAGCCACGGCAGGACCTGCGCCCACGCTTGTCCAAGTGACCGACCCATCACCAGTTTATAGAGGTCCCTGGGCGTCGATTTACCCAGTGATGATGACAACATGCTGAACGGTTGATGCTGCCAGTGACGATACTCGCGCGAAATCTCACGGGCCAGGGTGGAGGCAAGACCGCTGGCACAAAACAACACCAAAGCTGGCGCCAGGGAGGCACCGACCAATTCCCATACATCGGCGAACAGGGTCACAGGAAAGAGCAGGTTGACCTGCAGCGAGCGAAACGCCGCCAGCAAAGTCAACGGTGCTGCAACCAGGGCGGGCATGATCATCCCAGTGCCCAGGGTCGTCGCGGCCGTCTGCCGACACTCTGCCGGCAAACGACGATAAGCAACGACCGCAAAGCATAGGTTGGACCAGCCCAATGACAAAACCAGGCACCAAGCAAGCACGAGGCAGGTCGTACCTAGAGGAGAACTCATCAACGCCGCCGCATGGATATAATTGGAGGATACTTCGGGCTGTTATTGATTATGCCTCAAGTTACTCCCAAACAGGGAGCGAGTGACAAGGGAATCGACCGGCGTTGCCTGAGCAAAGCCTGCAAGGACTTCAACCACAAGACTCGCAAGGTGCCAACCAACCCACTGTTCGGCTGTCGCGGCACCATAAATTCACAAGTTATATTGTAAATACAGTATTTTACAAGATTCAACTAAACATGTATAGACAGATTCCGATAAAGTGTATGTACAGATAGTCGGGGGCTTCATGCTGCAACGTGTCTTCACAATTTTAGACCAGGAAATTACCGAACTTAATGTGCGCAGTCGAGCCGAGGGAATGGCCGAAATTCCGCGCTTTTATATTAAGGTCGTGGGTCAAACAGCACTGCTCGAAGCGCAGATGGGCCTGCCGCTTTTTGCCACTGTGGATGTCGACGCCTATGCCAACTTTGTCTGGCTGGCTCGAGAGTTTTTTTGTCGTGTCTTAGAGCGAGAAGGACGGCATTTTGATGAGCTCTCCGATCAAATTTGGATGCCTCCGGAGACTCAATATCGACAGATGATCCGAGGCGTTTCCTTTGATGGCTATCTTGCAGAACCAGAGTATGTGCTCATTTCGAAGGCCCTGAAAGCCCCTAAGAAAAATGGCCCTCTGATCAGAGATTACTTAGCATTGAAGCCAAGTCCTCTCTTCTTCGCTTTGGTTGAGACCTATAAGCTGAATCTGGAGCAGTTCCTATGAGCGCGCCAACGGACCTTCTAGCCCGAGCCCGCGCGTCGGCGGCAAAAGCTCGTTTAGAGCGAGCGTTGCCGCGCTTTCAGCGCGTCATCGGCAAACTACTTGGAGCAGGGATCCTCGTCAGTAGCGAGCCGGTACCACCGTACCGTGGCCGCATCAAAATTAGCGACTATCTTTGGGCGGCAGAACTAGAACCACGTCTTTTTGAGCTTTTGCCAGCACTCGTACTGAAATGCCCGGGATATTTTTCGGACCTCAAAAGGTGTCCTAGCGAGCTGCGTCATTTGGTAAGAGCCATTAGAAGAGGCGAGGCAGAAGTGCCCTATCACGGCGTCCCGAAGGATGGCTACCTAAAGTGGATTACTCGGGTCGGACGTCGCGACAAAGAACCGACGTCGCTGAAGTCCTTTCGCTTGACGCAGCAAGACCTGCGCATCCTTCGCAGCTTGCAGGAGCTAGGTTATTCAGAGGTTGGTGCCGTGCGCCTTGGCTTACAGCTTGCACTTGCCCAGGCACGACCAGCTTCGGCCTGAGTGTCGACGACTCCGCCGCTGATCACCCACTTACTGCATATGGTTCTGGCAGGGTGCGTGTGCTAAACAGGTAAATGACAAAACAGCAACCTCTGTGACTCGGACGTATTCGCTGATGCTCGGAGCAGATCTGTACACACTAAATTCAGATGTCCAGAATTGCGTGCTTTGATACCATTTGCCAGCCCTCCTCGAGCGGCGAGGCGCACCACAAACTTGGAGACGATGATCCATGACTGCACCAAACCCCTCTTTCGCTAACGCGACCCCAAGCAGGCGCCCCTCTTCCTTAGATGGCGACCATGGCCTCTTGCTCGGCTATTTACTTTGGCTGTTTGGTTTCACCGGCGCCCATCGCTTCTACTATGGTCGACCAGTGAGCGGAACCATATGGTTGTGTACCCTTGGGCTGTTCGGCGTGGGCTGGCTCATCGATGCATTCCTCATTCCTGGAATGGCGGCGAACGCGGACCTACGCTTTCCTAAAGGACGGATCAACTACGCAGTCGCCTGGCTCTTGCTAACCTATTTTGGTGTGTTTGGGCTCCACCGCTTTTACATTGGCAAAGTGTGGACCGGTATCCTCTACCTTTTCACTGGCGGCTTGCTGCTGGTGGGCGTGGCCTACGACTTTTGGAATCTAAACAAGCAAATTGCTGAGATAAATTGATCTAAGGGTGCCGCCAGACCTAAGAAGCCACGGGGCTACACGTCAACTGGACGGTAAATCGCACTTTTCACTTGGACGCCGGAATTCCAAGTATACACGCCGGCAGTGCTGGCCTGCTGCCGTGGCCCGAAATTTATCGACGATCTCGGCAAACGCCGAAGGAACATGGTCGATGGGATCATCGGTCATCACGCCTCGGTCGCGGCGATAGATCATCTCGGGCCACATGAGGACTGGGTAAGCCAACGCGGCCAGGGTTAAATCGGCAGCCGAAAACTGGCCACTAACGAGAAAGTTTTTATTTTGATCAAGCAAGATCTCCATGTCGCGAAAAATGGCGGCAATATGATCCGCAGCCGTGCGCGCCCGCGGCTCATTGATCCGGTATGACTTCTCGATCAACGGCTTGATGATGCGCATAACACCGCCGATACATACTCTGCCTAAAGGGCCAAATCCCGGGCCGGCAAACTTAGAAAGTTGAGCCGGTGCCGCGAGTAGGTAGTGATAAGCAAGCAGACGCGTGGCAGGTCCCAGGTGCTCGTCAAAGCGCTCTTCAAGAGTGGTGATCTGCTTGGCCATCACCGCATCGTTACCAAACAAGCGCGGCCCGCAGTTGCTCTGCTGCCTAGCGACAAATGCTAAAATATCCGTGGAATCAGTCAAGCATTGCGTTGGCGTAATCAGCACAGGTACAGACTTACCGCGTTGACGGAGAGCGGTCGCCGCCAAATGTGCACCAGGAAAATAGCCCTGCTCTTGGTAGGGCTGGCCGGAGAGATCTAAGGCCCATCGGGCCTTTTCGCAGTAGTGACTGAAGGGAATGGTGATCAGCTGCCACAAAAATCCACCCATCGTTTTTGAGAGGAGCCGGAAGTGACCAACACCGTACTCAAGCCGTACCCGCAAAGACCTGCACTGCACGAATCGCACGATGCCAACCAGCTAGGTGCGCCGCCACCCGAGCCCCGTCTTCGGCAGACGAAGCCGGACTAAAGATTCGCTCAGTACGCCTCACCCGACGCAGATGCTCCAGGTCCGCATACAGCCCAACTCCCAAACCAGCGAAGAGTGCCGCACCAAATGCTGTCGTCTCCAGGTTTGCTGGACGATCGACGCGCACGCCACCGTAGTCGGCCTGCATTTGCATCAGCAAGCTATTGGACGCTGCACCGCCATCGACCCTGAGCACCTGCAAGGGAGCGCCAAGATCCTGCTGCACGGCGACCGTCAGCTCGGCAACCTGCAGGGCGATGCCCTCGAGCACAGCGCGAATCAGCTGCGAGCGAGTCGTCCCGCGGGTTAAGCCAAAAAAAGCGCCCTGCGCCTTGGCATCCCAATAGGGAGCACCTAGGCCGGCCAATGCTGGCACAAAGTAGACCTCCGGGGCAGCCGTGGTACTGGCCGCCAAGGATTCCGTCTCGCTCGCATGATGGATCAAGTTCAATTGGTCGCGAAGAAACTGCACCGCGGCACCGGCGATGAAAGCCGAGCCTTCAAAGGCGTAGGTGCGCTTGCCGCCAAGCGACCAAGCGACGGTCGTCAACAGGCCCGCGCGTGAGGCCAGGGCCTTGCTGCCCTGCGTTGCCAAGAGAAAGGCGCCGGTGCCATAGGTGCACTTGGCCTCTCCAGGACTAAAGCAGGTTTGTCCGGCGAGAGCGGCCTGCTGATCGCCCAAGACACCGCAGATCGGGATCCCATCAGGGAGAAAGCCAAGGCCCTTGGTCCGACCGAATTCACCGGCACTATCGGCAACCTGTGGAAATATATCGGCATTGGGAATGGCCAACAGCCGCAGCAGGTCCGGATCCCAGCTGCCGGTGTGAATGTTAAAGGCCAGCGTGCGCGAAGCATTGCTGGCCTCGGTGACGAACGAACGGCCTGCGGTCAAACGCGCGATCAAAAAGGTATCGATGGTTCCGACCACGGCCTGGCCTTGGCGCAGCTTGGCGGCGATCTCCGGCCGGTTTTCCAACAGCCAGGTGATCTTGGTACCGCTAAAATAAGGGTCCAGAACCAAGCCGGTGCGCTCTCTGACCAGCTCTTCGTGACCCTGAGCGCGGAGGCGTGCAACGATGTCAGCACTGCGTTTGCATTGCCACACAATGCCGCGGTGCAAGGGACGGTAGGTGCTGCGTTCCAGCACACAAAGGGTCTCGCGCTGATTGGTCAGACCTAATGCAATGATGCGATCCGGGCTAAATCCTGGGTCGGACGCGGCGGCATGAGCCATCGCCTGGGTTGCCGCCTCGCTGACCGAGCTCCAGATCCCGTCTAAGTCATGCTCAACCCAGCCAGTCTGCGGATAGTACTGAGAGAACTCAATAGTATGACGGCCGATGATGGAGGTCGCGTCGGGCACGGTGACGTCGACCACGAGGACCGTCGAACCGGTCGTGCCTTGATCGATCGCCAAGATAAACTGTCGCGCCATCCGCTGTCTCCTTTACTTGATACCGGCGTAAACCCTGTGCACGTCGTCGTTGTCATCGATCTTGCTCAGGAACTCCTCGACCTCTTTGCGTGCTTCGGCAGCCAATTCGACAAAATTCTTGGCGCGGTAGCCCAGCTCGGATTTGGACACGGTCCAGCCCGCCTCGGTCAGCTGCTTGTTCACCGTGTCGAGGTCGCTCGGATCGGTGTAAAACACCGCACCGACATGGCCCGCCTCGACTTCACTGGCATGCAAGGGCTCCACATCCTGAGCACCGGCCTCAATGGCAGCACCTTCGCTATCGATCTTGCCGTCTTTGTGGGTGGCTTCGATCTGCCCGAGGCGGTCGAACATCCAAGCCACCGAGCCGATCGCACCGAGCTGTCCTTCTTTGCGAAAAAACACCCGGACATCAGCGGCCGTACGATTTTTGTTTTCGGTCAGGCACTCGATGATGAGCGGCACCTGATGCGGCGCAAAGCCCTCATAGGTGACCAGTTCGTAGTTAACCGTCTCATCGGTGAGGCCGGCCCCCTTCTTGATGGCGCGATCAATGGTGTCGCGTGGCACCGATGCCTTACGTGCGGCCTCGACAGCGGCCCGCAGTCGGGCGTTGTTTTCTGGGTTGGGATCCCCCAGTCGGGCCGCCACGGCGATCTCTTTTGCTAACTTACCAAAAACCAAGCCGCGTTTGGCTGCCGAATCGACCCGCCCCGCGTGTTTCCATTGTGCTCCGATGGCTCGTCTCCTTGCGCAAAAAGTCCCTGGAACTTACATAACAGGATGATTGGGCCGCAAGTACAAAGGATGCGGGCAAGGCAGATCAGCAGGAAAAAAGGACCGGCCAGTCCGGAGAGCCAAACTGGCCGGCAATCTGACTTTAGGAAGCTGGGCCAACTTTGCGCAGCAGGATCTGCGTGCTGACGGCCTCGCCACAGACTTTTGCGGTGGCATTGGCGGTGTCGGCACAGAGCTTATCGCTGGTCGCTAGCTTCAGGGTTCGCGAACCATCGCTGCGCTGCTTGCCGATCAGGATCTGCTCGGCCTGCACCGATACCTGCCCGCCGGCCTCAATCCGCGTCAACCGGGCAAAGCGGAAGCCACCGCCAGGGACTCGGGCCATGGCATAGGGTTCCTTCAGCTCTTTGCCTGCACCGCCAGGCACAAAGGGCGAAGCCTCGGGCACGAGAAAGAAGAATCCGCCGGCACGGACGACGCTGACGTCGGTCTCACTGGCGAAGGCGCCGCCATCGATCTTCCATTTCCCGCTCAGCGGCAAACTGCCACGCGCGGCACTAAAATGCATCCCAACCTTGGTGCCGTCGCTGGACTGACCCTGCCAGTCGCCGTTAAGGCTACCGAGGTCCTTCTCCACACTGTTGGCAAACTCCTCCACCGCCTCTTCGGCCTGGGCCAATGCCGGTGCACCCAATGCCCACGCGGCCAAGCACACACCCAAGACCCGGCTCACCTTTGCTTGCTGCATCATCTATCGTACTCCTTACATTGAAAATAAACCGCCATCACCGTGACTGCGGCGAGGCAAAAGGTAGGCAAAGAAGCGACCGAAGTCGAAGGACATGGCCCATGTCTGCGGCAGTCTTTTCGCAAGCACACCGACTTTCACTGGCTGCAGCGTCGCCGGAGCGGTAGGATTCGCAGTGATCCTGCCGAGCATCGGCAGCATGGACAGCTTTAGAGCAACGAACCTGACGCCGAGCGGAGGCCCCCCCCGTGAGCAGCAACGACATCACCAGCGTCCTCAAGGAAGACCGATCCTTTCCTCCGCCTACCGCATTTCAACAGCGGGCCTTGATTGGTTCGATGGAAGAATACGATCGTCTCTGGTCCTACGCTGCTGAGCAACCCGAGCGCTTTTGGGCGGAGCAGGCCACGACCTGTCTCAACTGGTTCAAGCGTTGGGACCGCGTCCTCGAATGGCAGCTGCCGCACGCAAAGTGGTTTACCGGCGGCAAGTTGAACGTCAGCTACAATTGCCTCGACCGCCACTTGTTGACCTGGCGGCGCAACAAAGCCGCGATTATTTGGGAAGGCGAACCCGGTGACCGCCGAGTCTTGACCTACAACGACTTGCACCATGAGGTCTGCCGCGCCGCCAATATGCTTAAAAAGCAGGGTATCGGCAGCGGCGACCGCGTCACCATCTATATGCCTTTGGTGCCCGAGCTGGCCATTGCCATGCTGGCCTGCGCCCGCATCGGTGCCGTCCACAATGTCGTCTTTGGCGGCTTCAGCAGTGAGGCCATCGCCGATCGCAATCGCGACTCACAGGCACGTCTGATCATCACGGCAGATGGTGGCTGGCGCCGCGGCGCGATCGTCCCACTCAAGGCCAATGTCGACGCCGCCATGGCCAAATCGCCAAGCGTCGAGCGCGTCATCGTGCTAAAGCGCACCGGCTGGGAAGTCCCCATGCAGGCCGGGCGAGATCTGTGGTGGCATGATGAAATGGCCACGGTACCAGCTACCTGTCAGGCCGAGGAATTGGACAGCGAACACCCCTTGTTCCTCCTCTACACCTCGGGTAGCACCGGCAAACCAAAGGGTATTCTCCACACCACAGCCGGCTATCTGCTGCACGCCACGCTGACCAGTCAGGTGGTTTTAGACCTCAAGGACGACGACACCTATTGGTGTACCGCGGACGTCGGCTGGATCACCGGACACAGCTACGTCGTCTACGGTCCCCTAGCCAATGGGGCCACGACCGTGATGTATGAAGGCGCGCCAAACTTCCCTGACTGGGGACGCCTATGGGAGATCATCGAGCGCAATAAAGTCTCGGTTTTCTATACTGCACCAACCGCCATTCGCGCCTGTGCCCGCGAAGGCAGCAAATGGCCAAAGCAGCGCGACCTGACCTCGCTGCGCCTGCTCGGTTCAGTTGGCGAGCCGATCAATCCCGAAGCCTGGATGTGGTACCGCGACACCATCGGCGGCGGCCGCTGCCCGATCATTGACACTTGGTGGCAGACCGAAACCGGCGGCATGATGATCACGCCTTTGCCGGGAGCCATGGCGACGGTACCAGGCTCAGCGACGCGGCCGTTTTTCGGTGTAGTTCCAGATATCATCGACGCAAGCGGCAACAGCGTACCACGCGGCAAGGGTGGCTTCCTGGTCATCCGCCAGCCGTGGCCAGGGATGCTGCGCACGATCTGGGGCGATGATGAGCGCTACAAAGCGCAATATTGGAGTCAAGCACCGGGCGTTTATTTCACCGGTGACGGCGCCCGGCAAGACGCGGCCGGTAATTACTGGATTATGGGCCGTATCGACGACGTCATCAATGTCGCCGGCCATCGCCTCAGTACGATGGAGGTCGAAAGTGCCTTGGTCAGCCACCCTTCGGTCGCCGAGGCGGCCGTCGTCGGAGCACCGCATGAGTTAAAGGGTGAAGGTTTACATGCCTTCGTCTTACTCGAAGGCAGCCACCGACCAAGCGATTCGCTCATGCGCGACTTGATGGATCATGTGGTGCGTCAAATTGGCGCCCTGGCTCGCCCCGAAAGCGTGCGCTTTGCGCAGGCCCTGCCGAAGACGCGCTCGGGCAAGATCATGCGCCGCCTGCTGCGAGATATTGCTGCGGGTCGCGCCAGTGTTGGTGACACAACGTCCCTTGAAGATTTCTCGGTGCTCGCGACACTGCGCGCCAATGAAGATGTTTAACCTTGAAGGGAGCGGCCCTATGCACTCGGCTCACAGCCCTCAAACCAGCAAAGTGACGATTCTAAGTGGCGCCGTCAAGCCGCGCCACGTGGACCAAGTACTGACGCCTGAAGCCCTGCGCTTTCTTGGCGACCTGCATCTTAAATTTAACGGCCGCCGCCTTGAACTGCTAGCCGCTCGCGAGCAGCGGCAAAAGGAGCTGCGCCAAGGCCTATTGCCCGACTTCCTAGCGTCGACCAAGAATGTGCGGGAAGACAGCTGGCAAGTCGCGCCGACCCCGAAGGACTTACTCGATCGACGCGTGGAGATCACCGGCCCAGCCGAAGCGAAGATGATGATCAACGCACTAAACTGCGGCGCCAAGGCCTTCATGTGCGACTTTGAGGATTCGTTGTCACCAACTTGGAGCAACATCATCCAAGGCCAGATCAATGTCCAAGAGGCCGTCCGCCGCACGTTATCCTTCACCAATGAAAACGGTAAGGAGTACCTACTCAAGGACGACATCGCGACCTTGCTCGTCCGCCCGCGTGGCTGGCATTTGAGTGAAAAGCATCTGAGCTATCAGGGCGAGCGCCTATCGGCGAGCCTCGTCGATTTTGGCCTGACCCTCTTTCACAATGCCAAAGAACAGCTGGCTCGCGGCACCGGCCCATACTTCTACCTACCCAAGATGGAGAGCCACCTCGAAGCCCGACTCTGGAATGACGTCTTCAACTATGCCCAGGACGTCCTGTCGTTGCCTCGCGGCACGATCAAAGCAACGGTCCTGATCGAAACCATCCTGGCCGCCTACGAGATGGATGAGATCCTGTACGAACTGCGCTATCACATCACTGGCTTGAATGCCGGTCGCTGGGACTACATCTTTAGCATCATCAAGAAGTTTAGCGCCGACAAAGGCCGGGACCTACCGGACCGTACCCAGGTCGCGATGAGCGTCCCGTTTATGCGCGCGTACTGCGATCTCCTCGTCCAGACCTGCCACAAACGAAATGCCCACGCCATGGGTGGCATGGCGGCATTTATCCCGAGCCGCAAAGATGCCGCCGTCAACGAGGTGGCCTTGTCCAAGGTGAAAGCGGATAAGGAGCGTGAAGCCGGCCTCGGTTTTGACGGCACCTGGATCGCCCATCCAGACCTCATCGACGTGGCGCAAACCGCCTTCAACACCGTACTCGGCTCGCGCCCCAATCAAAAGGATCAGATGCGCAGTGAGGTGCGGATCAAAGGCTCCGCCCTGATCGACCTAAATATACCCGGCGGCACTGTCACGCGAGCCGGCGTCCAAAGCAATATCAACGTCGCCTTGCAATATATCGAGCAATGGCTGCAGGGTAACGGCGCCGTTGCCCTGCAGCATTTGATGGAGGACGCCGCCACCGCCGAGATTGCCCGAGCCCAGTTATGGCAATGGGTGCATCACCGCAGCGTCATGGACGACGGTCACAACGTCACCGCCGAGCTATACCACGAGATGCGAGACC
>Ga0315273_10012243_pt1 | contig 10986 bp, 16 predicted proteins | sample YL17G02_0_MG_FD_205753 | JGI IMG/M metagenome (GOLD analysis project Ga0315273, IMG submission 205753) | Sediment microbial communities from Yellowstone Lake, YNP, Wyoming, USA - YL17G02_0 | ecosystem: Environmental > Aquatic > Freshwater > Lake > Sediment | place: USA: Wyoming | collected...
GATCAGTCGCCCAGGCGTGCCCGGTCTGCGAAGCACAAAATGCTGCCTATGCCTCCCTTCATGGCTCTGCGGTCATTTCCAACTACACCGTGACCGTATTAGCCCCTGGAGGCGTCGTTGGGTCGCTGATCAAGATCCGCGTGATGGCTCATATCCCGATGCTGGTACCGGGAGGTGTCGCATTGGGATTGGGGCCCTTGATGAACGTGACAGCCGAAGCAACATTTCGTCAGGAAGGATGGTGATTGTGCAGAAACCGCGGGGTCAGATGACCATCTTCTTCGCCCTCCTCCTGGTAGCCCTGGTAGCTTTTATGCTGATCGCGGTCGAGGTGGGGCGGATCGTATACGCCCGCGGAGAGGTTGGCAAGGTGGCTGACGCGGCTGCCCTGGCAGCTGCCTCACGTATCGACATCACCCTCTACCGAGAGACGGGCCAGGTGGTCTTTCTTCCAGATGTGTATGACTACGCTCAAACCTATGCCAGCTATAACTCTGCCTACCTGGCCAGCCGAAGTATCCCCGTCACGGTGACGGGGGTCAATATTAACGAACTATCTCAGACGGTCTCTGTGCATGTAACAGCCAATCTCTCAGCCCTGGTGCCATCTGTACTGAACTATCAAAGGCAGTATTCGGTCACTGGATATGCAAAAGGAAGACTGGACGGAAGATGATGGCTTGACAGGGAAGTGCCAGCCATACCGAGAGAAGGCTGATCACAATCTTGCCAAAAACTCAGCCGGGCGTAGATTGGGAATGTCTTCGAATTGAGTCAGGACCTGCGGGTCTGTGTCCCCCGAAAGGATACCATCAGCTCCACCGGCCAAGGCGGCTTCGAGAAACTTGTCGTCTTTGGGATCGCGGCAGACTGAAACTTTGCGAGTGGGTACCACCAGGTTGCCGCGCAGGCGGATCATGTTGATGACAACGATGATGTCCTCCAGTGGCAATTTAGTTCCATTGCTTTAATTTGCCATTTATGGCATAATAACTGCATGAAATTTAATGAGTTGCTGGTTTCAATTTCCAAACAACCCCTCTTCGAGACCGGATTGCTGCTGGCTGGCGCGGTTGATCCCACCGATGTACGCCGCCAACTCTCCCGCTGGACTCGCTCTGGACGGGTGATCCAATTGCGGCGTGGGCTGTATGCCCTGGCCGCGCCCTACCAGCAGACTCCTCCCCACCCTTTTCTGATCGCCAATTCCTTGCTCCCGGGCTCCTACGTCAGCTTGCAATCTGCACTTGCCTATTATGGATTGATCCCGGAGTTTGTGGCCCAGACGCTCAGCGTGACCACCCAACGTCCGTCAAGCTGGCACTCCCTCCTGGGTGATTTCCGTTTTCAACACATCGCCCCCCACCTGTTCTTTGGTTACCAGCAGGTATCTTTTACACCCGGTCAGGTTGCGTTCATCTCCTTACCGGAGAAGGCGCTCCTGGATCTGGTCCACCTGACACCGGATGGGGATGATCCGGACTACCTGACCGGGCTGCGCCTGCAGAACCTGGAGCGCCTTGACCCGCAACGCCTGCAAACCCTGGCCAACCGCTCCAGGAAACCCAAGTGGCTGCGCGCTGCAGCACGGATCTCGGCGTTGATCGAAGATGAAGGGTTAACTTTCACGACTGTCTAAATTTTGAATTAGTCGCCCCAGGATGTCTGACATGAAAGAATTCCTGATTTCCCTGTTATCCAACGCCCCCGATCCACTTCAAGCCCGCAACCAGGCTCGTGAGTACCTGCAAGCGTTGATCTTGCAAAGTCTACAACGCACCGGTGCGATGGTTCCGCTCGCCTTCCATGGCGGGACAGCGCTGCGCTTCCTGTACAACAGCCAGCGGTATTCCGAAGACCTGGATTTTGCCCTGGAGGGGGATGCCCGCGGATACGACTTTCGCACCTACCTGCAAGACATCCGCCGTGACCTGGAAGCCCAGGGGTACGCGCTGGCCCTGAAAATCAGCGACCAGAAGACCGTCAATAGCGCTTTCGTTCGTTTTCCGGGATTGCCCTTCGATCTGGGATTGTCCCCCCATAAGGATGAGGTCCTGGCCGTCAAGATCGAAGTAGATATATGTCCGCCTCAGGGGGCTGGCTTGGATACTACACTGGTGCGCCGCCATGTGCTGCTCAACCTTCAGCATCACGACCGGGCTTCCATGCTGGCCGGGAAACTGCACGCCTTGTTACAAAGACCCCACCTGAAGGGACGTGACCTGTACGACCTGACCTGGTACCTGAGTTCCCCCGACTGGCCAGCTCCCAATCTGGTCCTACTCAACAACGCTCTGACCCAAACCGGCTGGAGCGGACCGCTACTGACTCCCGAAAACTGGCGTGAAACCCTGCACACCCACCTGAGGAAGATTTCCTGGAAGCAGGTTCTGGCGGATGTGGAACCCTTTCTGCCTTCCAAACAGGAAATCATACTTTTGAGCCAGGAGAATCTGGATAGGTTGTTGGGCAGTATTTGAACCACCCAATTGCTCGAATCATTATCCAGGCCTGCGCCCGTTCGCGCTGGTGACACTCTGCTCGGGCCAAAGCCCAGCAGATTGTCACCAGCGACTGGCTACTCAATTGCCAATTTCAGCAACGCACTAATTTTGGATATTACATCCTGCATGGTAGGATCGGGCAACTTCTCGATTTTTTCCATTTCCCGCGCCCGCCAGTCAAGACTCTTAATCTGGTCAACAAGGATCACACCGCTAATTGGTAAACCTTCCGGTAGAGCCACCTCGAAAGGATAGCCTTTCACCTCGCTGGTGATGGGACAAAACAACGCCAGTCCCACTTTCCCGTTATACGCAATCGGCGAGAGCACCACTGCCGGGCGACGACCAGCCTGTTCGTGTCCCGCCTGGGGGTTGAAGGTTAACCAGACCAGGTCTCCGCGCTCCGGGACATAGGCTATTACCATACTTCGTTCCCAACGGCTTCACCTGTATTAACAGCAGTGTGGAGATTCTCCGGTGTGACTTTCGCCAGCAACGCTTCAAGAGTGGCGGTATCTTCTGTCCTCTGGATGATCAGTTTCCCTTCTTCCACCTTCATTTCGACAGCAGCGTTATATGCCAGCCCTGCTTCGCGGACAACATGCTTGGGAATTCGCACAGCGAGACTGTTACCCCATTTTTGGACACGGGTTTTCATATACTCTCCTTTGTATCTACAATGATGATACATCGCTTCGCTACTTTTGACAAGCTCACTCCACCTCCTGCGCTACACTGCTATAAAGGTTAAATATCCTTTAGAGAGCGAAAAGTTTTCAAACTCCTTGAACAAATCGTCACCTTCAAAGCCTCCCCGCACGAAATCTATGAAGCCCTGATGGTCTCCAATTAACTATTGACGCCTCCCTGCCTCGGTGATATATTTAGCATATCGGTCAACAAGACCGTCCACTCGGTAGAGTGGTCTCGTCTCTTCGTCAGACAGACTCTCGCGTTTTCAAACGCCACGTTAGCAGCATTAAGCTGTAACCGTGGCGTTTTTTGTTTTTCCCGGATCCAGATCGGGCTACTCACATATTCATTCAAGGAGAATAGAAATGCACCTACAAACCCCAGGACCCATGACGAACCAGACGACTTTTGAAGGCTATGTGGTGCGGGCCTGGACGCACGGTCCCGACCGTTTTCTGCGTCTTGCCAACCATCGCCCCGCCAACCAGGGAGGACCCATTCCTCAAAGCAACATGGTCTATTCGGACTACACCACCGTCCGCCTGGACTCGTCCATTGAATTCGATGTGTCGAAATGCCGATCCGGTATGCGGGTGGTAGTGCGCGGGCGCATCGAAGGTCGGGATATCCCGGAAACCATCGGGGAAATACTGATGCATTGTAATATGAACATGCATCTTCCAACGAACATTGCCAATGTCGTTGTCACCCGGCCAAGCACACAGATCTTTGCAGTTACGCTGGACATCAAGCAGTGGCATCCCGGTATGCGCTTTGGCCGCAGAGAAGATAGAAAGCAGCGCTTATGGGATCATGGTCCCATCCCTGCCCAGAGTTCCTCCGCGACCCCACCAGCACCAGCGGTTTCGCTCAACACCAATTCTGTACCCGAACCCGGTCAAGACCTGGCTGAACTGGTTGCTGAACCAAAACCTGTGAAAAAAGCCAAAGCAGTTAAGAAGACAGGTGAATCCCTACCGACCAGGAATACAAAAAGCAAGGCAAAGTAAGCCATACAACATAATTTGCGGCGAATCGCCGCGTAGTCAAATACTGCGCATCGGCGCAGAGCAGAGCCCGGAAAAAGCATTTGGTCCTGTTGGCGACAGCAGGGTTCTTCTGCTTTTTTTATTTTGTCATTATTTACCACTCGAACCTTAATAAAAACAGCCCGGGTGCAGTGTGCGACTGGTAAACCGTGAGGGGATATGGAAGGCTGAATACTTACCGAAAATCGAACCATTTTAGTACCCAAAAGAAATAAAGCCATCGTCAGCAGTATTATTCTGCCGGCGGATGAGCAAACCTCTCCGCCGGCTACCAGATTCATTATTTATATTTTCCTCACCGTTTTGCGTCCTTACGCTCGGATATTACGCAGACTGTCAAAATTCCATCAGGCCAGGCTGCTTCGCAACCTGAACATCCCTTTCTCCTACGCACTTTCAGTATGCCAACTATGTGCACAGCAAGCAAAAACGCCAGGGATCGCTTCTGACGGCGTTGTCTGCTACTCTCAATCTGGTACTCCACTCTCCTCGAGAGTGATGCCCCCGTTAGTCCAGCGCAGGCCACGCGCTGACAATCCCCCAAGCAGCATTCAGAAAACACCTAGAGAAGGAGGTTCACATGCCTACCACGTATCTTGACGCGTCCCTTACCGCCTCGCGGGCCCGCGTCAGCCCAGGGATCCGGTCGATCCTGACCGGTTTCCTGAAAGAGGCACTTGTGGTGGTGATGAACGATCACTACCACTACCGCGTGGAATTCGGCCCGGATGTCCTGCCCCAATTTCACACCGTGAGCTGGGACCTGGCCTGCAGCTGCAGCCAGCGAGAGGACTGCCCGGCCGTGACCGCTGTCAAGAAGTATCTGAAAGATGGAGGCCAGCCCGCCGACATTCCTCGACCCGGATATTGGCCGACCATCCCGCACAAATGCCCTGTGTGCGCCGGGGTGGTGCATTACAATCCGCAGCTTTCGTCGAAGCATCGCGGTCTCGGCTGGACCTGCGAGAATGACAAAGCCCACTACTGGGCACACCAGGGGCAAGTGCTCGCCAAAGCCGGCAAGGGAAGAGTGGCCCCCCTTGACAATGCGGAGGCATTCCCATTTCCGGAAGGATACGATCCCAACCGGGAATACCCAGCAACCATCTGCCGCCACTGCGGCCAGCCGGTATAAAACCATCCCCACCCCACAGAAAACAGAATAAGGAGGTCATATGACCACGCAACCCCCCCTGCTGCCTCCCTCCGCAGGGGTTTCCACATACCGGCAGAAAGCCGGAAAACAGCGCCTCGTTCAAGACAGCCTGGCCCGCGTCCTCAAAGATCCCAGGATGTGCTCCAGCGCCGAGCTGCTGGGAGCCTTTCTCCAGCCCTATGCCCGGGGAAAAGACCCCCTGGCGATGGCACGCCATCTCCTGGAGGAATTTAACTTCGAGGAATTGTCCAGGATCAATGCCTTCCGGCTCGAACAGGCTGGTCTGTCCACCAAAGCCGCCGTTGCCCTGCAGGCAGCCTTTCACTTTGCTGAACGGTTGCACACACAGCGGCTCAGCCAACCGGAGGAACGCCCGATGATCAATTCGCCGGCGGACGCCGCAGCCCTGGTCCAATATGAAATGAGTGGTCTGGAACAGGAACATCTTCGCGTAATCCTGCTCGATTCACGCAACCGCGTCTTGGACATTGTGGAAATCTATCACGGTTCAGTGAATTCATCCCAGGTGCGCGTGGGGGAGGTCTTCGTGCCTGCCCTCCGGCGGATGGCCCCGGCTATCATCATTGCACACAATCATCCGAGTTCGGACCCGACTCCCAGCCCTGACGATGTGGCTGTGACCCGTGCGATTGTTGCGGCAGGCAAACTCTTGGATACGACAGTTTTAGATCATCTTGTGATCGGGCAAGGAAGTTGGGTTTCGCTTAAAGAGCGTGGCCTCGGCTTCAGTTAGGAGGTCGAATATGCAACTTCCTTTGTTTGCATTAACTCCTATGCTGGAGCCTTCACGGTTGCTTGAAGTCGTAACGCAGCCGCCTACCGCCATGATCAGCTTGACACAAGATTTCCAACCCACAGAAGGAGAGATCAAACATGGACAAACCCTGGCTCCTGGCCTTTCGTGCGAATCAAATCCTGTACTTCCCCACATATGTTTGCCCGCAGTGCGGTGCAAAACCAGTCACTATGGCGGGTGGTAGTCTGTACGAGCCGTTCCGCACCTTAACCGGGGCGGGCATGGAATACGACCCATACTTCGGGTACGTGCGATTCGACTGCTCCTGCCACCTCAATATGAGCACCAAAGAAGATCCTTCCCTCGCTGGCTCCCTGCGAGTGGCCCGTCTGGGTGACGCCTTGCTGCCTGTCAGCTTCGTCAGCATGTACTCCCCTGACCTGGCGACATGGGGCATGCATGCCGCCGCAGTCAACAACGAACGTGTGCGCCAGGCCGTGCAGTTCCTGGCCGCCAATGCCGATCAAAAGGCTTTGACCGGCTCCGACCCTCTGAAAGAATTGGTCTATGCCGTGTCTGCCGGGCGATCGCCCAATAGTGCTTACCAGGCCCTCAAGGCGATGATCCAGGTCGGTGCGCCTGTCTGGCCGTTGGGACGCGTACCTACAGAAAATAAAGTTGTGTAAAGTGGGTGTTTTCAAGAGGAGGCGAAAAACCGCCTCCTCTTTCCTTCCTGAGAATACCTTTCCAGAGGGACACCTGCAAGCTGAAGAGAGCCCTCATCAGCTTGCAGGTGTCTGTCCTGAATTTCAAGACATCCCCCTTTTGTCAGGCCGGCTTTACTCCGGCAATCCCCAATAGAGGCAATTCCCCAATCCAACCTGCTTATCAAGAAGCAGGTCACAGAAATCCACAGAAATGGAGGAAGAAATGTCCGCAAAACGCACCAGACGCAGCACCCGTCTAAATGATTGGCAGGAGGCCGGGATCGCCCTTGGCGGGATCCTGGTTGACAGCGCAAAGCTGATCAGCCAGGCACTTCCCAAGATCTCCGACCCACAGCACCGCCTGGAGATCGAGCAGTACTGCAGTGGTACAGAAAAAGAGCCGTTCCCTTCCGAAGCGGCTCTCCAATCTCTCAAGGCTGCCATCCTCAGAGTGATGATGGAGGCGCCTGAATGACGACAAGCAAGGGAGGCTAAATTGGCCTCCCTTGCATCACATACCCGAAACAGTCCTCCCTGCCGTGCCCACAAACAACGTAATCATGGAACGGTTATAGACGATGTCTTCCTTTGCCCAGGCTGCAGCCAGGACCAGGGCAGTCAGGGCGCTATCGGGTGCCATCCTGCCTTCAAAAACAGCCGTCCTGAAATCATCGGGCAGCGACTCCACCGTCTTCTTCCCACAAGTCAGCAGGACAGCGCCATCCACGCGCAACTCGTACCCGGCGTCACCAATGGGCACAAGACCAGCCAGTAACAATGCCTGTTCGGTTTTCTGTGCTGAATGATACAGGGCAGCCACAGCCGCGGTCACCACATCGGTATCAGTGATTCCCCCCATGCGTTCCGCCAGGTAATCCAACTGCCTGATCGTCTCAACCGGCAAGCGATAGTTCCGTGGGATTTTCTTTTCTGCCATCTCATCTGCCTCCACGATTATTGTATTCGATAGTATTTACAATGTCAATACATTATTATTGGTACCTCTTTCCTTGAGCGATTGGCTCGCTAGCACACCCATACCGCTGAGGTCCTCTTCACCGGCATGGGTGTGCTCCCTTTTTCCTGGAGCCGCTCTTTCGATAGGTCGGTCATGACGCCGGCGATCCCCATAGAAGTATCTTATCCATCCTGGTGTCCAAAGACACCCCTACAGAGAACGTAGAAAGGAAGGTGGCCTGTGACCGAACAGAATAGGAAATGGGCGAAGTTGTCGCCCGAAAAGCGGGAAGCCATCAAAGCCACCCGCGAAAAGAAACTGGTCGAAGCGAGCGTTCGGCTCTCCAGTGGTGTCAAGGCTCTGCTGAAAGAAAACCGATGGAAAGAGTATCTGAATTTCTCGCTGAAATTCCACCAGTATTCCTTTGCAAATACCATGCTGATCATGCTCCAGCGCCCGGATGCCACACATGTGGCGTCGTTCAACAACTGGAATAGCATGGGGCGGTATGTGAAAAAGGACGAACACGGGATCGAAATCTTTGTGCCAATGTTCGCCAAATATCGCCACAAGGGAGAGAAACAGGTTGCCAAAGATGCAATCCTTGATCCTGATGCCACCATCGCTGAGTCTGTCAAAGATGATTCCCAAGAAAACCAGGGAAAAACACTCGTTGGATTCAATATCGGATATGTCTTCGACGTGTCCCAGACAGATGGAGACAACCTTCCCGAACGCCCGTATCGGTGTCTGGAAGGCGATGATGCCGGCATGTTCTTCCTACTGAAAGCAGCCATCGAGGAGTTCCAGCATATCCCGGTCACATTTTCAAGCCTACCCCCGGGCACCTTCGGATCCTGCAGGTACGACCCGGACCAGGACTACCGCCCATTGGCCATCACCATCTCGGATGATCCCTCCTTAACACGTGCCCAGCGGCTGGATACCCTCGCCCACGAGGCAGGGCACGCCATGCTGCATACAGGCCTGGAGTACCGCCAGCACACAGATCGGTCCATCCTGGAGTTGGAAGCCGAATCGGTCTCCTTCTGTGTTCTCGCTGCATTGGGCATTGATACCAGTCAGATGAGCTTCGGTTATATTGCGACCTGGGCCGATAGTAGTGGCAAGGATGCTGTCGAGGAAATTGAGAGAAGTGGTCAGCGAATCCTGGAGGCCTCCCGGTGCATCCTCAGTTGGATCGACGAGAAAATTTGTGTGCCAGTCAAATTCAATATGGTAGCTGAAGAGAAGCAACCAGCTGCCACCTAAAGAAAGAGAGAAATAACAATGAAGAAAAGCGTGATTATTTTTGAAGGGAAGAAACCGGTCCTGGAAATCGAATTCGCTAGTAATAGCGTCACACCCAGCAACGTTCTCGATGACACGCTTGTTGACCAAGGGCCACCTCTCAGTGTTTTCGGACTGGTCGAGCATCGATCTGGCAGTGTTGCCTTCCTGCCTCAAGAATCTGCTCTATATGAAATACGGTATAATGATTCCCGAATGAGGTGCATAATGGTCACTGTGCATGTAAGTTCAGACTTTACTGTTAAAATTCCAAGCAAATTCCGCTCCCGCCTGCGCGCCGGCCAGGAAGTAGCTGTCAGCGTGGATGCTCAAGGACGCTTGATTATCACGCCCATCGAACAGATGAACGCCCTCTTACAGGAAACCTTCGGCATGTGGGCTGATCGAAAAGACATTCCTACAGATGGCGTCGAATACGTAGACTATATCCGACGCGGACGCCGCCTGGATGACTTGGGATTACGCGAGAAATGATACTAATCGACACTGATATTGCCATTGACCATTTTCATGGTACTCGGGCTGCTAAAGATTTCTTTGCTGATGCGTTGGTATCTGGAGAGACTTTGGTTATCTCTGTTATCACTCTAACAGAGTTGTTAGCCGGAATGCGTCCAGGTGAGGAAGGACCCACAGAAAAATTACTTGGTCTCTTCACGCTCCTGGAGTTGGACGAGGCAATTGGACGGAAGGCAGGTGATTACCTGCGTGAGTTTGGCCGTTCAAATCACCTGGAACTTGGAGATGCGTTGATTGCAGCATCTGCCTCTCTATCAGGTTCCCAACTGATCACACGCAATCGCAAGCATTATCCTATGACAGATATCCAGGTCATCTCTCCTTACGAGCGAGGTTGATAACTTTATTCATGTGACTAAAGCCCGGATAATAAATATCCGGGCTTTTCGTTTTCTTCCAATCATCAATTGATTTCGTTATTCTGGTAATAATCTATAGACTTGGCAAGCGTGTTATTATTTATGAGAGACTTAGTATGAGCAAGGTTCCAATTGCCATTCCCAAGAGGAAAATTGCCACATTCTGCCAACGATGGAAAATCGTGGAATTTGGGTTATTCGGCTCTGTACTACGGGATGACTTTGAAACTAGTAGCGATATTGATGTTCTGGTCTCCTTCGCCTCGGACGCCCAAACAAGCTTGTTTGACCTGGCTCAGATGCAAATTGAATTAACTGGATTATTCGAGCGTCCGGTGGATATTCTTGAAAAAGAAGGACTGCGGAATCCATTCCGGAAACGCGAGATACTGAAGACAGTTAAGGTGATCTATACAGCTTAAGGATTGGATCTAGCTTATTTAAGGGATAGGTATTAAGCAGCCAGGGGGATCTCAGGATTTGTCAAATGAGTCAAGAGAATGAGTTCGTCGATAACCGGATGATCCGATATGCAGTGGAACGGCAACTGATAGTGATCGGTGAGGCTGCCAATCAAATCTCAAAGAAATTCCAATCCGAACATCCTGAAATCCCTTGGCGTCAGATGGTAAGAGAACGTAATTGTTCTTGCCGACGAAGATGGGGATAGCAATATTCTTCAAACTGGATTTGTAAGTGCGTAAAACTATATACACTTGACGCTTAGCGCATCACGTTATATAATTCCTGCGTGATCAAGAGCATCAAAGATACTGAGACCAGACTGATCTACCAGCGTGAAATCTCGCGAAAATTTCCAACCAGCTTTCAACAGGTTGCACTACGGAAACTTCGCATGTTGAACAATGCCGCCTCCTTGAAGGACCTGCGCGTTCCCCCAGCCTACCATCTGGAAAAGCTTAGCGGAAACAGGGCTGGCCAGTACAGCATTCGGATCAATGACCGGTGGCGT
>Ga0315273_10012244_pt1 | contig 10985 bp, 9 predicted proteins | sample YL17G02_0_MG_FD_205753 | JGI IMG/M metagenome (GOLD analysis project Ga0315273, IMG submission 205753) | Sediment microbial communities from Yellowstone Lake, YNP, Wyoming, USA - YL17G02_0 | ecosystem: Environmental > Aquatic > Freshwater > Lake > Sediment | place: USA: Wyoming | collected...
GACCGTCAGGCCGATGGTGCTGCGGACGTAGGTCCACCAGGGAACGCTTTCGGGTTCCATCAGGGCCGCCCGGCCGCGCACGTCGCCACGAACGCCCACCCTCGGGGTGAAGAGCCATAGCAGCCCGCCGCCGACCTCGACGATTCCGTGGCTTCTCGTGTCGTTCGCTTCCGAGCCAGCGCGGGTGAAGGCCTTGACGTCCGACCGCAGGAAGCCCCCGCCGAACGCGACGTAGGGGCGAAAGCGGCCCGATCCGGCGCGGAGCCATGGACCCAGAATTCCGCTCGCCGACACCGTCAGGAGATCCGTCAGGAGTTCCTTCTGTGACTCAACCCTGAAGGTGTGATTCCCCAGCGGGATGTCCGGGCCGTGCCCGATCGCTGAACCGGAGAACGCCGGGGTGTCGTTGACGTCGAACTCGACGGCGAACGTGCGGTGCGCCCGGAGAGTCAGTGCCGCGCCGAATCCGTGTGACGAGTGCGCCGCCCCCGGGACGTCCCAGGGCATCTTGACCAGTTGGCCGGCGGCATTGACGCCGTCCCGCTCAAGCATCTCGAACAGGTTGCCGCCGGCATTGAAGCCGTAGTAGCCAGTCACATAGGAGCGCGGAGGGCCGCCGGCCGGTTGGGGGACGGCTGTCGCGTCTTGCGCGGCCACCGAAATGGTCGACGCCGCCAGGAACGTGATGACGAGGAGCGACCGGGCTGATGTCATGGTTTCCTTTCGCACTGCTTCCTGCTGGCGAGTGCGTCAACGGCCCGAAGACCGGCTCACGCCGCGGTTACCGAGCGGCGGGATCGCGGCGCGACGCGGGCAGCGACTGGCGAATCTCCTGCCCTCTGGCCTCGTCGAGCCCGTCGCCAGCCGATGGAGGCGCACGGTAGATCATGCCTCCAACGGTGTGGCTGCCTCCGTAGTAGCCGAGGACGCCAAGGGCAATCGGAAGCCCGATGACCGACAGGCCAACCAGGGCCTTTTCATCGCTGCAACTGTTGCCGCAGTACTTATCCGCCATCGAGAGGCCGACGTACGCGCCGACAAGCAAGCCGGCGCCGGCACCGACAGCAGCCAAAAGCTTGTTGCCCTTGCGCTTCCCTGCTACTCGAATCTCCCTGACATCCTCGCGGGGCGTGCGCTGCACGACCTGCGCGAGGTCCGCCACCCTCCGATTGCCGTCGAAGACCCCGCCGTCTGCCACGCGAACACCGTCGGCCAGGGAATAGGCCACGCCGCCGCTGAAGACCGCGGGCCACTGGCTGCCGACGCCGACGAGCGCCCGGCTCACGCGGTCCGGCACCTTCGGCCCCCCGGGCCTCAGCACGAACACGGCGTCGTCGCTGGCAACGAGCAGCCTGACCTTCGCGGCTGGAGATCCTGTGAGGGTGAGCGTGGCCTCGGTGCCGGGTTGGAGCTGCTGGACCCGTGACCAGTCCGACACCCTGTTGCGATCCTGATCGCCAACGAACTGTTGGGCGGCCGGCGCAGACCGAACGGCGGCGATGGCCGATGCGATCGAGCGCGAAAGCGCAGACGGCTCGGGCAACGGTGGCGGCTCGCCGGGAGCCTGACCGAGGACACCTGTCGGCAGCAGCGCGATCACGCAGACGCACGCCAGAGTCTTCCGCATGGACGCCCTCCTCCTGTTCCTCGATGCCCGCGTGCCTGACGCACGCCCCACCCCGTTCGCGAGGCATGCCGCCTCCCTGCTCCTTGGATGCGTAGAACAGGGAGGACCCGGCTCACCGTGAACGGGGCGCCAGCCTGCCCAACAACACCGCCAGAATGTGAATACCGTAGGCGGCCGACGTCAGCAGCACGGCATAGGCGCCGAGCTGCAGTTGCTCTCCTCCGCCCGTCGCGGCCTGCACACACAGGACGACGTCGGGGAGGTAGGCGACCTCCATCAGCACGATCGCATCGAGGCCGTCTGGCGCCCGGCCGCTGCGCAGCGCCCACACCGCAAGAGCTACCCCGGCAGCCAGCATCGCGAGCGGCACGAGGAACGCCGTCCAGTCACCCGCGCTCGCCGGCCAGTTCCCATGGATAAAGAACTCGACGAAAAGCGAGCCCGTCACACAGCACGCGCCCACCGCGAAAAGACGCCCGCACCAGCGCTCGGCGTTCGAGAGCCGTCCGCTGGCGGCCCACCTGAGAAGCGCCGCCCCGATTGGGATCGCCAGCAGGTGCGGCCACGCCAGGGGCCACAGGCGAAAGAACCCACCGTCGAACAACGCGCTCGCAGGCGAAATGCCGTACGCGAACGGCAGCCAGATGGCCGGCACGCCGGCGAACGCGACGACGACGGTCCCGATGCTGAACGCCGATCGATGCCGGGGAGGCGTGGTGAGCGGTGCGGCGGTGGTCGTCATGACGTCCTCCAAGTTCCTGGTGGTACGGACGGCACGCAGGTGACTAACCGAACGCCACATGGTGGGACCGGCCCGCCCTCTTCTGCCGGGTACTCAAGCAGCGCCTGGCATGTGTTACGCGAGGCGGCGGGCGACGAGCCCGGCGGTGGAGGCCCCGCCCGCGGCAACGGTGGTCGGGGAAGGGTGCTGCCGGTCTTGACGAGATGATCCTGACGTAATGCCATAATGGCGTACTGGTAATACTCAGGGGAAGATGATCGTGACGACCGTTTCGTTGAAAGTGCCGGCCGTGCTCGAACAACGACTGGCCCGTCTGGCGAAGAGCCGGGGCGCAAGCCGTTCCGCCGTGATCCGCGAGGCGCTGGAGCGTCTTCTGAATGAGGCGTCCGCGGATCCCGACTCATGCCTGGCGCTGGCCTCCGATCTGATTGGGTCTGTCGAAGGACCCGCGGACCTGTCGCACAACAAGAAGCGCCTCGAGGGGTTTGGCACGTGAAGCAACACGTGCTGATGGATACCGGGCCTCTGGTGGCCAGCCTCAACCGGCGGGATCGCTATCACCGATGGGCGAAGGCACGGTTGAGTGAACTCGAGCCTCCGATCTCCACCTGCGAACCCGTGCTGGCGGAAGCCTGTTTCCTGCTGCGCGACATACCCGGCGGCGCGGCGGCGGTCCTGGCGCTGGTTGAGCGCGGTGTGCTGCTGGTGGACTTCCAGGTCACCGCACATGCCAGGTCGCTCGCCACCTTGATGACGAAGTACGCCGTCAGGTGGTCGCCGAAGGCCTCTGCGCCCTCGTCATCCAGGCGGGCGAGCGCCATCGCGGTAAATACCGCTTCGACGAACTCGAGTCCGCCGCGAAGCGAGCGGCCGTGCTGGAACGCGGCGACGCTCTCCCGCAAGTGACCCAGGCGGTACAGCGCCAGTCCCAGGGCGTCGGCGGCCCCGACAGACGCCGGCAACTCGTCGACCGCCGCCTGCGCATACGTCAACGCGCGCCTGTATTCCTCAGGGCTTCGTCCCTGGAATTCGGCGATGAGCGTGCTTTCGGCGATCAGGCGCTCCCCGTTGCTGCCCTGCGCACGGGCCATCTGCTCCGCGGTGCGGCGAACGGCCCGGTCGAGTGAGGGATCCCGGCGGAGGCGATCGATGACCTCGCTCGAGCGCGGCGTCTGGGCGAAGAGGCGATAGACCAACTGGTCGGCGTTCAACGGGTACGATGATCGGGTGTCGAAGACGCCGACGCTGCTGTCTCCCGACAGCACCGAGAGCCACGCACCGCCGCCTCCAACCGCCAGCCTGTCGGCAGGACGGTCCTGGAGGTGCAGTTGCAGCAGGGCGTGGGAGGTCGTGACATCCCAGATCTGCACGCGCCGGTTGTGATGGCTGGACACGAAGAGCCGGGTTCCGGTCGGATCGAACGCCATGCAATCCCCGCCTCCGCTTCCGTCTTCGTCGACCGATGTCACGACCTCGCCCGATCCAACGTCCCAGATCCGCATGTTTCCATTCGTATCCCCGGCCGCGATCCGTCTACCATCCGCGCTGACGGCCATCGACGACACCGTCTGGCGAAGCGGCGCGGTCTGCAGGACCACCGCCCGGGTTCTCACGTCCCACAGCGTGACGGCCCGCCCGGCTGCGGCCGCTACACGGCGTCCGTCAGGGGTAAACGAGAGCCGCCTCACCTCATCGGGTGCTGACCCGACAACCGCGGGCGCCCATCCCCTGGCCGAATCCCAGATTCGGAGGCTGCGATCCAGGAAGACGGCAGCCACCCCGGCCCCATCCGGGCGGATCGCGACCATCATGGCCGGCGACTTCGGGCTCGACAGGACGAGCGGAGGGACCGTGCCGTCCAGCGTCCACAGCCGGACCGTGCCGTCGCCGCTGCCGGCAACGGCCTTGAGCCCATCCGGCGTCAGCGCGAGGCTGATGATCTTGCTCGCGGACGGGGTCGTGGCCCTTGGCCCCGCACCCGCTGACGTATAGCCCAGCGTGCGGAAACGCTCCGGGGTGTCGAGGTCCCACCACTGGAACGCGCCCCCTGCTTCCGTCGAGGTCACCACGCGTCCCAGACTCGCGTGCAGATCGTGGACGTAGCCGGTCTGATCCGAGACGACCGCCGGGTCCGCCGGAAGGACCCGTACACCGCGCATGTCCCAGATCCGCACCGAGTCGTCGGCTGAGCCCGATGCCAGGTGCCGGCCGTCCGGACTGAAGGCGAGCGTCGTGATGTCGGCCAGGTGTCCTTTGGATTCGCCCACCGGCCGCATGGAGGCGAGATCCCACACGCGGATCGCCTTGTCGCGCGATCCTGAGACGAGGAGTCTGCCTTTCGGCGAGAACGTCACGGCCGTGACCGTGTCCGTATGGCCGCGCAGCATCACCGTGCTGCTCCCGGCTGCGTCCCACACCCGCACCGACCGATCCACGCCGCCCGAGGCGATGCGGATGCCGTCGGCACTGAAGGCGACCGACATGACGGCGCCTTCGTGGCCCTTGAGGATTCGGGAATTGGCGCCCGACGGGAGGTCCCACACGCGGATCGTGCCGTCGTGGGACGCCGAGGCGATCTGCGAGCCAGCCTGGTTGAAGGCCACGTGCGTGATGCCATCCTCGTGGCCGGAGAGAGTCGCCAACAACCGTCCGGATGCAATGTCCCACACGGTAACCACGTTGTCCCAGCTCCACGCCGCCAACGTCCCGCCGTCCGCACTGAAAACGGCGGACACGACCGACCAGGGAGGCCCGCTCAACGTCGCCACGACCTGGCGAGAGGTGTCGTAGAAGGCCACGCCGTCTCTCGAGCGTCCGATGGTGAAGCCGGCATCGTGCCGGTTGTCCCCCCCGGGCAACCTGCTGTCAAGCGTCCGAATCGTCGCCCTCACCGGTACCGACACACCGATGCTGGCCAGTGGCAGGCGCGCGAGCGTCGCGTCCGACGAGGCGTTCTTCACGCTGAGGGTTCGAAGCTCCTCCGAGGGCATGGGAGGGTCCCATAACGGGCCCTTCCCTGTTGGCCATCCTCTGACAGGACGTGCCGCCGCGAACCCGCGGGCATTCTGGACAGCCTGCATGTCTTCCTTGGTGGGCTCCTGGCCTTCCCGCATCCCTGGCACCCGAAAGTACAGCGTCGCGAAGACAGGTGTCATCCAGGCCGTGGTGACGTACTTCGATCCGTCCGGCGAAACGGCAATCACCGATTCTGGCTGACCAGTCGATCGGGCAGGCCGATGAGATCCCGCAATCGGCAGGTAGTCGGCGCGTATGGCCGCGCGAAGAAAGCCGCGGTCGGACACCCACACGATCTTCGAGCCGTCGGGTGTGAACGCGATCGAGGTCGGAGCGCCGCCGCCGGTGCCTATCCTGGACAGGCTCGAATCGGATTGCGCGTAGAGATACTTCCATTCCCAGTTGCGGAGCGCCGCCGGCGCTGCGGCAAGACGGGACCTGGCCTCGACCACCTGATTCGACTGCAGCAGCAGGTCGGCGGCGGCGATCGTCGCGCGGTAGCTCTCCTGCTCCGCCTGCCCGCGTTGACGCTCGGCCTCTCCCTGCGCCAGTTCCGCCTGGACGCGCCGGTCGTCGGCCACGGTGCGCTGCTGGTCGGCCTCGCGTCGCGCGGTCTGCGCCTGCAGCGTCTGCCGGTCCGCCACGCCGCGCTGCTGCTCGGCCACCGCCCGCTGGCGGTCCGCGTCGGTCCGGGCACGCTCGGCGCGTACGTAGAGCACGCTGCTGGTCACGAGGCCCGCGATGACGGCCAGCGCAACGATGCTGGCGGCCGTGACGGCGAGGCGGTTGCGCCGCACGAATTTCTGCACGCGATACGCCACCGACGGCGGCCGCGCGACCACCGGTTCGTCCGCGAGATAGCGCGTCAGATCGGCCGCAAACTCCGACACCGTCGCATAGCGCCGCCTGCGGTCCTTCTCGAGCGCCTTGAGCGTGATCCAATCCAGGTCGCCCCGCAGCTCGTGCGTCAGTGTTGGCACCTTTGTCTGTCGTCGCGCCGCCACCGTGTTCGCTGTCCCGCCCGCGGTCGTCAGCCGCGTGCTTGGCCGCATCGGCTCCTCTTCGCGAATGATGCGCACCAGTTCGCTGTACCCCGCGTCACGCAGCCGGGTCGGCGAAAACGGCAGACTGCCCACCAGCAGCTCGTAGAGCATCACGCCGAGCGAATAGACGTCGGTCCGCGTGTCCAGGTCCACCGCGCCGAACGTGGCCTGTTCCGGGCTCATGTACTCGGGCGTGCCGACCAGCAGCCCTTGCTGCGTGAACATCGCCCGTTCGGTGAGCCGCTGGTCGGTCGCCTTGGCAATGCCGAAGTCGATCACTTTCGGTACGGCGTGGCCGTCCTGCTCGATCACGAGCACGTTCGAGGGCTTCAGGTCGCGATGGATGATCCCTTTCTGATGGGCGTGCTGGATGGCGGCGCAGACGTCGATGAACAGCACCAGGCGCTGGCGCGTACTGAGTCGGTTCGCGTCGCAGAAGTCGGTGATCGGCACGCCGGGCGCATGCTCCATGACGAAGTACGGGCGGCCATCGGGCGCGGCGCCGGCGTCCAGGACCGACGCGATGTTCGGATGGTCCATCAGCGCCAGGGTCTGGCGCTCCGCGTTGAAGCGCGCGACGACGTCCCTGGTGTCCATCCCCAGCTTGATGAGCTTGAGGGCGACCGTGCGGCGGATGGGCTCCGCCTGTTCAGCCAGGTAGACGACGCCCATGCCGCCTTCGCCCAGCATCCGCACGAGGCGATAGGGACCGATCGAGCCGGGCATCGCGGCGGCCGCGGCGCCGACGCGCTTCGTGACCGCGGTCCCCGCCGTCTCCGCGCCTGCGGTGTCGGGACTCTCGGCCGCGTCCAGCCCCATCTTGAGCAGGCAGATCGGACACAGCCCGCCGGGTCCCGGCCGGTCGAGTGGCAGTCCGCACGACGCGCAGCGCACCGGTTCGCTCATAGAGCCTCCCTCTATCGGGTACTCAAGCAACGCGGCGGAGTTGTTACGGAGGCACTAAGAACCCGGAGCGGCTTTGGCCAGAGCCCTGTCCAGCAGGTCGCTCAAACCGAGTCGCGAGGCCCACTGGCGCAGGTACTCGAGGTCGATTGCGGGCGCCTGTACCTTGAGCACGCCCACGAGGTCCTGCCACTGCCGATCGGACTGGCCTCCCGAGGCGCGGTACCACTCGAGTTTCGCGATCACCACATCTTCCGCCGTCGCGACGAATACGGCGAGTGACCCTGTGCTGTCGAGATGTTCCCGCGACCGTCTCGCGAGCTGTTGCCGGCCGAACCCATCCGGCGGCGGCACGAAGATGTCCACCTTGAACCCCGACGCGCGGTGGATGGCGTTGAAACTCCGATGTCGCGTGATGGCGCGTTCGATCGCGACGGAGTCGACGTAGAAGTCGGTCCCCAGCGCGGCCACGAGCGGATCGGTGTGCCCGCTATTGAGGTCCGCCACGATGTCTGCGTCGTTCGTCGTGCGGGGAAACCCGCGAGCCGAACTCGCGAGCGAACCGACGACCACGTAGGGCACGCCCAGGCCGTCGAGCACCGTCACGACCCGCAGCAGCACGTCTGTGATGTTCACGGTGTGCCGCTCCCGCCGCAATCAAGGCGTGAAACCAGAGGAGGGGCGCCACCTGATCGGAGCCTCTGATCCCGCAAGAGTTCCCGTAGCCGCGCGTCGGTGGCGCCTCGATGAGCCCGGCGCAGGCCAGCCATCGTGAACGTCTCGGCGAGGGCGTTGAGCGCATCTATCTGCGCGATGTGTTCCCACACCGGCATGGCGCGCAAGATCCGGACTTGAAGGCGCTCCGAGTCGGCGTCGGTGTCGGGCGACTGAGTCATCATGGACGCGAGCGCCATTCTACATCACGGGTTCGACAGGCGGGGGCAGCCGCTCCGCACGGCCTACGGCTGATTCAACGAGCTCGCGCGATGACGCCGGCCCAGAACGCCCGTCAGGTACGAGAGCTCCGCGTCGACATCGGCCGGATCGTACACGGTGTCGGCCAGCGTTTCGCGCAGGCTCCGTCCGAACCGGCGCCGCAGGCGATGGACGGCCACGCGAACCGCCCCCTCGGCCTTGTCGAGTGCGTGGGCCGCGTCTGCGTAGGACGCGCCCTCGTCTCCCGTCAGAAACGGGCGCAGCGTTTCGAAGAGGATGCGGTCTCCGGCTTCCTCGCAGTGGTGTTCGAGGCGGGCCATGGCCACGTCGAGCACGGTCAGAGCCCAGCGCTGTTCGTAGATGGTTTCCGGCGTCTCGTCGGAGGCCGGGTCCGCAACAGGACGAGCGTCTTCGTCAGGCGATGGCCCGAGCGGCACGTGTACATGGCCGCCGCCGCGCTTCGCGGCGTGGTCGTAGTCGGCCTGATTCGAGAGGAAATGGCGGACGGCCGTCAGCAGGAACGTCCGGAACCGCCCGAGCGTGTCCCTGGCATTCCCGAAGTCGCCCTTCTCGATGACCCGGGTGAAGAACGCCTGGGTCAGATCAGACGCCTCGTCTTCCGACCGCCCGGACCGGCGGACGAAGGCGTGGACGGGCGACCAGTACGTCGCGCACAAACTCTCGAGCGCCGCGCGCGATCCCGGCGAGGTGGTGGCGCCGGCAGCCCGCACGACACTCCAACGCGTGGTCGGGAAACGACGCGAGTGGGGCGGGGCTTCGGCGGGGCGTTCGGGTTCGGTCATCGGGGGTGCCGGGTCGGGGGCCAGCGGTCGGACAATCAGAGCCGGCGAAAGATATCGGCGGCGATGGCCGCCGATCGTTGGGAGACCCGCTGCCAGTCCTGCCACATCGGATCGAGCCGCCGGTACTCGGCCAGGTTCGTCTCGTCGAGGTCGTAAGGCAGCGGATGGGCCAGCTGCACCTGCAACTGCTGGAGCGCGGATTCACCGCTCGGTTGCGGATAGAGCTCGTCGAGATTCGCCATGGCGGCGAAGACGCGGTCGGAACCCAGGCGCTCCGCCAGCGCCACGAAGTCCAGGTAGTCGCGCGTGGCGTTCCGCTTCATGATCAGCACGGCCTTGATGCGCAGCATCTCCGGCTCGGTCGGCACGACGAGGGAGACGCCGCCGACGTTGACGTCAACCGTCTCAAGCGGCTGCTCCCGGATGAGCTGGCGCACACCCGTCTCCACCCCATCGAGGCTGCCGAGAATCAGGACGGGCCGCTTCACGCGCGCCGTGTGCCAGCCGGCGACCGACTCCAGCTGGGCCAGCACCTCGTCGAACCGGTCACGCAGATCAACGAGCACGTGGTCGGCATCGTAGGAGACCCGGTGCCCCGCAAAAAGCGCGGCCGCCGTGCCCCCGACCAGCGTGGCCCCGGGCAGCACCACCTGCAGGTGCGCCGCCGCCGACAGCACGTGCTCCCACTCAGGCCAGGTGCGTGCGGACATAGTAGTCCCAGAAGAAGTACCTCTGTTCGGTGGGATCCGCGAGCCGCGCCGCGCAAATCCGCAGGATTCGCTCGCGCACCTGCAGGTGGCCGGCCGCCGCGTCGCGTAGCTCCTTCCAGTCCTCCAGCCGGCCGCGCGCAATCGCGTCATCCACGGCCGCGAGCGTCCACTCGGAATGGTTCAGGTGCCGGTGCTCCATGCCGACGGATTATACCCCCCTGCCTTCGTGTTACACGATGCGGCGGATTGACCCGCTCCGCCATGGAGGAATCGCCTATGGCCGTTCCAACGAACTCTCCCGATGACGCCGCGCCAGGACATCCAGCAAGTACGCCAGCTCGGCATCGATATCGGCCGGATCATCCACGGTGTCGGCCAGCGTCTCGCGCAGGCAGTGCCCGAATCGACGCCGCAGGCGATGGACGGCCACGCGAACAGCCCCTTCGGCCCGCTCGAGCGTCCGGGCCGGGCATCAAGTGACCCGGACAACCGCTAACGGCCAGCCGCTCCCACGGCGTCCGGCATCATCGCCCTACGCGGGCCGCATGGTGCGGTACGCGAGCTCAAGGAATGCGGCGGACTTGTTTCAGGGAGCCAGAAAGGCGGCACGCCCCAAGCGGACGCCTCTCTCCTGCCTCTCACTTCGCTCGCCCGGACCGCAATCCGAGTTCCCGCGGCAGCCTGGCCACGTCCGACAGCGGCCAGGCCGAGAGGCGTGGGCCAATCGGGAACGCTTCCCGCCCTGGGTAGACAATCCACAGGTGCGTGAGATCCAGATCGTCGATGGCGACGTGCATCGATCGGGTCGCGCCCGGCGCCTCGTTGAGCTTGAACTCCACACCGTAGCGCCGGCCCCTGTCCATGAACAGCAGGTCCAGTTCTACGCCATTGTGCGTGGCCCAGTAGTAGGCCTCCGGGGGCCGGAGCGTGCGCAGGACCTGTTCCAACGCGAAGCCTTCCCAGGAGGCCCCCACCGCGGGATGCCCTGAGAGTGCGTCGCGGTCGGGGATGTTCAGCAGGGCGTGCAGCAGTCCGGAGTCGCGCAGATAGACCTTGGGCGCTTTCACCTGGCGTTTCGCCACGTTGGCGAACCACGGCGGCAACTGCCGGACCATGTAGGTGCCTGTGAGGACATCGAGCCAGGCTCGAACCGTCTTGTCGGACACGCCCATCGACCTGGAGAGCGCCGACGCATTCCAGGTCTGC
>Ga0315273_10012245_pt1 | contig 10985 bp, 13 predicted proteins | sample YL17G02_0_MG_FD_205753 | JGI IMG/M metagenome (GOLD analysis project Ga0315273, IMG submission 205753) | Sediment microbial communities from Yellowstone Lake, YNP, Wyoming, USA - YL17G02_0 | ecosystem: Environmental > Aquatic > Freshwater > Lake > Sediment | place: USA: Wyoming | collected...
GAGAAGAGCAAGACGAAGCCCCTATCGAAGTTTCTTTATGCCCTTGGCATTCGTCACGTCGGTGAAACCACTGCAGAAGACCTGGCTCGTCAATTCACACGGTTGGACGGTTTCTTCCACCTCTCGGGAGAGGACCTCATGGAGGTAGAAGGGATAGGCCCTGAAGTTGCAGCCAGTGTGGTCCAATTTTTCAGGGATAAGAAAAACAGGGAATCCATCGATCGATTGAAGAAGGCCGGAGTGAAGGTGATCGAGCCTAAAGCGAAGGAAAGGGGAAAATTGGCAGGTAAGGTTTTCGTCTTCACCGGAGCCCTTCAGACCTTTGGCAGAGATGAGGCTCGGAATATCGTGGAATCTTCGGGAGGAGTGACTGCCTCCAGCGTCTCAAAGAAGGTGGACTTTGTGGTGGTTGGCGAAGACCCGGGTTCCAAATTCGAAAAGGCCAAGGAATTGGGGATTAAAGTCTTAACTGAAGAAGAATTCAAAAAGATGATCCAATAAACTGTCCCATTAGGAATTCCTCTTTAATCGAACCCTGCCACTGAAAAACCCATTGCCTTAGCACCAGCAATCATGATTCGGTCCGCCGTCGCAAGGATCTCTGCCTGAATTTCCTTTGCCATCACAAGGTGTAAAGCATCGAGCGTCTTGAGGGGAACCTCAGAATGAACCGACAGAAGATTCACAGCGCCTGTTACAAGACCTTCCGGCAGGGGATGGAGGATGAGGAACTTCTGGCGAATGTCTTCTTCGAAGGTCGCAAACACTTTTATCTCAGTCTTTGGATCGATGTGCCTCTCTCTGCGCCGTCTGGCGAGAAGGGACCGCATCTCCACTACGGCGAGTTCGCTAATATCAACAGGCCCGTGCTCTTGGATATATTTCTCAACATCATTGGATCTTGCTTCATTAAGATACCATTTAGCCAGGGCGCTTGTATCGAAATAGATAATCTCTCTCATCTTGCATCCCTATCTTCACGAACCATTTTTTCGCTTCCTTTGCGCAGTCGAGGCATCCTCTCGCGGAGGTCTCTGTGAGACGGAATTGATCTCCTTTTGCCGATCTGTACTACGCGAGCGATCGCCTCTCCACGACGGGTGATCATCATTTCTCCCTCAACCGCTAACAAACGGTCCAGGTGAGATAGAGATTGACGCGTTTCACGAATCGTCAGTTTCTTCATGTCCTTCCTCTTTTAGGGAATCCATTTCCCTGAAAATGAACTACCCAATGTGTCACATTTTTCAAATAATGTAGCACATCTTTATTAACTTCACAACTTATTTACAAAATCACCCCACCTCCTTTTCAGTTTTTTCTATTCATCCATCGGCGCCGCATTCTTTGTAGATTTCCATAGCTTTGCCAAGATTCTCTTGGAAAAAGGATACAGGCTACTTTTTGAGCTCACAGTTTCCAATTTTTGATAATCTTAACATGAATAATTCCCACGCCAAATCATGCAACATTTAAAAGTGGTCTGTCCCCTTTTTCGGGAACGGTCTTGTTTTTGGGAAGGATTCGCAACTGCGAAAGAAACGTCTTAAAATCTCGAATCAAGAGGTAACGTAGTTAAGTTACTTAAATAATTTGGCCCTTATATCTGATTTTGATAATAATAGATCATGGCGCCGGCTTCGAACCACCAACCCCATTGAGAGGGTTTCTGCTGAATATCTTGACGCCTTTATCCTTTTTTGATAATGTTCTATCATGCCAAGAAGACCGAGACTGGATGCCCCGGGAAGCCTGCACCATATCATTGTTCGGGGAAATGTTTTTCGGACAGAAAATTGGCAAAGTCTTTCGCCCAGTTCACATAAAATGGCGAACGATCCGGCCGTACCCTGTTCTCCTCCGCGCACCCCCGGTAAGCTTCCCAAAAAACGTCACGCTCTTTGGAATTGCGGGAACCCATGATTTTCACCCAGGAATCCCTTTTTATTTTAAGAGGTTAAGCAAGAACCATGCATGGCATGATAGACAGAATTATAATATCATGATATTATAATTCTGTCTACTATCTGTTAGCATCAAAGACAAATGAGAAATGACTTGATAAAAACGAATACGCCAGAAGAAGCTGAACTCGCAAAAAAGAAGGCTGAGTTAGAGGGGCTTTCCGACGTTCTTGCCGAAAAAGAACTCGGTATTGAGGAACTCAAACTTACTGTTGCGCAGTTTCAGCACCGTTACTATTCCAAAGTTGGTAAAAGGTACGTTGAACTTGACGAACTTCGGGCACAGATCGCTGAGTTAATAGCCAGGCAGAAGCCCCAAGATCGTGAGCTGAACCAAGAAGCCGTGAGAGCTCGAACACAGGCGAGAAAGGCCGCTGAGGAATACGAGGGCGTCGAGATCGAACCCCAAACAGACTCACTGAAGTCTGAAGAATCAGAGGATGCAAAGAGGCTGTATCGGAAGATTGCTTCAATCATTCATCCCGATAAGGCAACAGATAACAAGTCGCGTAATCTCCGTACAAGATTGATGGCCGAATTGAACGAAGCCTACGCACGAAAAGACATCACCAAGATGCGGAGCATCCTTGATCAATGGCAGGATTGCCCCGAGGCAGTATCAGGTGAAGGCACCGCCGCTGAACTGGTAAGAACCATCAGAGCGATAGCGCAAATCAAAAGACGGATATCGGAAATCGAGACGGAAATATCCGAGATAATGACTTCTGACATTAATGTTTTGATGGCCAAAGTGCATGATGCGGATTTGGCTGGTAGAGATATCCTTGCAGAAATGTCGGTTTCCATTGACTCTGCGATTCAGGATGCCCGAAACGAACTGGCAAGGCTTAAAAGGTAAAATATGTCTACCGATAGTAACAAAGATCATATTGGTGCAATTGTAAAAGCTCGCACGCTTGCTTTCCAAAAAACATCGTCAAATTTAGCCCGAAGAGCGATTCAGGATATCGACCGTTTAACTACTGACCCACATGTATCTGAGTTAATCAGGCAGATGGGCAGCTCTTCAGAGTGGGAAAAACGAGAACACGCATGGATAGAACTCCGAAAAATGGGACCAACGTATCGGGGATGGGCAGAGTCACTTCGTAATATGATTTACACCGGTGACGGGTGGTCTCGGATTTTTTCTGCTGAGGCTCTCTCTCGCTTTTCATGCAATCCCGACGATGCTGTGCCCGTTTTGGTGGCTACCATCGAGGCTTGCCTTGACCGTAAAGATTATGGTTGGGGCAGGCTTGCCTGCGGAGCGCTTGGGAATTTCAAGGTGATAGATAGCAAGCTGATGGAACAAGTATTACCCGTTCTAATTCGTGTTATTGAAGAGACTGCATATAACAATACCAACGTATCAACCGATAAACTTAACATGAGGGGTTATTCAATCCTTGCACTGGGGAATTATGGAAATTTGGCAAAGCCAGCTTTACTGAAATTGGCTCCCTTACTCGAACAACGCGACGATCCTTTGTGGCAGACCTATTTTGATACTGCTCAAAAAATTGATCCTCGTGCAAAATCACAGGTTGACGCCCTCATTGTCTCGTTGAGTTCAAAAGATGCCCCTACAAGAGGGGAGGCGGTATGTTCAATAGCAAAATTAGGCAATGCAGGTATCTCAGCAATACCAGAACTTCTATCACTCGTTAATGACGAGAGTTCCGACGTCAGGAGATTCCTTGCAATTGCGCTGGGAAAACTGGTGCAGAGAACTTTTGAAATCGTCAGTGTTCTTAATACTCTGACACATGACCCCGACGATTCAATCAAAGTGGGCGCATTTTATTCTCTTGTGTGTTTAGGGGAAAATCAACAAAGTAACTTGCATAGGGTGCTTGGCTTCCTATCGCACGATGATCCCTTTGTACGTTTTCAGTCTGCGTGGGCTGTTGGAGAAGTTGGAGCTATTGACAGGGATAACACAATCTCTTGTCTGACGCATGCACTCAGGCAGGAAGATAATCCACGTAATAAGGATTTAATGGCAGAATCAATTAACAAGATCAGCAAATGCTAACAACGGCATTAAGAGCGACGGCAAAAAACCGCCGCGCCTTATGCCGAGCGTTAGATTTAAAAAAATGCACGGTAGTTGAGCAAAGGAATTGAATATGTCAACATCAGATCCTGGACTATTTATCACAAGAGGAGTGTTAATCTGGGGAGAATAATATGCAAAAACTTACAGTCCAGCTTCTGAAAACCGAAGCAAAAGCCTTTGCCGACAGGGAATCAGGGCACAAAGAGAAATCACTTTTCGGTGTGACGGACGGCAAAGCCGTCGGAACTTATCTGGAACACAAGTTCCAGGAAGCGCTACAGAAAAAATACGAGTACGCGCGAGGTTCCTCGGCGAAAGGGATAGACTTTCCCCAACTGGATATAGACATAAAGGTTACAAGTATCCGGCAGCCACAATCCTCTTGCCCCTTTAAATCCGCGCGACAAAAAATATATGGACTCGGCTATTCTCTCTTAGTTTTCGTATACGAGAAGATGGACGAGCGAAAAACACGCACTGCTACCTTGAATATCAAGCATGTTATTTTCATCGAAAGCAGTCAGACCGGGGACTTTCAGACCACGACGGGAATCCTTAAAATATTGGGCAATAACGGCAACGCTGATGATCTTGTCGCTTTCATGACGGAGCGTTTTTTGCCGGTGGACGAGATTCAGGCCACGGAATTGGCGAAGGAAATCCTCAAAACCAGACCAAAAGTCGGCTATCTGACCATCTCAAACGCTCTTCAATGGAGACTTCAGTATGCCCGGGTCATTGAGCAGGCCGGCAAAGTCACCGGCGTACAGCGCATTGCATGACGATCCAAAAGACAAAAATAGAATTCGGAGATTTTCAGACGCCCCGTGATTTGGCTGGCGCTGTTACGACCTTCCTCCGCGACGCGGGTATTTCACCGTCCGTTGTTGTAGAACCGACGTGCGGCCACGGCAGTTTTGCGCTCGCGGCACATGATGTTTTTTTCAAAGCGCGCCAGATATTCGCTTTCGACATAAATGATGCCTATATCTCGGATTTGCGCAAAAAAGTCCATGATACAAGCGTTCATTGGCATGTGGCTCGGCAGGATTTCTTCACCCACAATTGGAAAGAGTTCTTTGCGACGTTACGCGGTGAAATCCTTGTTCTTGGAAATCCTCCCTGGGTCACCAATGCCGCGCTTGGGGTCTTGAGAAGCGACAATCTTCCTGAGAAAACAAACTTCCAAAATCACGTTGGTTTTGCCGCGAAAACCGGCAAGGCCAACTTCGATATTTCTGAATGGATGTTGATCAAACTCCTCGAAGCTCTTGGTGGACGGCGCGGCAGTCTGGCCATGCTTTGTAAGACTTCAACAGCGCGGAAAGTGCTCCGGCACGCCTGGCTCAATCAGTTTAATATCGGCAGGGCAAGCCTTCATTTGATAGACGCTGCGTTGCACTTCGGCGTTTCGGTTGATGCCTGTTTGCTTGTTGTTCACACGGGAGTGCCGGACTTGTTGTCCACGGCAGGAGTGTATGCGGACTTTTCTTTCGATCATAAATTGACGACCTTCGGCTTGGTCGGTAGAGACCTGGTCGCGGATGTTGACGAATATCAACGGTTGCGCGGGCTCGACGGGATTACCTATTATAGATGGCGCTCCGGCATGAAACACGATGCGGCTTCCGTCATGGAGTTCAGTAAGTCCGGCGACACACTGGTCAACGGTTCCGGTGAACAGGTCAAGATTGAACCGACCTACCTTTATCCGTTGTTGAAGTCTTCCGACCTCGCCAATGACAGGCTTATACCGAAACGCTTTGTTCTTGTTACCCAACGCAAGCCCGGCGACGACACGGAGTCTATTGCGAGAACCGCTCCGAAGACGTGGGTGTACCTGCTGCGTCACGCGGAGGTTCTGGATCGGCGTCAGAGCATAATCTATCAGAAACGACCGCGGTTCTCTGTATTCGGCGTGGGAGACTACACTTTTTCTCCATGGAAGGTGGCGATCTCCGGCCTCTACAAGAATTGTCGATTCGTACTCGTCGGAAGGTACAAGAACAAGCCGGTGGTTTTAGATGATACCTGTTACTCCATCCCGTGCGGTTCCGAGGAGGAAGCAACTTTCGCGTGCCTTCTGCTCAATTCCGATATCACCAAGCGGTTCCTTCATTCCCTCGTGTTCTTTGATGCAAAGAGACCGGTGACCATCGACGTGCTTAACCGTATTGATTTGAAGCGAGTGGCGGAACGGCTCGGTTTGGAAAGAGAAGCACGTACATTCTTCAGAGAGGCTGCGATGTTCGAGAGCCAACAAGGTCTGCTCGTCTTTGAAAAACAAGCGCAGTATCTAACCAGTTGCTCAAGAGGGACGCGGCTAAAAAACCGCCGCGCCCCTTAGATCATCGTTAGCTGCAAAGAAATTACGGGTGTAATTTGATTGGCACATGTAGATTGTGTGGCGAAAATAGAAAGCTATCGTTTGAGCATGTTCCACCGCGATCATGCTTCAATGACAAGCCGGTCTATGTTTTGGATGGGGAAAGGCTGCTCAGAGAAGAATTTAATCTTGATAGTCCGAGGGGGAGCCAGTCGCAAAGGGGATTAGGTTCATACACGCTCTGTGAACAATGCAATAATGATACAGGGGCATGGTATGGAAATGCATTTGCGGAATGGACGCATTATGCGGCGAGAGTATTGTTTTATACAAGAACGGAACCAGTATTATACTACCCATTTCGCTGCTTTCCTTTGCGTGTCCTTAAGCAAATCGTGATCATGTTCTTCAGCGCGAGCCATCAAGGATTCAACCGTGCTCACCCAGAACTTGTTAAGTTCTGCCTCAATAAGGAGTATCATTACTACCCCGAGAATCTGCGTATATATTCCTACTATAATCCATCGGGACGCGGAAGAATGGCTGGCGTAACCGGTAGGCTCAATGCTATCACTGGCGAAATGTCAGTGATTTGCGAGGCGTCTTGGTTTCCAATGGGGTACGTTCTCGCCCTCAGGGGAGGCAAGCCTGACGATCGACTATTCGATATAACGTTTTTCTCTCGATATTTCTTCAATGACTGGAAGGAATTCAGCCTCAAAATTAACGCGTTACCAATCTATACGCACTTTCCCGGAGACTACCGTACAAGAGATGAAGTCAATCGTGATAGATTACTTAATGAAGCAAAGGCGTAAAGGGGACGTTGGTTCTAAAACAACTTGACACTTAGAGCAGAAGGATGTGTACGGAGACCGTGCAGGCCAATACAGCATCCGTATTAACGGTCAATACCGCATTTGCTTCAAATGGATCAAGGGCAAGGCAAGAGATGTAAAGATTGTAGATTATCACAAGTAGGAGGCCAAATATGGAGAAACTTCCTCCCATTCATCCTGGCCAAGTGTTGTTAGAAGACTTCATGAAGCCATTAGGCTTGAGCCAGTATCGTGTGGCGAAAGATATTGGTGTGCCAACTTTACGAATTAGTCAGTAAAAGCTTTGGGGTCAGGCATAAGTAATTAACTATTGACAGAGAAGATCAACTGTGATAATGGAGCGTTATGGCGAGAAGACCACGGATTCATTATCCAGCAGGGCTCTATCATGTCATCGCCCGAGGAAATAGAGGGCTTAAGGTTTTTCGACGAGATGAAGATTACAAGCTCTACCTGAAATTCTTAGAAGAGTATAAAGGGCGATATGATTTTTTGCTATATGCCTATGTGCTGATGCCTACGCATCTCCATTTATTAATAGAGGTAGGGCAGGTCCCTCTTTCGAAGGTGATGCAGGGTCTTCAATTTCGTTACACAAGAAATTATAATTTGAGGTACCAAAGTTGGGGTCATCTTTTTCAAGGGCGGTACAAGGCGATTCTTTGTGAGAAGGATTCGTATCTGCTTGAGCTTTCAGCCTATATCCATTTGAATCCGGTTCGGGCGAAACTGGTCAGAGATCCGGCAGAGTATCCATGGAGCAGTTATCGAGAGTATTTAAAGGGGGGCAGGGGTGGGTTGGTAGATGGCAGTTTTGTGTTATCTCAGTTTTCTGATGTGAAGGGGAGAGCCATTCGGGCTTTTGTGAGGTTTGTAAAAGGCCAGATGGCTGTGGGTCATCGTGAGGATTTATATCAGGTGAGGGATCAGCGGTTCTTAGGGTCTGAGGGTTTTGTTGATCGAGTTGTAAGAGAGCGAAATGATGGGGCATCTTATGTTTACGACATATCGATTCAAGAGTTAGTGGGGCGTATCAGTTCAGTATTTGGGATGTCGGTGGAGACAGTTTGCAGTATGACCCGGAATCGGGAGGGGGCATGGGGGCGTGCGATAGTTGTGTATGTGGGTAAGAATCTTTGTGGTTATTCGAACAAGAGTTTTGCTGAGTACTTTCATCGGGACCCGGTGGCAATGAGTCGGGGGATAGCGAAGGTTGAGGGGAGAGTCGGATCAGATAAAGATTTCGAAGCAAAACTCCGGAGGTTGGAAGGAATGATCATGTTGGGTCAGAAGCGAAAAATAAGAAATTAGTCATGCCTGACCCCAAATCCCCAACCTTCTGGGTACTCGCCGTCACCTCCCGTTCCACCGCCAGATAATCGAGGTAGGTCTTCACCGCGGTGGGGGCGTCAAGCCCCGCGGGGTTGACATAATCATGAAAGGCAATGAATCGCCTTACCCAGTCAAGGTAGGCGGTCTCCGTGCGATACGAATAATGCCGGGTGCGGACCTCGGTCTTAACCGCCTCTACCAATTCAGAAAATTGCCGTTCCACCTCGCCTGGAATCACCCGGTCGCGAAACCCGTCCGTCTTGGCTATTACCTCTTGAAGAGGATGTTTTCCAGCAGGCACCACGGCAGTGTGTCTCTCAGGCGCATAACGAGGCAGGAAGATCTCATAGAGTATCCTCAGCGCATGTTCGGCCTGCCGGACCTGCCAGTCTGCAATGCCCCGGCGTTTCCCCAGGTCAGCCAGAAAGGCTTCGATGTCCTTTCTGGACCTTTCTTCCAAAGGTTTTTCAGGCAGAAAATTGGCAAAGTCTTTCGCCCAGTTCACATAAAATGGCGAACGATCCGGCCGTACCCTGTTCTCCTCCGCGCACCCCCGGTAAGCTTCCCAAAAAACGTCACGCTCTTTGGAATTGCGGGAACCCATGATTTTCACCCAGGAATCCCTTTTTATTTTAAGAGGTTAAGCAAGAACCATGCATGGCATGATAGACAGAATTATAATATCATGATATTATAATTCTGTCTACTATCTGTTAGAAGATCATTATGGAGCGAATATGACGAAAAGAGAGATTGCAATTTTGTCATTCAAAGTCCTGAGTATTTATACGTTTATACAAGCAATCGACAAATCATACTATATTCTCTATTATCTTATCTATAAAAACCAATTGGACGTAGGCAGGAGGTTAAATCTTGTAATGACCTCAGTCCCGCCGCTATTATTGGCCCTATGTGGTGTAATATTATGGTATACGTCGCCATTGCTGGCAACCTCCATTTTTAAGTCGACAACACCTGAAGATGGCTCTCAGGCTTCTTTGGTAAGTATCCAGATAGCAGCATTTTCTGTAGTCGGCTTATTCATACTTGCTACAGGTTTGCCAAACCTTGTAGATATGACTGTAGTGATACTAACTGCGGGCTCAATCCAAGGAGGTGCAGGTGCAATGATTCACGATATTGTTGTGCTTGTATTAAAAGTTGCTTTGGGTCTATGGTTACTTCTTGGTTCTCATGGTCTGGTTAAGTTTATTCGTTCAATGCAACGTGATTAAAAAGACTTCTTCTAACAAGCGGGTCGAGGCGAGCGTGAATAGCTGTGCCTCATTTTCAGGGTGAGTGCCCGCCGCCTCACCCTTTGCGTTGGGATACAGAAAGAGCATAACTCACTATGGCAAAATCCAAACGCAAATTGACAGCCGCTGAGAAGGCTGAGAAGAGACGACGACAGAAGGAATACATAACCATTTTTATTAACGGTAAGCAGAGGCGAGTCAAGCGACCGCCCACCATTGATGGAATCGATATAGATGAGTTTATTCCAAGAAACGCTGATCCAATCTGGTTGCATCAGAATGAAATGTGGGAATACATGGTGGATGAAGATGAATCCTAAATTCCCAACAAGCGGCTGCACCGGATCGCCGATAAATCCGGCTCCCGGTGAGCCTTTACGTTAGTTTCATGAAAGGAGACTAAAAATGAGCTTTGATTGGGCGACATTTGGATCGGCAATAACAGGAGCTGTGATTGGCGGCCTAATAACGGGCTATTTTGCCCTCCGAAGTGCAGACAAGAATTACAAGAACCAATTGAAGCAAACTCGAGAAAACGAAGAGAAGCTCATCCAAGGTCTATTGCAGGCAATACATGACGAGATCGAAACGGTATTCGAGAGATATCAGGAAACTATGGGAGCTAGGTTGGAGTCTCTAAAAGAAGGTGAGCCATTGTTGTTCTACTATCCGCTCGTAAGCGATTTTTTCACCGTCTACAACGGAAATTCCTTCCTTATTGGTCGGATTCCAGATAATGACCTGCGAAAGCAAATCATAAAAACCTATACTTTGGCAAAAGGCATGATCGATTCTTTCCGCATGAATAATGATCTAAATCAGAAATTCGAGTATTGGCATCAAGTATTTCAAGAATCCAAAAATGAAGTCCATCAGCAAAAGGCAGCAGCTCATTACCGTGCGCTGGTTGAGTATGCAAAAGACTTAAAGCTGGGGCATCAACAGATCAAGCTGGAAAGCTCGCAATTACTTAGAAGCCTGAGAAAACATGGCGTACTCAGTGAAAAGCGAAACTAACCAGCGGTTGCACCGGATCGCCGATAAATCCGGCTCCCGGTGACCCGCATCGTTATGTGAAAGGACAAAAACATGAATTTATCTCGATTGATCGCTAGTCTTGTCTTCCTTTCATTATCGTGCAATTCATTTTCTGCAATTGATTGGAATGACAAAGACGTAGAGTGGCATGGATATGTCGATGGT
>Ga0315273_10012249_pt1 | contig 10983 bp, 8 predicted proteins | sample YL17G02_0_MG_FD_205753 | JGI IMG/M metagenome (GOLD analysis project Ga0315273, IMG submission 205753) | Sediment microbial communities from Yellowstone Lake, YNP, Wyoming, USA - YL17G02_0 | ecosystem: Environmental > Aquatic > Freshwater > Lake > Sediment | place: USA: Wyoming | collected...
TGACGGGGACTTTCAAGAACACGATCTTCCCCGCAGAGGGTTATCGGATCGGCGATCTCGTGATGGTCGAAGTCGAGCGGTCGCGGGGGAGCGGGCTTTTCGGCCGCGCGGGCGGCCGGGCGGTTTCCCACGCGGCAGCGGACCAAGAGGCGGCGGACGGCAGACCGACGGAAGAAAAGGCGGATGTGAAACAAGCGAGCGCGGGGGATAGGGGCACAATCCCGGCATCGAGCGGGTAGATCGAGTGGCGCAGGTCACGATGGAAGAGAAAATCGAATCGCAAACCGGTCATCGGAAAGGATCAAGGGAAATGACGGACAGCATGTGGGCCCTGGTGTTCGATCGGTCGAAGGACGTGTGGGAAAAGTCGAAAGGACTTCGCAAGGTACGTGTGCCGGCGCCCTCCCTCGACGAGACGAAAGACCCGCTCGACGCGGAACGTGTGATCATCAAGGTGCTCTATTCGGGGGTTTGCGGGTCGGACAAGGGGATCTGGTTCCGGAACGCGTCCAAGGAGATGATCTTCAACTCGCTCGATCACGAGAAAAAGGACTACCGGGTCACCGGACACGAGCTTCTCGGACGGGTCGAGAAGATCGGGGCCCTCGCCGAGCGCCGTTTCGGCTTCCGTCCCGGGGACATCGTGACGACCGAGTCGCACATCACCTGCGGCAAATGTCTCCAGTGCCGCGTCGGGCAGAGGGAAGTCTGCCAGGACAACATCATCATCGGTTTTTCGATCGACGGGTGTTTCGCCGAGTACATCAAGCTCCCCGCGGAGGTCCTCTGGCACTCGAACCCCGACAAGATCCGCATGGAAGTCGGTGCGATCCAGGAGCCTTTCGGGAACGCCGTTCACGCCTGCACGAAAGTGGACTTGAGGGGAAAGAGCCTCGCCGTCTTTGGCTGCGGGACGATCGGTATGTTTACGATTCTCACGGCGAGGGCGCTCGGCGTGTCGAAGATCATCGGGATCGAGCCGTCCGAAGCGAACGCGAGGCTTGCCGAGAAGATCGGTGCCGATGAGGTCGTCCGCTTCAAACCCGGTGACGACTGGCGGAGCGACGCCGCGGTCGTCGAAAAAGTCCGGCGGTTCGGCGGCAACGGGGTGGATGTGGCGATCGAGATGGCCGGCTACAACTCGTCGGTCAACAACGCGCTCCAGTCCGTCCGCATGGGTGGTGAGGTGGTGCTCTTCGGGATCAAAAGCGGCGATTTTATGATCGAGGATTTCCAGGGTCTCGTCGGCCGCGGGATCTCGCTCCACGGCGTCATCGGGCGGAGGGTCTTCGAGACGTGGAACATCTCGACAAACCTTCTCGAGGCGAGGGAGAACCGTATCCATGAGAAAATATTCGACGTGATTCTGAACGGAGGCAAAGAGACCGTCATCCCCATCGACGATTACGATCCGGCGGATTTCGAACGACGGATCACCGAACACACCAAGGTGATCATCAAATGGAGCTAGCAAGCCGCGGGTGGCGCGAATGGGGCCCCCGGCCCGCGCGGGGCGTGAGCGAGCACGGGCGGGGTAATTCGCAACAGGACCCGCGGCATCACAGGACGAAGGAGGAAGACACATGTACGGGGCGTTGAAAGAGCTGCTCGCCGGCGAGCTCGCGTCGATAAAAGACGCCGGGCTCTTCAAGGCTGAGCGGATCATCCTCGGTCCGCAATCGGCGAGGATCAAGGTCAAGGACGGCGAGGTCATCAATTTCTGTGCAAACAACTACCTCGGTCTCTCTTCCCATCCGAAGATCGTCGAGGCCGCGCGCAAGGGGCTCGACCAGTGGGGCTACGGGTTGTCGTCCGTCCGCTTCATCTGCGGCACGCAAGACATCCACAAACAACTCGAACGAAAAATCTCCGGCTTTCTCGGGATGGACGACACGATCCTGTACTCGTCGTGTTTCGACGCGAACGGCGGGCTCTTCGAGGCGATTTTGAACGAGTCCGACGCGGTCATCAGCGACCAGCTCAACCACGCAAGCATCATCGACGGGGTGCGGTTGTGCAGAGCGGACCGCAAACGCTACAAGAACTCCAACATGAACGACCTCGAGGACCAGCTCAAGGAGTGCAAGAACCACCGTCTGAGACTCATCGCAACCGACGGGGTCTTCAGCATGGACGGGTACATCGCGAAGCTCAATGAGATCTGTGATCTCGCGGAGAAGTACGACGCCATCGTCATGGTGGATGATTCGCACGCGACCGGGTTTGTCGGTAAGACGGGGCGGGGCACCCCCGAACATCACAACGTCATGGGACGGGTGGACATCATCACCTCGACCCTGGGAAAAGCCCTCGGCGGCGCCTCGGGCGGTTTCACCACTGCGCGTCAGGAGATCGTCGATTTCCTCCGGCAGCGCTCGAGACCGTATCTCTTCTCAAATACGCTTCCCCCGCCGATCGTGATGGCGGCCTTGACCGTGATCGATCTTCTCAAAGAGACGACGCACCTGCGGGACAAGCTCGAAGAAAACACCAAGTACTTCCGGGCGAAAATAACCGAGGCCGGTTTTGCCATCAAGGTGGGGACGCACCCCATCGTCCCGATCATGCTCGGCGACGCGAAGCTCGCCTCCGATGTCGCGCGCGATCTTCTCGCCGAGGGGATCTACGTCATCGGCTTCAGCTACCCCGTCGTCCCCAAGGGTGAGGCGCGGATCCGCGTCCAGATCTCGGCGGGTCACGAACGCGAACACCTGGACAAAGCGATCGCCGCGTTCACCAAGGTGGGGCGCAAACACGGCGTGATCAAATGACGCGAGGGGAGGCTTATCATATGTCGACGCGTCAGGCGTTCGTTTCTGTTGTCCTCCTAGTGGCGCTCGCGGCGGCGGTCTCGTTGCTCGCTTCGGCGCTCTCCGTGGCGGTTCTGGGCCCGGCCCCGGCTCAAGCGGCCCCGGTCACGGTGAACACCTCGGCGGCCCAGGCTCGGGTGGCCTCGGGGGAAGCGGCTTCGGCGGAAGCGGCCGTTGCCTCGGCGGGCGATCCGGACTTCAGCGCCTACTGGCACGACGGCAAGGCGGAGATCGACGGTTACCGTCTTACGGTAAACCGTTACGGCGAGCCGCGCGAAGGAACGGCCGTCGCGATCTACGTCACCGAGCCCTTTAGCGAATCGAAGCGCGTGAAAGTCAACGACCCCGCCCAAGACCCTAAAGACACGTTCGACGTCTTGAAACTCAACCTCGTCCGCGATTTTCAGACGGGAATCTACGATTACAACACGATGGTCTCGGTTTTCGCGCGGAGCAGCGATTTCGCCCCGGTGAAAATCACGTTTACGAGCGCCGAGTGGTGCGGACACGTCTACGAGGAACTCCTCTTCGGCTCCAGCGGGATCACGGGGCATTACTATAGTTACTTCGAGGACGAATCGGGCCCGCGGAGTCTCGAAAACGCGAAGAACGGGGTCGTCGAGGACAACCTTTTCATCCTTCTCCGGGGGCTTCGCGGCGATTTCGTCCAATCGGGGAAGACGCGAAAGGTGAAGCTCCTTCCCAGCGTCTACTACGGGCGGCTCTCGCACAAACCGCTCGAGTGGGAAGACGCGGATATTTCCCGGCGCCCCGGTGTAGAAAAGGTGGAGGTCCCGGCGGGCAAGTTCGACGCGATCGTTTACGAGATCAAGACGTCGAGCGGACGCGCGGGGACGTTTTTTGTCGAAAAAGCCTATCCCCACCGGATCCTCCGGTGGGAGATGCCCCCCGACGTCTCGGGCGAGCTCACGGGCTCCGCGCGTCTCGAATACTGGAAGCTCAACAAGAAGGGCGATGAATCGTATCTGAAAGAGATCGGTCTGGAGTAACCGATCGGCGGACATCACTCGAACCAAGCAGGAGGCATTGCGATGAGAGCGATCATGCTCGCGGCAGGAACTCTCGTTCTGCTCGCGCTGGCCGTCACGGCCACTCAGGCGGCGACGGTCATGGTCGTCGACACGTGGGCGTATGACCCGTACTCGGACAGCGGCGTCTACACCATGTACCTCGGCGAGAACAAGGTCCGCGTGGAGATCGTGGAAAAGGAGAAGAAAGTCTACGTCCTCTACGACCTCGAGAACAAGGACGCGCCCGTCATGTGGGTGATGGATCCCGCGGCGCAGACGTACACGAAGATGGACCTCAAGACGTTGGAAAAAATCCAGGGCGCCGTGCAGGCACAGATGGAAATGTTCGAGAACTACACGGTAAAGATGTCCCAGGAGGAGAAGGCCACATTCATTCAGCAGTACAAGAAAAATATCCGCCAGGCGGAGGATATGCTCAAGTTCGAAGAGCGGGCGAAAAAAACGACGTACGAACTCGTCGCCGCCGGCGAAAAGGTGAAGACCTGGACATGCGATCACTTGAAGGGAACGTTCAATAAGGAAATTTACAGAGAAGTGTGGGTGGTTCCGTACAGCGATCTCGGTGTCGAGCCGGGCGATCTCGCCATCCTCGCCACGCTCGGCCAAGTCTTCAAGGCGTGGGCCGGCGACGCGCAGCCGTTCGCGGGTCTCAAAGTCGAGAGAAGCGACAAACCCATCGAGGGGTATCCGGTGAAGGCCGTCTATTACGAGGACGGCAACAAGATCGTAAGACAAGAACTCAAAGAGATCCGCAAGGAAGACGTCGATCCGAAGCTCTTCGTCCTTCCCGAGGGGTACACGGAGAAACCAGCCGAAGTTCAATGAGCCGTCACCAGCCGCGCCGCATATCGCGGTAAAGCGTACATCGCCGTATACGCGAGGCGCGCAGGAGGTATCGTCGTGCATCGGTGGAAATGTCGTTCGTATCCGGATCTCGTCGTTCTCCTGTTTGCCATGCTGCTCGGTTCCGGCGCCGCTCCCGCGGTCCACGGCGGGACGGTAATGGACGTAAAAACCGTTTACTTCGATGAGAAGCGAGCGGACGAAACGGCAACGATCTCCTTCGACGCGAACCGCGTGCGTTTCGACGCCCTCGAGGGAGGACGCCGCGTCATTCTCATCGTGCGTACGGACGCGAAGGGCGAGCCGGTGTGCTGGGTGATCGACCAGGAGAAGAACACGTACTTCGAGATCGACCGGAAGGGCGCCGAGGAAGTCAAATCCCAGGTCGAGCGGGCAAGGCTCCTCTTCGAACAGCAAATCGCCAACGCGCCGCCCGAGAACCGCGAAAGAGTCCGGCAGGGGCTCGAGGCACAGTACGGTGCGATGATGAAGAAACGCCCGACGGTCGAGTTCAAGAAGATCGCGACGGGGGTGACAATCAAGAAATGGCGGTGCACGCAGTACCAGTCCACGCTCGACGGCGAGAAATACGAGGATGTCTGGGCGGCCGGCGAGAAAGAACTGGGGCTTACCCCGTTGGATCTCAAGGTGCTCTCGCAGATGGGTGAGCTTTTCTCGGGGATCAGCCCGAAGACGAACGCGTTTTTCCAGGTGGGGCGGCCGGCGGGCGGGTTCACGGGGTTCCCCGTGGTGGTCGTCGAGTACCGGGGCGGGCAGAAGCACGAGAAGTCCGAGGTGACGGGGGTTCGCCAGGAAAAGCTCGATCCGGCGCTCTTCGAACTCCCCAAAGACGTTGTGAAACAGAGACTTGTGCAATAGCCAGCGGGGGCGCGTAGAAGGACGGTTCCGGGTCTAGCGCTCCGCTTCGCTCGGCTTCCCGCCTTCGGCGGGCGATCCTCGCTCGCTCCCGCGAAGGACCCGTCACCGTCTTTCTACGCGCGGGCGCCCGTGGCCGCCACCCGCGAAGGGTCCGTCAGGGCCCTCCAATCCACCTTGCAACCCTACCCCCCCGGCATCCGTAGATTCGGTATCGCACTTTCCCCTTCCATCGACTGAGGAGATAACCATGAACGCTTGCGCCGCCGGTGTCATCGCCATCGCGCTCCTCGTTTTTCTCCCCCTCTCGGCGTGGGGAGTCGAGCTCGCGAAAATCGACAACCTGGACGTCAACGAGCTTAGGGTCCGCGGTTTCGTTCTCGAAAAAGAAGGAACAGTCACCATCGACGCCGTCGCGTACCGCGGCTCGGGAGTGTGGGAGGATTTCTCGCTCAATAACGCGTGGATCCTTTCCGCCGACACACGCAAGGCCGTCTGGACGCTCGACGACGCCGACTCCGAAAAGCGTTCTAAGCGTCTCCGCGAATATACCGACGAGATCGCGCTCCCCAAGGGACGCTACGAAGTTTACTTTTCCACCTACTGGCCGTCGAAGAGCTGGGGACCCGACGTCGACATCGAGGGGATCGGCGAGGTGATCTCCGAGGTCGTGCGCGGTGTGTTCGACAAGTCGTTCGACGAAAAAGACTATCGCAAGGCGGCCCGCGAGTTTCACATCACGGTCGAGGGCGAAGGCTCGCCCCTCGGTGAGAAGGAAGTGCTCGATCATCAAGACCGCCTCAAGAAGAGCGCGGTCGTCTGTCTCACGGGGCTCGGCGACGATCGTTACGAGACCCTTGGGTTCACGCTCGAAAAACCCATGGACCTCCAGATCTACGCGGTCGGCGAGCTTTCGAAAGGGGGAAGCTACGACTACTGCTGGATCATCGACACGTCCACCTACAAGAAAGTCTGGGAGTTCGATTACCGCACCTCGGTCGGCGCCGGCGGGACCAAGAAGAACCGCGTGTTCAAAGGCGTCGTGCCTCTCGAGGCGGGGAACTACGCTCTCTTCTGCGTCACCGACGACTCGCACGCCTTCGGCGACTGGAACTCGCCGCCGCCACACGACCCGTCTTTCTGGGGCGTCACCATCCAGACGGCCGACCCCGAGATGGCCAAATCCGTCAAGATTGCCGCCTACAAGCAGTTCTCGACGGAAGACATCGTTCTCGAGATCACACGGCTTGGCGACGACGAGACGCGGAGTGAAGGCTTCACGCTCAAGGCTCCCACCAAGATTCGCGTGTACGCGCTCGGCGAGGGGAGCGAGACCGAGATGTACGATTACAGCTGGATCGTGGACGCCGGCACGAGAAAACCCGTGTGGGAGATGTCCGCCGCGAATGCCGAACACGCCGGCGGGGGGAACAAGAACCGCCTGGTCGACGAGGTGATCGAGCTCGACAAGGGCGATTACATCGTGTACGCCATCACCGACGGTTCGCACTCGTACGAAGACTGGAACGCATCTCCTCCTTATAACAAGGACATGTGGGGGATCACGCTTCTCGTCACGGGCGGGCGGCGGGAGAACGTCGCCCCGTATCGGGCGGAAAATGACCGGTCGCTCCTCGCGCGGATCGCGATGGTCGGGGATTCGGAGAAAAAGAGCGAGCGTTTCCGCATGGAGAAAGCCGGCAGCGTGCGAATCTACGCACTCGGAGAAGGCGAGCACGGCGAGATGTCCGACTACGCGTGGATTGAAGACGCCCAATCGGGGCGCGTCGTGTGGGAAATGACGTACCGGATGACCGACCACGCCGGCGGCGCCAAGAAGAACCGTGTCTTCAACGACACCGTTCATCTCGACAAAGGCGATTACATCGTGTACTACGATACGGACGGGTCGCACTCGTTCGAAGAATGGAACGCGAGCCCGCCCACCGACCCCGCGGCTTGGGGTGTGACGATCAGTCTCGAGAGAAAGGACTGAGCTTGATCAATCGCCGGTTTTTCGCTGCGTCGCGCGTGACTGCGCGCGTTCTTGTGATCGGCGCGGCCGCGCTCGTTGTCGCTCTCGTCTTCGCGCCGGCCGAGGCGGGAGCCGGGTCGCTCGACCTTGCGGTCCACAACACGGGGGTGAGCTTCGGCAACTCCAAACAATTCACGGGGCTGCGTCTCAATTTCACGGACCGAGGGATCGAGGAGATCAACGGCATAAACCTCACCTTCTGGAAACCCGGGAGGAGCCCCAGCGGATCGATCAACGGGCTTTCGCTCGCCCTCTTCGGGGCGGACGCGGCAAAGATCTCCGGGGTCAACATCGGTCTCGCCGGGATCGTGGCGGATCGGTTGTCGGGCTTTAGCGTTGCTCTCGTCGGATTCAGCGTCGAACACGAACTCGCCGGGATCGGGATCGCGGGGATCGGTGTGGGAGGCGGCAATATCAAGGGACTTGCCATCGGCGGGATCGGCGTGGGTGCGGATGACGTGGACGGTATCGCCATGGGACTCATCGGTGTGGGCGGGAAAAACGTGGACGGGATTGTCATTGGCGGGATCGGAGCGGGCGCCGAGTGGATTCGGGGAGTCGGTATCGGAGGACTCGGGATCGGCGCGGACAAGCTCGAGGGCGTTTTTATCGGTGGGATTGGCGCGGGCGGCAAGAAGATATCGGGTGTCGCGATCGGCGGGGTCGGTGTCGGAGGGACTGAGGCAACGGGTTTTTTCGTGGGCGGCCTGGGGTGCGGCGCGCAGGATTTTGCCGGTGTCGGGATCGGGGGTTTGGGTGTCGGGGCCGATGATTTGCGGGGCGCGGCGATCGGTGGGCTCGTGGTGAAGTGTACCGACGCGCGGTGGTTCACCGCGGCGGCCTTCAACCGGGTATCGTCCGAGATGGTCGGTCTCCAGATCGGTCTCATAAACGCCGCGGGTATTCTACACGGTGTACAGATCGGCGTTCTGAACTACGCGGGCAACAACCCCTCGTGGGCGCGGATTCTTCCTCTCGTCAATCTCAACTTGTAGTCATCGGGGCTTGGGCTGTTGTCGCCGGGGTGCGGGTTGCCGTGGCTGGCGCTCGGGCTTTTGTCGTTTGGTTCTGGGCATCTTGCGGCAGGACTCGCCGTTCCGCGCGGACTCGCGGTTTCTCCAGCCGCCGCGCGTGTGGTATGCTCGTCGCAATCGTTTCTCGTCACCCCAAACCGGAGAGTCTGTCATGAAAAGACGTTTTGTTTGTCTGGCCGTCTTTGCGGCCGCGTTGTTGTCTTTGTCCGCCGTGTCGTGTGGTCCGCGTAAGGAAGTTCAGAAGGCGCCGGAGATCACGCTGGTGATGCACGGGGGCGCGGGGACGATCTCGCGCGACAAGATGACGCCCGAGCGCGAGCAGGCGATCAGGGAGAAGCTCACCGAGGCGCTGCAAACGGGCCACGCGATCCTCCAGAACCGGGGAACGGCGCTCGACGCGGTCGAGGCGGCGATAAAGGTCCTCGAGGACTCTCCGCTTTTCAACGCGGGAAAGGGAGCCGTCTTTACCGCCGAGGGGAAGAACGAGCTCGACGCCTCGATCATGGATGGAGCGACGCTCAAGGCCGGAGCGGTCGCCTCCGTGACGACCATCCGGAATCCCATCAGCGCGGCGCGCGCGGTCATGACCCAGTCGAAACACGTCCTTCTCGTCGGTCCGGGGGCCGAGCGGTTTGCCGAGGAGAAGGGGCTCGAGATCGTCCCGCCGCACTACTTCTTCGAACAAGACCGATGGGATGAGCTTCAGAAAGCGAAGGAAGCGGACAAGGCGTCGCTCGAGCCGCCGGCTTCGGGGGCTTTTGCGTTGGGGAGCGGTGATGCGCCGAGCACCGGGGCTCATGATGGCCTCGGCGTCGGGACGGCTGATGCGCTCAGCTTTGGGACGCCGGATGCTCTCAGTTTCGGGACGGTCGGCGCACTCGCCCTCGACTCCGAGGGGAATCTCGCCGCGGGGACTTCGACCGGCGGACTCACCAACAAGATGCACGGTCGGGTCGGGGACTCGCCCATCATCGGCGCGGGGACGTACGCGAACAACAAGACGTGCGCGGTCTCCGGAACGGGGCAGGGGGAGTACTTCATCCGTCTCGAGATCGCCTACGATGTGTCGGCGCTCATGGAGTACGGCGGGATGACGCTCGAAGCGGCGGCGAGCAAGGTGATCCACGAAAAGCTCACCGGGCTTGGCGGGACGGGCGGGATTATTGCGCTCGACAAGGACGGGAATATTGCGATGCCGTTCAACACGGCGGGGATGTACCGCGGGTGGGTGAAGGCCGACGGCAAAGCCCACACGGCGATGTACAAAGACGAGGAGGGCGGGAAGTGATGAGTCACATTAGGCCCCGCGGGTGGGTGGCGGGTTGGAGGTCCGTTTCGGGGCCAGCGCTCCGCTTCGCTCGGCTTCCCGCCGCGGGTGGCGGCCACGGGCGCCCGCGCCCGCGCGGAGCGTTAGCGAGCACGGCCGTGGGCGGATGGCCGACTGGACCCGCGGCGGGCGATCCTCGCTCGCTCCCGCGAAAGGCCCCTCAACGAACCTCCAACCCACCGACGCCTCACCGTCGGCGACTGGGATCTTGGGCGTCACTCTTCGCCGCCGTGCTTGCCGTTTGCACAATCGCGTCGGTGAGCTTTGCCGCCCGAGCTGCTGCGGGCTCTCCCCCCGGCGCGGAAAAAAACTGGGAGACGTACTACGAGAAGTCGGGTAAGACGGCCACCCCGCGGTACGACGAGACCATCGACTACTGCAAGCGACTCGACAAGGCGTCGCCGTGGATCCGTTACACCACCTTTGGCAAGAGCCCGCAGGGACGCGATCTTCCGCTCCTCATCGCGAGCAAGCGCGGCGTCTTCGCCCCGTGGGAGGCCGAACGCGCGCGGAAGAAAGACCACGTTGTCGTACTCATCCAGGCGGGGATCCACGCCGGCGAGATCGAGGGGAAAGACGCGGGGCTCATGCTCTTTCGCGACATCGCCATCACCAAGAAATACCCCGAGATCCTCGACAACGTTACGATCCTCTTCATCCCCATTTATAACGTCGATGGCCACGAACGTTTCGGCCCCTACAACCGGATTAACCAGAACGGTCCCGAGGAGATGGGGTGGCGGACGACCGCCAATTCTTTGAACTTGAACCGCGATTTTCTCAAGGCGGATACAGAAGAGACAAGGGCCTGGCTCAAGCTCTTCAACGAGTGGATGCCCGATTTCTTCATCGACTGCCATACGACGGACGGCGCGGACTACCAGTATGTTCTCACGTACATCGTAGACGTCCTCGGCAACATGGTCCCGTCGCTCACCGATTGGACGCGCGACGTCTATCTCGCGAACATCGCGAAGACCATGGAGCAAGCAGGATATCCGCTCTC
>Ga0315273_10012250_pt1 | contig 10983 bp, 8 predicted proteins | sample YL17G02_0_MG_FD_205753 | JGI IMG/M metagenome (GOLD analysis project Ga0315273, IMG submission 205753) | Sediment microbial communities from Yellowstone Lake, YNP, Wyoming, USA - YL17G02_0 | ecosystem: Environmental > Aquatic > Freshwater > Lake > Sediment | place: USA: Wyoming | collected...
TACGACCAATACGACTTCGAGGTCCCGGTGGGGGAGCACGGCGACGCGTTCGACCGCTACCTGGTGCGCCTCGAGGAGATGCGCCAGGCCGTGCGCATCTGCCGCCAGGCGATCGCGAAGCTCCGGGAGATCGGCCCCGGCGACTATCGCCTTCGCGATTACAGGTACGTGCTGCCGCCCAAGGAGGACGTGAAGACCTCGATGGAGGCCCTGATCCACCACTTCAAGATCGTGGCGCACGGTTTCTTCCCGCCGGTGGGCGAGGCCTACCAGGCCATCGAGGCGCCGAAGGGTGAACTGGGCTTCTACTTCGTCTCGGACGGCACGCCGAAACCCTGGCGCATGAAGGTCCGCTCGCCGTCCTTCACGAACCTGCAGGCGCTCGACACCATGGTCCGCGGCCGCCTGGTCGCCGACGTCATCACGGCCATCGGCACGCTCGACATCGTGCTCGGCGAGGTGGACCGGTGAGCGGCGCTCCCGCACCGCGCGCCGCGCCGGCCGGGCCCGTCGCGTGGTCCGCGGCCCTGCAGCCGAAGGTGGACGAGGCGCTCGCCCACTACCCGAACCGGCGCTCGGCCATCCTGCCGCTGCTGTGGGTCGCCCAGCGTGAGTGGGGCTGGCTGCCGCCCGAGGTGCTGCGCCTGGTCGCGCGCACGGTCGAGCTGCCGGATGCCGAGGTCTTCGGGGTGGCGACCTTCTACACCATGTTCAACCTGAAGCCGGTGGGGAAGTACCACCTGCAGGTCTGCATGACGTTGTCGTGCTCGCTCATGGGCGCCGACCGCATCTTCCAGCACCTCAGCCGGAAGCTGGGCATTGGCCATGGCGAAACCACGCCCGACGGCCGCTTCACGCTGCGCCGGGTGGAGTGCCTGGCCGCCTGCGGCGGCGGGCCCTGCCTGCAGGTGAACGAGGAGAAGTTCCACGAGAACCTCGACGAGGCGGCGGTGAACCGTCTCCTGGAGACGCTGAAGTGAGCGCCCCGAGAGGCCCGCTCCTGCTCAAGGACATCGACACGCCCGGGCTCGCCGGACTGGAGACCTACCGGCGCATCGGCGGCTACGCCACGGTTACGGCCACACTTGGCCGGCAGACGCCCGGCCAATGCATCGAGATCGTGAAGGCCTCCGGCCTGCGCGGGCGCGGGGGCGCAGGGTTCCCCACCGGGCTCAAGTGGAGTTTCGTGCCGAAGGGGACCGAGCGGCCCAAGTATGTCGTCTGCAACGCCGACGAGAGCGAGCCGGGGACGTTCAAGGACCGCGAACTCATCGAGAAGAACCCGCACAGCCTGATCGAGGGCATGATCCTCGCGGGTTGGGCCATCCAGTCCAACGCCGGCTACGTCTACCTGCGCGGCGAATTCGGCTGGCTGCAAGAGGTCCTCGACCAGGCCATCGCCGAGGCGTACGCGGCTGGTCTCCTGGGCCGGGACGTCGCCGGGACCGGTTTCCGCTTCGACCTGCACACGCATCTGGGCGCGGGTGCCTACATCTGCGGCGAGGAGACCGCACTGCTCTCGTCGCTCGAGGGCTACCGTGGTCAGCCGCGGCTGAAGCCGCCGTTCCCCGCGGTCGAGGGGCTCTACCGCTGCCCGACCATCGTCAACAACGTCGAGACCCTGGTGAACGTTCCGCACATCCTGGGGCAGGGCGCGGCGTGGTATCGCCAGTGGGGGACCGAGAAGAGCGCGGGGACCAAGGTCTTCAGCGTTTCAGGCCCGGTGAAGCGCCCCGGCAACCACGAACTGCCGCTCGGGGTGCCGCTGCGCGTGCTGCTCGAGGAACACTGCGGCGGGATGCGCCACGGCCTGAAGCTGAAGGCCGTGATCCCCGGCGGTTCCTCGGTGCCGCCGCTGACGGCCGATCTGCTCGACACACCGCTGGACTTCGAGTCCATGAACGCCGCCGGCACGTTCCTCGGCTCGGGCGGCGTCATCGTCATCGACGAACAGACCTGCATGGTGGACTCGCTCTGGAACCTGATGCGCTTCTACACGCACGAGTCGTGCGGCAAGTGCACGCCTTGCCGCGAGGGCACCTACTGGATGACCGGGATCCTCGAACGCCTCGAGCACGGCCAGGGCCGGGCCTCCGACCTCGACCTGCTCGCGGACCTGGCGGACAACATCCTGGGCCGCTCCTTCTGCCCGCTCGGCGATGCCGCGGCCATGCCGGTCCAGGGCTTCCTCAAGCACTTCCGCGCGGAGTTCGAGCACCACGTCGCGCACCGGGGCTGCCTGGCGAACCGCCGGCGCGACTCGCGGACGGGGGGCCCGGCATGAGCGCGAAGGTCCGGGTCACCATCAACGGGCGCACGGTCGAAGTCCCGGCCGGGACCTCGATCACGGACGCCGCGCGTGCGGCCGGGGTGCACATCCCGGTCTTTTGCTCGCACGCCAGGCTCCTTCCGGTGGGCGCCTGCCGCATCTGCCTGGTCGAGGTCGGACTGCCGAGGAAGGACCGCGACGGAAAGCCCGTGCTGGCCGCGGACGGCGCTCCCGAGATTGCCTGGAATCCCAAGCCCCAGACCGGCTGCACCACGCCGGTGAGCGAGGGCATGGCGGTGGCGACCGACTCGCCGGCCGTGGTCAAGGCGCGCAAGGGCATCATGGAGTTTCTGCTCGTCAACCACCCGCTCGACTGCCCGGTCTGCGACGAGGGCGGCGAGTGCCAGTTGCAGGACCTGGCCTTCGCCTTCGGCGCCGACTTCTCGCGCATGAGCGACGCCAAGCGCACGTTCGTCTCCGAGAGCCTCGGCCCGGTGGTGAAGAAGGAGGCGAACCGCTGCATCGTCTGCACGCGCTGCGTGCGCTACTGCGACGAGGTGATGGGCGAGGACGCCCTCACCGTGCACCAGCGCGGCGTGCGCAGCGAGATCTCCTCCTTCGACCGCCAGCCGCTTGAGTGCGAACAGTGCGGCAACTGCATCGAGGTCTGCCCGGTGGGCGCGCTGACCGCGCTGCCCTACCGCTTCAAGGCCCGCCCCTGGGATCTGAGGCAGCACATCACCGTCTGCCCGTGGTGCTCAAACGGCTGCTCGGTGCGGCTGGGCGTGCGCGGCATGGAGATCCTGCGCGGGCGCGGGACGGAGTGCCGCGGCGTCAATCAGGAGTACCTGTGCGTACGCGGGCGCTTCGGCTACGGGTTCGTGAACGACGCCGCGCGGCTGACGAGCGCGCTGGTCCGCCCCGCGGGAGGGCCCGGGGCGGGTGGCGCGCTGGAGCCGGCCTCGTTCGAGGAGGCGGTCGCCCATGCTGCGGCGCGACTCAAGGAGATCGCCGCGCGCGACGGCGCGGACGCCATCGCCTTCCTGGGCGGCGAGAAACTCGGCCTCGAGGAGCAGTACCTCTTCCAGAAGCTCGCGCGCGCCGTGCTCGGCACGAACCATGTGGACTCGCGCACGCGTCTGGTCGCGCCGCTTCCGGGCACCGCCTTCCTCAAGGCCACGGGCGGCGGGCGTCCCTCGATCTCGCTCGACGAACTGGGCCGGACGAAGGAGGTGCTGGTCCTGGGCGACGACCTGCAGGGCGAGTCGCCGTTTCTGCAGGCCGTGCTGGTCCGCGGACGGCACCAGCACGGCCTGCACCTGACCGTCGCGCACCCGCGGCGCGTGAAGCTGGCGCGGGCCCGGTTCGGCGGCGAATGGCTGGACCTCGCGCCCGGCAGCGAACTCGCGCTCCTGAACGGGCTCACGCGCGCCGCGCTCGACCTGGATGAACCGGCGCACCTGCCCGCCGAGGTCGCGGCCGGGCTCCCGGCGCTCCGGAGCGCGCTCGTGGCGTGCACGCCCGAGCGGACGGAGCAGGCGACGGGCGTGCCGCCGCCGGCGATCGTGGCGGCGGCCCGGCGGCTGCGCGAGGCGCCGAGCCGCGCCATCGTCTTCGGCCGCGCCTACGCCGAACACGCGCAGGCGGCCGCCCTCTTGCAGGCGGTCGAGAACCTGGGCTGGGCGACGGGTGCGCTCACGGGCGACCGCTCGTGCGTCCTCTTCGCCGGTCCGCAGAGCGGCACGCAGGGCGCGCTCGACATGGGCCTCGTGCCCGACGTGCTCCCGGGCTACGTGCCGCTGGCCGACACGGCCGCGCGCGCGCCGTTCGAGCAGCAGTGGAACGCGAAGCTCGGCGCGGAGCCGGGCCTGACCGCGCCCGGGATCCTCGCGGCCGCAGCGGCGGGCCGGGTGAAGGCGCTCTGGATCGTGGGCGACGAGTGGGTGAGGAGCGCCCCCGACCGCGCGCTCGTGGAGCAGGCGCTGGCGCGCGCCGAGCTGGTGATCGTGAGCGATCTGTTCCTGACCGGGACCGCACGCCACGCGCACGTGGTGTTCGCGGCCGTCTCCTTCGCCGAGAAGGAGGGCGTGGCCGTGAACTGCGAGCGCCGGCTGCAGCGCACCGCGCGGGCGCTCGCGCCCCGGCGCGGGGCGAAGAGCGACGGGGAGATCTTCCAGGCGGTCGCGCGCGCGCTGGGGGCGTCCTGGCCCTATCGCACGAACGAGGACGTCTTCCGCGAGATCGCGCGGCTGGTGCCCGGTTACGCGGGCCTTTCCTGGGCCGCGCTGCTGCCGCTTGGACCGCAGTGGGCGAGCGAGCCCGCGCGTGTCGCGGCGTCGCTGCGGCCGGCGGTCGACGAACGGCCCGCGGCCGGTGTGGGCCTCTGGCTGCTCTCGGGCGGCGTGCTCTTCCAGCAGGGGAGTCTCGGGCACCGCATCGAGCTGCTTGCACGGCTCGCCGGAGCGGCCACCGCGCGCCTCCACCCCGACGAGTTGCGGCGCCTCGGCCTGGCCGCGGGCGACGCGGTCCTGATCGAAGGGCCGGGCGGCAGCCTGACGCTGCCCGCGGCCGTGGATGAGAGCGTGCCGCCGGGGGCCGTGTTCGTGCCCTGCGCCCACCGCGACGTCGAGCTAAACCGCCTCGGGAGCCCCGCGGGCGCGGGTCTGCGCGTGAAGGCGCGCAAGGCCGGCATCGCCACGAGGACGGGAGCATGAACGGGATGACCGCGTTCTTCCGGGACTCCACGGTCCAGATCGCCTTCTGGGGGCTCGTCAAGATAGTCGTCATCCTGTTCGTCATGCTCGGGGTTGTCGCCTACCTGACCTTCTTCGAGCGCAAGATCGCCGGTCACATACAGTCGCGGCCCGGTCCGAACCTGGTGGGTCCCTGGGGGCTCTTCCAGCCGCTAGCGGACATCCTCAAGCTCTTCCTCAAGGAGGAGTTCATCCCGGACCGCGCGAACAAGATCCTCTTCCACGTCGCGCCGATCCTGGCGGTCGCGCCTGCGCTCACCTCGTTCGCGGTGGTGCCGATCGGACCGGACTTCATCGTCACCGACGTGAACGTTGGCCTGCTGGTGTTCCTTGCCATGTCGAGTCTCGGGGTCTACGCGCTCACGCTGGCGGGCTGGTCCTCGAACAACAAGTATGCGCTGCTCGGCGGCCTGCGCTCCGCGGCGCAGATGGTCTCCTACGAGCTGGCGCTGGGGCTCTCGACCATCGGCGTGATCCTGCTGGCCGGTTCGCTCTCGCTGGTGGACATCGTCCACGCGCAGAGCGGGGCCTTCACGCTCGGGCCGCTGGCGCTGCCGCGCTGGTTCGTGTTCACGCAGCCGGTGGCGTTCGTGATCTTCCTGGTCTGCGCCTTTGCCGAGACCAACCGCGCGCCCTTCGACCTGCCGGAAGGGGAGTCCGAGCTGGTCGGGGGGTTCCACACCGAGTACTCGAGCATGAAGTGGGCGATGTTCTTCCTGGGCGAGTACATGAACATGCTCACCATTTCCTCGATCACGGTGACGCTCTTCCTGGGCGGGTGGAACGGGCCGTGGCTGCCCGACTCGCTCAAGTTCCTCTGGTTCTTCGGCAAGCTCTTCGCGCTGATCTTCCTGTTCATGTGGGTGCGGTGGACGTTCCCGCGCCTGCGCTACGACCAGCTCATGGCCTTCGGCTGGAAGGTGCTGCTCCCGATCGCGCTGCTGAACGTGCTGGCGACCGGCACGGCCGTCTACTGGGTGGGCAACCGATGATCACGGTCCTGTTCGTGGCGTTCGCGGCCATCCTGGTGGTCTCGAGCCTGCTCGTCATCCTGCACCGCAGCCCGGTGACGAGCGCGCTCTTCCTGGTGCTGGCCTTCTGCTCGCTGGCCGCCATCTACCTGCTGCTGCACGCGGAGTTCATCGGGCTCGTGCAAGTCGTGGTGTACGCCGGGGCCATCATGGTGCTGTTCCTGTTTGTCATCATGTACCTGAACCTGGGCCAGGACGTCGAAAGCGGCGCGACCGTCGTGCTGCGGCGCGGGCTGGGCTGGCTGCTGGGCGCGGCTCTGGTGGCGGAGGGCGCGCTGCTGCTAGCGGGCCGGCTGGCCCCCGGGCCGGCCGCGCCGCCGGCGCTGGCCGCCGCCGCCGGCGCGGGCAACACGCAGCAGATCGGCCTGCTGCTCTATTCGCGCTACCTGTTCCCGTTCGAGATCACCTCGATCATCCTGCTGGTCGCGATGATCGGCGTGATCGTCATCGCCCGTGGCCTGCGCGAGGCGGCCCCCGCGGAACCGGCGGCCGCGTCCGCGCCCGCCGGAGCCGCCGCACCGGACGACGCCCCCGGGGAGGACGCATGATCCCGCTCTCGTGGCTGCTGCTGCTCAGCGCCGTGCTGTTCTGCATTGGCGTGATCGGCGTGCTCGTGCGGCGCAACGCGATCGTCATCTTCATGTCCATCGAGCTGATGCTGAACGCCGCAAACCTGGCGTTCGTGGCGTTCGCGCGCCACCTGAACTCGCTTGACGGGCAGGTGTTCGTCTTCTTCGTCATGACCGTGGCGGCCGCAGAGGTGGCGGTGGGCCTGGCCATCATCGTGAACCTGTTCCGTCTGCGGGAAACCGTCTTCGTGGACGAGATCAACCTGCTGAAAGGCTAGCCCGATGAACGGTGCCCCGCTCCTCTGGCTCGTCCCGGCGCTGCCGCTCGCGGCGGTGCTGCTCAACCTGCTGCTCGGCGACCGGCTTGGCCGCCGGGGAGTGGGCTGGCTGGCCTGTGGGGCGGTGGGGCTCTCGTTCCTCTGGTCGGCGCTCTCGGCGCTCCGGCTCGCCGCGCTCCCCGGGGCGGAGCGCGCCATCGTCGAGAGCGCCTACGCCTGGATGCGCGTCGGCGACCTTTCGGTGGACGTGTCGTTCCTGCTCGACCCGCTCTCGGCGGTGATGATCCTGGTGGTGACGGGCGTGGGCTTCCTGATCCACGTCTATTCCACCGGCTACATGGCGCACGAGCCCGATGTCCGGCGCTTCTTCCTCTACCTGAATCTGTTCATGTTCGCGATGCTGACGCTGGTGCTCGCGGACAACTTCCTGCTCATGTTCGTGGGCTGGGAGGGCGTGGGTCTCTGTTCGTACCTGCTCATCGGGTTCTGGTACGCGCGGCCCGCGGCGGCGGCGGCGGGGAAGAAGGCCTTCATCGTCAACCGCATCGGCGATTTCGGCTTCCTGCTCGGCATGTTCCTCCTGTTCGCGTGGGGGGGGACGCTGCAGTTCGGGCGGCTCTTCGAGATCGCGCCGCACGTCTTCGAACCCGGCGGTGCCGTCATCACGCTGGCGACGCTTCTTCTCTTCCTCGGCGCCACCGGCAAGAGCGCGCAGCTCCCGCTCCACGTCTGGCTGCCGGACGCGATGGAGGGTCCGACCCCGGTCTCCGCGCTCATCCACGCCGCCACCATGGTGACGGCCGGCGTCTACATGGTGGCCCGCACGCACGTGCTGTTCCAGCTTGCGCCCGTCTCGCTCGAGGTCGTGGCCTGGGTCGGCGCCGCCACGGCCCTGTTCGCCGCGACCATCGGGCTCGCGCAGAACGACATCAAGCGCGTGCTCGCCTACTCGACCGTGAGCCAGCTCGGCTACATGTTCATGGCCTGCGGCGTGGGCGCGTTCACGGCCGGCATCTTCCACCTGATGACGCACGCCTTCTTCAAGGCGCTGCTGTTCCTCGGCGCGGGCTCGGTGATCCACGCGATGTCGGACGAGCAGGACCTCCGCCGCATGGGCGGCCTCGCCGCGCGGCTGCCGTGGACCCACGGCACCATGCTGATGGCCACGCTCGCGATCGCCGGCATCCCGCCCTTCGCCGGGTTCTTCAGCAAGGACGAGATCCTCGCGAGCGCCTTCGCCAGCGGGCACGCCGTGATCTGGATCATGGGCCTGGCGGGCGCGGTGCTCACCGCGTTCTACATGTTCCGGCTCTACCTGCTGACCTTCCGCGGCCGCTCGCGGCTGACGCCCGAGGCGGAACAACACCTGCACGAGTCGCCGCCCGCGATGATCGTGCCGCTCTTCGTGCTGGCGGTGCTCTCGGTGGTGGGCGGCCTGGCGGGCCCGCCGCTCGTGGAGGGTGGCCACCCGTTCGCGCGTTGGCTCGCGCCGGTGTTCGCCTCGGGCGTCCACGAGGCGGGTCACGGGGGCGGTCACGCCGCCGCCCCCGCGATCCCGGTGGCCACCGAGTGGATGCTCATCGGGCTGTCCGTGCTGGTCGCCGCGGCGGGCATCGCCTTCGCATTCCGCGCCTACCTGTGGAACCCGGAGACCGCGACGCGCCTGCGCGAGCGCCTGGGCGGCGTGCACCGCGCTCTCCTGAACAAGTACTGGGTGGACGAACTGTACGAGTGGACCGTGGTGCGCCCGGTCTACCACACGGCCCGGGCGTTCTGGCGCTTCTGGGACACGAAGGTCGTGGACGGCATCGTCAACGGCGTCGGCGTCACAATGGAGGGTGTCTCGGCCGTGCTGCGCCTGTTCCAGACCGGCTTCGTCGGTACCTACGCGCTGCTCTTCACGCTGGGCGTGATCGCCCTGTTCCTCCACTTCCTGAGGCCCTAGCCCGTGAACTTCCCCTGGCTCTCCTGGCTCGTCTTCCTTCCGCTCGCCGGCGGCGTGCTGCTCTTGGCGACGCCCGCCGCGGCCGACCGGTGGCACCGGCGCTGGGCCATGACCGTGGCGCTGGCCGAGTTCGCGCTGTCGCTGCCGCTGTGGTGGCGGATCATCCCCTGGCAGCCGGGCTGGCAACTGGTCGAGAAGCGCGCGTGGTTGCCGGCGTTGGGGGCGCAGTACTACCTGGGCGTGGACGGCATCAGCATGCTGCTGGTGCTGCTCACCACGCTCATCACGGCGGTCGCGATCCTCGGGGCGTTCGGCGCGGTCCGGGAGCGCACGCGCGAGTTCTACGCGCTGCTGCTGGCGCTCGAGGCCGGCATGATCGGCACCTTCCTCGCGCTCGACCTGCTGCTCTTCTACGTGTTCTGGGAGGCCATGCTCATCCCGATGTACCTGCTCATCGGGGCCTGGGGCGGGCAGCGCCGCGTCTACGCCGCGGTCAAGTTCTTCCTCTACACCATGGCGGGCAGCGTGCTGATGCTGGTCGCGATCCTCTCGCTCTACTTCATGCAGAAGGGGCTGACCGGCATCCCGACCTTCGAGCTCGACGCCTTCTACGCCATGCCGCTGGCGCCGGCGGCGCAGGTCTGGCTGTTCCTGGCGTTTGCGCTGGCCTTCGCCATCAAGGTGCCGATGTTCCCGTTCCACACCTGGCTGCCCGATGCGCACGTCGAAGCGCCGACCGCGGGCTCGGTAATCCTGGCGGCCGTGCTCCTGAAGATGGGCACCTACGGCTTCCTGCGCTTCGCCATCCCGCTGTTTCCGACGGCCTCGGTCCAGTTCACGCCCTGGATCGTGGCGCTCGCGCTGATCGGCATCGTCTACGGGGCGCTGGTTTCGATGGTGCAGCCCGACCTCAAGAAGCTCGTGGCCTACTCGTCGGTGAGCCACCTGGGTTTCTGCATGCTGGGGCTCTATGCCATGAACCCGCAGGGCTTCGCCGGCTCGCTGATGCAGATGTTGAGCCACGGCGTCTCGACCGGTGCGCTGTTCCTCCTGGTGGGCATCGTCTACGAGCGCCGCCACGCCCGGCTCATCGCCGACTTCGGCGGGTTGTGGAAGCCGCTCCCGGTCTACTCAGCCATCTTCCTGGCGGTGATGCTCTCGTCGGTCGGCCTGCCCGGCACGAACGGCTTCGTGGGCGAGTTCCTGGTGCTGCTCGGGGCCTTCCGCGCGAACTGGTGGTGGGCCGCAATCGCTGCGACCGGGGTGATCCTCTCGGCCTGCTACATGCTGTGGATGTTCCAGCGCGTGGTCTTCGGGCCCGTCACGCACGAGGAGAACCGGGAGCTCAAGGACCTCTCGCTGCGCGAGCGGCTGGTGTTCGCGCCGCTGCTCATCCTGATCTTCTGGATGGGCTTGATGCCGCAGCCGTTCATCGACCGCATGCAGCCGGCTCTGAACCGCACGATCGAACTCTCGAAGCAGCGCGCCGCGGCGGCCGCGGTCATGCACGCGCCGCCCGGGGCGCCCTTCCGGCTGCCGACCGGAGGTGCGCGATGAGCGTGCTGCCCGCGCCGTTCCTGCTGCCGGTGGACTGGTGGGCGCTGGGCGCCGTGCTGGCCCTGAGCGTGGGCGCCATGCTGCTCCTGCTGCTGGAGTTCCTGCCGGCCAGACCGGGATCCAGCCGCGCGGCGGTGGTAGCGCTGGTCGCGCTCGCCGCCTCCGCTCTGGCCGTGACCCTGGCGCGCGACGCGCGGCGCACGCTCTTCGGCGGCATGTTCGTGCACGACGGCTTCGCGGTCTTCTTCACGCTGCTGTTCTGCGCCATCGGGGCGGTCGCGGTGCTGCTGTCGTGGGACTACGTGAAGCGCACGCGCATCAACCACGACGAGTACTACGCGCTGCTGCTGTGCGCCACGCTCGGCATGGTCCTGATGGCCGCCTCGAATGACCTCATCACCGTCTTCCTCGGGCTCGAGCTCATGTCGCTCGCGCTCTACGTGCTGGTGGGCTTCCGGCGCAACCGGCTCGAGTCGAACGAGGCGGCGCTCAAGTACTTCCTGCTCGGCGCCTTCGCGAGCGGCTTCTTCCTCTACGGCATCGCGCTGCTCTACGGCGCCACCGGCACCACGAACCTCGCG
>Ga0315273_10012251_pt1 | contig 10983 bp, 9 predicted proteins | sample YL17G02_0_MG_FD_205753 | JGI IMG/M metagenome (GOLD analysis project Ga0315273, IMG submission 205753) | Sediment microbial communities from Yellowstone Lake, YNP, Wyoming, USA - YL17G02_0 | ecosystem: Environmental > Aquatic > Freshwater > Lake > Sediment | place: USA: Wyoming | collected...
CACTTGAGTTTCTCTTTCAATGAAGCATCCACATCATGTGTCTCCAACAGGCCATCATGAGGATTGATGTCAAAAAATACACTGATTTCTTCCTTGAAGGTTGATTCGAGCTCCGTCTTCAAAGACTCCACAAACTCACTGACCCACCTGTCGCCTTTATTGTCTTTCTGGCGGTATGAGATGAAGATGTCGTAATTATATCCTTCAATGATGCTTGACATCTGAGGATGATTTATTTCATAATCAAATTTAAACCAAAGTCAGGCTAAATGCAAAAATATGTTTGTCATGATAAAGTTGGTATCTGATAGTCCAGATTTGAAGGGTTAGATTATATTATCAAAAGGTTGGTGTTAATTACCACCGACCTTTGTTTATTTTTAAACGATTTAATTGGAATTACCTCAAAAACCTAGCAAGAACCTAGCAACTTATAAAAAACCACTTACAAAATACATCGTAAGTGGTTGATTTACTGGTTGTCCCGTCAGGTCTCGAACCTGAACTCTTCTGATCCAGAATCAGACGTGTTGCCAATTACACCACGGGACAATTTTGCGGTTGCAAATATAAAAAATATTCTATAAAGAAAGGCCTGATAAGAATAAATCAACAGTTAAAACCAATGGGTATGCGGTATGGGGTATGCGGCATGTGGTTCCTTAAGACCTTTGCCGCATACCGCGAACCGCCTACCAATCATCTCAACCTTAATCTTAACCTCAACCTGAGCGGTAGGTTAAAGAGTATAATATATCGTAAGCATTGGCCTCATCCCTGGCTCTGTAAAATCACTTGATGCAAAGCGGAACCCCGGGAATTTATCCGTGGGCCATAGTCTGAAAAGCATTCCATAGCTTGGCAGAGCTGATGCAACAGGAGATACAAAGAGCTTCGTAACATCAACATCAATAAAGTTGACATTTCTGATAAAAGGAGGAATGAATACCTGGTTTATCTCAGAAGTTTTTGGTTGGGTATTCCAGGTCACTTTAAACTCATCCCATGGTTCAATGATCTGCTGTAATACGCCACCATACCAAATGATTCCGGGAGCAGGATAGATATCAGTTACATATGTATTGTCAAATGGGATCGGTAAATCATATGTGAGTCTCAGTATTACCTTTTGTATAATTGATGACTTTGGCAGGGAATCGAGATTAAAGAAGATCAGGCTCCGGTTCGATCGCATTACTGTAAGAATCGGCTCAGAGAGAAATGTTGCCTCAAAATATTTGAAGTCGCCAAAATTCTTGTCAGGTTCCAGGTTTGATATCATTGCATCCTTTCCTCTTTCAGGTCCGGGCTGCAAAACAAGGGTCTTAAACTGCGGTCCCCATGGTATCTTTAGCACCAGGGGATTCTCTTTAGAGGTTGCCAGCAAATCCTTTGCATTGAAACGCATCTTTTGAGCAGGATATCCCTCTTTCTCAAGTACAAAATCATAGACTTCCGAACCTCCTCTTATAATGAGATGATTTACCGCAGCTTCCAGCTTCAATGTATAATGCCATCCATATGGAATTGATACAGTGAGCTTTGCTGTGGTAATCTGTGTCGGAGCCATGATTAATGGATTATCCAGAATGCAAATGGTCCAGAATTCGAGCGGTTTTAATATATGAATTCCAAATGAAGCATAACCGAATTTATCAGGCGTCTGATCACCAACAGCCAGTACCTCTGGCAATACCTTCGTAACCTGGCTAGCCACTATAGTAAAATTTATTGGAAGTGGGTGTGTGCAAAGATATGCAAGAGGCGATCCGGTTACAGGGGCAGCAAAAACAACAGCACCTGCAGGATTAATGACCATAAATTTGGTCAGCTTGTACTCCCCGGTCTTAATCTCAATATTTTCACTCACAAAAGCTGAACCGAAGGAATAAACAGGAATCAGTTTATCGGTAAAAACAGCATTACCTGCCAAATCTTCCACCGAGACCAGCACCTGGTATGATATTGTTACACTGTCAGCTGAAGTAGCTGATTTAGCACCGGCATCTTCCGGCAGACTAACATTAAACTCAGCACTACCAATTCCGTTAGTACCACTATTGTTTTTTTCACATGAATTTAAAATAAAAAACGACGATATCGGCAGTAACAGGAGAAATAATCGGTCGTAGGTTTTCATAATCGATAGTATTAATCCGACATAAAGTTACTTCAAGATCCAATTAATACAAAACAAAAATTATGCCGGATTTGGAAGGAATGAGGGAAGAGGGGAGAGGAGTGAGGTTTCTTTCCACCAGCCCTCACGCCTCACACTGCTCACTCCTCACTCCTCATACCTCATAACTTATTTATCTTCGACCACGTGTCTTTTAGTTGTACAGTCCTGTTAAAGACCAGTTTTGATTCAGTCGAATCATAATCAACACAGAAATAGCCAAGTCTCTGGAATTGAAACTTTTCAAGTGGTTTTGCAGATCGAAGTGAAGGTTCTACTTTGCACCCATTAAGGATTTTCAATGAATCGGGATTCAGAAATTTACGGTAATCATCATCTTTTTGTCCTGCCGGATCTTCATGATTGAATAACCTGTCGTACAACCTTACTTCTGCATCGACAGCATGCTGAGCCGAAACCCAGTGAAGGGTTCCCTTAACCTTTTTATCAGAAGTATTTCTTCCACTCCTTGTTTCAGGATCATATGAGCAGTATACCTCTTCAATAATGCCGGTTGTTTCGTTCTTCTTAAAGCCCTCACATTTAATAATGTATGCTCCTTTGAGGCGTACTTCCATTCCTGGTGCAAGACGGAAAAATTTATGTGGCGGGGTTTCCAGAAAATCCTCCTGTTCAATAAATATCTCCCTGCTGAATGGAACGAGTCGTTTACCCATAGTTTCATCTTCCGGGTTATTGATGAGTTCTACATCCTCAACCTTGCCATCAGGATAGTTCTTTATAATGACTTTCAATGGATTCAAGACACCAAATACTCTGGGTGCCCTTAAATTAAGATCTTCACGAACAGCATGTTCAAGAAGAGAAACATCGTTAATGGCTTCTACTTTAGTATAACCAATGAGGTCTATAAATCTTTTTATTGATTCAGGTGTGTAACCTCTTCTCCTGAGACCACATAAGGTAGGCATTCTCGGATCGTCCCATCCGCGTATCGTCCCCTCCTGAACCAACTCGAGCAGTTTTCTTTTGCTCATCATAATATATGTAAGATTCAGACGGTTAAACTCGATTTGCCGCGGTCGGTAATCATCAGTTTGAAGCTGATCAATAAACCAGTCATATAGCGGACGGTGGACTTCAAATTCAAGCGTGCAAAGCGAATGAGTGATCCCTTCAAAATAGTCACTCTGGCCATGGGCAAAATCGTACATCGGGTAAACCATCCAGGAGTTGCCTGTGCGGTGATGAGGTGTCTTTATAATCCTGTAAATAATAGGATCCCTCATATGCATGTTTGGAGAGGTCATGTCAATTTTTGCCCTGAGAACACGGCTTCCTTCATCGAACTCACCCTTGTTCATCCTTCCGAACAAATCAATATTCAGGTCCGCCATGCGATCCCTGAATGGACTTTCGATTCCGGGTTGGGAGGGCGTCCCTTTCTGAGAAGAAATTATATCGGCAGGTTGATCATCCACATAAGCCAGACCCTTCTGTATTAGCTCTATAGCAAAATTATAAAGGTTTCCAAAATAATCAGATGCATAATATTCCCTCTCTTCCCAGTCAAAGCCAAGCCAGTGAATATCCTCCTTAATAGAGTCGATATATTCAACCTCTTCTTTTACAGGATTGGTATCGTCGAACCGGAGATTGCATTTTCCGCCATATTTTTGAGCCATGCCAAAATCAAGACAGATCGCTTTTGCATGGCCTATATGAAGATATCCGTTGGGCTCCGGGGGGAAACGTGTAATAATTTTTCCCCTGTTTTTCCTGGCTTTTAAATCTTCAACAATGAACTGTTCAATAAAACTAATTGAGGGTTTTGATTCTTCTTTTTCCCTTATGTTTTCTTCGCTCATCCAATTTTTTTTTAGAATACAAAAATAGGATTTTTTTGCCCCCCTGCCCCCCTAAAGGGGGGTTAATTCTTTATCAGCTAGTGAAATTCTGGCAAAAATCGTGTATTAGTCCCCCTTTAGGGGGATGTCCCGCATCAGCGGGACAGGGGGCGCTCCTAAATCTGGATGCATTGTTTCTAAGGATTTGGGCTCAGATAGTCTTTAAGAGAGCTGACATACTCAGTAAACTTCTCTCTGCCGATAGGAGTTATGCTGCAAAGAGTCTGCGGATAGTTGTTTCTGAATTTTTTTGTTACCTCGATATACCCCGACTCCTTTAGTTTTGTTATCTGGATACTGAGATTTCCCGCTGTTGCCCCGGTTTGTTCCCTTATGTATGTGAATTCGGCAATCTCTGTACCGATTAACAGAGAAACTATTGCGAGACGTAGTTGCGAATGCAATATGGGATCGAGTTCTTTAAACCTTGTCATGATTTACTTTGTTTCTTAACATATAACCCGGGATAAGATAGCCTATGAGCATTGCTATCGGTGTCCCTAATGGGGCAAGAGTTGGTCCGACAAAATGGACAAGGAGTGCCACTATCCAGAAGCAAATACCGCCAAGAATAAGAGGTCTGAATCTGATAATGAATCCCGAAAGAAAAGTTGGGAATCCTGCCAGTAAAAGAATGTATGAGGTAACTGCCTCCATGCTTTTCGCCTGTACAATAAAAAGTACCGTTGCTGCTATGAGAAATCCAATCCATGTCCACATATACAGCATATCGGCATAAGTGTGAACTTTTGCTTTTCGCCCGGTTACAAACCCGTAGATCATAGAGACAAATGCTCCAGGGATCACCAGGAACCATACATAGTAAGGATGATCGTAACCTGTAAATTTTCCCAGAAGCCAGTCTGAAAGACTGCAAACAGTCAGGAGCCAACCCCAGAAGAGAAGGTGAAAGCTTCCCTGACGGATGTTAACCTTGGTTCTGCTGATCATTTCTGTTACGATCCTCAGGCTTTCTTCGCCTGTCATAATTTTTTCATTGTTTTCCATAATAATGTTTATTTTTATATTTCCAATAACTAAAAATGTAAATATGTTACAAATATAAACAAGTTTATAATATTAACTATATTTATTTTAAATTATTTTTCACTAATTTATTCTTTCGTTTGTTAATATGCTAATTACTAGGATTTTGTATAATTTGAAATTAGTTTATTGAAATTCACCTCAATAAGGCATTGATTTTCTTTGTTCACCCCGGCCCCAACCTTGCTCCGCCGAAGCGGCTACGCGAAGGCGAAGGGGGAGCGAAGAAAATCAATTTACTCCCCTTGGGGGTGGGGTAAATAAATTGATTTTCAAGGGACTTAAGGGGTAATGCGATTATTATCAGCACTGCTTAAAACTAGAATCAATGGGACTTATCCAGATCGAGAATATGGAGTTTTACTCTTTTCACGGTCATTTCAAAGAAGAACGTATTGTCGGGAACAAGTTCCTGGTAGACCTTACAATTGAAACTGATATGACGGCACCCGCAGTGAGCGATAACCTGAAAGATGCCGTGAACTATCAGAGAACATATGAAATAGTTAAGTCACAGATGGAGAAGAAATCCCATTTGCTTGAACATATTGCGGGAAGGATACTTGATGCAATCTATTCTGAGATGGAAGGAATTCAGAAAGTAACTGTTAAGGTTTCAAAGATGAATCCGCCGATGGGAGGAAAGATTGGATCGGTCAGTGTGGTTATGAGCCGTTAAGTGTACCTGGCGATAAATTCTATGATATTACCGATTTTTTCATTGAATAATAGGCTTTATTCAATTCCTTTGCAAAATATTGCAAATAAAAATGGTTAAACCTGTCTCACGTCCTGCAAACGACAAAATTCCTAAGCCCAGTATATTTAGTTTGCTGAAACCATATTCAGGAATAGTGGTCATTTTAATTATAATGGCATTGCTGGGTAGTGGAATTAATATGTTGATCCCTAAAATTATTGCTCGCGGGATTGATGCTTTTTCCTCGAACCATTTTGATGCAGGATCAATAATTATTGAGTTTTTATTAGCTGCTACAGCTATATTTATATTCACTTTCCTGCAAAATATTATTCAGGTATATGCTTCAGAGCGTGTAGCTAAAGATTTGCGAACCCAACTCTCCGATAAAATTTCACGTCAGAGTTATGCCTATATTCTAAAGTCCAACCCCTCAAAACTATTAACAAACCTGACCTCTGATATTGACTCTGTAAAGATGTTTGTCTCCCAGGCTTTTATTACAATTATTTCTTCGGTTTTTGTTATTGTCGGTACTTCCGTATTACTCATTCTTATAAACTGGAAACTGGCATTGGCTGTTATTTCAATTGTTCCTGTTATTGGATTTGCTTTTTCTTTTGTTTTAAGAAAAGTGAGAGTATTGTTCAAGCGGGGCAGGGAAATCATTGACTCACTCAACAAAATTATAAATGAAAGTATTATGGGATCGGCATTAATACGGGTGCTGAACTCGCAACAGCCCGAAAGCATGAAATTTCTGGAAACCAATTTAGAGTCTCGTAACCTGGGAATGTCTATTCTGCGGATGTTTGCAACCCTTATTCCTGTTATTATGTTCGTTTCTAACCTGGCTGTTGTTACAATTCTTGTCCTTGGTGGCCATTTTGTTGTTGCCGGCACTATGTCACTTGGAAATTTTGCAGCCTTTAACAGTTATCTTTTCCTGTTAATATTTCCGATTCTTATGATCGGTTTTATGAGTAATATCATAGCCCAGGCTTCTGCATCATATGCAAGAATTCATGACGTTTTGGAAGCCTCAGAGACAGTTGAAACGGGAACTGTCAGCAGCAATATAAAAGGTGATATTCTCCTGGAAAATGTCTCACTTTTTTACGGCGATAAACCTGTTCTTAAGAATATTTCATTTTCAATAAAAGCCGGGAGCAAAACTGCCCTTATCGGACCTACTGCGGCAGGCAAAAGCCAGTTATTGTACCTTTTGACAAATCTTATTTCTCCCAGCTCAGGTTCAATAGTATTAGATGGAGTTAGCACTGATAAATACACAAAAGAGATATTTCATAGTCAGATTGGATTTGTTTTTCAGGATAGTGTAATTTTTAACATGAGTCTTCGCGAAAACATTGCATTCAACGATAAGGTTACCAATGAGTCTTTAGAAAAGGCAATAGCAACAGCTGAATTAGCCGATTTTATTGAATCACTTCCTCAGAAACTCGATACTATTGTTTCGGAACGGGGCACCAGTCTCTCAGGCGGACAAAAACAGAGGATTATGCTGGCCCGGGCACTTGCAGTGAATCCAAAGATTCTTTTACTTGACGATTTTACCTCGCGTGTTGACAAGAAGACAGAAAACAAAATTCTGTGCAACCTCGAAAACAATTATCCCGGGCTGACGCTTATATCTGTTACACAAAAAATATCACCTGTAAGGCATTTTGAACAAATCATACTACTGATGGAAGGTGAAGTCATTGCTACCGGTAAACACAAGGAATTAAAAGAGAGCTCGCCTGAATATATTCAGATTTACAGCTCTCAACGAAGCACTCATCATTATGAACTATAATTTAAATCAGGCATACGATAAAACGGAGCAAAAAATATCCAATCTTGCTTCACTCCGGAAATTGATAACCATTATCGGGGAGGAGCGTCGTAACCTGGTTATATCGTTTATTGCCATCTTTTTAAATGCAGGATTAAGTTTACTCGGTCCGTATCTGATTGGCTATACCATCGACACATATATCCAGGCAAAAATGTTTCACGGGGTCATTATATTTGCTGGTATTCTACTGACGCTTTATATTATTGCTTTTATTGTCAACTACATTCAGATGCGCATGATGGGTGGCATCGGACAACGAATGCTTTACAGTCTGCGCAATGCGGTGTTCAATAAACTTCAGGAACTGCCGGTCGATTTCTTCAACCAGAACAAAGCCGGTGATCTGATATCGCGCATTAACAATGATACGGACAAGGTAAACCAGTTTTTCTCGCAGTCGTTGATGCAGTTTATAGGCAGCATTATTACAATGACAGGCGCAGGAATTATTCTTTTATGCATAAATCTGCCTCTGGGTCTGGCAGCCTTAACTCCTGCATTAATAGTCTGGATTTTTACTAAATTGGTTTCACCATGGGTTAAGCGCCGAAATGCTGACAGTATGAAAAGTACCGGCAGCTTAAGCGCTGAAATACAGGAAAGTCTTGCCAATTTTAAAGTAATAATTGCCTTCAACCGCCGCGACTATTTCCGCAGGAGATTTGAAGAAGCTAACAGGCATAATTACACCAAATCGGTACAGGCAGGCATAGCGAATAACGTACTGATGCCAGTGTACACTCTGGCTGCCAATATAGGTCAGCTCATAGTACTTACACTGGGGATTTATCTGATTGTGAAGGGCCATTTTTCAATTGGTTTGTTAATAAGTTTTATCGCTTATGTTACAAACTTCTATAATCCCCTGCGCCAGCTGGCGAGTTTGTGGGCAAACTTTCAGGTAGCAATGGCCGGGTGGGATCGCATCTCCATCTTATTATCGCTCGAAACCAATTTGCATTTAATGGAAGATCCCAAATGCGGAACAAGCAGCGCTTATCTTCATTTTCTGAATGTATCATTCACATACCCTAACGGGAAAGAGGTATTGCATAAGGTAAGCTTCGATCTGGAACGGGGGAAAACCTATGCATTTGTAGGACCTACAGGTGGCGGAAAAACCACCACAGCATCGCTGGTTGCCAGGTTATATGATGCAACCAGAGGAACCATATTGTTAGAGGGGAAAGATATTCGTTCTTACCAGCCAGAAGAGCGGACCCGGAAAATAGGATTTATTCTCCAGGAACCTTTTCTGTTTTCAGGAACAGTCCGTGATAACATTTTATACGGGAACGAAGCATTCAGGAATTTCTCTGACGGACAACTATCAGAAGCTATTGCTGAGGCCGGACTCGAAAGCCTGCTGGAACGATTTGATCAGGGGCTTGATACTAAAGTACAAACCACAGGAGATGGCATCAGTTTAGGACAGAAGCAACTGATTGCTTTTATGCGTGCCGTACTTCGTAAGCCTGAACTGCTTATTCTGGATGAAGCCACTGCAAACATTGATACGGTTACAGAACAATTGCTCGACAGCATATTGAAAAAACTTCCTGAATCGACCACCCGTGTAATAATTGCCCATCGTTTGAATACAATTGAGAATGCCGATGAGATTTTCTTTGTAAACATTGGCGAGATTATCCGTGCAGGATCTTTCAGTGAGGCTATTAATCTGCTATTGCATGGGAAGGTGGAAAGTTAGAATAAAAAATCATTGTATAAATTGGTTTTTATGTTCATTTTTTGCCCGCCCAAAAAACGAACCAAAAAAGGGCGGCCTCAGATCTTTTTTGGGATTATCATTTTCTCGGCTACCCACGCATTACAACTCGTCGTCCTTCGTCCTCCTCAAACAGTAATGCTTGCTTAAACCCTTCGCTTCGCAGCCTTAAAAATGCTAATCTTTTTCCAAAAAAGATCTGAAGGCATTTATCGCCTTACGGCGATTTGGGTTTATATTTCATCAGGCCTCAAAACCGTTGCAATTACCCAAAATTCTCTGAAGCAGTCTGAAATCCAATAAAATCATGATGTTACAGAATTTATTAGATGGCATTTGGCTTCGCCGAGCTCGCAGGGCTATTTTATCAAAATATTCAGGTCTTTTTTCTGCTCGGTTCTTTTGGAGGAGCAAAAGAAATGAACGAATCCTTAAAACAGTCGCAATTACATAAAATTTATTATTTTTGCACTCCAAACTCATGTTACACCTTTTCCGCTAACTGGCGGATTCGGTGAACACGGTCGGTTAACCGAGTGGCTAGGTAGCGGTCTGCAAAACCGTTTACGGCGGTTCGAATCCGCCACCGACCTCAACCAATCCCTGGCACGAAGTGCCGGGGATTTTTTGTTTTTTACCTGAAGCCGACTTGTCGAGCTGAAAGGTAAAAAACAAAAAAGACCCGAGGGCCGCAAAGCGGCCCAGGGATTGGTTGAAGGGTCCCCCCAACCGGATCACCGAAGGTAATCCGCGAATTCCGAAGCCGGCTTGCCGGACTGAAGGATTAAAACAAAAAAGACCCGAGGGCCGCAAAGCGGCCCAGGGATTGGTTGAAGGGTCCCCCCAACCGGATCACCGGAGGTAATCCGCGAATTCCGAAGCCGGCTTGCCGGACTGAAGGATTAAAACAAAAAAGACCCAAGCTGCCGAATGCAGCAGGGATTGGTTGAGGGGTCACCCCAGACCGGATCACCAGAGGTAATCCGCGAATTCCGAAGCCGGCTTGCCGGACTGAAGGAGATTCAGTTTTTTTCTAGTCAGCAAAAAAGAATGCTTCGCTCAGGTGGCGGGAGTAAATTTTCACATTTCGTATTTAACATGGCCACCTCTAATAGTTGTATAGTCAACCTCCCTGTTGGTGCTTGTTTGAAAGAAAAGCCCCCGGAGCTGATTTCCGAGGGCCGTGTATTGATATTAGAAAATTCAATGCAGAATTTACTTTACTGGTCTACTGATTAATCTATGGCTATTACTTTGTTAAAGTCAAATCAATATTTACAATTATTGTTTCCGGAGTGCTATCCCCATTTAAATCATCGGTTTCAGTCTCTGTCCCCTTTAAATGGAGTTTGCTGGAAGTCAGTTCAATGACATCCAATATTACGGGCGCTTCAGTACTGGAATCTATCGTTAGTTTTTTATTGTCAGAACTAAGACTCCAAGTTCCAGTATCAGTTCCTCCCCCCATAGTATCTGTATATGTATTATCCGATTTCATCTGGATTGTTCCAGTAAAAGATTGTTGCAGCGTCGTGTTAAACAGAGCAATAGCTTGCGCTGCTTCAGTAGAACTAAGACCCATAACGTCAATAAAGTATT
>Ga0315273_10012252_pt1 | contig 10982 bp, 10 predicted proteins | sample YL17G02_0_MG_FD_205753 | JGI IMG/M metagenome (GOLD analysis project Ga0315273, IMG submission 205753) | Sediment microbial communities from Yellowstone Lake, YNP, Wyoming, USA - YL17G02_0 | ecosystem: Environmental > Aquatic > Freshwater > Lake > Sediment | place: USA: Wyoming | collected...
ATGATCTCGACTACCTCCATCACTTTGCGGAGAGCTGCCGGATCGCGCCCGCCCAGTCTTCGACGTGATGTGCGGTGACGGCCTTGCCGTCCTTGATCGTGTGGATGTCGATCGTCATGACGCGGAAACTCTTCGATTGGGCGCTGTACGCTTGCGTGCCGGCAAACAAAGCCAAGGTGGAAAAGGCCGCGACGAAAACCATGCGGGCTGGAGCGTGGTGTGACTTCATGCGGCTTCTCCTGTCTCGATCCGAGGCACAGAGTCTGCGTCCCGGTCAGGTTTGCCGCGAGGTGATTTCCCGCGAGATAATGGTAAAAATCGGACAAAGCACCATGCCACGGAAATTTTCCAGGCCGCTCGAGCGGATTCGCTACGTTCCCCCCGACGGCTATCGCCTCGATCTCGAAGTCATGTCCGTGGCCGAGCTGCGGCGGCGCGGCAGCGCGGTGCATTTCCGAGCGGCGCAGCGTGTCGATTTTCATATGCTGCTCGGCGTGACATCCGGCCGCTTTGCCCACACCGTCGATTTCACCGCTCATCCGTGTGCCGAGCGTTCCTGGATCGTGCTGAGGCCCGGCCAGGTGCAATGCTTCGACATGGCATCGCCATGGGACGGTTGGCTGGTGATTTTCCGGCCGGAGTTCCTGCTGCCGCTGCAGAGCGCCACGGCGCTGGATGACGTAATGGCTTACGGCAGCCTCGAAGCGCTCCCCGACGTCCTGACGCTGTCGGCCGATGAGCACGCGGCCAGTGTCGACACCGTGCAGCGCATGCGCCGCGATGCGCGTCTGGAGGCTGGGGAGGAGGAACGCGACGCGCTCATTCGCCACCAGCTCTATGCGTTGCTGCTACGCCTGCATGTTGCCCAGCAGCGACAGGAACGGCAGGCCGATCTGGCGCCGCAACGCCTGCAACGCTTCCGACGGTTTCGAGCGCCAGTCGACGCCGGTTTCGCGCAGAGCCATCACGTGCGAGACTACGCGCGGCGTCTGGGCTGCTCGGAACGGAGCCTGACGCGGGCCGTGCTCGAAATAGTGGGAGTAACGTCCAAGGCGTTTCTTTCGCAACGAATTGCGCTGGAGGCAAAGCGCCGTCTCGCCCACACCACCCAGCCGGTGGCCCTGATCGCCGCGGAGACCGGCTTCGACGAAGCCAGCAACTTCGTGAAGTTCTTCAAGCGCGCGGCGGGATGCACGCCCGAGGCGTTTAGCAAGCAACAGCGTGGCGAATGATCAGGCGCGGCGCGGGAGCTTTGCGCGCAACCATGGACTTGCTCAGTGCAGGGTGATAGCATGATGTGCATGCACTTTAGCAACAAAGGTGATAGCATGAAAAGCCTCAGCATCCGTGGCCTCGACGCAAAGGCTCTCGCCGAACTGAAGGCGCGGGCAGCGAAGGAAGACGCCAGCGTCAACACGCTCGTGCTGCGTCTGATCGAGCAGGGCCTGGGCCACCATCGCGCCAAGCCGGCACTGCGCCGACATGACGACCTCGACGCTTTGGCCGGGGTCTGGCACAAGAGCGAGGCGGTCGCGTTCGAACGGGCGACGGCAGCATTCGGCAAGGTTGACAGCAAGCTCTGGAAGTAGCGGATGCGTCCGGTGCTGCTCGATACCAACGCGTATACGGCGTTCATGCTGGGCGCGGCGGAGGTGGTGGATGTGGTCGCTCATGCCGACAAGCTGTACCTGAACAGCATCGTGCTGGGCGAGTTGCTCGGCGGCTTCGCAGCCGGAGCCCGGGAGCCGAAGAACCGGGCCGAGCTGGCACGCTTTCTGGATTCACCGAGGGTCACAACCCTTTCCGTCACCACCCAGACCGCCGACAGCTACGCGCTGGTCTACGCCGGGCTGCGCCGCAAAGGCCAGCCGATCCCGACCAACGATCTGTGGATCGCCGCCAGCGCACTCGAACATGGCGCCGCGCTGCTGACACGCGACGCGCACTTCGCTTACATCGACGGCCTGCGCTGCGGCACGCGCCTGCAGGACTTCCTGCCATAGCGCCCGGCGCCCACAATTGTGCGCGCACGCATCTGGCTCGAACCGGGATGGGTCAGTTATCGGAAAGTCCGCGCGCGGTCAGGTAGGGAAATACGTGTGGCACGCTGACCTGTACTGGCCGGTCGTCAGCGCGCTGACCAGGATCATCGAGCAACGCTGTACCCGGACCTCTGGGTCAGTACGGCATCCGTCACGTTTCGCTTGCCCGCAACGGGCGATGGCGTCGCGCCCCCAGCCCGGCGGAGATCCGGTGCGTCGCGGCAAGCCGCGCCTCGCGCGCCGCGGCCACTGTCACGCGAACATCCCGTTGCCGGAGATACGGCATCGTCAGCGCCGCGACGGCGCCTTTGCTGTGGTCGAACACCGGCGCGCAGAGATCCGTGACGCCGGTCGTCGTATCACTACGGGCCACGTAGAGCGTCTGCTGCGTTACTGCGCCCGGCCGCCGCTCGCCCTGGACCGGCTGCGCGAGCGCGACCGCGAGCACCTCATCTACCCCCCCCGAAACCGGGCCCCGGCGGCAATGGCCCGCCACTCCTGACCCCGCTCGAGCTGCTCGACCGCCTCGCCGCGCTGGTGCCACCGCCGCGTCTGCACCGCCACCGCTACTTCGGCGTCCTCGCCCCCAACGCGCCCCTGCGCACCGCGCTCACCGCCCTCGCGCCGGGGGCGACCACCGCGCCGCCCGCAGCCAACGCGCAGCCCGCCGCCGAACCGGCCCCTCGGCGCGCCGCCCGCTCGACCTCCTTGCACCGATCCTGCCGTGTGCACCTCGCGTGTCGGCCTCCAGCGGCGATTCGCCCCGGTCGCATCCCCACGCGCTTCGCGCGCGAGGCCCCTGCTTCCCGGCTCACGCCGCTACGCCTGGGCGCTGCTGCTGGCCCGTATCTATGAGTTTTTTCGCTGGTGTGCCCGCTCTGTGGCCTCGGCATGAGGATCATCGCCTTCATCACCGACGGCCCGACCGTGCGCGACATCCTCGGCCACCTCGGTGAGCCGACGGCGCCGCCGCGCATCGCGCCCGCCCGCGGCCCGCCGCTGTGGGCGGCCACCGCCGCCGAGCACGATCCCGCCGCTGATTCGCTGCTCCAGTCCACCCCGGCCTTCGAGTTCGACCAGCGCCTCAGCTGGCAGCCACCACCGTCACCGCCGCCGCTCGTCTGTGTGCGACGCCGGGCGGGCTCGTGCTCGCGACCGCCCGCCTGCCCGCGCGCGGCCACCCTGGCGTCGGTGCCCGCCCGAAAGTGCCACGATCAGCGTGCGGAGCAGCCCGTTGCCATCGCAAATCGACGTTTGACTCGACCGATCGGCTCCCCCAGACTCAGAGGCTGAGAGTTTTTCGAGCGTGCCCGAGCAGCGCGCCAGAAGGCGGCCGATCGAGGCGCAAAGCGCAGCCATAGCTCGGGCTATAGCGAGCATTTGCAACGACGAGCGGGCGTCTTCTGGCGTGATGATCGGGCATGATCGAAAGACTCTCAGCCTCTCAGCCGCGTGCGCTTGAAATGACTATCCGTGGACCACCAGGTCGTCGCAGCAGGAGCCGATCCCCTCGAACGCCCACAGCTGCCGCGTGTAGTTCGCGCGCGCGTTCCGCAGCCGCGCGCGCATGAGCCCTTCGCAGTGGCGGGCACGGCAGGCCGGTGGCCGGATGAAGCGATCCCCTGCGCGACGCAGGCGCTATTGGCAGACGGTTCCCGGTGGCGCGAATACTTGCCGCGTGACCGCCTTGGACCGCGAGGTGCCACTCACCGTGTAGGCAAAGGTGGCCGCGTTGCCGTCGGTGAACGTGACCGATGCCGTGCCGACCTGCGTCTCCACGACCTGGTTGCCGTTCCAGGACAGCGTGTCGAACGGCGGCCCCGTCACCGTCGAGACCGGGCCCGAGTAGGTGCCGACCGCGCCCTTGCGCAACTCGGCAATCAGCCACCGCGGCTTGCCGGTGGCATCGTAGGTGAACCAGGTCGCAAAGACGACGTCGCCCTGGTGGCTGAAGTTCACGCCCCAGCCTGACTCGTTCGCGTTCCACCACAGGTCCGTGTAATTCGTCGCGAGGGCGAGGTTGGACTGCACGCCCCAGGTGCACGTCGGCAGCGCACCGAACTGCTGGGGCTCGATCAGCTTGACCTGCGATTTGCCGTTCACGGTGTACGCGAGGTTCGCACGCTTCGCGTCCGCGAACGTCACGGTCATCGTGCCGACCTGTGTTTCGACCGGCGCGGGTCCGAAGGGCGCAGAGTCGAACAGCGGACCGGAGACCGTGGCGACGGGGCCCGAGTAGACGCCCGTGGCGCTCTTGTGCATCTCGGCGATCAGCCACCACGGCTTGCTGGTCGCGTCGTAGGTGAACCAGGTGGCAAAGATGATGTCCCCCTGATGGGCGAAGTTGATGCCCCATCCCGACTGCGCCGTGTTCCACCACAGTCCCTGGAAATTTTGCCCGCCCGGAGTCGGCGTGATGGTCAGGGAAAACGGCGGAAAGTCGCTCACGATCTCGGCCGACCCGAAGAAGCCTTGAGCGACCGTGTGAATGCCGGAACTGCCGGTGGACACCACGTCGATCGAGATCAAGCAGGCACCGCCGGCGGGGATCGTGCCGCCGGTGAACTGCAAGACCGTTCGATTGGCGAGCGATTCTCCTCCGGCGCCGCCGGGGATGCTCCACGTGCCGCCACAGGCGTTGGTGGCGTTCGGCGTGGCCGACGTCAGCATCTGCGCGGGCAGGTTGAAGCCGAGCTTCACTTTGGTCAGCGGGACGTCGTTGGTATTGCGCAACGTGAGCGCGAGGGTCGCCCTGGCGCTGCCTTCCGGCACGCCGGCCGGGCTGAATGCGCCGGAGAACGCCGGCGCCGACAGCGCAGTCCCCTGTCCCTGCAGCGTCGCCACGAACGGCGAGTTGTAGCCGCTGTGCGTCACCTGCATGGTCCCGGTGATCGGCCCGGACGTCGCCGTCGGCGAATAGGCGACGTTGACCGTGCACGACTGTTCCGGCGCGAGTGTCGGTCCGCAGCTGTTGTACGTCGGCGCGAACGGGCCGGTGAAGTTCACGCCGGTCAGGTCGAGCGGCGCATTGCCGACGTTCCTGATCTCCGTGTAGACGGTACGCGTCGAACCTGCCGCGACCGTCGGCATGATGAGGCCTGTGACGTCGACGACGCCGCCCGTGATCGAATGCGAAACCGCAGGCGCGGCAGTCGCCCTGTTGCCGGCGTCGCCGGAGTAGATGGCGTCGATCCGGTTGGGTCCGTAGGCCAGCGCCTTCGTCGCGCACGTGGCCACGTTGGCGACAACCGGTTGATTGCCACAACCGGGGATCGTCGCGCCGAACGACCTGAAGTTCACGGTGCCGGTCGCGGACGCGGCGCCGCTGAGCGTTGCGGTCAGGACGACCCCCTCACTGAAAAGGGACACGCCGTTGCCGGTGATCGCGACCGCGAGATCGCCGCGCGGCCTCACCAGGTTGGAGCGGGCCGACGGCATGCTGGTGCCTTGGGCATTGGTCGCAACCACGGTGCAGAAATACGGCAACGCGTTGACGAGTCCGGTGACGGTGATCGGCGACCCGGCACCGGTCGCGACGACCGGGCCGCCGCCGGACCCGCCCCGGCAGGTGACGGTGTAGCCGGTGATTGCCGACGCGCCCGCGTGCAGCGGCGGCGCGAACGAAACCGTCGCCTGCGCGTTACCTGCGACCGCGATGCCGATGACCGGCTCGCTGGGCACCGTTCGCACGGCAGTGTTGATGAAGGTCTGATAGGCGATGTCGCCGTCGCCGTTGTACCTGAACACCACCAGATCGGGAACGCCGTCGCCGTTGACGTCGGCTGGGACCATCCTGCTCACGGAGCTGAGGGACAGGGTGGACACGGCAACCGGCGCAAAGATGCCGCGGCCGTCGTTGATCCATGCGAAATCAGGCGGGGCGCCCGGGTAGACATAGGTGGTTTGCATGAGGATATCGGGCTTGCCGTCGCCGTTGAGATCGGTGACGATCACGCCGTCCCAGCCGTAGCCATTGGGGTCCGTCGACCGCGGTCCGAGCCGGGCCAGGGTCTCGTCCGCGAAGGTGCCGTCACCGCGATTGATCAGCAGTTGGATTTGGGCCTCAACAGGTCCGGTGTGGCCATCAGGTCCGGCCCGGCCAATGCGCGAGGTCACAAGGAGCAGATCCTGATACCCGTCGTCATTGGCGTCGATGGCGGCCATATGCCATGTTGTGGTGTCGTCGCCAAACGCGCCTGCCGGAAGCATGACCGGTGCGCGATGGCTGAAGTCACCGTTTCCGTCGTTCAGCAGGACCCGGCTTTCGGTCGGAAACGGGCTCCCCTTCGATCGTCCGAGGACGAGGTCGGGATAGCCGTCGTTGTCGACGTCCACGAAAGTTGCCGCCAGGAAGTTGTACTTCCACTTGATCTTGTCCCCGAGCCACACGGGCAGTGTCGACGAGACGTGATCGAAGGTGCCATCCGCCCTGCCCATCAGCAGGTGGGCGGGCGCAACCGACGCTGGCTCCAACTCTGCGACAACGATGTCGAGGAATCCGTCGCCGTCGACATCGGCGGTGGCTGCGCCAAATGTGCCGGCGCGGGCGTCCGGCAGTGTCGACGAAAGATCGACGTAGGACCCGCCGGCCGTCGATTGGAGGAGCACGTTAAAGCCGCCCCGTTCGGGCGAACCCGGGAAGTCTTCCGCATCCCAGCCGGATTCCGCGATGAAGAAATCGGCCTTGCCGTCGCGATTGAAATCGCCGATCGCGACGTCCGTCGCCGAGCCGGTTGACGGCAACGCGCCGTTCCCGAAATACAGCCGGGTGACGTCGGCGAGCGCTCCGCCACCCGACGGGCGGAGGATGCGCACCGGGGCATAGACGAAAGGAAGCACCGAGGGGGCGCCCGGGATGAGCAGGATGTCGGGGCGGAGTTCTCCCTTCCGGTCGATGGTTCGGAGCAGGTTCACCAACACCCGATTCCTGCCGGTAACCTGATCGAATATCTTCGGGATCGTGGGCTCGCTGATGACCCCGCTCGGGCCCGCGGTGAACGTCACGGTCTGCGCCAAGGGCGTCGGGCTCGCAGCAGCGCAAGCGACTGCGACGAGGGCGGAGAGCAGGAAAGCCCGGGCTTTGGGTGCGCCGTTCATGTTATCCCTGCCTGTGTTTCGCAGGAGGCGAAGGGCATGAATCCCCTGCAATCGATTCCGCCGCGTCCGCCAGGCTGGCGAAGCTCGCCGAGAGGATTCCTAACGCGTGCCCCGGCTCTTCGCGCCGAAACATAGCATAATGCTTCACCACATAGTCGACGGCGCTCGGAGCGCGCGCCACGCTGGCGCGAAACCTGAAGTTTCCACCGTCGCCTCCCTCCGGGTGACCGACCCGATGCGTCCACCGGCCTGCCGCCGATGTCGTGGCGCCGAGAAAGCTTACGAAACCGGGCGCGCTGGTGGCAAGTCGGATGCCGCCAATCCGGGGCATCCGACGTGGCGGGCGGCCAACATGCGACAGTCCCGGCAAATCGCGGTGTGAAACCGGATGCGAGCGGAGCGAACCCGGCGCGACGCCGCGATCATGCGATCAGCTGCCTCCGGGTTCGAGCAGGGCCGGCTGTGCGACCTGGACTCCCTCTGCGGCATGACGCCGGGCCGCGAGCTCGTCGAACGTCGCCTGCAGCTGCTGCTGACGCTGCGCGAGCGCTTCCGGGTGCGGGAACTTCAGCAAGGTCGAACGGCGGGTACAACGCCCGATGAAGATGGGATACTTGCCCTGCGCACAGGAAGGGCCGAGCGGCAACCGCCGTCGGTCGCACCTGACGCCGGTCGCGCTGGTAACGCTGGCACGGGCGGAACCGCGGACGATCAGCGGGCTTTGGCCGTCCTCCCGGGTGTCTCGCATCCCGCAACCCCACTTCCATCGACGGTGCCTGCCATGAAAACCTACGCGCACGGAACACTCTATGCCGGACTGCTCGGAATCGCCCTCTCGCTGGGCGGCTGCGGCGGTGGTGGCGGGGGCAACGACAGCCCGCCCGGCACGGTGCTGCCGACCACCGTCGTGGCTGCGCTGCCCTTGCCCGGCCCCAACACGGTGGCGTGCAGCAACGTCGCGCAGGATTTCAGCCGACTCTCGCCGGGCGAGCAGGTGAAGGACTACTGGGAGGGCGCGCGCACCGATGGCGGCCGCGCCCGCTACATCACCGACCTGCTTGCCGCTCTTGCAGACACGCTGACGGTCACGGTGCGCGCGCCCAACGACCGCAATCTCTACGGCTCCTTCGCCGGCAAGGACGTCGTCTCGGTCATCATCGTTTGCTACCCGACGACCACCGGCAATCCGCGACCCGATTACCTGCTGCCGACCGGCCAGGCGGTGCCGCACATGCAGACCGGCGCCGAGCTGCCGCTGTTCGCCAATGCCGCGACGCGCTACCCGTTGCTCGCGTTCTCGCACGGCTACGCCGGCAGCCCGATTTCCGACGACTACGTCGCCGCGCTGTCGTGGTTCGCGAGCTGGGGCTACGTTGTCGTGGCCCCGTTTCATGGCGATGCGCGGATCTCCGACGTCAGGATCGACGACTTCAATGACGCCGTGAAGGTGATCTCGCATCTGTCGGACTTCACTGCATTGCAGACGATGCGGCCCCTGGCGATGTCGGCGGCGCTCGACCTCGTGCTCGATCATCCGCAATTCCGCGACCACCTCAACGCGGCGCAGGTCGGCGGCTTCGGCGCGAGCATGGGCGGCGAGACGCTGATGCTGATGGGCGGCGCCGGCTTCACCGTGACGGCTGGACTGTCGTCGACGCAGATCACGCTCGACCGGCGGCTGAAGGCGGTCGCTGCCTACATCCCGTATTTCGGGGAGCCGTTCCTGCCGGCATTCGGCCGCGACCAGCGCGGGCTCGATGCGGTGACCTTGCCCTATCTCGCGATCAGCGGCACGGCGGACACGACGGCGCCCATCGTGATGACCCAGCAGGGCATCGCACGGCTTGCGGGAACGCGCGAGCTCGTCAGCCTCGCCGGCGTCAAGCACGGCTTCGACAAGGCGTCGACCAACGATATCTTCACGTGGTCGCTCACGTTCCTCGACGCCGAGGCGCGCGGGGATGCGAGCGCACGCCAGAAGCTGTCGACGATGGCGAGCGTCGCCGGTGGCGGCGACGACCGCGTGGTGATTCCGTACAACGGCACCGTCGCGGACTGAAGCAGGGGCCTGCGCGGAGCGGGCGATATCGGTGGCGCTGCTCACGGCCGGCAAGCTCCTCCTGGAGGTGCACCTGCCTTACCTGCTCGGCCTGCTACGCAACCTTTCCTTGCGCTGCCCGAAACTATCCGAGGCAGCGCAGGAGAAACGGCAGCCAGCCGCCGGCATGTGCTGAGGCGCACAGCCAAGAGATGAGGGCAGGCCCCTCGGAGTCGGCTTTCAGGAGCGGGCTCCAAACCACCCCAAGCCGCTGCGGTCAAGAGCCGTCGGTGGTGAGCGCTGGGGTCAAAGCGTCGGGGACGTACCCCGAGCAGGCAAGGATCAGGGAGACGAACGAAAGTGAACCCTCGATGACGCATCGATATCTATCCAACTGTCGTCAACACCAGGGGCGGTTGCAACTCCTGGGACCACTGCCCCGATCGCCGGCGCGGTGCCGCCCACCCCGATCCCCGACGCCGCAACCAGGGGCACACGGGGCAGGCATGGCGGTGCAGCGCCGGTCCAGGCAGAGCGCACCGGCGCGCTACCGGTTGCGCCGCCCGAACCCGAGCGTGCGGTATCGCTGCGTCAGGCAACACCTGGACTTGCCGGCGGCGCTCTCGTGCCAAGGCCGCGGCGTTTGCCCATCGTGCAACGCCGTTGCGGCGGGCCCGATAATGCTGCCTAATGGAACCTCGCGACTGACTCCGTCGGGCATCGCGACAGGCAAGGCAACGTGCATGAACCCACTATCGGAACGATCCTCAAGGGAAGGCAAGCGCGATGGCTAACAGCAATATCGAACGTCTGACGGTTCTTGGCGCGGGTGTGCTGGGCGGCCAGATCGGCTGGCACAGCGCTTTCAAGGGCAAGGTCGTCGTGATCTACGATCCGTTTCCGGAAGCGCTGGAAAGGGCGAGAGCAGCACACGACGGTTACGCCCGGATCTACACGGAGCAACTGGGCGCCAGCGACGCAGACATCGCGGGGACGCGCGCGCGACTCGCCTTCACGAGCGACCTGAAGGCAGCGGTCGCCGCGGCCGATCTGGTCATCGAGGCGGTGCCCGAGGTGCCGGCGATCAAGACCAGGGTCTACGAGGACATGGCGGCGCTCCTGCCGCCTCACACCATCGTCGCGACGAACTCCTCGACGCTGCTGCCGCGTGACTTCGCGCAAGCGACCGGACGGCCCGCGAAGTACTGTGCGCTGCATTTTGCCAACATGATCTGGGCCATGAATCTCGTCGAGGTGATGGCGCATGCCGGGACTTCCGCGGAAACGCTGGCTGCCGTCACGTCTTTCGGCATCGAAATCGGACAGATCCCGATACCGGTACAGAAGGAGCAGAACGGATACCTGCTGAATTCATGGTTCTTCCCGCTCCTGAGCTCCGCCGTATCGCTGGTCGTCAACGGCGTCGGCACGCCGGAGGACGTGGACCGCACCTACATGATCGTCAATCGCGGTTGCGCGATGGGCCCCTGCGGCCTGGTGGACATGGTGGGAATGAAGACCGCCTACGACATCTCCTTTCACTGGGGAACGGTCGGCGGGGACGCGCAGATGCTGAAGAACGCCGCCTACATCAAGGAGCGCTTCCTCGACAAGGGGCTGCAGGGAATGATGGGTGGCGAGGGTTTCTACACGTACCCGAACCCGGCCTATTCCGCCCCCGGCTTCCTCGCGGTTCCCGTTGCCTCGGTGGTGCCGGAAATCGTGGCTCGCGTCATGGGGCGTGGTTCGCTACACACGTAGCCCCGGGTTGCGCGAACCCGTCTGCCGGCGTTGCGTCATGGCGG
>Ga0315273_10012253_pt1 | contig 10982 bp, 4 predicted proteins | sample YL17G02_0_MG_FD_205753 | JGI IMG/M metagenome (GOLD analysis project Ga0315273, IMG submission 205753) | Sediment microbial communities from Yellowstone Lake, YNP, Wyoming, USA - YL17G02_0 | ecosystem: Environmental > Aquatic > Freshwater > Lake > Sediment | place: USA: Wyoming | collected...
ACGACGGGGCGGACCCGCGGTACCGGGACTTGTACCACCCGGCGGCCGCTGCCGGCGACACGGCGTGGTACAGCACCAATCCTGCCTGGCACCGCGAGTGGTTCGATCGGATCAAGGACCTTGTGGATCGGTACCACCCCGACCTGCTCTACACGGACGGCGGTCTACCCTTCGGCGAGACCGGCCGAAGCCTCGTCGCTCACCTCTACAACGCAAGTCTCGCGCGCCACGGCGGCCGCCTCGAAGCCGTGTACACGTGCAAGCCCATGGGGTCGGGAGAATTCGTGCAAGGGGCGTGCGTGCAGGACATGGAACGCGGGGTCCTCCCCGGCGTGAACCCTCTCCCCTGGCAGACAGACACTTCCATCGGCGATTGGTTCTACAACCGGGACTGGAAGTTCCGTCCCGTGAGCTGGGTCATCCACATGCTGGTGGACATCGTCAGCAAGAATGGCAACCTGCTGCTGAACGTGGTTCAGAGACCTGACGGATCGCTCGACGCCGAGGTCGAGGGGATGCTCGAAGAACTGGCAGCGTGGACGTCGACCAACGGCGACGCCATCTACGGAACCCGGCCGTGGGTCGTCCACGGCGAGGGGCCCGTGCGGGCCGGCGGCGAGCACTTCAAGGAGGACTTCGCGTACACCAGCCAGGACGTCCGCTTCACCACCAAGGGCGATGCGCTCTATGCGATCGTCATGGGATGGCCGGAGAAAACCGTGACAGTGGCCTCCCTCGGCACGAACTCGCCCCACGTCAAGGGCCGCGTTCGCGAGGTGACGCTGCTCGGGCACCAGGGGAAGATCGCCTGGACTCAGGACGAGCGCGGCCTCACGATCACGGTTCCCGACAATCGGCCGGGCGAGCACGCATTCGCGTTTCGGGTGCTCGGCGTAATCCGTTGAGTCCTTCGATGCACAATGACGGCGATCTACTTGTGCCCTCAGGACTCAGTGCTGAGCGGGCAAAACCGGCCGCGTGCCCGAAAGGGAATCGTGACCGTGATTGCGAGTCGATGCACTGAGGCGCCGCGTCCGCCCGATCAACTGTCGATGACGACCTTCACCACGCCGTCCTGGTAGGCGGCGTTCAGCCGGAACGCGTCCGCGGCCTGTGCCAGCGGGAAGCGATGACTGACAAGCGTGGAGAGATCCACGCGGCCACCCAGGATCAGGTCGATGGCGCGCTGATGGACGTGTTTCATGCGGCGGCTCAGGCGGATGGTTACGCCCTTGCGCCTCGCGGTCGAGTGCTTCATCGTCAGTGTGTCGTCCCCGGGTATGCCCACGAGCACCGCGCGGCCGCCGAGGCGCAGCATCTCGATGGCCTGGGCGATGGACCGATCCGCCCACGCAGCCTCGATGGCGATGTCGACGCCGCGACCGCGCGTCTCGCGTGAGACGGCCCGAACCGGGTCGTCGCTGTCGATGCTGACCGGGATGCCGCCCCACGCTTCCGCGAGGGCGAGGCGCCACGGGAGGCGGTCGGTCACGAAGACCGGTGAGGCCCCCGACAGGCGAGCCAGTTGCAGGATCAGCAACCCGATCGCGCCCGCGCCGACGATGGCCATGCTGTCGCCGACGCGGACGCGGGCCAGATCAACCGCGTGCAGCGCGACGCCGAGGGGCTCGATGAGCGCCGCGTGTGTGTCGTCGATCGCATCCGGCACCGGCACGCATGAATGCGCGGGCATGTGCATCCACTCGCAGAGGCTGCCGCCGTCCGGGTAGTTGCCGCAGAAGTGGAGGCGCAGGCACAAGTTCGGGTGCCCGTATGCGCACGACTCGCAGCGCCCGCAGGGCTGGGCCGGGTCAACCGCCACGCGTGTGCCCGGCCGAAGCGGCTGGTGCAGGTAGTCGAGGGCGTCCTCACCGACCGCGGAGACGAGGGCAGAGAACTCGTGGCCGATGACGAGCGGGCCCTCGATCGCCGTATCGCCGATGCGCGCATCGTGGTACGAGTGCAGATCACTCCCGCAGATCCCCGTCGTCCGGACGCGCAGGACCGCGTGACCTCGTGGGGGAGGGCCTGGCGCGGGCACCCGCTCGACGCGCAGGTCGCGCGGCCCGTGCAGCCGCGCAGCCAGCATGGAATCGGGGAGAGACGGCATTCTCACAACTCCAGGATGCGGCGTCTGTGCGCCTCGTCCGGCTTCCCGGAAGCGTTCCCCTCGCCCAGAATGGCCATCCGCAGGCCGGGCTCGCCCAGACGGTGTCTCAGAACCGCACCACGTTGTTTCGCTGCGTCACCTCGAGGGCCCCGCCGCGAAACTCGACCGCGACGCTGCCGGCTGGCCGGGAGGCTCGCGCCGGTAGCCGCAACGTCACGGTGGCGGTGCGCGGCTGGAGATCGAGCGGTGCTGCGAGCGCAGGCACGCCTGCGCTCGCGATCTCCAGGCCCGCGGCGTCTCGCAGGACCACTCTCGACGCCGGCGCGTTCACACCGCCCAGGCTGTGCACGGTCACGCTGATCATCCTGCCGCTGACGCGAATGTCGTCCTTCCCGATTCCCAGGTCAGGCCGAGACCAATACGGAACGCCCTTCGAGGCCAGGCGCAACTCGATCACCGTGACCGTCCGCGGCGCAAAGGTCACCTCCACGTCGCTCGACCGGTCCAGTTCAATGGTCCGCCTGCCGGCATTTTCGATGGGGCCGTCTGCCGCCTCCGCCCGGGTGCCCTGCGTGATCTCCCAGGTGCCGGGGTCGATATTCCACATCGTCATACGCGCGCTCACGGGCGTGGCGTCGAGATTGTACGCCACCACGCGCACGCGCTGCGGCGTGGCATCGGGCACGAGGACTGCCACGCGCTCGTCGCCGTCGGGCGCGTTGAACCGCCAGCTGACGGCGTGCCCCGGGACGTACGAATTGCGAATCAACGCGACGCCGCCGAGCCGCGTCCGCTGTAGCTCCGCGTGGTCCACGTTGACGCGATCGATCCATAGGCTGCCCTCGGTATTGATGTACTCGCGCAGCGCGGCGGCCTTCGCCTGGTCGGCGTACATCTCTTCGAGGTGCTTCAGGTTGCCACTGACTTGCCAGGCCAGGTAGCGCATCGCGTTGTTGCCAGGCTGTGACGCAGCCAGAGCCAGAACCTGCGCGCGCCACTCGCCGCGCATGCCCATCAGGTCCAAAGCGTTGCCGCTTATCTGAGGCAGGCTCCGCGGCCCGGCGTCGAGGAACGGCTGGATGTACTTCCGATCACCGGTCCAGCGGAACGCCGCCCAGAGCAGCGGCCAGATCCGCTCGGACTGGCCTGGCAGATCGCGATCCGTCGCGAACTCCACGGTCGCCCTCGGCGCGTTGATTCCAGTGCCGTCCGGCCTGCTATGCGCCAAGGCGCTGTCGGCCAACTCGATCAGCCACTTCCTGACACGAGGCGACCCGTTGAAGTCGACGAGCGCGATGCTCGGGTGCAGGATGAGGTACGACGAGGGCTTGGACCACCCCCAGACGCCTTCCGTGGCGATCGTCGTACCGCTGAAATACGCCGACCGGATGTGCCGGTGCCCGGCGGCGTTGATGCCCGTCACGCGCTCGGTTGCGGCCGCCGTCTCCATGGCGCGTTCCAAGTGCTTGGGGCTGCCGTGGTCGAGCAGCATCGACTGGCCGAGCACGTCAATGCCCTCTTCGTAGCTGTGCAACTCGTCGGCCTGGATGGTGGACAGGCCCCGCGTGAACATCTCCTGCTCGTAGAACGCATCCATTTCGCGAAGCAGGGACTCTTTGATCTTGTCCGGCATCGCACCCATGAGCGCCGTCGGCGGCCAGTGATTCGTGAAGTCGCCGTCATCGGACAGGCCGCCGCCCAACTCGCCGTTGTCGATCTGCCGGTTGTCGATGTACCAGTTAACGAGACGCTTGACGTAGCGGAGCGACTCGATCTGCCTGAACGCCCAGAGCGGGACGTCCTTCGGCGCGGCCGGCAGGGTGACGGGCGGCCGCGGCTGCTCCCGGTTGTAGTCGTACCAGTATTGGCGGCCCAGCGCATGATCCGGGTCCACGCGGAGCAGATCGGTGATGTCGCGCTCGAACCGGTTGTAGAGGTTCAAGCGGCGTGACCGGGGCGACTCCTCCACAATGTGCGCGTAGTTGTCGCGGACCTGGGTGAAACGATCGAGGATGTGCTCGACTGCCGCGTCTTTCCGCGGCTTGAAGATCAACCGGATCTCCGCGCCTTCGAGGGACGCCGGGCCGAAGTCCGGGCCCGCGCCGGCGATGGTGAGATAGAGCCCCTTGTCGTTGGGAAGGATGCGATCGCGGGTATCGAGCCAGAGCGTGTGCGGCTCTCCGGGTTTCACTGACACGCTCACGTCCATCATGGTGCGCAGTGGCCAGATCGGGTCCTTGACCTGGATGTTCAGCGGGAAGTACTGCCCGTGTGTCGGCTTGACCTTCAGTGCGGGGAGGTCGATCGCGATGCCGTCCAGGCCGCCCGGCAGGTTCGCCCACGAATAGGTGAACCCGGTCCGCCGCGCGCTCTGATCACCGTCGCGGAAGTCGGCGGGGATGAGAATGTGCACGAGCGGCATGCCGCCCGTGGTGGTCTTCGGCAGGCTGCGTGGCGCGCCGGCAGGAAGAGCCATCATCATCGACCGTTCGTCCGGCGGGAATCGACCGTTGATGTAGCTGACAAGCGGCGCCACGCCAGGTTGGTCAACGGCGCCGGGGGCCGACAGGCGGTACGTAAGCCGCCCGATGCCCTGAGGCTCCGCGCCCGCCGTCACGTTGTAGGCCGACAGTTCGCCAATCGGCGTCTCCTGCGCGACGTTTGTGAACCTGAGGGTCTGGCCGCGAACCGGGGTAGGCAGGCGATGGAACGTGCGCTCCTGGCCGCGCGGCCGCTCGAACAGTGTTGTGCCTGGAGCCCCCGGGTTGTCACGCGGGGAGCCTGGAACCAGGGACATCGTTCCCCATGCCGCGCCGGAGATCTCGATCTGGTTCCACGGCTCGTCCGGCATGACGAACGACACCGTCTTGCCCGACAGCGAGTAGCAATCCCAATCCGGCAACTGGAAGTAGTCGTTGCGGCCGGGAAGCCGCGATCGGTTGTAGACGCCGGGCCAGGTGGTTTCGCGGATGCCGTCCGTGCCTTTCCACCACCACCGCTTCACGTCGTAGGCGTCGTGAATTTCTACCTTGCGGATGCTGACCGCAGGCGAATCGATCGCCGCCGGGGCGTCGGCCGGGCGATTCCAGCCGTACCGGAACCACCACTCCTGCTGCCATCCGGGCGCGTCAATCGTCCTGTTGAGCGCGGCCAGGGACTGGGGCGCGGCCCCGCCTGCGATCGACGCGACGTTGTCGTCGGAGAGCATACGGTCGTAGATGCGCAACTCGTCCATATCGCCACCGCGCACGAAGTTGTACGCGCTCTGGACCTGGTAGGGGCTGATGATGCGCGAGTGCGGGCCGAACTGATCGAGCGCGGCGTCGAACCGGGCCGCGCCTTCCCGCGCGGCCACCAGGGCGCCGTTGACGTAGAAGCGGATGCCCCGAGTCTCGTCCCAGGCCAGTGCCAGGTGCGTCCAGGCCGAAGGGCCTGGAAACGCGGGTATCGCGTAGGAGACACGGGTGCGCGCCAGGCTTGCGTCCGTGACGAACGCGTCGAACCCGGACTTGCCGTTGTAGTCGATTCGCAGCCACACCATGTCCCAGCTGGAGTGATCGGCGTACCCGACACGGAAGACCGGGAACGGTGTCGGGCCGACAGGCTCGCGCGATCGCCAGAAGAACGACAGCGTCCCGCGCTGCGCGTAGATGTTGCCAGGCGCCCAGTACGACAGCAACTGCGTGTGACCGCACTGGAGTCCGGGGCCCGCCTTGCCGTCGGGGATGACGGTGACGTCGCTCGCGAAGTTCGGTTCAGGGGTCCCGCCGGCAGAGTAGTCCGCCGTGAGTCCCTGGCTGGCGGAAAGATAGAACAAAAGCCCGGGCTCGGGCGAAGCCGTCGGCGCTGAGCCGGCGCCCATCAGCCACACGCAGGATCCCAGGAGCAGTGAACGACGCCACCACGAACCGCGCATGGAACCTCCGAAACAGTCTCTTGTCCTATGTCTTCAGCCGGGTCTGAAGACCCGGCCTCCACCAGATGCGCGCGTTTGTCTTCCTACTGACTACTGACTACTGGCTACTGACTACTGACTACCTCCCCGTAGGCCCCTTCGGAACCGTCATCAGCCGCGCCGCGGGCAGGGCCTCCGACGTGAACCGGAGCAGCCGGATTCTCCCTTTGAACCACGACACGAGATTCTGGCGCACGCCGATGGACGTTCGGCCTGCGCCAAGGGTCCTGAACGCGACGTCGCCTGCGAGTTCCTGCACGCCGTCGACGTAGTGCGCCATCGAATGGCCATCGAACACGAGCGCCACCACATGCCAGCGGTCTGCCGAGTGCGTCCGCTGGCGATCGATCAGCGTCAACGAGGCGTCACCGTGGCGCAGGAAGGTGTCCAGGCACCATGACCGATCAGGCAGGATGCGCGTTTCCAGCATCAGGCGATTCTCCGAGCCGGTCTCCGACACGTGCAGAAAGCGTTGTTCCGCCGGGCCGTCCGCCGCCGGTTCGACGAGCGCCTCAACCGTGAACAGGGTCATCCCCTGGATCGGGTTGGCGTCGACGAACAACCCGTCCGTGCTGCCGTCGAACTCGACCGCGGGGCCAATGGCCGTCTGCACAACCCTGGGCGAGCCCACCACCGACACCGCATGGCCGCCGATCGTCGTCAGGTTGTCAACCACCCAGTCGATCTGCATAGGGACCGCCCCTCCCGGCGGAACACACAAGACGGCGCCCATGAGCCCCAGACAGGACCCGAAGATGAATCTCCGCCGCCACCCCGAACCACTCATGAAACCTCCAACTTCAGCGCCGCCGTACGTCTGCTATCTGTGTTCTTCTGTCTTCTGTCTTCTGTCTTCTGTCTTCTTGATTCTTGTTTCTACCTCGTCCGCGTGAGCCACGCGACCCAGGGCCGGCCCCGCCCACCTGCCGGCGGCCCGAGGGTGACGACGCGTCCGCCAGTCAGGCGTTCGTTGACCTTCTGCAGGGCCCCCGTTGAGGTGTCCAGCCACGAGAGGGCGAAGGAGACAGGATCGCGCGCGAGGTCGATCTCGATCGAGTCACCGCTCATCACATAGACCATGTAGGCGTCGCCGGGCCTGGCCATGCACCAACTGGTGTCCAGGTGCGTGCGGACGAGGTCGGCGGGACGCATCCCGCCGCGCGCGGCCGCCGGGATCGCGGCTTCGACGGCGCGCGTCAGGTCAGAGTACTCATCGCCGTTCCACAGGAGCACGAGCCTGGGGAATCGATCGCGGTACTCGCGCCAGGCGCGATATTTCATGGGCTTCGATCCGGCCCAGAGCTGGTCGAACAGCTTTTGAAACTCCGGCCCGTTGAGGAAATCACGCTGATCGGTCGCGGCGACACCGAGTTTCGCCTTGAGGGTGTTGAGCTCTTCAGGCGTGGCAATGTCCGGCCGTTGCTCCCGGGGGGCGCGGTTAATGCCGCCGCGCGCGGCAAAGAGCCTCCCGTCCGCGCGATACGTCCAGCCGAGCACGTCGATGGCCGAGACCATCGGTCCACGAACGGGATCCTCGAGGATCGTGTCCATCGGTGCCTTCGGGATCTCCAGGCAGATGAAGAGCGTACGGCCGTGTTCCTGCTGCCACTCCGCGATCGTGTCCAGCCAGAACTGGACGAACTCGATCGGCCCGGTGTACTCGCGGTCGATCCCATGCACGACGTTGGCGTTGTCCTGAAGAACGTCCAGGGCGTGCCGGATGTACAGGCGATGCAGTTCCCGTCGCAGCGGGTGCGTCACGTCGTAGAACACGTTGGCCGCCGGGACCTCGTCCGGGAGGCCCGTGTCCTGGATCGTGTTGACCGGCCGCCAGGGGAAGTCGACGTAGTGCGATCGGCTTTCGAGCAGCCAGTGCTGGAAGTAGAAGTTGTGGTAGAGAGTCAGCCCCTTGTGATCAGCGATCTCGGCGAACCCCTGCATGCGTTGGAAGTACCATGGGTTGAACCGCGTGAGATCGAACCGCGTCAGCCCGTCCCACGCCTTGCCCTGGCCGCTGCGCGCCCAGGGCAGCTCCATGAATGGCGCCCACACGTCTCCCGTCCGCTGCTCGGGCGAGCCGTAGTAGTTGTGATCCACGCGCCGGCGGTCGTACCACAAGCCGTAGTGCTGATAGAAGGCCGACCGCGGCGCCATGCCGGCGGCGACCTCCTCGAGATCATCGGTTGCGCCCAGGCCCGTCAGCCCCGGAGCGAAGCGCGTGAGGGCCGGCCCGAATGACTGTGCCAGGGTTCGCGGCATCTGCCCCTGGAACCACGAATAGCTGGTCCTCGCGGTCCAGGCGCGCTGTCCGCCGATCGTGAAGGCGCCGTCCTCGACGCGGAGCGGAAGTCGCGGACCACTCGCGCCGGGACTGTCCTGGCGGGCCACGAATGCCGTGACGTCCGCAGCCGACAGCCTGCGGGCACCGCCCGACGCGACGGACACGGTCGCCGGCTGAATGGCATCCGCCGCTGACGGCCCGAGGCGTTCCGCCAGTTGCTCAAGGTACAGGCTGCGCGGCTCGACCGGCATGCCGCGGTAGAAATCCCGGTACGGCATGGTCCGCGGGTCCCACACCGTCCCGTCCCCCGTCACCAGCCCCTTGCAGCCGTACGCCTGGTTGGTGGCCCCGGGCGGGCTCTGCACTTCGATATCCGTCGCTTCCGAGTTCCACAGGACCGAGTTCGCCGCGGCCCATCCTGCGCCCTGGTCGACGATGCCCCTGTTGGTGAGACGGATCGCGTTGCCGCGGATGATCACGTTGTCGTAGAGGACGCCAGACGTCCAGCTTTCCAGCGGACCGCTGTAATCCAGCGCATCGCGGGCGGCGGACTCGAGGAAGACATTCGGCCCGGCCGCCGCGAAGCCTGCGACGAAGTCGTGGAGGCCCCGCTCGCTGCGGCACCGGCGAAACAGCGTGAGCTGGCCGGCCGTGTAGAAGACGCGCCGCCGGAATCCGCCAATCTCGGACACCGGGCTGATCGCCTCGACATCCTCGATCGTCATCGCCCGCGCGCCTGACAGGACGTTGATCACGGAACTCGCGAAGTGCGCGGCCGTCACCTGGCGGACCCACACGTTCTCGGCCTTGTCGATCGTGATGCCCACCCACGCGTGGTCTTCGTCCATCGGGCGGGTCTGATCGTATGCCGACACCAGGCGAAGGCTCTCGACGCCGACGCGGCCGATGCGTCCGGGAAACGTGTAACGGAAGACGACACCGCCGCCGAACTGCCGGTCGAGGGCGGTCGTGAGCGGCGCGTCGATCGTGATGCGGTTCCCCCGAATGGCCGTGATCACGCAATCCCACTCGACGTCACGGGACCCGGGCTGCCAGTGAAGCCGATTCTCGGGGCGCCACCCCTGGAAGAGATTCATCCCGAGCGCGGCAATCCACTCCGGCGTCGATGGACGGCGCACGACGATGCGATCGCCGACCGAGAAGACCGACGCATCGGCGACGGTGAACGACACCGTTCCCACAGGGACGTACGCATCCGCGATGATGCGTCGAGAGCCTGATTCCTCCTGGCGATCCCCGCGCCCCGCCATCGTGATCAGCGACCGGCGCGACGTGCCGGCGGCGACGAGCATCGTCCCGTCCTCTCCCATGCCTGACCCGCGCAGGACAACGCCGCTGGACCGAAGCTGCAGGTCCGTGTCGATCGTGTAGGCGCCCCTTTCGAGGAGCACCGTGCCGCGGAAGCCGCTCCCGTCGAGCGGCATGGCGGAGACGATGTCGATAGCCGCCTGGATACGCTGGCGATCGCCTCCGGCGCCCAAGCCGACGATGATCCTGGTCGGGACGTCGGGCAGCGACAAGCCGCCGCCCCCGTAGCCCGCGTGGGAGAAGTCGATGACTCGATTGCCGGCCGCGTCGGCTGAGTAGGCCAGGCGGCCATCGGCACCACGCGTCACGGACACGGCCGGCGCCGGAGCCTGAGCACGCGCAGTGAGGTTGAAAAGGACGACCGCAAGGGCGAACGGCGCGCCGAGCGCCAAGATGCCGCATGCCCGCCGGCAGGCGGGAGAACAGCAGGATGGTCCGCGCATGTGCATCATGGCAATCAAGTGGCGCCACGACCGGATTCTCTCGTACTGGGGCCTGAAACAGAACGGGGGGCCCGGCGGCCCCCGTTGTGATCGTAGCCGCGCGGAGCGCGGCGTTCAGGAGCCCGTCGTACGAAACTCGGACGGGTTCCTAGAAGATGAACCGCAGGCCGACCTGGATCTCCCGGCCGCTGCCGTCCACGCGCTTGCGCGTGACCTTGCCGAAGTTCGAGTTGGTGATCGTGAGATCGGGGTTGTCCCAGACGATCTGGTTGAGGGCGTTGTAGGCCTCGACGCGCGCCTCGAGCCGGTACCGCGACCCGAAGTTGAACATCTTGGTGAGCGTCATGTCGGTCACCTTCCAACCCGGGCCGTTCAGACCGGCATAGTAGTACGGGTTGCTGCGCGGCGTGAAGGTGTCGGCCTGCGTAAACATCGACGTGTCGAACCACTTGTCGCGGGTCGGCTTGTCGAGCTTCGGATTGCCGGTGACGACGTAGCTCGTGCCGAACAGCAGCGGCCGGCCCGAATACATGCGCGTCGCGATGGAGTACTGCCAGCCGCCGACCACGTAATCGAGGGCGGTCGGCATCGTCGACCCGTACTTGCGATCCTTGCCCACCGGCACCTGCCAGGTCACGGCGGCGGTGAAGCGATTGTACGGCACGTCGGCCGACGGCCGCCACTCCCAGCCGTCCTTGCCGCCGCTCTTCATGACCTTGTACTGCGCGAGGTCATCAAACCACTGCTGGACCTTTTCGTTGTTGTAGGCGTAGGAGGCCACGAAGCTGAGGCCCTTCGTGAAGGGCCGCTGTGCGCGGATTTCGAACGTCTGGGCGGTGGCCACCTTGCCGTTCGTGTTGGTCT
>Ga0315273_10012254_pt1 | contig 10981 bp, 11 predicted proteins | sample YL17G02_0_MG_FD_205753 | JGI IMG/M metagenome (GOLD analysis project Ga0315273, IMG submission 205753) | Sediment microbial communities from Yellowstone Lake, YNP, Wyoming, USA - YL17G02_0 | ecosystem: Environmental > Aquatic > Freshwater > Lake > Sediment | place: USA: Wyoming | collected...
TGCCGGACGCGGGGGCCGTACCCGGTACCGGACGCGGGGGCTTACCCGGTGCCGGACGCGGGGGCTCGCTTCGCTCGCTTCAGCCGGCTCCCCCAAGGCGGGCGCGAAGGGCGCGGAGCACCTCAGAAGCGCGAACTCCGGCCGCCTCGACGGAAGCGCCGCTCTCCGTGTCGTGCTCCGTGTCGTGCCGGACGTGGGCCTCAGCGGGAAAATCCTCAAGAAATCTGCTTGGCGTCCTTGGCTCCAACCGCCCTCGCCTCGTCCGGGCCGCCACTCCTGTGACCCAGAGGGACTCGCGAGCTCGCGTGATTCCAACGTAGGCGAGGCGCCGCTCCTCCTCCAGATCCCGAGCCTGGCCCTGAATTCCAGAAACCGGCAGGAGATCCTCTTCGAAGCCGATGAGGAAGACGACCGGAAACTCTAGCCCCTTCGCGGAATGGAGCGTCATGAGGGTCACGCCGGCGGCGTCTTCGGGTTCTTCGTCTCGAGAGTCGAGCGCGAGCCGCTGCAGGAAAGTCCGAAGCGTCCCCTTAGGGTCACGCCGTTCGTGCGCTTCCAGGGAACGCAGCACCGCTTCCACCGCATCGATCTTCCGCGCCCCCGCGTCTGCCGAGACAACGCTCTGGCGCAACCAGTCCCGCAGACCGAGGTCTTCCACCATCATTCGAGCACCCTCTGCCAGTCGTCCGGCGCCAAACCTGGCCCTGAATCGCTCGATGGTCTCGGCGAGTTCAGCCATCCTCTCGGGGGCTCCCCGAGGAATGTCCGGCACCTGCGCGCCTGCGCGGCCGATGCCAGCGACGACGCCATCGGCCGTCCGGCACTTGCCGCCCACTCGCCCAGTCGCCCCATGGCAACGTCGCCGATCCCCCGCGGAGGAACGTTCGCGATGCGCGCGAGCGACACGTCATCATCGGGATACGCGCAGATCTTGAGCCACGCGAGGACGTCGCGGACCTCTGCGCGGTCGAAGAAGGCTGGGCCTCCGCGAACTCGATGGCGAATGCCCACCTCCCGGAGCGCCTCTTCCAGGGCCTGGCTCTGTGCGTTTAACCTATACAGGACGGAGAAATCGGACGGTGAACGACCTTCGGCGAGTCCTCGTCCGATCTCCCCCGCGACGAATCGCGCCTCCTCCTCCTCGTCCGGGAGATGGACGATTCTCCCCGGGTCGCCGGGTCCCGCGTCCGTCCAGAGTCGCTTGGGGCGACGGTCCGCCGATCGCGCGATGACGGCGTTTGCGCAGTCTAGGATTCGCCCGGTGGACCGGTAGTTCTGCTCAAGGCGAATGATCGTCGCTCCCGGGAAGTGCTTTTCGAACCGGAGGATGTTGCGAACTTCCGCACCCCTCCACCCGTAGATCGCCTGGTCGTCGTCTCCAACCGCACAGAGGCTCCGGTCGCTCCACCCAGTCGGGCCCGATTCGCCGCTGGTGGGTCCCTTCACGCGTCCGCCTCCACGTCCGGCACCGGGCTCCCCACCGGGCTCCCCAAGCCCCGCTGCGCTGAGAAGCTCAAGCAGCCGAAGCTGCACCCGATTGGTATCCTGGTACTCGTCAACCAAGACGTGGCGAAACTTCTCGCGATAGGCGCCTCGAAGTGCCGCGTCCCCTTCGAGCAGGGCCGCCGGTCGGACCACCAGGTCGTCGAAATCAAGCGACCTCTGAGCACGCAGCCCTTGCTCGTAGCGCGGACCCAGCTCCCCTGCGATTGCCTCGTAGTCGTCCCCCTCCCGGCTCGGACTGGTGGCCGGGCGCTCCCGATCAAACCTTGCGTTCTTCCTCCTCGAAATGATGGAGAGCAGGTGCGAGAGCAGGTGCCGGACGTCGAAGCGACGCGAGTCCATCTGGACGTCACGAAGGCATCGCTTGAGCAACGTGATCTGGTCGCCGGCATCGCAGACCGAGAACCACTTCGGCAGGGCCGCGGCGCGATGCTCTTCCCTCAGGAACCAGAGGCCGAAGCCATGAAACGTCGCAACATGTGCATTGCCCCCCGCGGAACCCGCGAGGGCTCTGACGCGGTCCTTCATCTCCCTCGCCGCCTTGTTCGTGAAAGTGACCGCCAGGATGGCTCCCCGGGAGACTCCCTGCTCGATGAGCCACGCGACGCGATGTGCGATGACACGCGTCTTGCCCGACCCGGCCCCCGCGAGTACGAGTGCCGGACCGTCCGAAAGAACGACAGCCTGTCGCTGCGGCGGATTGAGTCGGGACAGGTCGAGCACGGGCGTGCCTCTTGCCACGCGCGCGGCTCCGCTTCAAGTCCTTGACAGGGCCCCGAATCTCCGCGAGGAGGATGTCCGCACCGGTCTAGAATGGTCGGAGCGCAAGCGTGAGGAGAGGCAACATGTTCTGGCTCGAGCCGCGGCCGTCCGGCCACCCCGCCCCGCAACACGGCAGCCCGCGGATGTTTCGCGTGACCTGGATCGAAAAATACCTTTCACGCGTCAAGCCCTGGCACGTTCTCGTCGTCTGGTTGCCGGTGATCGGGTATCTCGTCTATCGTGGAATGCAGGTGCCGGACGTGACGATCGGGGCGTTTCTCGGAGCGATCCTGGTTGGCCTCGCCTTCTGGACCCTGCTTGAGTACGTCCTCCACCGGTGGGTCTTCCACTTCGTCCCCAGCCCCGACTCGGAATTGGCCCAGGACGTCCACTTCCTGATCCACGGTGTCCATCACGACTGGCCACACGACCCCGACCGGCTCGTGATGCCGCCCGTCATGTCCATCCTTCTCGCCATCGTCCTCGGGTACCCGATTTACCTCATCGTCGGGCCTCGCCTGTTCGACCCGTTCTTCGCGGGGCTCGTGTCCGGGTACATCTGGTACGACATGACGCACTACGCGGTTCACCACGTGAAACCCCGAACCGAGGTGGGCGCCAAGCTACGGAAGCACCACTACCTGCATCACTTCAAGCAGCCCGGCGCCCGTTACGGAGTATCGACGCCCTTCTGGGATGTGGTCTTCCGGACTCTCCCCCGAGAGGAGCGGCTGGCGCCGGCCAGCGGCCCAAGCGGTTCTTCGGGCGGTGCCGGACACTAAGGTCCCGACCCGAACGCGAGAACGGCCCGCCGCTTGCTTCCCCAGCGGTCATGCCTCGCATTCCCCGCTCCCGCCTCGTCGCGCCCGGCTCGATGCACCACTGCTTCTGGCGAAGTCACAACCGCTCTCGGGTCCTGGATTCGGACGACGCACGCCGAAAATTCCTTGGCCTTCTCGCCAAGTACAAGGACCAGCACGGCATCCTCATCCACAGCTACTGCCTGATGGGGACCCACCCGCACCTCGTCTGCCGCTCGACCCTCGGTCAGCCTGCGTTCAGCGCGTTCTGGAAGGTCGTCAATCAGTGCTTCGCCCGCTGGTACAATTTACGGACCGGGGGCCGCGGACAGGTCGTCATGGAGCGAGTCGGTTCACCCAGGGTCCAATGCGGCGGCCGTCACGAGTTGGAAGTCATGGTTTACGGGGACATGAATCCCGTCCGAGCCGGGATGGTGCGACGTCCGGGCGACTGGCCCTGGTCCAGTCACGCTCACTACGCCTTCGGTCGAGAGGACCCGCTCGTGACGGACTCTCCATCCTTCGCATCGCTGGGCCGGAGCCCATCCGAGCGTCGCCTGGCCTACCTCCGGCTCTTCACGAGGCGCTTCGTTGCGCGCGTCCGTCGCCACCGGCCCGACCTGGTCCGCGCCCCCTTCATTGGAACCGTTCGCTGGATCGCCTCCCTCCTCGACGGGGGCGCGGCGGTCCCCGACGGGTGACGCGATTCCTAGACGAGGCCGCGCTCTCGGTACCACCGAGCCGCGTCTCGCATGCCCTCGATGAATGACACGCGAGGCATCCAGCCGAGGTCCCGCCGCGCCTTAGCGGATGAGCAGGTCCAGGCCGGTTCGCGGATTTCCATCATCTTGTCGAGCGAGAGGATTGCGGCGCGCCCCGTCAGCCGCGCCGCGGCCGTCGTGGCTCCTGCAGCCATCCAGGTCACGAACTCCGGCACGGGCACGACGACGCCGCGCCGTCCGAGTGCTCCGAGCGCGCCGCTCGCCAAGCCCTCCCAGGTGTACTCGACACCGTCGTCCCCGAAATAGACGCCCTCGGACCCGGCTTCATCGACTCTCGCACCTCGCTCCGCAACGGCGATGACGAGTTCGACAAGATCGTTCACGTGGATGATGCTGTACCGCTTGTCACCCGTGCCGGACTTGAGGACGAGTCCTGTCCTCGCCATCTGGAACAGCGATGGAAGGAACTCCTTGTCTCTCGGCCCGTAGACGATAGGGGGCCGAACGATCGAGGCGTAGAGGGCGGACGCGAACGAACGCACGGCCTGCTCGGCTGCTAGCTTGCTCTGCCCGTATGCGCTGACCGGTGCCGGACGATCCGTCTCCGTGCGGGGTCGGCCCGGAACCGAAGGGCCTGCCGCCGCCAGGGACGAAACGAGTACGAACTTCGGCCGGCCCGACCGAGCCGCGACCTCGGCGAGAGATCTCGTACCCTCGGAGTTCACCGAAACGAGCTGCTCCTGGGTCACGGCCTTGACGAGGCCGGCGAGATGAACCACCGCGTCGACGTCCGGCACCGCATCGACGAGGGTCTCCGGGCGGCTCACGTCGCCCCGGACGACCTGCGCGCCCATCGTCCGTAGTTCATCCGCCTTGGCAGGATCTCGGACCAGGGCGCGTACTTCGTCCCCGCGCCCGAGCAGTCGCTCTGCCAGTGTCGTCCCGATGAAGCCGGTGGCCCCGGTGATCAGCCAGCGCACGATCTATTCGACCGGCATCTCGTAGAGGCGGTAGACCTTCGAGCGTCGGGCTCCCGAGGCCTCGATCGCCCGATTGATCAGCGTGTTGTCCTCGAGCGTCCAGCTGACCTCGCCGCCCTCGTACCCGGCCTGGTCCGCTCGCCGAATCGTCTCCACGATGAGCACCGCGTCGAGGCCGCGACGGCGCCAACCTTCCTTTATCCCGAGCGCCATGAGCCGGACCCTGGTGATTCTCTTCTGGAACCACAGGAGCTTGGCCAGGCCGACGGGCAGACCGAAGGTCGTGAGCCGGCCCCCAACCTTCTTGAACGCCTGATTCATGTCCGGCACCGTGAGGGAAAACGCGATCGGCTCCCCGTGGGCCTCGGCGATGAGCGCAAGCTCCGGTACCACCAGTTGCTTCAGGTCCTTAGCCAGCTTGTCGAACTCGGCGTCCGTCATGGGAACGAATCCCCAGTTCTTCTCCCAGGCCGAGTTGTAGACCGTCTTGATCCGCGCCACCTCTGCTTCGAAGTTGGCGACGTCGAGAGGCCGGACCGTGATCCCCTCGTGCGCCCGGATCTTGTCCGCCACCCGGATGAACCGCTCGGGCGCCGGGACCTTCGCCGACCGCTCGAAGGCGTAGAGGTCCTTGGCCTTGTGGAAACCACAGGACTCCAGCAGTTCCGCGTAGTAGGGCGGGTTGTACGCCATCATCACGTACGGCGACGAATCGAAGCCGTCCACGAGAAGTCCACACTCCTGGTTCGTCGAGAGATTCATCGGACCAATGAGTTGCTGTAGCCCACGCCACCGGGCCCAGTTTCGCGCCGCAGCCACGAGCGCAGCGGCGACACCCGGGTCGTCGATGCACTCGAAGAGCCCGAAGTAGGCCACCTTGCAGCCGTGGAAGGCGTTGTAGTTCCGGTCCTCGACCGCCGCGATCCGCCCGACCGGCTTTCCCTCCCGGCGGGCGAGGAAGAGCGCCACCTCGGCATGGCGGAAGAAGGGATTTCGAGCCGGGTCAAGGAACTCGTGCCGCTCCATGATGAGCGGGGGAACCCAGAACGGATCGTCCTGGTAAAGCTCGAACGGGAGCCGGACGAAGCGGTCCTTCTCGATGCCCGACGACACCAGGGTGACTTCGACGTCCTTGGCGGGCCTGGCGACCTCGATGATGTTCGGGACGACGGCGACTGGCCTGGTCATGGCGGGGTCCTGGCGGGTTGGGGAACGCGTCAGGCGTCCCGCTGGCTATTGCTTTCGTTCTGCTGGCGGCGGGACATGAAGTTCATGCCGGCCGAGAGCAGCATGGTGGGCAGCTGCCGGCGCTTCTCCCAGAGCTTCAACGGCAACTCTTTCAGTTGCTGGAAATCCTCCGGACCCGCGTTGATCGCCTTCCAGGTGATCATCTCGGCTGCGTCGGAGAGTCTGCGCGACCAGGGCTCGCCCGTCTGGGTGAGGACGTCGAGGATCTCGAGCCGCCCACCCCCGTCCTGCGCGCCTGTCGAGGTCGTGTCCCCTTCGTGCGACGAGTAGAAGCCGGTCACGCCTGGGCGTGCCATCTTCACCTCGACCCGGGTGTGTGGCCGTTCCTGCGGGATGATTCCGAGGTCACGTCCGGCCTTCTGGAACATCTCGAGGGCCCTATCGATGTGATCGTCGGTGTGCGTCGCCATGAAGACGGTACGGACCAGTTCCTTCTCGACTGCGGGCTTCACCACCGGGCTCGCGAAGAGTCCAAGATCGGTGAGCTTCCGCCAGAACTTGAAGGTGAGCGCCTGGTCCCCTATCACCACCGGCACCACCGGCGACACTGAGGGCTGGGTTTCGAAGCCCATCCCGCGGAGCTCGCGATGCACGCGCTCCGAGATGTCCCAGAGTCGCTCCCGGCGCTCGGGCTCCTGCTCGATGATCTCGAGCGCTTTCAGAGCCGCCGCCGCTGACGACGGGGTCATCGACGCGCTGAACACGAGAGCCCGAGCCTTGTGCCTGATCCAGTTGATGACGTCGGCCCGCCCGGCGATGACGCCGCCGATCGAGGCGAGCGACTTCGAGAACGTCGTCATGACGAGGTCGACATCGGCCTCGACTCCGAAATGCTCTCCAGTGCCTCGCCCGCCTGGGCCCATCACGCCGAAGCCGTGGGCCTCGTCCACCATGAGACGCGCGCCGTACTTCTTCTTCAGCTCGACGATGGCCGGGAGGTTCGCGAGATCCCCTTCCATGGAATAGACGCCGTCCACGACGATGAGCTTCCCGGCGGCGGGCTCGGAATTGGCGAGGAGCCGCTCCAGGTCCTCCATGTTGTTGTGGCGGAAGCGCTTGGTTTCTCCGTAGGCGGCCTGCATGCCCTCGACGAGCGAGGCGTGGACCATCCGGTCGGCGAAGATCAGGTCATGGCGCAGCACCAGCGACGAGATGGTCCCCAGATTGGTCCCGAAGCCGGTGGAGAAGACGACCGCGGCTTCCTTCCCGAGATACTTGGCGAGCCGGTGGTCGAGCTCGTCGTGGAGGGCCATTGTCCCGTTCAGGACGCGCGAGCCGCAGGTCGAGGCGCCCCAGCGTCTGGCGGCGTCGGCGGCCGCTTCCATCACCCGGGGGTCGTTGGCGAGGCCGAGGTAGTTGTTCGAGCAGGCCATGATGAGGCGCTTGCCGTCGACCACGACCTCGGTGCCGTTCGTCTCTTCGATGACCCGGTAATAGGGGTAATGACCTGCCAGCTTGAGAACCTGGGCGTCCTTCCAGGCAGCACACTTGTCAAAAAGATCAGCCATTTGCCCTCGTGGTCCTGCCCCAAGACATCTGGTTCCCCGCGTTTACCTACCGGCCGCAGGTGGAGCGAGTCAAGTGGCGCGGTGCGGTCCCGGTGCGGTCCCGGTGCCGGTCCCGGTGCCGGACGTTCGCCTCGGGGTTACATCTCACCTGAACGTTTCATTGCTCCGCATTCACTCCCGCAGCTGGAAAGGAACCGAACCTTGGCCACCTACAAGAAGATCGAAGTCGTTGGAACGTCCTCCAAAAGCGTCGCCGACGCCATCAAGTCAGCCGTCTCGGGAGCCGGGAAGACCCTCCGGAACATGAGCTGGTTCGAGGTAGCCGAGGTGAGGGGCGCCATCAAGGGCGGCGAAGTCTCCGAATTCCAGGTGACGGTCCGGATTGGCTTCAAGGTCGAGGCTTAAGCCCGGAACCCAGCCTGTGTGATGGCAGGTGCGAAGCGACCCGGCGGCTCAGTAGCCGTCGAGGTCGCTCCTCGCCGCCTTGGTCGCCAGGAAGCGGCCAAGCTCCATGTCGGAACGGCTGATGTGCTTCTTCAGCCACTCCACGATCCAGTTGTTCATCCGGATTCCGACCAGGACGCTGGGTCCCTTCTCGCGGAATTCCTGCGTCATGTGCTCGTAGTCGCGGATGAACCGCTCATGCTCGGCCTTGTGCCGCGCATAGTCTGGGTAGGCGCTGCGGAGCATCCAGCGCTCTTCAGCGCCGAAGTGCTTCACCACGTACTGCCCAAGGAACTCGAGCAGGCGTTCCACATCCGCTGCGTTTCCCCGGGAAATGCCCTGCACGAGTTGATCGATCCGGAGAAACAGTTCCTGGTGCTGGTGGTCGATTTCAGGGATGCCGATGGCGAGCGCGGGGGTCCACGGAATGGCCATTTGACGTGTTCCCTCCATGAGACTCCAGTGCAGACCTTCCCGGGCCTGTGGAGCGTACGAGGATCTGAAGGGGGTCTAGCGGCGCGAGTGGCCCCGTGCAGGGGTGAATCGTGCCGTCAGCACCGACGTCCGGCACCGCGGTCAGGCACCGGGGTCAGGCACTTGGGCCCGCGGAGTCGAACGCCGCTTTCAGGAAGGCGTCATTCTCCGCCGGGGTACCGACCGACACTCGCAGGCAGCCTTCGAGCCCCGGTAGATGATCCTGACGGCGGACGAGGATCCCTCGCTTGAGGAGAGACCGCCAGGCGGCCTCTGCGTCCGGGGTTCGCACCAGAAAGAAGTTCGCGCGACTTGGATGACTTCTCCACGTCGGGTGCCCAGCCAGCCCGGCGAGCACCCGATCTCGCTCGACGGCGAGACGGGATCCGACTTCGGTGGCCCGGTCTGCCGACTCGATGACCGTCGCAAGCACCGCGGCCGTGTGCACCGGAACGTCGAACGGGGGAATCATCGCCTGGAGCTTCGCCGCCACGTCCGGCACCGCAAGCAGGAACCCTGCACGCACTCCGCCGAGCCCGAAGGCCTTTGAGAAGGTGCGAAGCAGAACAACGTTTCCGTTCTCCGATGCGAGACCGCGGTGGTCGGTCCCGGAGAACTGGCAATAGGCCTCGTCGATGGCGAGAATCCAGCCTCTCTCCCGGGCCTTGGAGGCCACGCGCCGCACGTCCGGCACCGCAAATACGACTCCGGTGGGGGCGTGCGGGATCGCAAGGAACACAATTCCCGGCTCCCCCCCGTCCATCTCCCGCAAGAGTCCCTCCACCGGCAAGCGAAAGTCGGGATCGAGTGGCACGGCCCGATAGGGAGTTCCCGTCATCCGCGCGGCCCCCTCGTAGAAGGCGAACGAGGGAGCCGTGTCGAGCACGCGCCGCGCAGCCTGGGCGAGCGCAAGCACGAGAAAGTTCGACCCTGGTGCGACGACCACTCCCTCCTCGGGCCAGTCCAACCATCGCGAGATGAGCGCGCGGACCCCTTCGGCGTGCATGTCCGGATAACGGTTCCAGGGTTCGCGCCGCATCCGCTCCAGTGCTCTATTCTTCAGATCTTCCGGGAGGTCCCAGGGGCTCTCGTTCTGGTCAAGCTTGATCGCAGCTTCCACCTTCTTGTAGGGGTAGGCGGCCAGTCCCGAGAGGTGAGGCTTGAAGGCTTCCATGTCGCGACATTACTGCAACTTCTTCGCGGTCGCCGCGGTCGCAGTCGCGATCCCGTGGAATGCGTCCATCGCTGCGTCCGTGTCCGGCACCACAACTGCTCCCACCGCTGCTCTCCACGTAGCCCCTCCGCGCGCCCGCCCCGGCGACGCCCTCCTCGTCACGGTCTCGGGCGTCCTCGCGGCCGACGCCACCGCCGCGTCCGGCACCGCTTCCGCCGCCGCGTCCGGCACCGCTTCCGGCACCGCGTCCGGCACCGCGTCCGCCCGCCGCCTCCGCTTCTTCCCCTCCCCCGCCGGCGCCCAGGCCATCGTCGCCCTCCCCCTCGAACTCGAGCCCGGAACCCTCTCCATCGAGGTCCGCATCCCCGGCCGCGACGAGCCCCTTCGCGCCACGGTCGAAATCGTCGACCCCGCCTTTCCCGAGACGAAGCTCTCGGTCGAGCCGAAGTTCATCGCCCCCTCTCCCGAGCAAAGGACGCGAATGGACGAAGACCAAGCCGCCTTCCGGGAGGCCTTCGCCCGTCCCTTCGAGCCGCCCCTCTTCGCCGGCCCCTTCGGCCGCCCCCGCGACGCCGCCACCACCGGCCAGTTCGGCGAGCGGCGGACCTTCAACGGGAAGAAGCAGAGCCAGCACTACGGAACCGACCTCGCCGGCGCGGTCGGAGCGCCGGTCCAGGCGACCAACGACGGCGTCGTGGTCCTGGTCCGTGACTGCTTCGCATCCGGCATGAGCATCGCCGTCTCGCACGGCGGCGGGCTCTTCTCGGTCTACTTCCACCTCTCCGAATTCGACGTCCGTCCCGGGGACCGCGTCCGCCGTGGCCAGCCCATCGGCAAGGTCGGCAAGACCGGGCGCGCCACCGGCCCCCACCTCCACTTCGGCGTGAAGGTCGGCGACCTGTACGTGGACCCGGAGTCGGTCTACCGGCTCGCCTTCTCGCTTCCAGCCGGCCCCTGATCCGCCCGCGCCTCGGCGCCCAGCTCGGCCTGCCCCTCGTCCGCCCGCTCGCCGGCCCTCACCTCGGCCCTCACCTCGGCCAGCACCTCGAGCATCTGCCGCTGCACCGCCGGGTTCCCCGCGCAGACGCTCCCGCCGTGGAGCATCTCGTCACCCCCCGTGAAGTCGGCGACACGCCCCCCGGCTTCCCGGACCAGGAGAATCCCCGGAGCCACGTCCCACGCCTTGAGTCGCGCCTCCCAGAATCCGTCGAAGCGCCCGCAAGCCACGTAGGCCAGGTCCAGTGCGGCCGAGCCGAATCGCCGCACCGCGCGCGCCCGCTGGAGGTACGCCTTGAACAGACGCAGCAACGGATCGGGGGCCTGCTGGATATCGTACGGGAATCCCGTGCACAGAAGCGACCGGCAC
>Ga0315273_10012255_pt1 | contig 10981 bp, 5 predicted proteins | sample YL17G02_0_MG_FD_205753 | JGI IMG/M metagenome (GOLD analysis project Ga0315273, IMG submission 205753) | Sediment microbial communities from Yellowstone Lake, YNP, Wyoming, USA - YL17G02_0 | ecosystem: Environmental > Aquatic > Freshwater > Lake > Sediment | place: USA: Wyoming | collected...
GACGCAGTTCGGTGAGATCTACGAAGCCGCCGTGGACGTTCTCGAGCGGACCCTGGCGAGACACCCCGAGGGCGTCGATCTCATCTTCCACCTGAGCCCTGGCACGCCCGCCATGGCCGCAGTTTGGATCATCCTCGCAAAGACCAGGTTCCCGGCGGAGTTGATCGAATCCTCCCGCCAGCACGGCGTTCGGACGGCTTCCGTCCCGTTCGACATCTCGGCCGACTTCCTCCCGGATCTGCTTCGGCGGCCCGATCGAGGGCTTGAAGCCCTAAGCGCCGGACTGCCGCCCGAGGCGCCTGAGTTCGCCGATATCATCCACCGGAGCCGCGCCATGCAGCGGCTCGTTCTGAAGGCGCGGCGGATCGCGCCGCGTTCCGTTCCCGTCCTGATCGAGGGAGAAACGGGAACCGGCAAGGAACTGCTGGCGCGCGCTATCCATAGCTCCAGCCCGCGTCGTGAGCGCCGCTTCGTGGCCGTCAACTGCGGAGCCATCCCGCCGGATCTGGTGGAGTCGGAGCTCTTCGGCCACGAGAAAGGCGCCTTCACCGGCGCTGTGTCTCGGCGGAAGGGCCATTTTCTTGAAGCCGACGGCGGGACGCTGTTTCTCGACGAAGTGGGCGAACTCCCAAAGCTCGCGCAGGTGAAGCTCCTCCGCACCGTGCAGGAACTGGAGGTCCTTTCGGTGGGCGCTTCCCGCCCGCAGAAGATCGACGTGCGCATCATAGCCGCCACGAATCGATCGCTCCCCGCGGAGGTGTCGACCGGCTCGTTCCGAGAGGACCTGTTCCATCGCCTCGCCGTCGCGGTGCTCCGCCTGCCGCCGCTGCGCGAGCGCCGGGAGGACTTGGGACTCCTCATCGATCATGTGCTCGCACAGGTGAATCGCGAGGGTGCCGAGCAGCCGGGCTACGTGGACAAGGAACTCTCTGCCGGCGCAAGGAACCTTCTGTTCGCGCACTCGTGGCCCGGCAACGTGCGCGAGCTTCAGAACACCCTACGCCGCGCCGCCGTATGGACGGCGGGGGTTCGGCTCTCCACCGAGGACATCCGCGAGGCTCTCTTACCGGTGAGTGATTCTCGCGAGCACGCCGTTCTGGGCCGACCACTCGGCGAGGACTTGGATCTGCCAGAACTCCTCGCGACGGTAGCCCGCCACTACCTCCAACGCGCCCTCGACGAGGCGCATGGGAACAAGACCCAGGCGGCCGACCTGATCGGGCTGCCGAGTTATCAAACCTTCACGAATTGGATAAAGCGCTACCGGGTGGGTGCATGATGGCATGTCCGTTGCTGTGGCCGCTGTCCCTATGCCCGAGGAGATCCTCGTGACCCGCCGCGACACTGAGGCCGACGCCCGAATCGCGATCGACGATCGACTTCGAGCGGCGGGGTGGGATCCTCTCGACAAGTCGCAGGTCCGGACGGAGGTTGCCGCTGGCTTGCCCGGTTGCGGGCCGGGCTTGGCGACCCGCGCCGAAGCGCGCCCCTTCGACACGCACGCACCGGTCTACGAACTGGCCGCGGCCGCCGGGACCTTTGGAGCTGACCAGGCAGTCGGCATGGCGACCGACGAGATCGGCTGGATGCCGGTGCCCGGCCACGTCCGCTTGACCCGGGATCACTTCGTCGCGCGCGTCGAAGGGCGGTCGATGGAGCCCGCGATCCCGGATGCCTCGTACTGCCTCTTCCGCGCCGATCGCGGCGGAAGTCGGGACGGCAAGCTTGTTCTCGTCTGGCACCGAGGCTGCAGCGACCCCGCGCTCGGCGGAGAGTTCTCCGTCAAGAAGTACCGCAGCACCAAGGTCGCAGCGCCCGACGGGTCGTGGAGCCACCGGGAGATCCGCCTCGAGTCCCTCAACCCGGATCCGGCCTATCAGCCCCTCGTGTTCACGCCCGACGCCGAGGGTGACCTCCGCGTGATTGGCGAGTTCGTAGCCGTAGTCGACCAGGTGGAACGCGATGCGCGGAGCGGCCGGGCGGATTACGTTCTCCACGACCAGCGAGGCCGGCCGCTGGCGGTGATTGAAGCCAAGAAGGACGCAATCAACCCGTACGTTGCGAAGCAGCAGGCGTTGCCCTACGCGAAGGCCCTCGGCGCGCCGTTCATCTTCCTCACCAACGGAGAGCTGACCTACTTCTGGGACTACCAGAACGACGACGCCCGCCCCATCGCCGGTTTCTTCTCGCGCCGCGACCTCGAACGCATGGTCGAGATGCGCGGCACGCGCAAGGCGCTCGCGACCGTCGAGATCCCCGAGTACTACGTCCGCCAGGGCGAGACGCGCACGGTGCGCCCCTACCAGGCCGAGACGATGCGAGCGCTCGATCACGCCCTCGAGCTCGGCAAGCGCCGCTTCCTGATCGAGCTGCCCACCGGCACGGGCAAGACGGACCTCATCTGCCTGTACCTCAAGCGACTTTTCGAGGCCGGCTGGGCCGAGCGTGTACTCGTTCTCGTGGATCGCGACCAGCTCGCCACGCAGGCGCTGGAGACCATCCAGGACGTGCTCTCGGCCCACTCGAGCTACTGGCTCCACCCGGGGATGGCGCGTCAGGAGCAGCAGATCACGGTGGCGCTGCTCCAAACCATGATCGGCCGCGTCGACGATTACACCGCCGGCTACTTCGACGTTGTCATTGCCGACGAATGCCACCGCTCCATCTACGGCGCGTGGCAAGGCGCGCTCACCCGCTTCGACGCGATTCACGTCGGCCTCACGGCCACCCCGGCCAACTACATCGAGCGCAATACCTACGACTTCTACCAGTGCGAGCCTGGCAAGCCGGACTTCGCCTACGCGATCCAGGACGCGTTCCGCGAGGAGTATCTCGTCCCCTATCGCTTCGCGACCGGCATCACCGAGCTCCTGGCCGAGGGCGCCGACGTGGACGACGAGCACTACGACCCGGCTGCCTTCGAGAAGCAGTGGACCAACGAGGACACGAACCGCCTCATGATGCGGGAGTTCGACCGCCTCGCCTGGAACACCTACCAGGAGCTCGCGCCCAAGCAGAGCCCGGGCCCCGGCAAGGCGATCGTGTTCGCCATCACCAAACACCACGCCGCGCGCCTCGCCCAGTACCTCAACGAGCTGCACCCCGAGCACAAGGGCCGCTACGCCGAGGTCATCACCTCCGACGTCGTGGCACCAGACGAGCTGACCCAACGCTTCAAGACCGAGACCTACCCGATGGTCGCCGTGAGCGTCGGCATGCTCGATACCGGCTTCAACTGCCGAGAGGTCCTGCACCTGGTGCTTTGCCGCCGTGTCCGGAGCCCGATCCTCTACCAGCAGATGCGCGGGCGCGGCACGCGCACCGCCCCCCACATCGCCAAGCGGAAGTTCGTCATCTACGACTTCTTCCACAATCACCAGTACTTCAACGACAGCGACACCGACGTGTTCACCGGCACGGGCGGCGGGCGCGCCCCTGGCGGCACGACGACCCCGCCCCCGCCGCCCCGCGATCTCGTCGAGCTGGGCCTTGAGGACGAGTGGCTCGAGGCGGTCACCTACATCGAGGTGGGCCCCGAGGGCGAGCGCGTCGACAAGAGGGCGTACGTCACCGACTGGGAGGCGACGATTCGCAATCGGGCCGCAGACGACCCGGTGCTCCGCAAGGTCCGTGACGAGGAGCCGCTCGAGGCCGTCGAGGAGGAGGAGCTGGCCCGACGCCTCAACCAGCCCGAGCGTTTCTTCAACGAGGAGAACCTGCGCCGCGCCTATCGCGAGCCCGGCGGCAACCTGATCGACTTCATCCGCGCCGCGCTCGGCAAGCTTCGCATCAAGAGCCGCGAGGAGAAGCTCGAGGAGAGCTTCCGCGCGTGGCTCGTGTCGCGCTCGCTTACGCCGCAGCAGGCCGAGTACCTGTGCCTGCTGAAGAACCGAGGCATCGCCACCGGCCGCGTGCGCCTTGGGGACCTCTTCGAACCGCCGCTCTCGATCCTCAACGCGGCCGGCAAAGGGATCGAGCTCTTCGGCGAGGAGGGGCTTCGCCAAGTGGTCGCGGATCTGAACGAGGGCGTCTTCAAGGCCGCGAGCTGAAAGGAACAGAATGGACCAGACCCTGCGGCGCAAGCTTGACCGGATCACGGATATCCTCTGGGCCGGCGGCGTCACGAACCCCGTCACCTACATTGAGCAGATCTCCTATCTGATCTACCTGAAGCTCCTCGACGAAGAGGAGGCGAGCCGCGAACTGCGGGCACGCATGGAGGCCGGCAATAGGGCGCGCCTGTTCCCGGGCCAGGCAGAGCGCTTCCGCTGGTCGAAGTGGCGCTTCCAGAGTGGGAACGACCTGCGCGACTTCGTGCGAGACGAGGTCTTCCCCTACATGGCCTCGCTCGTGAAGGACGAGCCGCAGGTGGCCGAGTACTTTCGCGATGCGGTCCTCGAGGTCGTCGACCCGAACGTGCTCAAGCAGGTGATCGACGAACTCGACGGCATCGACTTCAAGAAGCTCGGCCCCGACGTGAAGGGCGACATCTTCGAGTACATGCTGACCCATCTCGGCCAGTCGGCGCTCAATGGTCAGTTCCGCACGCCGCGCCAGATCCGGGTTTTCATGGTGCAGATGACCGACCCCGACCTCGGCGACACTATCTACGACCCCGCGAGCGGCACGGCGGGCTTCTTGATCGACACTGTCGACCACATCCTGGCGCGCTACAGCGAGAGCCCGATCGAGGTGCCGATCTACGGTGAGGACTGGCTCGAGAAGCGCGGCCAGACCCTGGAGGACGCAAAGAAGGAGATCCCGAACCTCCAGACCTACCGCAAGGGGGCCGGCGAGCGCCTCCCCGACTGGAGCCGGCTCGAAGCGTCGATCTACGGCACCGACGTCTCGCGCCAGATGATGCGGATCTCGATGATGAACCTGGTTCTCCACGGGATCCGCGGCGCGCGCTTGAAGCGCGCCAACGTCCTCTCCGAGATGAGCGGCCTCACCGAAGACGACCTCCACCGCCGCTATAGGGTCATCCTCTCGAATCCGCCCTTCGCCGGGCAGATCCCCAAGGAGTCGGTCCGCGCCGACCTGCCGACCAAGTCAAAGAAGAGCGAGCTGCTCTTTCTCGCCCTCATGATGCGCGCGCTCGCCCCGGGCGGCCGCTGCGCGGTGGTGGTCCCCGAGGGGGCGCTCTTCGGGTCGACCGGGGCGCACAAGGATCTACGCGAGAAGCTCCTGCGCGAGTTCGAGGTCCTCGCTGTGGTCTCGCTACCGGCCGGTGTGTTCAAGCCTTACGCGGGCGTCAAGACCTCGGTGCTCGTCTTTCGTCGGCCGACGACAGCGCCCGAGGAAGGCCGACAAGCCACGAAGCGCGTCTGGTTCTACGAAATCCAGAACGACGGCTTCGACCCCGACAAGATCCAGGGCGGCGGCCGTCCCGAGACGCCGGACAAGAACGACATCCCGGCGTTGATGGCCGCATGGGTGGAGTACAAAGCCTCGCGCTTCGAGATGCCCCCTGGCGTCCAGGCCGGCGCGGTGCTCGAACCCGGGAGTGAGGCGCCGCGGTGTTGGTGGGCACCGTTCCAGACGATCGTGGAGAACGACCTCAACCTGGCGGCGTCGCGGTACAAGCCGAGGGTCGGTGAGGACGTGCGGGACGAGGATCCGGCGGAATTGATGCGAAAGGTGCTTGGAATTGAGCAGGAGCTCACGACGGGGCTGAAGAAGTTGCTGGCCGACATTGAGGCGGACGCATGACATGGCCTATCCGGCGTTTGGAGGAACTGGCTATCCCCGAGAAGGGCGCCATCAAAATCGGACCGTTCGGGAGCCAACTCAAACGGGAGGAACTCGTCGACGACGGTGTGCACGTCGTCGGGATTGAGAACGTCTTGAGTCGGAAGTTCGATTCCCTGGGCGATCGATACGTCAGCCCAGAGAAGTTCGACACCCTGAAGTCGGTCGAAGTCAAACCCGGCGATCTCGTCATCACCATGATGGGGACCATCGGTAAAGTCGCGGTCGTTCCGACTGGCACCAGCACTTCGATCATGGACTCTCACCTGCTTAGGTTTCGACCCAACTTGGCACTATGTGTGCCTGAGTTCGTCGCCTGGTTCCTTCGTAGTCCATCTGCTCGCGCGGCTGTCGAGGATCGCGCCCATGGCGCAATCATGAAGGGCCTGAACTCGGAAATCGTCCGTTCGCTGGCCATCCCCCTGCCACCGCTCTCCGAGCAACACCACATCGTCCAGATCCTCGACAAGGCCGACCACTTGCGCCACCTCCGCGGCGAGGCCGACAGCAAAGCCGACCGGGTCCTCCCGGCGCTGTTCATCAAGATGTTCGGGGATCCCCGTGCGAATCCACACGGGTGGGACACCGGCGTTCTCGGTGATGCCATCGTTGAGACGCAGTACGGAACCTCCAAGAGGGCCAGCAGTGATGGCGGTGGCGTCCTGGTTCTTCGGATGACCAACATATCTGTGACCGGCCGCATCGACTTGACGGACACGAAGCACGTTACGTTGGACACGGAGGAAGTCGAACGGCTGGCACTCCGCCCCGGGGACATTCTGTTCAATCGAACGAACAGCGCAGAACTCGTTGGCAAGACGGGGCTTTGGAATGACTGCAACCAGCTTGCTGTGGCGGCCTCATATCTGATTCGCTGCCGCTTTGACCGTGCGAAAGTCATCCCGGGTTACATCTGGGCCCTTATGAACACGCCATTCATGAAGTCGACCTTGGCCGGAAGGGCGCGACGCGCCGTGGGTATGGCAAACATCAACGCGACCGAGTTACGCGGGTTGCCTGGCCTCTTTCCGCCTCTCCATCTCCAGGAGTCCTTCGTCATTCGCCTCCGGCGTCTGGATGAACTCGCAGGGAGCCGCCAAGTGTCTCGGGATTCACTTGAGCGCCTCTTCCGGCTCCTCATGAAGCGAGCGTTCTCTGGCGACCTGACCGCGTCGTGGCGCGGAACGCACCTGGGAGAGCTGCTCCATGAGATGCAGCAGCAGGCCAGGGCCTTCGCAGGCCCAGCCCGGACTGAGTGACCGATGCAGATCAAGCGCATCCACATCGCGAACTTCCGGTCGATCAAGGCCCTCGACTTCGATCCCGGCGCGTACTGCGTCCTCATCGGCGAGAACAACTCCGGAAAGTCGAACATCCTGCGCGCCTTGAACCTCGCCATCGGCGAGACATGGCCGACGGAGCGGAGCTTTTCGGACGAGGACTTCTATAACCAGGACACCACCCAAGACATCGTGATCCAGGTCTTCTTCAACGAGACCATCGAGGAGTGGCGAAACAACTGCAAGATGGAGATCGGCGGCGTCGAGCTCCGGTGCAAGGCGTACAAGCGCAGAGTCAAAGAGAAGCCTGCCGGTACGCTGACCACGGACTACTGCTGCATCCAGCCCAACGGGAAGCAGACGCAGTACCCGAGCGAGCCGCTGCAGAAGGGCATCCAGCACAAGGGCCAGTGGCTGCCGCATCGCGTCTCCCGCGATCTGCGCGACAGACTCCCATTCATCTACGTCGGCGTCCAGCGCGACTATGATCGTCAGGCGCCCGGAAGCCGCTGGTCGGTTCTGCGTCGTCTGCTGAACGACGTGAACGCCGAGTTCCTGAACGACAAGACCGAGGTCAAGGTCCAGAAGCCCGATGGCAGCGTCGAGAAGATGACCCGCAAGCAGGCCTTCGAGTCCGCCGTGAAAGCCGCTTACCGGTACCTGCGTACGGATCACTTCGCCGAGATCGAGAAGCGGCTCGCAGCGAACGCCATCGAACAGATGGGGCTTCAACCGGGGACCGACAAGGTTGAGCTGCACTTCGAAAGCCACGACCCGACGAACGCCTTCCGCTCCCTTCAGCTCTACGTCGAGCAGATGGGCATTACGAGTGCCGCGGGGGAGGTCGGGGCCGGTTTGCAGAGTGCCATCGTCGTCGCGATCTTCAGGACCTACGAGGAGTTGAAGCGCGAGGGGGCGGTGTTCGCCCTGGAGGAGCCGGAAGTCTTCCTGCACCCCCATCGCGCCCGGTACTTCGCGGCGGTGCTCCGGTCGCTCACCCAAAAGGGAAACCAGGTGTTCGTAACCACCCACTCGCCGATCTTTGTGGCGCTGGACCAGCCTGAGACGGTCGCACTGGTGCGCCGCACCGAGGCGGCCGGGACGACGGTGCACCAAGCGTCGAAGGTGGCGCTTGCCGCGGACGACCGCCGGGCGCTGCGCCTACTTACGGAGTTCGATACCCAGCGAAACGAGCTTTTCTTCGCGCGCTGCGTGCTGCTGGCGGAGGGTGCGACCGAGAAGGTCGCCCTGCCGCTCGTGGCCCGTGCTCTGGGGCACGACGTCAACCGGCTCGGGATCTCGGTTGTGGAGGTGGGCGGGAAGACAAAGCTCCCGCTCTTCGCGTCAGTCTGCGCGGCGCTGGGGATCCCGTTCGTGGTCCTCGCAGACCACGACGTGAGAGCGATCGACGCCTCTTGGAGCGCGGCGGACCAGAAGACACAGCGCGTGCGCAACACGACGCACGAGCGCTGGAACGCGGACATCGACAAGGCGTGCCCGCCCGGCGCACTCTTCTGGATGAAACCCGACTTTGAGACGGAGCTTGGGCTGTCGCACGCTGAGGCGGAGAAGATCGATCGTGCTTTGGAGCGCTTCTCTGGTGTGACCGAGAGCGATGCTCCGGACGCGCTCCGCCCGGTGATCGCGAAGGTCGTGGAGATGGCCCGATGACCCTTACCGCGCTCCGCCTGGCCAACTTCAAGGCCTTCGGCCGCGTGCAGCGTATCCCGTTGCGCCCGATCACTCTCGTCTTCGGCGCGAACAGTGCCGGGAAGTCGAGCCTCATCCACGCGCTCGCGCTCGCGCATCACGCTGTCGAAACGGGCGAGCTCGACACGCAGCGCACCCAGATCGGCGGCGAGGCGATCGATCTCGGCGGGTTCCGCCAGTACGTGCACCGCCGCGAGGGCGACCGACAGGTGGAGCTGGCGTTCGAGATCGACCCAGGGCGGCTCTCCGGGCGGGTGGCACAGCTCCTACGCTCGGCGCGCGGTGTGGTCGTCGAGCTCGCCATCGGCGCCGGCTTCGCGAGCGAGCAGCGAACGCTGTTCGGGGACCTCGCCCGCAAAATCGACCGGGAGGGCGGCGTGCGCGTGGAGCGCCTCGGGCTCGAGGTGGATGGGACACCGCTCCTTTCGATGAGCGCGCGTTCGGGCGGGCTCCTTCGCCTCGACCGCCTGGAGCACCAGCATCCCGCGTTTCGGGAGCTCCTGCGCGGCCTTCTCACCTTCGCCACCACCACCGAAGCCGTTCGCGACGAGGACTTCATGGAACTGGGTGGGGTGCTGGACGCGCTCGTGCCGCGCATCACGGCGCGCTGCCAAGGTCTCGTCCCACGACTCGAGGACGAGGCGGAATCCGCGCACGGGGAAACACCCGAGGGCTTGCTTCCCGTGAGCCGCGGACGCCGCCAAGAGGACCTTGCCCGAGCCGCGCGGCTCTTCCTGCCCGGCGCTCTACGCGATCTGGTTGGCGGCCTGGCCGCGGCCGTCGAGCACGAGACACGCCGCCTGCGCTATCTGGGCCCGCTGCGATCCTATCCCCCGCGCCATCTCGCCTTTGCGCAGCACCACGACCCGAACTGGTTCGCCGGCGGGGGCTATGCGTGGGACGTGGTCCGCACGCGCGAGGACATCCGGCGGCAGGTGAACGGCTGGCTCGGCGACTCGGCGCGACTCAAGTCGCCGTACGAGCTCGTCGTCCGCGATCTGCTTCCCGCCGGCGCCCTTTCGAACGAGCTCCCGCCCAAGATTGCCAAGGCCTTGCACGACTTGGCTGGCGCCATGCTCGTGAAGCTGCACGGAGAGGAGCAGCCGGATTTGGTGATTCTGGCCGACGAAGTGGCCGACCGGCTCGCGGGCCTCAACCCCGACGACGTGGGAGACACCATCCCTGACATCGAGGCCCTCGTCGCTGCGATCACTGATTCGGAAGCGTTGGCCGAGCGCTGGGCCGGGGATCTGGTCGCATCATGCGGCGAAGCTATCCAGGACCTCGTCTTGATTGACAAGCGCACGGGCACCCCGGTAAGTCACCGGGATGTCGGGATCGGCGTGAGCCAGGTGCTGCCGGTGCTCGTCTCGGCTTACGCGTTCCGCGATCAACTCGTCGCCATCGAGCAGCCCGAAATTCATCTGCACCCGGCCCTGCAAGCGGAACTCGGGGACGTGTTCCTCGCGTCCGCGCTCGGGGAGCAGCGGAACACGTTCCTGCTCGAAACGCACAGCGAGCACTTGATCCTGCGCGTCCTGCGGCGGATCCGAGAGACAACGGACGAAGAGCTTCCGGAAGGGGCCGCTGCGGTTCGGCCGGAGGACGTGGCTGTGCTGTACGTCCAGCCGGGCACCAACGGGGCGGAGGTCACGCATATCCCGATCACGGAGGACGGCGAGTTCGGGCGGCCGTGGCCCGAGGGTTTCTTCCCCGAACGTGCGAAGGAGCTTTTCTGACCGATGATCCACGAGTACGCCTTGGAGCCGGAGCTCGTGCTCACGTGGGTCGATCGCCGCGTGGGGCGGTACTTCATCGAGAAGTTCGGCGTCGGGCAGCCCCGCATCGTGGCCCGGTATCCCAAGCAGTGGAAGAAGCTCGTGTGGGAGATGTTCTCCGGGGGAAGCGAGATCGACCGCAAGCGATTGGAGGAGCTGATCGAACGACTGAGCGAGACCATGGTGAAACGGCAGGCCCTGCCGTGGGACCCGGATCGAACCTGGGTCGAGAATGCCGGAGATGAGCACGCCCGGGTGCCGTTCCACGCGATCCTTGCGAGGACCAACCCGGGGGCGCATCCTGAGGTCCTCGCCGCGGACGAGATCGACGATGCCACGCGCCTCTGGGCAGTCCCACGCGGCCGCACGACTGCAAGGACCGCGACCGAGATGGCTGGCGCCGTCGCCAGCATGCTTCGCATCGCGGACGTCGTGGTTTTCGTTGATCCGCATTTCGGTCCA
>Ga0315273_10012256_pt1 | contig 10980 bp, 13 predicted proteins | sample YL17G02_0_MG_FD_205753 | JGI IMG/M metagenome (GOLD analysis project Ga0315273, IMG submission 205753) | Sediment microbial communities from Yellowstone Lake, YNP, Wyoming, USA - YL17G02_0 | ecosystem: Environmental > Aquatic > Freshwater > Lake > Sediment | place: USA: Wyoming | collected...
TTGTTCCTTTTATTTTTTTCCCAAAAATTCTCGGGGGAATTCCAAATCCAAACTCTTCAACTTTTACGCCAATGATCCTCGCCATCATATAATGGCCAATCTCATGGACAAACACCAGGACGCTTAGGATAAGTAAAAATGTTATAGCGGTTAATAACACAGGAATTAGGATTTATGAATTATGATTTATGAATGGGTAAATAATTATTCTTAATTCTTAAATCGTAAATCGTAAATCTTTTTTACACTTGCATCAATTCTTCTTCTTTCCTTTTTTGTATTTCATCAATGTCTTTTACCATGTGATCCGTCAGATCCTGGACTTTCTTTTCTCCGACTTTTTCTTCATCTTCCCCTATTTGTTTATCGTCTTTTGCGCGTTTGAGGTCTTTCATCGCCTCCTGACGGATTTGCCGGATCATGATCTTCCCTGCTTCCAGTTTCGCATTGGCAAGTTTCAGGTATTCTTTCCGCTGTTCTTCCGACAAAGGAGGAATCGTCACTCTGATCACATCGCCGTCAGAAACGGGATTGAGCCCCGCATGGGATTCCTGAATGCCTTTTACAATATCTGTAACGGTCGTCGAGTCATACGGAGTGATACAGATTGATCTGCTGTCCGGAGTCGTAATCGTTGCCATTTCCAGAACTTTCAATTTTTGCGTTCCCTCATACGCAACGATAATGATATTCTCAACAAGAGCCGGTGTTGCTCTTCCGGAGCGGACGGATGAAATATCTGCTTTGGTAATTTCCAACGCTTTCTGCATCTTTGTACGCGTTTGGGAAAGAATGATATCTATCATATAGGTTAATACTACGAAATATCGCATAAGAAGGCAAGAATAAGAATCTGTAAAAAGGAGACCCCTTGAAGGGGTGGCCTTTAAGGGGTCTCCCCTAAAAAAGATGATCGTCAATGAGATGGGTGCCGGGAGCGGAGGTGTTGACGATGATATTTTTGACTTCCTCAATCTCTGAAAATTTTTTTTTGAGTGTCTCAACCGTGGGTTTCTCGCAGATGAGGTGGATGTTCGGACCCGCATCAATCGTAAAATAAACCAAAATTCCTTCATTTCTCCACTCTTTCACTATTTTCATAAGTTTTTGAGTCGCGTCTTTCCAATAAAAAATCGGAGGGTTTTGCGTCTGCATCACTTTATGCATTGAAAGGCAATCTTCTTCAATAATTTCGCCCAGCAAAGAAAAATTTTTCTCACGAAGAGCTGTTTTCATCCGTTCTATTTTTTCCGGTATACCTTGAACTCGTGCGTGCCAAAACGGACTTGTTTTTACTCCTTCTTGCCCTTCGGTCGTAGACACTTTTTTCATCGTTGTATCGACAATCACGAGAATATCGTATAAATCCCAGTAGGTGTTCGGATAGAGTGAATACGCGTACGATGTATCCGAAGAATTTCCTTGTTCCCAAAGAACAAACCCATCAGGAATCGACCGGCACGCAGACCCTGACCCCATGCGGGCAAAAACGGTTAACTCCTTTTCCGAAAGTGTAAGACCTAAAGCGGCAAATCCGGCAACGGTAAGTGCGGCAAAACCCGATGCTGATGCGGCGGCACCCGTCCCTTTGGGAAATGTATTGCTGGTCACAACACGAGCGCGAAGTTGTACGTCTGCTCGTTTACGAATCCGATCAAGACCTAATATTACGCGCGCAATTTCATTTGGAGAAAATGTTCCGTCGAGAAGAATAACGTCATCTTCTTTGTAAAAAGAAGAAAATTCTATGGTCGTTGTCGTGTAAGCGTTACTCAAATTCATCGAAAGCGAACTATTGAGAGGCAACCGCAATACATCGTCGGCTTTCCCCCAGTATTTAATAAATGCTATGTTTGATGGCGCCACCGCAGTTGCTTTCATATATTTTGATATAGTTAGGTAATATTGATTCCCGGTATCAAATGATCAAAATAGGTCAAAAATGCTCAACTCTTACTCCTTCGGCGTTAACGGATACATCGATGACCTGACCGCCGGCTTTTTTAATAGCATCCGCCACTGCTTTCTTTTTGTCGTTTGGAGTAAGGGCAATCATGCAGTCGCCTCCTCCTGCCCCCGATAATTTGGCGCCCCACGCATCGGCTTTTTTGGCAGCCGAAATCATTGCTTCCAATTTCTCTGTCGAAACTCCGAGGTCACGAAGATATTCCTGATTAAAATTCATAAGTGTTCCGGCTCTTTCCCAATCACCTTCCTTCATTTTTTCTTTCACCTCATCAACGATCTTTGTTATTGCTTCAAATATTCTTTTGACCTTTTCTGGTTCCCGGTCATATTTCTTTTTAACGTCGTTTACTAAAGACACGGTATCTGCCTTCACACCGCTATAACCAACCACAAGTGGAAAATCATTCACTTGCAACGGCTCAATCAATTCTCCACCTTTCACAAACACCATCGTTCCCCCATACAGTGCCGCCGCCACATCAAACCCCGACCCGATTTTCTGGATATCCAATACTGTTTGATAACAAAGATCAAATAATTCTTTCCGGGAAAATTTGATTCCTTTCAATTCCGACAATGCTTTCATAACACAGACAGTTGATGCTGATGAAGAACCAAACCCGAATTGTGAAGAAAATTCACATTTCGTCTTCACATGAATCCCACCTTTCATCGGATATTTTTCAGTAAAATTTTTAGCCGCAATTTCCACAAATTGTGCGCTCTTGGGAATTTCTCCTTTTCCTACTTCTGACATTTGTTTTCTGTACCCTGTCACCTTCACATCCGGAGCTTCCAATATAAATTCAGGTACATTCAACATTTCAACGGATGCTTTCATCCGCTGATTAACCGCAGTCACAATACAGGGGTACCCATACACCGCAGAATGTTCGCCAAATAATAATAGTTTTCCGGGCGCTGACACGGTGATCATATTATTCAAGTCTTGCTCCTTCCTGTCCCAACATAATCGGTTGCATGGAATAATGATATTTTGAAATATTTTCCTCAACGGTCTTTCTATGTATGGAATAGCACAGTAAAAATCCTACTCCTTCTGTAATACCTCCTCCGCCGAGGATTTTGGCTGCTCCGCCTGCCTTTTCAATATCACGGATCAAAGGCTTGACCTTCTCACTCACCACTCCCATCTCCTCAAGCGTTTCTTCACCAATTCGTATTGCATCAAGGAGCGTCTTTTCATCACCAATTTTCAAAGCATCTAATATTCGCTCAACCTGTTTCTCATTGATGTCAAAAAGATCTATATATTTTTTTGCGTTTTTCTCATACTTTTCTCTCACTAATCCAACCATAAAGCCGGTATTTTCTTTTGGTTTTCCCGTATCGATAAGAAAAAAATGATCCAATTTTTTCGGCAAAACAAAAAAAAGTTTTTCAAATACTTTTTCCGTTTCTGATTTTTTCTGGTAGCGGACAAATCCGCCATACGTGATCGTCGTATTGTCTCCGCCTGACGGATTTCCATGCATGTTCTTTTCTACTTCATAGGCAAGCGCATTAATTTTTTCCAAATCCCATGTATTGGTTAGGTAATAATACAACGCACCTACGACACCAACTGCCACTGCGGCTGACGATCCGAGATGATACCCTGAGGGGATTTCCGAAGTAATGGTCAATATTCCGTGCGGTATTGGTTTCCCAAGGTTTTTAGAGACAAGTGCAACTGCATATTGGATATACGTTGTATCTGACTCTTCCGTAATAATTTCCAGCTCTTTATCCGTCTCCTCAAATGTCACGGTAAGCCGTTTATTGACGGCCGCAAGAAGTGCGGGCCTGCCGTACACAACCGCGTGTTCACCCATGAGATGGATTTTTCCAGGAGCGGAAACGCAAACGTTTCTCATATATCGGATTATAGCATCGGAAGGAATTATTCCCCAAGGGTGAGGCGGGAGAAACGGGAGACCGTAATGTTTTCACCGACTTTGGCAATCGTCAGTTTTATGAGATCTGAAGTAGTAAGCTTCGCATTCCGGATATAAGGAGATGCTAAAAGCTCTTTCACATTTTCGGGATTCATGGCCGTTACCTGCAGACAAATTTCGTGGGCGAGTTTTTTAAACTCATCATTTTTTTCCACAAAATCCGTCTCACAGGTAAGCTCAACGAGCACGCCGACTTTCCCGTTGGCGTGGACATAGGATTCGATAATACCCGCTTTGGTTTCCTTGCCTTCTTTTTTGGCAGCTTTCTCAATACCGCGGGCCATCAATAATTTTTTTGCTTTTTCGAAATCACCACCGGCATCCTCCAGAGCCGTCCTGCAATCAGACACGCCGGCGCTGGTTTCTTCGCGGAGTTTTTTGAGTTGATCAAGAGAGATGTTCATAGGACTAATTGGACCAATGAGACGTATATGGCAATTATACTACTACTTTTTTCGGACGGCCACGGGTTTTTTTCACTGCTTCAACTGGTTTCACCTCTTCCTTCACTTCCTTGGCCACTTCTTTTGCCTCTTCCTTCTGTACTTCTTTTTTTGACTCAGGCTTGCTTTCGACAGCTGCCACTTCAGCTCCTTTTTCCCACTCTCTTTTCCCTTTTTCGTAGGCATCAGCAATTGCTTTGGTGACGATCGCAATGGAGCCAACCGCATCATCATTTGCAGGTATAGGATAAAGGACATCAGTCGGATTCACGTTCGTGTCAACCATGGCAATCATGGGGACGACACACCGGATCGCTTCCCGAAACGCAACGCTTTCTTTTTTCAGATCAACGATAAAAAGCGCTTTCGGCGGATTGGCAAGCTTCGTCACGCCGCCGTAAAATATATTCAGCCGCTTCAAATGATGGCTAAGTTTCACCTGTTCGTGTTTGGGAAATTTTTTCCACGCACCCGTTTTTTCATCTTCCGTCATGGTGAGAATCTTTTTTATGGTCTTCTGAATTCCCTCCCAGTTGGTCAAAAAGCCGCCGATCCACCGCTCCACGACATATGGCGCGCCGACTCTTTGCGCCTCATTGACGACGATATCTTTGGCCTGACGTTTCGTTCCGACAAAAAGCACTTCGCCGCCAGCGGCTACGAGCTCCGAGACATATAAACACGCGCGGTCTAATCCCTCTTTTGTTTTAGCCAAATCAATAATGTGGATTCCATCTTTCTCAACATAAATATACGAAGAAGCTTTCGGATTTCTCCGTTCTGCTTTATGACCGAAATGGCACCCTGCTTCTAAGAGCTGTTGTAGTGTGATGTCAGACATAACAATAATTTTTAATTTTTAATTCGAAATTTTTAATGAATTTTTAAATTTCAAATTTTAAATTTTAAATTGCATCGAATAGTTATTGCCCCCACTATAATATAATAGCCACCGGATACACCAGTGGCTTAGTTAAGTCAACTTGTGTACCTTCTTATATCCGCCATCCTGTTCTGCTCCGACGTAACGTCGGAGAGAAGATACTTCTTTCGGATGTGAGTAAAGGGTAGTATAGCAGATTAATATTGTGTTATCAAGTAAAATTTAGACGGGAAATTGGACACATAAGTGTGAAACCGTATTTCGCATTTTTTCTAGATTTTTTCCTTTTATAACCTCACCAATGGACTCACCAATAATCTTCATCTCTTTTTCCTTCATGCCCCGCGTTGTGATTGCCGGAGTACCAATGCGGATACCCGAGGGATTAAACGGAGAGGCGGTATCATGGGGAACGCTATTGCGGTTTACTACAATCCCAACAGCTTCCAGCGCATCTGCAATTTCTTTGCCTGTTTTTCTCTGCGGCCGAAGGTCCACAACCATCAAGTGGTTGTCCGTACCGCCTGTAATCAAGGTGACACCTTGCAAGGTAAGCGTTTCAGCCAAAGCTTTTGCATTTGTAACAATTTGTTTTGCATACGTTCTGAACTCCGGTGTTGATGCTTCTTTCAAAGCTACCGCAATGCCGGCAATGACATTTTCATGGGGGCCCCCCTGAAGACCCGGAAATACCGCTTTGTCAATTTTTTCCGCCATTTTTGGATCTTTTGCCAGTCCCTTCTCTGTGACCATAATCATCGCTCCCCGCGGGCCACGCAATGTTTTATGAGTGGTCGTCATGACCACATGAGCATATGGAACGGGTGTTGGGTGTGCACCTCCAACTACTAATCCTGAAATATGGGAAATATCTGCCAAAAGAATTGCTCCCGCTGAATCGGCAATCTCTCCCCACTTTTCCCAATTAATAATCCTCGGATATGCGGTGTAGCCAACGATAATAAGTTTGGGCTTTTCTTTTTCTGCTAGCCTCTTCACTTCATCCATATCAAGCATACCGTTTTCATCGACATCGTATTGAATTGACTTGAAATATTTTCCTGAAAACGTCACGCTGTGGCCGTGCGTCAGGTGCCCGCCGCCTGAAAGTTTCAATCCCATTATTGTGTCACCCTGTTCTAAAAGTCCCATGTAGACAGCAGAGTTTGCCGGGCTTCCGGAATACGGCTGTACATTGGCATGCGGAGTACCAAATAATGTTTTTGCCCGCTCTATGGCAAGCGCTTCTATCTCATCAATATATTGATTCCCATTGTAATACCGTCTCCCTGGGTATCCTTCTGCATATTTATTGGTAAGCACAGATCCAACTGCCTCGCGAACCTCCTTGGAGCAATAATTTTCACTGGGAATAAGGGTGATAGTTTCACTCTGCCGCTTAGATTCTTTTTCTATTAGACATGCTATCTGGGAATCATTTTGCACATTCATGCTCTTATGCTACCGTGAATAGAAAACTTTTTCAATCTAGGAGGATTGTTCTTTGAGACAAGCATTTTTTATAAGAACTCGGTGACACTGTGCTTCATCTTTTTCCCAACAGAGAAGTGTGATATTTGTTGCTTCAGACATTTTTACCAGAGATTGTATAGCAATTTTTTGTTTATCAAGAACTTTACGTTTATACTGTTTCGAAAACGTTTTCCAACTCATAGTCTTTTCTTTCACGTACGCAGTAACCAATTCTTCCGTCGGAACCAAACATGGAAACCAACAGTCAAAATCATATGCAGGATCAAACCGTCGCATTACACATACGCGGATGCCATCGCTTTTTCTTTTTTTTTCGGAAAAAGATTTGGTTTGAATCTTATGGTTCATACTAAATATACATACATGAGTTTATTTTTGAATACAATATTCTGTTACCGTATCGAGCCATTTCCAAGAATTCATTTTTTCCTTTGCCCCTGGGGATATGCGCTCTAATATATCTGTGTCTATCCCCACTGCCACATGATAAAAGGTTTGTTTAAACATTTCAGATGTGAGAGATTTACCATCAACACCTTTTACGGCATCCATCATAACTAATACTGGAAATGATACTCCGGCACACATATCTTTTGGTGTAACAGTATGTCCGTTATCTCTATACATAGGAGAGTCATAGACTTGCTGAAATCTCAACAAATAATCCTCTAACCCTTGCGTGGTTGCTAAATACTCTATCACTTCTGGGTGTAATTGAATTGTCATTTTCCGTTCAGATATAACCTTATTTCCGTTAGAATCATGCAAGCTCGTCGCTGATCTCACAGAATATACTGTATCCTTGTCATACTGGGCACAATGCCATAATCCCTCAAACGTCTTTCCTACAGACAAAAACTCGTCTGGTTTTCCGTGGAGTTTCCAATCAAATATTCCAAACTTGTCAGTCAATGGCAACTTACTTTGCGTATCAGCAGCAAGTATGCGATATCGTTGATACTTTCCATCGATTTCTCTCTTCGCATGATTCGCTTTTTGCTGAACCACACGATAAGGATCTTCCGGCTCTTCATCACCACCATTCACAAATATCAAAGGAAAAGTACCCTCAAACACATGCTGAAGAGCTTTTATTCTCCTTGTGCTTGTCGTCGCACAAATAAGAGGAGTCACAGATTCATCCTCAATATTTTGAGTTATCTCCTGTTTTTCTTTCATAAAAAAACCCGCAGAGTCACTACGGGTTATTGTCTAAAAAATCTAATACAAAGTTGTCTGAATCTGTGTTTTTTCATCTAGCTTCTTTAATAAATCAAAAAAGCTTTCAAGCGCTTTTTCCTAGTTTACCAGGATCAATTATTTCGTCAAGAGGGAAAAATTGATATAGTTAAGTAGTATTGATTCCCGGTATCAATAGGTCTAAAGTAAATCATATATGCCTGCCCGCAATACCATATTCATTCCTGATGGTTACTATCATGTCTATAACCGGGGATCAGAAAAACGAACAATATTTTTGTCAGAAAAAGACTACCGAAATATTCTTGGCCGGATAGAAAAAAATGCGCTCAAATACGCTGTTGATGTCCTCGTATACTGCCTCGTGCCGAACCATTTCCATCTCCTCCTACATCAAAAACCCGAAGGATCAATCCAATCATATCTGCATGCAACAGAACTGGGGTATGCAAAATTTTTTAACACAAAATATGAACGGGTCGGACCTTTATTTCAAGGCCGCTTTAAAGCAAAATCCATAGAAACCGAAGAATATCTTTTACAATTATCAGCATATATACACAGAAATCCTCCTGATTCAGGTAATTCTAAAAAATCCGGGAATGTACTTCTTTCCTATCCCTACTCTTCATACAGAGCATATATATTGAAAGAACCATCATTTGTAAAAACAAATACAATTCTTGATTACTTCTCTCGTACAATTCCGAATCTTTCATATCAGTCATTTGTCGAACGCTTTACTCCTGATATCGAAGCGCTAACCCCATGGATTTATGATGAAGAATGATATAGTAAGGTAGTATTGAAACCCGGTATCGAGTTATAGGCTGGAGAGTATGACAACTGCCCGGGATGCCACAAGGCCGACGCTTTTCTGCATTTCATCGGTAATCAAAAACTCATTGGTGATACGGTTGCCTACCACGACACACACCATCCCCGCCCGTTTCCCAAAAATCGAAGAAAGGGTTAAAAGACAGGATCCCTCCATCTCAAAATTGAGAACCCCTGCTTTTTGCATATCAGTTAGAATATGCTCCTTTTGACTGGAAACATAGTTCCGGTACCCGGGTCTTCCCTGCCCGCAGTAAAATGTATCCGTGGAAGCGGTAATCCCGACGTGGTAACGCATTTTCAATTCTTTGGCTGCCTGGATGAGTGCCTCCACGATCAGATAGTGAGCTACCGCCGGATACTCGGGAATGACATAGTCTTTACTTGCACCATCCAAGCGTACTGCACCTGTTGAAATGACGATATCTCCGCACCTCATATTTTTCTGTATCGCTCCGCACGTACCCACTCTAATAAATGTCTCAACACCAATCCGGGACAATTCCTCTACTGCAATTGCTAAAGACGGTGCGCCGATCCCGGTAGACGTACAGGAAATCGGGGTCTTCAGATACACGCCTGTCATCGTATGGTATTCGCGGTGATTGGCCACTTCTTTAGCGCTATCCCAAAGCGATGCAATTTTTCCAACCCGTGCCGGATCTCCGGGAAGCAGTACGGATTTCGCAACGTCTTTCGGGCCGCAGGCAATATGATATTGCTTACCCTCAATCACCGGGGCAGAAGCGGAGACTTTTTTCATAAAGTTCTTTTTCTCATTACTCACCTAGTACATGATCAGCTGTCCCCAACAATTCATCTGATACTGTCGTTGATTGATACACTGTCCCGCTTTCTCCAACTACAAATTTTGGCTCTGGTTGGATTTGGTCATTATCTATTTGTTCGTTATCTGGTCCTATTCGTTCTCCCATAAAATCCTCCTTTTTTTTTCAAAAAATATTTATACGTTTCTATGTCATTTATATATCCTGTGGCATTTGTCACAGCTGGCGATGTAGGAGTCTTCTGCTCCCACGACGATTTGCCCTTTTGGCCCTTTGGTCCGTTCGGTATTCCGGGCAAGGCTCCCGCACTTCTGGCATATTGCATACAGTTCCAATCGTTCATCGGCCAGGCCCATCAGTTCAGGTGTGACGCCAAACGGCTGACGCATATAATCGTACAGAAGCCCGGCACCGATCACATGAATCCCTTTTTTCTTTAGAAATGCGATAACTTTTTTTATTTTTCCTTTGTCAAAAAACTGCACCTCATCAAAAATGACTTTATCAGCACCCGTTGCCAGAATTTTTTCTATAATAGCTTCAGGGCTTTCTCCGTCAACCACTATTGCTTTTGAAATTTTATGATCGTGGCTGTGGATTTCTTTTTTTCCACCATACCGGTTGTCAATTTTCGGTTTGACGGTAAGGACTTTATGCCCCATGCGGGTAAACACATCCACCATGGCCACAAGTTTTCCTGTTTTCCCGGAAAACATAGGACCGGCAATTACTGTCAACTTACCTTTACCATTTTTCATATCAGCTTTCTTTTTATTCATTTCCTGCTCCACAAATGACAAATGTTAAATGATAAATGTCAAATAAATAAACACATGGAATAAATAATTCGGAGCAGAAAAAACTATCTTTATATGTTATAAAGAGAATTCAGACTATGGTCAAGGGGGAAATTTTTACTGTAAAATAATCTTTTTCTCTTTCAACGCTTGAATAATTTTTTCATGGATTTCTTCTTTTGAAAGAATAATTCCGTCTTTCACGCAATCAATAGTTATCCAATTATTCCGCTCTTTGGCAAGCCGTAGATACATATCTTCCGACGCTTGCCGGTGATGCATATCTTTTTCTGCAATATCCAATTTCCCATCCATATATTTCCGCTGATCTTTTTTCAGCGTCAATTCGTATCCTGTTTTCCATGGCACAGAGAGATACACGACTACATCCTCACGGGGAATTTTATGCACTTTGTACTCCATCTCGTCAAGCCATCCGACAAATTCATCCTGTTTGTCCAGAGGCATTCTTGCGCCCTGATGTGCCATGGACGATGTCGCGTACCGGTTACAAAGAAGCATACCGCCTGTTGAAAGCCACTGATCCATTTCTTCTTTTGCCCCGGCCCGGTCAACCGCATAGGCAAGCGCCGCCAAATATGGAGAGACCTG
>Ga0315273_10012257_pt1 | contig 10979 bp, 15 predicted proteins | sample YL17G02_0_MG_FD_205753 | JGI IMG/M metagenome (GOLD analysis project Ga0315273, IMG submission 205753) | Sediment microbial communities from Yellowstone Lake, YNP, Wyoming, USA - YL17G02_0 | ecosystem: Environmental > Aquatic > Freshwater > Lake > Sediment | place: USA: Wyoming | collected...
TGGCAAACACGCCGCCTGGTTTCAGAAGCCCCCGATAGCGGAAGTAGCTCGCCTTGCCGACCGCGTCGAAAAGGAAATCGAAGGTGGTGCCGATCTGCAGGAGATCTTCGGTAGTGTAGTCGACGACGCGATGGGCGCCCAGGGATCGGGCGAGCTCAAGATGGCCGGTGTCGACAACGGCGGTGACCTCGGCCCCGTACCATCTGGCCAACTGCACCGCGGCAGTGCCGATAGCGCCCGAGGCACCGTAGATGAGGATCTTGTGCCCGGGTCCCACTCCGAGCGCCTGAAGGTTCGAGTTGGCGTACAGCGCGCCTTCGCCGACCACGGCTTCGTCGAACCCGAGGTGCGTCGGCATGGCGGCGATCGTCCCGTCTTCGGGAACGCAGAGATACTCGGCGTGACCGCCGTAGCCGCCCGGGGATAGACCAAAGACCCGGTCGCCCGGTTTGAAAGCCTTCACCCCCTCGCCGGCCGCCGCGACCTCGCCTGCGAAATCGAACCCGAGGATAGTACGTTTCGGCCGCCGGAGCCCGGTGAAGGCCCGAACGAAGAAGGGATGGGCCCGGAGCTGGCCACAGTCCGTCCGGCCCACGGTTGTCGCGTGGACTCTTACCAGGACCTCGCCCGTCGCCGGTTCCAGCTTCAGCACATCCCGGATCTCAATGACGTCCGGGGAACCGTAGCGGGTGTTGACGGCGGCTTTCATGCAACCAAGCTAGCACCTGGGGCCGCTGGGACAAAGCACGGATTGCGGGCCGGGTGAGCTGCGCCCGGCGGCTAGATCTGCACGTAGACGACCGCCAGAGCAAACGCGTTCACAAGGACGTGGATGATGATTCCCGGCCAGATAGAGTTCGACCTCTGATAGAGATACGCGAATAGGCAGCCCAAAATGAACGCGGGGATGAAGAACGTGATCTGCATGTGTGCAGCTGCGAAGAGGGCGGCACTCATGGCTGCCGCCCACCGCCAATCGTAGCGGGAGCGCAGACCGCCAAAGACAAAGCCGCGGAAGAACGTCTCTTCTGCAACGGGAGCCACGAGCACGACTGCAACAAACAGCGGCCAAGGGCTTGAGACCTGACGCAAGACAGGGGTCAGGTCGGGTTGAACCCGCAAACCCAAGGCCTGAAGCAGATAGGCGTAGAAGCCGTTGAAGAAATAGAACGCGAGGAGCAGCCCAAGCCCCACTGCAAGGACGGAGAACTTGAAGTTCGCGAAGCCAAGCGTCTTTGGCGACGCATGGTATTTCCGCACGGAGAACCACCACACGACGACGAGAAACAGCAACTCGACCAGGGTCGGGAACAGGGCTACCCAGAGGTCCAGATCGGGCCTGAGCGAGAGGGCGCTAAGCGAGTAGGCAATGGCCCATCCAGCCGCGACTATCAGCGCGGCCGCGATCATTCCCAGCCAAACGTCCCGAGTGCTCCAGGGCACCGAGACTCGCTTCACCTGCTCGCTTTGCGCGAGATGTTCGCCGTCGGATTGCATGAAGAGCCCCCAGGCTCAGAGCTGCGCAGGACGCGCCAGAGTCACGCAGACTCTAACGGCCGGACCTGAAGGCCGTCAACCCTACCGGCGTCCTACCCGACCGCGGCCAAACGTTCCGCAGGTCGGGACGGCCGCGGGGCCTCAGCTCGCCGCCCTCTGCACAAGAGCGGCGATCCTCGCCTCTTCGGCGGCGGTCAACCCCTTCACCGCGAAAGCGACTGGCCACATAGCGCCCTCGTCGAGGTGCGCCTCGTGCTGGAAGCCGAACGTCGCGTACCTCGTCTTGAACTTCTTCGCGCTTTGGAAGAAGCAGACGACCTTGCCATCTTTGGCGTACGCGGGCATCCCATACCACAGTCTTGGCGAGAGGGCTGGCGCGCTGGCGCTGACAATCTCATGCAGCCGCTCGGCGATGGCGCGATCAGGTTCTGGCATCGAGGCGATGTCTGCAAGCACCTCGGCCTCGTCGTCGGCCTTCTTCGTTGCCTTGTTGGCAGCTTTCTTCCCAGGCATAGAGCCCTCCCTTCCTAAGTCAGCTCGCATTGAACACTTGTCTGCGGAACCGTGAATGAGGGTCGCTACGCCACGGTAACGACCACGTGTCCTTTCTTGTGCCCCTTCTCGACGTACGCGTGGGCCTCGACGATCTCCTCCAGCGGATAGCGTCTGTCGATGACCGCCCGGACCTTCCCGGTCTCGATGAGTTCCTTGAGGATGGCAAGATCCTCGGGACCCACACCTCCAGAACCTGAATCCCTGTTGACGTTGAGATAGACGCCTGTCTTCCTCAAGGGCCTCTTGGCCAGTGAGGGCGAGAGCTTGCCCACGGCATCGAAGACAACGTCATAGGTCTCGTTGCCCTCGGTGAAGTCCTGCTCTGTGTAGTCGATCACCCTGTCGGCCCCGAGAGATCTCACCAGATCCAGATTGGCGGTACTACAGACCCCCGTGACGTCCGCCCCAAACGACTTAGCGAGTTGCACCGCGTAGGTGCCTACGCTTCCAGAGGCACCGTAGATAAGAACCTTCTGCCCGCTTTGGATGTTCGCCTTTCTGAGGACACGCAACGCTGTGACTCCTCCGGTAGCCGCGCCGGCGGCGGCTTCCTCAAAGGTCATGTTGACCGGCTTCGCCGCCAGCATCCCCTCCTTCGTACTCGACTTCCTTGGCTTCTCCGGCAAGCATATGTACTCGGCATAAGCACCGAGGCCCCAACCGGTGAATGCGAAGACGTCTTCGCCCGGCTTGAAGAGGGTCACATCCTTGCCGACCGACTCGACCTCTCCGGCCAGCTCCATCCCGATAATCGGGTTCTTCGGGCGAGTAAAGCCAAGGATCAGTCGCGCCATGAAACGTTGACCCCGAGGAACATCGAAGCTTCGAATCCTCACGTCCCCACGGTGCACCGTCGTCGCATGCACCTTGATCAGCACCTCGTGATCTTTTGGAACAGGTTTCTCCACCTGTTGGAGTTCAAGAACATCGGGAGGACCGTATCCCGTGCAAACGACTGCCCGCATTTCTGGATCCCTTCTTATCGGCCTGTCGGCGGATTCAGGAGCGCGAGACGCGTCCCGCAGCGTCGCGGATATGCGGACTGTATCTGTCGGCCTGCAGGCCGTCAAGCGGGCAGCGCGACACGCAACCATGGTCTGAGAATAGAGAGGCTGGCGAGCCGTTAGGGTATGCTAGCGATGAAGGTGCGCGACGTGGTCAAGTTGCTCCATGAAGACGGATGGTTTCTGGTGGCTCAGTCCGGAAGCCATCGTCAGTTCAAGCACCCGACTAAGCCAGGTCGGGTGACGGTCGCGGGGGCGTTCGGACACGAACTAGCCGCGGGCACTCTCAACAGCATCAAGAAACAGTCCGGCATCGAGGTGGAACGGCGGTGAAGAGCTTTATCATCGTCATCGAGCAGGCGGGCGACAACTACTCCGCATATGCGCCCGAGGTCCCGGGCTGCGTAGCTACGGGCTCGACGGAGAAAGAGGCCGAAACCAACATGCGGAGCGCGCTGGAGATGCACTTGCGCGGCATGGAAGAGGATGGGCTGCCGCTCGAGTCGGGCGAGGTCGTCGTCCGGCGGGTGCGCGTCAGCTCCGCATAGGGGTCAGACAGGCTCCGGGTGTCCGCGGTGAGCGAGCGCTTGCCCATCACGATCTCGCCGATGCCAGCCAGCGGGTCGCACGATACAGATAGGCATTCTCTCGTCTCAGCTCTCCACTGCCAGATAGGTCGCCGCCGAGACTGGCTCCGTGCTGCGCAGCATGACGATCCCGAGCAAGACGAACCAGACAATGAGACCCACTCCATAGACAGCCGTCAGGTCATTCAAGGCTAGAACCGACAGGATGCCCGCTACACCGGTCACCACGCCAAGGTAGTGCAACACTCTGGGCAGCTCCCTTGCCCGCAAGGCTGTCCAACTCAGCAGTAGCAGCCATAAGGAGCTGACGATCGTCTCCCCGCCGCCTCCGCCCAAACCGGTTTCCACAGTGTCGAGCGTTAACCAGACCGTCGCGGCTTGAGACGGATTCTCGCCATAGAGTCTGACGACTGTGCTCAGGTCCTTGATCGAGAGTGCGCCGATCACAATGACCAGGACGGCCCAGATCAACCCGAAGATGGTCAGTGCCTGAGCCAGCAGAGGTGACCCGGCCTTCAATCGCTCATAGAGCGCCAGCGACAGGAAGATCAGACACACACCCAAGACCAAGTAGATGATCACGTACCACAAGCGCATGGCAGCCTGGTTGCCCGCAAGAAGAGCCACGATCCGGCTTGGATCAGGGTCTTTGGAACCGAGGCCCTTGGGTGCCAGCATGGTTAAGAACACCCCCATGCCCAGGAGGGTTGTTGCCGCCGCGATCAGTGCGGCGATGCCGCCCATCTTCTTTGGTGTCTCCATCCTTGGCTCCATTCATATCCGTGTGCGACGAAGCGCGTTGCCTTGCCCACGCGACACTCGCGGTGTAGACTTATGTTGTAAGCATACCGCTTACGTCGTAAGTCTGTCAACCGTTTTTGTGCCCCCGCCCACTAGGCGCGTCAGAGTCTGAGGTGGTAGATGCCGATGCCGACACAGCCCACACCGAATCCTGAGTCCCGAACCCCACTCAACAGAGAGCGGGTTCTGCGCGCCGCTGTCGTGCTCGCCGACGAAAAGGGCATCGAGTCGCTAACGATGCGCGAGCTTGGGCTGAGACTCGGGGTCGAAGCGATGTCGCTGTACAACCACGTGGCCAACAAAGGCGACGTTCTCGACGGCATGGTCGATCTCGTTGTGAGCGAGATCGATCTGCCTCCCGACGCTGTCGGTTGGAGGGAGGCCATGCGCCGCCGAGCCATCTCGGCCCAAGCGGTCTTCTCCCGTCACCCGTGGGCGAGCGCACTGATCGATTCTCGAGAGAGCAGCGGGCCCGCTCGGCTGCACTACTTCGACTGGATGCTCGGTACCCTACGGCGAGCCGGATTCACGGTTGAAATGACCGCTCACGCGTTTTCGGTCCTCGACAGCTACATCTATGGCTTCGGTCGACAGCAGCTCAACATGTCTGCCGGACCCGACGTCAAGCCCGAGGAGATCACGGAGATCTTCCTGAGAGGGATACCCGCCGACGAGTATCCCCACCTCAGGGAGATGGTCGTCGAGTACGCGATGAAAGCCGGCTACGACGAAAATGCGGACTTCGAATTCGGGCTCGACCTCATCCTGGATGGACTCCAGAGACTCTTGGAGCCGGTCGCCAGCTAGGCCAGCCGCGTCGGGCCCGCTGGGATACGCAAGAACCTAAAGTTGGGAAAGGTATACTCCGAGTCAAGTGACGCACGTCTCGGAGGAGGAGCATGAGACTGAAAGTCGTAGTCCACGAGGCCGAAGAAGGGGGATTCTGGGCGGAGGTCCCTGCCATACCTGGCTGCGCCACTCAGGGCGAGACCTTCGAGGAGCTGCTCGAAAACCTCTATGAGGCCGTTGAGGGTTGCCTCTCTGTCGACCCGGACTCCATTCAAACAGGCAAAGGCGATCGGATCGTCGAAATCGCCGGCTTCGACCGCCGAGAGCCTAGGCGGCGAGGCGAGCAGCCCGGGTAGCTCCGAAAGGTGCGCCCCGGCCGGGAGAGGGCGCAGTTCGGCGAGCGGCTTCTTGCCGCACTCGAGCGTGAACGACATCATCCCCGTCCCACGTTCTCGACAAGTCTTGCGATCTCGTTTCCGCAGCGAGTGCAGTTTCCGCGCAGAACGAGGTCACCTCGAGAAACAGAGCCACTCCGAAGGTCCACGGACGCGGTGGTCCGACAGGCGCCGCACCAGAAGTTGTTGAGCAGCCGGACCCTGATCTCTGGCGGAATGGTGTTCCAGGCCGCGGTCGCTGGCGGCGAGAAACCGGGCGGCCCGCCCAGCGAGCACGCCGTCGGGCCGGAATCAGCCGTTCCCCGGTCCCACGGCGAACCTTGCCAGTTATAGATGCGGCCGTGGTCGCCGCAGCAAGGGCAGTGCCAGAAGATCTCGGCGGTCTCGGAGTCTATGACGGCATGCACGCTGCCGGGGCAGCTCTCGTGCCCAGGCCGCCGGCGGCAACGAAGGTCAAGGGGGAAGACCCTGCCGGCAGGAAGATGGGACGCCGCCGCGACAATCGCCCCCATGTAGCGCGGCACCGCCGGCAGGTCATCCGGGACTCGCCCCTGCTCGTCCAGGAAGTGCCGGATATCCGTAATCCAAGCTCCACTCACCCGAAAACCCCCTCAGATCGTCCAACGGCCGGTTGTGCGTATCCCTCCGACGCTATTTGCGCGAGCGCGTCTTCGCCGCCGCTTGGCCTCATCCCACGAGACGACCTCAGGCCCGCCCCGATCCCGGTCATCCAAACGACGGTCGAGATCCTCACGTCTGGATTCCGCTATTGCGCTCGTCAGCCACACACCTCATCATCCGGCTCATCGGGCAACTGCCGCGCATGCCAGACGCCGACGATCCAGACCGTGTCGTCGACCACCCGATGAAAGAACCGGTATGGCGGGACGGGGATCTCGCGGTGGGGGAGTTCCGGGAACTCAGGAATCGTATGGCCCGAGCATGGATGCTCGCGCAGTTGAGCAATGACCGTCTCGGCTCGCTGCTGCACGCGTGCCGCGCCCGAGGGGCTTCTGGTGCGTAGGTAGCTGAGCGCAGCCACATACTGCCGCTCCGCCTGCGGCGTGAAGCGTACCCGCATGTGGCTACTCCGCTGCGAGCAAGGCGCGGGCCTCAGCCATCACGTCTTCCGCGTCACGACCGAGCCCCGCGGCGATCTCCGCATCACCTTGCGCCAGAATCCGAAGAATCTCGATCTCGTGCTGGGTGCTCTCGTAGGCTTCAGCGCTGAGGAGTACCGCCGAGGCGCGGCCACGCTGCGTGATGACAACAGGCTCGTTTGAGGCAGCGGCACGCTTGATGATGCCGGCTGCGTCCTGCCGCAGATCGGAGATGGGGATGATGATGGGCAATGCATTCATTGGCAGTACCTCCTAAGGTACAACCAATGATACCACCCTGGCCTACGCCGACGGGACAGGCGTGCCGTGTTCGTGCTGAGCGTTGTTCAGCATCCGCAGCTTGCGCGGCGCGACCTGCTCGAACGAGTGGTCACGCCGCCTCTCCCGCATAGGTCAGCCTGAACACCGTATCCGCCAGCCACTTCTTAAACGACTCGTTGTCCTGGAACTCCTTGAACAGCTGCGTGTCGTCCTTCATGAGCGCCACGATCACCCGTTCCAACGCCTTGTCGTGCTCGATGCGGGCGTTCTGCTTGTCCGAGTTTCTTGCGGGCATTCTGATAGGCCTTGTCGGCGGCCACCTTGCCTACAACTCATCCGGCAACTCACCAAGCTCCGCCAACGAGAACACCGGCCCATCCACACAAACATACTTCGGCCCCACATTGCAGCGCCCACAGATCCCGATGCCGCACTTCATGCGCTTCTCGAGGGTCGTGTAGGTCTGCTCGTCGGTGAAGCCCAGCTTGCGGAAGCTCATGAGCGCGAACTTGATCATGATCGGCGGGCCGCAGGTGATGGCGATGGTCTCGGCCGGATCGGGGTTCATGCGTTCCAGCACAGCCGGCACCATGCCGACGTCACACTGCCAGCCGTCGCACTCGCGGTCGATGGTCAGGGTGAGATCAATGTCGCTGCGCTTCTGCCAGTCGTCGATGTCGTACTGGTAGGTGAAGTTCTGGGGGGCCGTGGCGCCGTAGAGGATGCTGATACCGGCGTAGTCGGCCCGGTGCTCCAGCGTGTACTCGATGGTGGCCTTGAGGGCCGCCGAGCCGATGCCGCCCATGACGTAGAGGATCTTCTTGCCCTTCCAGGCCTCCACCGGGAAGCCGCAGCCCATGGGCGCGCGGATGCCCACCTTGTCGCCTTCGGACAGGTTGTGGATGGCCTTGGTGATCTCGCCGGCCTTCATGACCGAGAACTGGATGAACTCCTTCTCGGAGGGTCTGGAGGTGATGGCGAAGGTGGATTCGCCCACACCGAACACCCCGAACTGACCCACCTGGCCGGGCGCGAAGGAGAACTTCTCCTGCACGGCGGGGTCATCGAAGCGCATGCGGAAGGTCTTGATGCTGGGGGTCTCCGGGATGATCTGGACGACGGTGGCGATCTCGGGGAGGTAGGGATTGCCGCCGAGCTTGCCGGCGCGGGCGGTGCTGGCGCCAGGGACTACGTCGGCCAGAGTGAGGCGGGTCTTGCCGTTGACGGTGCCGCTCATGGTGTCAGGCATCGATGCCCTCCTCGCTTCCGGTCGGGCGTGGCGCGCCTGGCGCCTCGGCGCCCACGGGAGCCGCCTGGGGCGCGGCGCCGCTCACAGTCGCCCCGCACTCCGCGGCGGGCGCCGCCACCGGCTCGGCCGGCGGTTGCCCGGCCGGCGAGCCCATAGTGCGCAGCACCTCTCTGATGTCGATCCGCGTGGGGCAGTGCATGATGCAGCGGCCGCAGCCGGAGCAGAGCAGGCTGTCGTACTTGTCCGGGTAGTACCAGAACTTGTGGCCAAAGCGGTTGCGGAACCGGTTGGACTTGGCCGCCCGCGGGTTGTGGCCCGAGGTCTCCTCGGTGTAGAGCGGGTTGAAGCAGTTATCCCAGCAGCGGTAGCGGTCGCCCGTGCTCTCCACCAGCGAGTCGTTGATGCTGAAGCAATAGCAGTTCGGGCACACGTAGGTGCAGGTGCCACAGGAGATGCAGCGCATGGCCAGGTCGTGCCAGCCGTCGGCAGCGATGTTGTCGTGCAGGTTGTCGCGGATGCCGTCGAGATCGAAGGGGACGTCCACTTTGAGGGTGGCCGCCATCTTGGTCTCGGCTGCCTCGCCGGTCTGGGCGTCGGTGGCGTCGGCGAGCACGGCGCCTGCCGCGCCGGCCGCCAGTGCCGCCTCGCCTTTGGGCGTCAGCGCCTCAACGGCGAAGCCGCCGTCCACCTGCGTGAACAGCGCATCCACGCCTTCATGGCCGGCCGGGCAGCCGCCGATGGCGGTGCAGAAGCAGGTGGAGCGCGGGTCGCGGCAGGTGACGGCGAGCAGCGTCGTGGCTTCGCGGCGGGCGTTGTAGAGCGGGTCGAAGTAGAAGCCGCCGTAGCCGCCGAAGACCTGGTCCATCTGCACGAAGCCACGGGCGTCGCAGGGGCGCAGGCCGAAGATCACCTGGGCAGGCGCCTCGTTCACGGCGTCAACGATCACCATTTCGTGCGGGACCGCAGCCTCGCCCTCGGCGCCTTCCTCGATCGGCGCCATGGTGTACCCGAACTTGAGGTAGGTCTCGGTCTGAAGGAACACCCGCTCTTTGGGCGACTGCTTGGCCAGCAGCACGTCGAGCTCGACATCCTTGCCGGACTGCCAGGGCTCGAACTGGGTGACCCCGTCCCTCTTGAACGGCGCGACCACGCGAGCATTTTTCGCCAGAGCCTCCAGAAGGGCCGGCAGCGCGTCAGCTTTCAGGTATTTGATCGCCATCGTCCCTCCCTTCAGTCGCCGAATTGGTCTTTGAGGTCGAACACCTGGAACACCGGCTTCTCGTCGAGCTTGACGCCCGGCTCGAATCCGAACATGTCGTAGATCTCCTTGTTCATCTTCCGGTGCAGCAGGTACAGCGGGATCTCCACCGGGCAGGCGCGGTCACAGGCGCCGCACGACGGGCAGCGGCCGGCCACGTGGAACATGTGAACCATCTGGAAAAGCAGGTTCTCCTTGGTCCCGACCTTCTGGCTCACGAGTTCCGGCTGGCGGGAGCGGTTCACGCACTTGTCCCAGCAGAAGCACACCGGGCACACGTTGATGCAGGCGAAACAGCGCACGCAGGTGGAATAGATCTTCTCGAGCAGCGCCTGCTTGTCGTCGTCGGACAGGTTCTCGTAGCCGGCTATGTCGCTCCAATCGGGCGATATCAGATCGCGCTCGGGCTCGGGCTCCAGCGGGCCGGCCATTTCATCAGAATAGACCGGGTTGGGATACCGGCACCTGGTACAAGCAGCGAGCAGAAAATCGTTCTGGGCGAATTCTTTCCTGTCCCCTTTTCGGGTGGTGACGGCCACCTTGCCTTTTTCCGGGAAGGCGATGTCGACGATCTCGTCGGCGAACTCCTTCTCGAGCTTGCGCCGATCGACGATGCCGTCGCAGGGCACACCGACCACGTAGAGCTTGTCCTTGTCCACCAGCTTTTCCTGCAGCAGGGCACCGAGCGTCCGGCTGTCGCAGCCCTTGACGCAGACACCGATCTTGGCGCCGGCCGGATCGGGCATGTTGCGCTTGAGGAAGGTCACCAGGTTGTGGTGGCAGAGCGGGGTCCAGACGAGCTGATCGACCGCTGCCGGGTCCTTGACGAACGCGGGGATAGCTTCGGAGCCGTTGTATCCCTGCTTCCAGCCGATGAAGTAGTCCACGCGGCCGTCGGCCAGGGCCTTCGCGGCAAACTCACGGATGTGGTCCTGCCGGCTCACAGGGCCCTCCCCTCACGCGGCCCGAGTTTCTCCACCCCGGCCACGAACTCGGTGACGACCTTCTGCCACCGCTGGCCTTCGGAGGCCGAGACCCAGGTCCACTTGAAGCGCTCCTTGGGAATGCCCAAGTGGTGGATCATCCGCTCGGCGAGCTCGAACTTGCGCCGAGCGTAGTAGTTGCCCTCGGAGTAGTGACAGTCGCCGGGGTGGCAGCCGCTGATCAGCACCCCGTCGGCCCCCTTCTCGAAGGCCTTGAGAGCGAACAGCGGGTCGATGCGGCCGGTGCAGGGCACCCGCACCAGCCGCAGGTTGGGTGGCTGCTTAAACCGGCCCGTGCCGGCCGTGTCGGCTCCGGCGTAGCTGCACCAGTTGCAGACGATACCTATGATCTTGACCGGACTGGCGCCGGCTGCGCCGGCCGGGGTGCCGGTTGGCGCCGCGCCGCCGGCCGCCCCGGGGGCGCCGGGTGCGGTCGCGGTTCCAGGTGCGGCCGCATTCTGAGAGGCGGCGCCGCTAGC
>Ga0315273_10012258_pt1 | contig 10979 bp, 10 predicted proteins | sample YL17G02_0_MG_FD_205753 | JGI IMG/M metagenome (GOLD analysis project Ga0315273, IMG submission 205753) | Sediment microbial communities from Yellowstone Lake, YNP, Wyoming, USA - YL17G02_0 | ecosystem: Environmental > Aquatic > Freshwater > Lake > Sediment | place: USA: Wyoming | collected...
GGTGCGGCAGCGGCCGTGGGTGTGGCCTCGTCGGCCGGAGCCGCCGGTCATGCCCGTCAGGCTGTAGCCCGTTCCAAAGCGGCCGCGAACATCGCACCGACATCGAAGTCCGTCTGCTGCGTGATCTCGACGAAGCACGTCGGGCTGGTCACGTTGACCTCGGTCAGGCAATCGCCGATCACGTCGAGGCCGACGACGAGCAATCCCTGCGCCCACAGCTTGGGCCCCAGTGCGGCCGCGATCTCGCGGTCGCGCTCCGTGAGCGGCCGCGCGACACCCCGGCCGCCGGCCGCGAGATTGCCACGCGTCTCACCAGGCTTGGGAATGCGCGCGAGCGCGTAGGGAACGGGCTCGCCGGCGATCAGGAGCACGCGTTTGTCGCCGTCGACGATTTCGGGAATGAATCGCTGCGCCATCACGGTTCGCGCGCCGTGCTGGCCCACGGTTTCGACGATCACGTTGCGGTTGGGGTCGTCCGAACGCACGCGGAACACCGATGTCCCGCCCATGCCGTCGAGCGGTTTGACGATCGTGTCGCGGTGGGCATCGATGAATGCGTCGAGCCGCGCGGCGTCGCGCGTGACGAGCGTCGGCGCGATGAATTGCGCGAACGCGCCGATCGCGAATTTCTCGTTGTGGTCGCGAATCGCCCGTGGCCGGTTGAAGACGCGCGCTCCCTCGCGCTCGGCCGCTTCGAGCAGGTACGTCGAGTACACGTACTCCATGTCGAACGGCGGGTCCTTGCGCATCACCACCGCGGCAAAATCCTTCAGGGCACGCTCCGCCGGCTCGCCCGCCGCATACCAATCGTGATCGTCGGCGTGAAGGGTCAGCGGGACAGCGCGTGCCCGGGTGCCCCGCGCGTCCCAGAAGACGTCGGATTGCCCGAGCGCGAAGATCCGGTGTCCGCGTGCCGCCAGCGCGCGCATCATCGCAACGCTCGAGTCCTTGTAGGCCTTGAGGTCGGGCAGCGGGTCGACAATGAATGCGTAATCCATGGATTTCATGGCAAGTGGGCGTGGGGCCGCCTTGCAAGTGTACTGATACTGCATCCGAATGGCCGACGATCGGCAACGGTTCCGCCGCCACGCGCGCGGCCGGTCGATCCGAAACGGGTTCCGGGGCTTCGCTCAGGCGCACGAAACCCGGCCTACAGGTCGAACGTCATGCCCTCCCGGCCCGGCGTGACTCGATAGGGAGGGTTTGCTTCGTCGATAGCCTCCGCCATCAGCCGATCGAGGTCCGCGTCGGAGTGATCGGGGTCGTGATGAAACGGGACGAGGTGCTTCACTTCAGCCAGCGCCGCGAAGTCCAGCATGTGCCTGAACGAACTGTGCCCCCAGCCGACGCGGGCGGAATACTCGTGCGTGGCGTATTGGCTGTCGTGGATCAGCAGGTCCGATTCGGCGGCGAGCGTCCCTCCGGAGATCCACGCCCTCGGCAGCGAGGGAAAGGTCCGCGCACCGAGCGCGGGTTCGTGGTCCGGCAGGTACGTCAACACCCTTCCGGTCGCCTCCGTGAGGCGGTAGCCCACGGTGGGACCGGGGTGGCAGACCAGCGCGGAGGTAACGCGGAACTCGCCGATATCCACCTCGCCACACGGGACTTCGTGCAGCATCAGTTTGCACGGCAATTCACGAAGGCCGACGGGAAACAGCGGGGGCGAGAGATACCGCATGAGCCGCGCCAGCAAGCTCAGCTGGGTGCTGGCCGGCCCCCATATGTTGACCTCGACATCGGAGCGATAGAGCGGGGCGAAGAACCCCAAGCCCTGTATGTGATCCATGTGGAGATGTGTCAACAACACGTCCACGCGCCGGACCGCGGCGTCGATCGTCGCCCCCATGCCGCGGATGCCCGTCCCCGCGTCCAGCACCAGCACGGTGCCCTCGTGTCCGCGCACGGCCACGCACGACGTGTTGCCGCCATAGCGCGCCGTGTCGGGGCCGGGCGTGGCCAGCGAGCCGCGCGTGCCCCACAGCTTCACCTGCAATTCAGATCTCCCAGAAGATGTTCATCACGCCGTGCAGCTGGCCGCCCTCGCCGACGAGCGGAAAAGCGGTGACCTGCAGGTGTCGCCAGGCGCTGTCCCCGCTGCGCGTCCATATCGCTCGGGAGACGGACCGGCGGTGGAGGAGTGCCACCATCATGGGCCGATCTTCAGGCAGGACCGGCCTGCGATCCTCGTCTTCGACGGCAACGAGCTCCCTCCACTCGTCGGCCGGAATCTCGCCCGTCTCTTCGAATCGCTGATTCAGAAGCGCCTCCGCCGGCTCATTGTAGAAAATGAGCGTTCCCACGGCGTCCACGAGCAGGATGGGCATGGCCACGCAACTGGCCAACTGCCGGGCCAAGATGATCTGGATGGATTTGGCGGTCGACATCGCCCTGTCTCCTGCGTCCCTGCCAAAATGTTGACGAAACCGTAGATTGATCCGATATCACGCTAACGGTCAACCCATTGATTCTCGGTACTCGAAACGAGCCCGCTCGCGGGCGCGGGGCCGTGGGCTCGTGGGCTCCGTGGGCGCGGGCTTGCCCGCGCTCGGGGGACTCGTCGCCACGCGGAACGATGCGCGGCCAGGGCCGCGCCTACGAACCGAGGACCGAGTCGCCACGCGGAACGATGCGCGGCCAGGGCTGCGCCTGCGAACGGGCTCGACAGGGCGGAAATCGAGATCGGCACCCTTGACCGCCAGCGCCTTGTCCGGCACCTGCCCACCCGCACGCTGCTCACCGCTGAAGTCGCCGCGAACCATCGAGCGAAATTCCGACTCGGCACACCAGCCTGGCGTCAATACGGTTGTCGCGCGTCGGAAAACAATTCGCGCATCATGAAATCCTCGAGCCCCGAGTTGTCGCCCGGGCGAGCGGACAGCGCAATCTCGCGGCCCAGGCGGTGCGATAGCCAGACGAAGTCACCCGGTTCCTGCTCGCGAATGATCGCGATCATCTTGCGGATCATCGCGATGCGAATGTCGCCGTTGTCGCCTTTCCGGACTTCGATCAGCTGCTTAGTCTTACGTCCGATATCCTTGTTCCAGCCATTGAAGTAGAACTCGGCATAGTCGTAGCCCATGTGTTTTATCTGGAAGATGCCGCCGCCGTTTTTCGGGTCATAGCCGAATGTCGGCGCATTGATCGATGCAAGGTTGGCCGCGACGATTCGGTTTCTGCGCTCATCGTCGTTTTCGGTCTGCGGCGCGTTCGATGCGCTGCCCTGAGACACGACCGGTGTCGGCTCACCACGGGCTCGGCGCCTTGCCTCGATGTACGACGAAAGATCGCCTTCGGGAGGCGCGCGCGCCGGTGCTGGCGGCGCAACGGGCGGAGCGGGTAGCGGCGAGGGGGTGTCCAGCACTCGCGGGCTGGGCTCGACCGACGCCATTGCCAGCGGCGGGGCGACGGGAGCTTGTGGAGGCGTTGCCCGGCGCGTTGGTGATGGTTGGGCCTGAACCGGCCGCGAGGGTGGCCGCGCGGGCGCGGAACTTTCCGGTGGGGTTGGGCGAGGAGCCAGTCGCGCCACCAGTGAGGCGGTTGTTTCGCCGCGCTCGGCATCCGCTGTCGACAGCGAGCGCATCCTTGGCAGCCACGTCCACATCATAGCGCCGTGGAAAAGCAGCGACAGCGCGATCGCCACCCAGATGACCGGTATTGTCACAACGTCGTGCCGCTTGATCGACTCGGTTTGCAAGTCGCTCATCCGTTACTCGGAGCCAGCAGCAAAAAAACTGTGGCTACCGGTGTTGTCTATTCCACCGTAACCGATTTCGCCAGATTGCGCGGCTTGTCCACATCGGTGCCGCGCATCACCGCCGCGTGATACGCGAGCAGTTGCAGCGGAATCGTGTGCAGGATCGGCGACAGGTGTCCCGCGTGCTGCGGCAATCGGATCACGTGGATGCCTTCGCTCGACGTGAGGTGGCTGTCGAGGTCGGCGACGACGTAGAGTTCGCCGCCGCGCGCGCGCACTTCCTGCAGATTGGACTTGAGTTTTTCGAGCAGCGCGTCGTTCGGGGCGATGGCGACGACCGGCATGTCGGCGTCGACCAACGCCAGCGGGCCGTGCTTCAGCTCGCCGGCAGGATAAGCCTCGGCGTGGATGTACGAGATTTCCTTCAGCTTCAGCGCGCCTTCGAGCGCGATCGGGTAGTGCGGACCCCGGCCGAGGAACAGCGCGTGCTGCTTTTTCGCGAAGAACCCGGCCCACGCGATCAACTGCGGCTCCAGCGCGAGCGCCGCCTGCAGCGCCGCCGGCAGGTGGCGCAGTTCGCGCAGCCAATGCGCCTCTTCCTCGGCGGTGAGCCGGTTGCGCAGCTTGGCGAGCGTCAACGCAAGCAGGAAGTGCGAGACGAGCTGCGTGGTGAACGCCTTGGTCGACGCGACGCCGATCTCCGCGCCGGCGCGCGTCAGGTACGTAAGCGCGGTCTGCCGCACCATCGAGCTGGTCGCAACGTTGCAGATTGCGAGCGTGTGCGCGTGGCCGAGCGCTTTCGCATGCTTCAACGCCGCCAGCGTGTCGGCAGTTTCGCCGGACTGCGAGACGACGACGACGAGCGTGTTCGGATTCGGCACGCTGTCCCGATAGCGGTATTCGCTGGCGATCTCCACCTGACAGGGAATCCGCGCGAGTGATTCGATCCATTGTTTCGCGACGAGGCCCGAGTAGTAGCTCGTGCCGCACGCCAGCACCAGCACGCTGTCCACGTTCGCGAGGACCCGCTCAGCGTCGGCGCCAAAGAGGCGCGCGTCGATGCCCGCGACCCCTTCGAGCGTATCGGCAACGGCACGCGGCTGCTCGAAGATCTCCTTCTGCATGAAGTGGCGGAAAGGGCCGAGTTCGACCGTGTCGCCCGACGCCTCGACCGTGACGATCGCCCGTTCGACGCGCTCGCCGCGCGCGTCGAAGACCGCGTAGAACTCGCGACGGATGTCGGCCACATCTCCTTCCTCGAGATAGACAATGCGGCGCGTCACCGACAGCAGCGCGGCGGCATCGGACGCGAGGAAGTGGTCGTCCTTGCCGATGCCCACGACCAGCGGGCTCCCGGCCCTCGCACCGACGATGCGCCCGGGTTCGCGCGTCGACAGCACCGCGATCGCAAAGGCGCCGTGAAATTCAGCGGTGGCCGCCGTCACGGCGCGCAACAGGTCACCGCCACCCGCGCCATGCCAATGCGAATGAACGAGATGCGCGATCACCTCGGTGTCGGTCTGCGTCGCGAAGACGTAGCCCTGCGCCTTGAGCTTGTCGCGCAGCGCTTCGAAGTTCTCGATGATGCCGTTGTGGACGACCGCGATCTCGCCACCGGAGACGTGCGGATGCGCGTTCACGGGCGTCGGCGCGCCGTGGGTCGCCCAGCGCGTGTGCGAGATGCCGGTGAAGCCCGTCAGCTCGGTCGCTTCGGCCTGCGCCTCGAGATCCGCGACGCGCGCGGTGCTGACGAGCCGTTCGAGCCGGGCCGGTTCGCCACGAGCGATGATCGCGAGGCCGGTCGAGTCGTAGCCGCGGTACTCGAGCCGACGGACACCATCGATCAATACCGGGACGACGTTGCGCAGCGAGACCGCGCCGACGATTCCGCACATGGCGTCAGCCTTTCTGAACTTTTGGTTTCTTTACCGGCCGCTTCCAACCCGGCAGGCTCACCTGGCGGGCGCGCGCCACGGTCAGCGCATTGGCCGGGGCCTCCTTGGCGATCGTGCTGCCCCCGCCGATCGTCGCCCCGCGGCCTATCCTGACCGGCGCGACCAGCACGCAATTCGATCCGATGCTGGCGTCGTCCTCGATGACGGTCAGATGCTTGTTCACGCCGTCGTAGTTCGCGGTGATCGCCCCCGCGCCGAAATTGACGTTGATGCCGATCGTCGTGTCGCCGATGTACGCGAGATGGTTGGCTTTCGAGCCGCGCCCGATCGAACTCGCCTTCACCTCGACGAAATTCCCGATGTGGACGTCGGCGGCGAGCACCGCGCCCGGGCGCAGCCGCGCGTACGGGCCGACGCGGCAGTTCGCGCCGACCGTCGCGCCCTCGAGGTGCGAGAACGGCAGGATCTGCGCACCCGGCCCGACGGTAACGTTTTTCAGCACGCAGCAGGAACCGATCGCGACATCGTCGGCGAGGCGCACCGCCCCTTCGAATACGCAGCCCGCATCGATCGCGACGTCTGCTCCGCATTCGAGCGTGCCGCGGATGTCGATGCGATCCGGGTCGGCCAGCGTGACGCCAGCGTCAAGCAGCGCATCGGCCTGCGCGCGCTGGTAGAGGCGCTCGAGCAGCGCCAGCTCGCGCATCGTGTTCACCCCCAGCGTTTCGATGACGCTGGCGGCGTTCGTCGTCCGCACTGGCACGCCCTCTTTTACGGCGAGCGCGATGACATCGGTCAGATAGTACTCGCCACTCGTGTTGCGGTTGTCGATCGCCTGCAACCAGCGGGCGAAGCATTCGGTCGGCGCCGCCATCACGCCGGAATTGATCTCGCGGATCGCGCGTTGCTCGGGCGTCGCGTCCTTGTGCTCGACGATGGCCTTAACCTCGCCATCGGGGCGACGGACGATCCGGCCGTAGCCGCTCGGGTCGGGGAGCTCGACCGTGAGCAGCGACAGCGCGCCCTGGCTTGCGTTGCGCACGACGGCCTCGAGCGTCGCGACGCGTGCCAACGGATCGGCGCCGAACAGCACGAGCGTCACGCCATCCGCGGCGAGTTGCGGCAGCGCCTGCGCGAGCGCATGGCCGGTGCCGAGCGGCGGATCCTGCAGCGCCCAGGCGAGGTCGGCGTCGGGGAAGCGCTTGCGCACGGCTTCGCCGCCGTGTCCGTACACAACGCAGATGCGATCCGCCGCGAGCTTGCGGGCGGTGTCCAGCACGTGGGCGAGCAGCGGGCGGCCGGCGAGCGGATGCAGGACCTTCGGCATGCCGGAACGCATCCGCTTGCCCACGCCGGCGGCGAGGATCGCGATATTGAGGGTCGAGGGCCGGGGGGTCGCCATGTGCCGAAAGGATTTTACGCGAATCTCCTGCCACGCCCCAGCGACCCGGCACCGACGCGACGTCGGCGCGTTAACGCCAGAGTCTCTTGGGCATTGGGGTATTCTCCCCGCGATGGCCATCATCGCGGTGTTCAACCAGAAGGGCGGCGTCGGCAAGACGACCACCGCATTGAACCTGCTCGCGACGATCGCGCAGCGCGGCCGGCGCCCGTTGGGCATCGATCTCGACCCGCAGGCGCACCTGTCGCATATCTTCGGTGTGCAGCCGCGACTCGCCGACGACTCCGTCTACGGCTTCTTCGCGCGCCAGCGGCCGCTCGCCGACGTGGCGCAGATCACGAAGAGCGGGGTCGTTCTGTGCCCGGCGCACCTCGAGCTCTCGAAGATCGACGCGCTGCTGGGCAAGGGCGTCAACGTCGTCACCAAACTGCGACACGCGCTGCATCAAACGGATACACCGCCGGGGCCGGTCGTCATCGACTGCTGCCCGCTGCTCAACGTGCTGTCGCTCAACGCGGTGTTTGCCTGCGATGTCCTGCTGGTGCCGGTGTCCTGCGACTTTCTCTCGCTCCGTGGCGCGATGCACGTGGAGCGGGCGCTGAATGCGCTGGAGCCCGTCTTCAAGCTTCGGCTTCCGCGACGCTACGTGCTGACCCGCTTCGATGTGCGGCGCAAGATGAGTGACGAAGTCGTCGCACGAATGGCCAAGGCCTTCCGGCCCGATGAGATCTGCGCGACGAAGATCCGGGAGAGCGTGAAGCTGGCCGAAAGCCCCGACTTGGAGCTGGATGTCTTTCGGCACGCGCCCGGCAGCAAGGGCGCGGAAGACTACAAGGCGCTCGGCGACGAACTAGTGAGTGCCGGGTTTATGGCCTGACGGCGCTGCGCTGATCAATCCGATCACGCCTTCGACGTCGAGCGAGTCGACCCGGCGTGGCACGGATTGCTCGCGACGCTCGATGATCTCGCAGTGAACGTACATCTGCCGCAGGCGGCGCTCGGCATCACCCGGATTCGCGGCCATGATCTGGATGTTGTCCACCCGTTGGCCGGTCTTGGTGCGGATGTTGAATCCGTAGCGGATCATCGTAAACGTCTCCCTGAGGGCGCCGTCCCGGCCCGGGTCGACGTCACCTGATTTGGGTCAGGGGTTTAGCGTCGGGGGTTGTTATCATAGATCAAGTCTCCTTCGCAATTACACCGGTCGATGTTGTTTTTCTGACGATGGCCCGGAACATCCCTTCAGATGCCCCGCTGGAAAGCGAAGGCGCGGATGCGGCGCTTGCCCGTGCGCTGGTGCGCATGGCCATAGTGAGCGCTGACACACAGACAAGTCTGGTGCCTCTGGCCGGAGGGGTGTCGTCGGATATCTACCGCGTCGACCTGCCTTCCGGCGCTATCTGCATAAAACGGGCGCTGGGGAAGCTCAAGGTCGCCGCTGACTGGCGGGCGCCGGTCGCGCGAAACCACTGGGAAGTCGAGTGGATGCGCGTCGCCGGCGCCATCGTCCCGGGCGCCGTTCCCGCGATTCTCGGCGAGGATCGCGAATCGGGCTGTTTCGCGATGGCTTTTCTGGCGCCCGACAAACATCCCGTTTGGAAAGCGCGGCTCCAGGATGGCGTTGTCGAACGGTCGACGGCTGCCGCCATCGGCGACGTGCTCGGCCGGATTCACGCCGCCACGGCGGACCGGACGGACGTCGCGGAGCGGTTTCCGACCGACGATATCTTCTACGCCATCCGCCTCGAGCCGTATCTCGTCGCCACCGGGCGCGCGCACCCGGATCTCGCCCGTCGGCTCGGCACGCTTCTGGAGACGACGCGGACGACGAAGCGCGTGCTGGTCCATGGCGATTTCAGCCCCAAGAACCTGTTGGCCGGTCCGGCGGGACCGGTGATCCTCGATGCCGAATGTGCGTGGTACGGAGACCCCGCCTTCGATCTCGCGTTCGTGCTGAACCACCTGCTGCTCAAAGGCGCTTGGCGGCCGGAGTGGCGCGCGCGTTACGCCGGCGCGTTCACGGCGCTTGCGAACGCCTATCTCGTGCACGTCGCCTGGGAGGCCCCCGCGGACTGCGAACGACGAACCGCGGCGCTTCTTCCCGGCCTGATGCTGGCGCGCATCGATGGCAAGTCACCCGTCGAATACCTGACTGACGATCGACACAAGAACGAGGTCCGCGCGTTTGCGCGGGCGCTCTTGACCGACCCCGTCCCCGGGCTTGTCGAAATTGCGCGCCGCTGGTGTGTTCGAGGACCCCGGTGAACGACGCGATTGCCAGCGTTCGCTCGCGCCGCGTGTGGGACTCGCGGGGTCGACCGACGCTGGAGGCCGAGGTCACGCTCGGGAGCGGCGCTACCGGACGCGCCATCGCGCCCGCCGGCGCGTCGCGCGGGTCGCGCGAGGCCGTCGATCTGCGCGATGGCGGAACGCGATTCGGGGGCATGGACGTCATGCGCGCGATCGCGAATGTCGACGGGCCGGTGGCGCAGGCGCTCGCAGGCTGCGACGCATTCGATCAGGCCGGTGTCGATGCGCGACTGATCGCGCTGGATGGCACGCCGAACAAGGCGAAGCTGGGCGGCAACGCCACGGTCGCGGTGTCGCTTGCCGTCGCGCACGCGGCGGCGGCCGCGTGCGGATGGCCCCTGTGGCGGCAGCTCGCAGGCGACAACCCCGTTTCACTGCCGTTGCCGGAAATCCAGATCTTCGGTGGCGGCGCGCACGCCGGCAGGCGGATCGACATCCAGGACCTGATGGTGTTGCCGGTGTCCGCGACATCGTTCGCGCAAGCACTCGAAACGACCGCGGAGGTGTACCGCGCCGCCGGTGAAATCATGCGCGCCGCGGGCAAGCTCTCGGGCCTCGCCGATGAAGGCGGGTGGTGGCCCGCGTTCGACACCAACGAGGAGGCTCTCGCGATGACCGTCCGCGCGATCGAGCGCGCGGGATTCGTGCCCGGCGACGAAGTCGCGATCGCGATCGATATCGCCGCCTCCGAGTTCGGCCACGCCGGCCGCTATCGGCTCGGTCTCGAGCCCCGCGAACTGGACCGGGACGGCATGATCGAGCTTCTTCTCGGCTGGCTCGACCGTTACCCGATCGCGTCCATCGAGGATCCGTTGGCCGAAGACGACCGCGACGGCTGGATCGCCTTCACGCGTGCTGCGGGAACGCACGTGGAGATCGTCGGCGACGACTACCTGACGACGAACGCGGCGCGCGTCGCGCTGGCGGCCGCCGAGGGAGCGTGCAACGCCGTTCTCATCAAGCCGAACCAGGCGGGCACGATCACCGAAACTCTCGCGGCGATCGCCGCCGGACGGAAGGCGGGCTTCTCCACGATCGTTTCGGCGCGTTCCGGCGAAACGGAGGACACTTCGATCGTTCACCTTGCGGTCGGCTGGAACGCGGGCAGAATGAAGGTCGGCTCCTTCGCGCGTTCCGAGCGAATGGCGAAATGGAACGAAGCGCTGCGGATCGAGGAAGCATTGGGCGCTTCCGCCCGGTACGCCGGGCGCGCGGCGCTGCCGCGGTCCCGTTCGATCGCGCGCTGATGCAGCGAAAACGCGTGGCCAGACCCGGAAGCGCGCGCGCACGACAATGCCGGACTAGCTTTCCGCGATTCCGGGCGCTTGACCTGCGGCGATCAGGAAGTCGGCGAGCTCGGCGAACCCCGCACCTGCCCTGCCGTGCGTGACGTACGCCGGCAATGTCGCGATGCGGTCGGCGAACTCGCGCACATTCGCAACGCCCACCGCATTCGGAAAGAACGCGAACATAGGCGCGTCGTTCGGCGAATCGCCGGCGAAGACGAAACGCTCGCGCTCCGCATCGATATCGATCCCGAAAACCTCGACGAGCAACACGCGCGCCATCGTCAGCTTGTCGTAGCTGCCGAACCAGCCGTTGACGTGGATCGAGCTCACTTTGGCGGTCATTCCCTCGGCCTGCATCATCGCGACGATGCGGTCGACCGCCTCTCGCG
>Ga0315273_10012259_pt1 | contig 10978 bp, 11 predicted proteins | sample YL17G02_0_MG_FD_205753 | JGI IMG/M metagenome (GOLD analysis project Ga0315273, IMG submission 205753) | Sediment microbial communities from Yellowstone Lake, YNP, Wyoming, USA - YL17G02_0 | ecosystem: Environmental > Aquatic > Freshwater > Lake > Sediment | place: USA: Wyoming | collected...
GAACGCGCCGGCGGCGAGAAGCAGACCGTACGAGAGGGAGTCCACGAGGGCCTCCCACGACGCCTCCACCACGTTCTCGCCCACGCCTACGCTACCCCAGCAGTCCCGGCCGTCGGAGGAGTCGATGATCACCCGGGTGGTGGCGGCCGTGCCTCTGTCTTCGTCCAGGATGCGGACCCGGTAGTTCACCAGGTGGATGTCGTGGATGTTGGGGAATCGCCGTTCGATACCCATGCGGAGCGCCTTGTCGAGCGCGTTGACCGGCCCGTTGCCCTCCGCCGTCTCGATGAAACGGTCCCCGCCCACATGCACCTTGACGGTCGCCTCGCTGAGGGTGGATCCGTCTTCTCGCTTCTCGACGATGATGCGGAACGCCTCGAGGTGGAAGAGTTCCGCCTCCAGCCCCATCTCGGCGCGGACGAGCAGCTCGAAGGAGGCGTCGGCCGCCTCGTAGTGATAGCCGGCATGCTCCTTCTCCTTGAGCCGGGTGAGCACCCGGTCCGCGATGTCCTTATCCTCGTCTACCGGGTAGCCTAACTGCTTGACCCGTTGTTTGATCGTGGCCTTGCCCGACAACTCCGACACGAGCACGTGCGGGTGGTTGCCCACCAGAGCCGGGTCGACGTGCTGGAAGGTGGCCGGGTCGCGTTCGACCGCCGAGATGTGCAGCCCGCCTTTGTGAGCGAAGGCGTCGACTCCGACGTAGGGCTGGTGCGCATCGGGAGACACGTTGCAGAGCTCGGCCACAAAACGGGCGGTATCGGTGAGCTTGGCCAGATCCTCGCCGGAGATGCAGTCGATGCCCATCTTCAGCTTGAGGTCGGGGATGATGGCGCATAGGTCGGCGTTCCCGCACCGTTCCCCGTAGCCGTTGATGGTCCCCTGCACCACGTCGGCGCCCCGGGCGACGGCCACCAGCGAGTTGGCCACCGCGCAGCCCCCGTCGTTATGGGCATGGATGGCCACCAGGCACCTGCCGCCCAGTTCGGAGACCACGTGCTCGACCACCTCGCCCACCTGCATCGGCAGCGTGGCCCCGTTGGTGTCGCAGAGGGTGACCGCCTCGGCGCCCGCCTCGGCGGCCGTTCGGAGGCACTCGAGCGCGTACTCGGGGTGAGCGGCGTAGGCATCGAAGAAATGCTCCGCGTCGTAATGGACCCGCTTGCCCTGCTTGAGCAAGAAAGCCACCGAGTCCGCGATCATCCGCAGGTTCTCCGCCCGGTCCACGCGCAGCACCTTCTGGACGTGCAGGTCCCAGGTCTTGCCGACGATGCAGGAGACGGGTGCCCAGCACTCTGCCAGGCTGCGGAGGTTCCCATCCTTCTCGGCAGTCGTCCCCTTGCCCCGGGTCATGCCGAAAGCGGCCATCAGTGCACGTCCGAGCGGCCGGCCCTCCAGCTTGCGGAAGAACTCCTCGTCCTTGGGATTCGATCCGGGGAAGCCGCCCTCGATGATGTGGACACCCAGGTCGGCGACCCGCACCGCGATGCGGACCTTCTCGTCCACCGACACGCTCAGCCCCTCGCGCTGCATCCCGTCGCGAAGGGTGGTGTCGTAGAGGAGGACAGGCCGGGCGGTCGTCATCGGGAGTTCGTCCATGGGCTCAGCAGGCGCCCTGCGGGCGGCCTACCCGTTCACCGGCGTGCCCGAGTTTTGCGCGTACTCGTGGAAGCGGGCCGTGATCTCCTTGGTCACCGGTCCGGGAACGCCCGCGCCGATGACCCTCTTGTCGACCTCCACGACCGGGCCGACCTCAGCGGCCGTCCCCGTCAGGAACGCCTCGTCGGCCGTGTAGACGTCGTAGAGGGTGTAGAAGCCCTCTTCCACTTCCAAGCCCGCGAAGGTAGCCAGTCGCATCACCACTCCCCGGGTCACACCCTTCAACGCGCCGACCGACGGGTGGGGCGTCAGCAGCTTGTGGCCTCGCACCAAGAACACGTTGTCGGCCGTACACTCGCAGACGTACCCGGAGGTGGTCAGGAACAGTCCCTCGTCGACGTCGCGGCCCCGCAGTTCCAGGGCGCCCATGATGTTGTTGAGGTAGTTGAGGCTCTTGATCGCGGGATTTATGGCCTGCGGGTCGTTGCGCCGGGTAGAGAGGGTGACGACCTTGAACCCCTTCTCGTAGACCTCGGCGGGATAGAGGGTGATCCCACCCGCGATGCAGAACACAGTGGCCTTGGGGCACTTGCTGGGGTTCAGCCCCAGATCGCCGATGCCCCGCGTGACCACCAGCCGGATGTAGCCCTCCATCGCGTCGTTGCGGCGGATGGTCTCCATCATCGCTTCGATGAGTTCGTCGCGGGAAAGCGGGATCTCGAGGGCGATGATCTGCGCCGAGGCGTACAGCCGGTCTATGTGCCCGTCGAGCTCGAATACCCGTCCGTTGTAGGTCCGGATCCCTTCGAACACGCCGTCACCGTAGAGAAGACCGTGGTCGAAGACGCTGATCTTGGCGTCTTCCTTGCTGTAGAACTCGCCGTCGATGTAGATCTGCATGAGAACCTCCTGGGCCTTAGTGCTCGTGTCAGAGCAATCTCCGAGGCCGTTCGTGGAAACTGAAGTATACAAAATCTGGCCGGTTATCCCGGAGGCCTGCGGCAGGGTGCCGCCCATCCGCCGGCGAGCGCCGGCGCCGGCGGCCGGCGGAGCCCTAATCGAGCATCGATCCCACCTGGTACACGATGATGCCCATGCCCATCGCCACGACGAACATCAACGCGAGGTTGGCTCCCGTCCACCGCCAGGAGCGGGACTCTTGCTTGATGGCGGCCACGGTGGCCACGCAGGGGACGAAGGTCATCTGCACTACCAGGAAGGCGGCCGCGGCCGCGGGAGTAAGGATCGCGGCGACCCTGACCGCCAGGCCGGCGCCGGCCGCGGCTGCGCCGGCCGCCGTCGCGCCGGCCCCGAACAGCACCCCCAACGTGGCCACGCTGTTCTCCTTGGCCACAAAGCTGGAGAGCAGGGCGACGATGAGGCGCCAGTCGCCCAGCCCCATGAGACTGAAGAACGGCTCGAGCGCTTGCCCGATGACGCCGAGGACGCTCTCGCTCGGGCGGTTTCCCGGGTAGTTGGAGAGCACCCAGACGATCGCGGAAACGAGGACTATCAGGGTCCCCGCCTTGCGGATGAAGGCCATCGTGTTGCGCCAGACGTAGAAGCCGATAGTCCGGGCGTTGGGGACATGGTAGAGCGGCATCTCCATGATGAACGCGCTCCGCTCCCCTTTGAACGCCACCTTGTTCACCGTGACGCCGACTATCGCCAGCAGGATCAGGTTCCCCCCCACCAGCGCGATCACCGCCCAGGCGGCCGCCCCCCCGAAGAAGGCCGGAGCAAGGAAGGCAAGCACCGCCAACCGGCCGGTGCAGGGAACGAAGGGGGTGAGCATCATGGTGAGCATCCGGGCCTTGCGGTCTTCGATGATCCTCGTGCCCAGGATCGCGGGGACGTTGCAGCCGAACCCCAGCAGCATCGGCATGCAGGACTTCCCGTGCAGGCCCATCCAGTGCATGTAGCGGTCCATCACATAGGCGGTCCTCGCCATATACCCCACATCCTCGAGAAGCCCGAGGGCGGCGAAGAAGATCACCAGGATGGGGATGAACGAGAGGACCGTCCCCGCGCCGGCGACTATCCCGTCGACAAGCACGCCGGAGAGCCACGCCGGGGCCCACGCGAGCAGTTCGTGCAGCGCGGCGGAGAACGGCCCCAGAACGAAGCCGCCGATGGCTCTGGCGGCCGGGTTTGCCACCGTGTAGGTGACCCAGAACATGATCCCGAGGACGGCGATGAGCACGAGCAGGCCCCACACCGGATGGGTGGCGATACGGTCGATCCGGTCGGTCAGCCCGGTCACGCCGTGCCGGGGCTGTACCACCGCGGCCCGGACCATCCGCGCCACCCAGTCGTAGCGCCCTCCGGCGATGTCGAGATAGGCGTCCTCGTGCTCCGCCAGGCGCGCGTTGATGGCTTCCCAGGCTTCCGGTACCTGCTCTCGCACCAACTGAGCCACATCGCTATCGCCCTCTAGCAGCTTGAGGGCCAGCCAGTCGGGGGGGTACCCGGCCGGCCCGCGACCGGCGAGCAGGCTCTCGAGATCGCGCAATACCGGGAGGTGCTTGGAACGGATCGCCGGGCGGTTGGGCCGGTAGGAGTCGGGATGTTCTACGAGGCCGGCGGCGGCGTCGATCAGCTCGTGCAGTCCCCGGCCCTTGCTCGCCACCAACTCGACCACCGGGATGCCGAGCGCGGCGGCGAGAACCGGCGCCTCGACGCGCACTCCGTGGGCTTCGGCCACGTCGAGCATATTCAGCCCGACCACCACCGGCACGGGCAGGGTAAGCAACTCGGCTACCAGGTACAGGTTCCGCTCGAGCGAAGCCGCGTTGACGACGGCTATGACCACGGCGGGCGGTTGCTCGATGAGGTAGTCGCGGGTCACCCGCTCCTCCTCGGAACCGGAGGTGAGGCTGTAGGTACCGGGAAGGTCGATCAAGCTGATCCGCCGGCCGTGATGGTCGAAGCGGCCGGTCTTCTGCTCAACGGTCTTGCCAGGCCAGTTTCCGACGTGCTGGTTGAGCCCGGTAAGCGCGTTGAAGACGGTGCTCTTGCCGACGTTCGGTTGACCCGCGAGAGCGAGGGTGAGGGGGGCCGGCACCTCCACTGGCGACTTCCTAGCGATCCGCCGCTACGTCCACCGCGCAGCCCGAGACCTCGACCGGCTCCACCGCGACCCGGTCCGCCTGGACCCGTCCAAGAGCCAGCCGGGCGCCGTGCACCTCGACGATCAAGGGACCGCTTCCCCGGTTCTGGAGAACGCGTACCTCGGCTCCCGGGTTGAGCCCGAGGGCTACGAGCCGTTTAGCCAAGCCGTGAGGATGAGGCAGGCTCCTCACCGTGGCCCGCGCTCCCTTGGGAAGATGCGAGAGAGCGGTCATCCCCGCGCTCCCCACTCACTGCCGTCGGAGCCCCGCCTCTCGGCGTACTCGACGAAGTACGCAAGTGTCTCGGGCTCGAGCACGTGCTCCATCTTGCAGGCCGTCGCTTCCGCGCGATCGCCGGGTATGCCGAGTACGCCGGTGAGGAAGTCCCTGATCGCGAGGTGACGCCGCTCGACCTCGGCGGCGATCCTCGCTCCCTCTACGGTGAGAGTCACGTGGCCGTAGGGAGCGTGCGTGACCAGCCGCCGCGCGCCCAGGCTCTTCAAGGCACCGGTGACCGATGGGCGGGATACCCCCAGGTGGCCGGCTATCTCGCTGACGCGCGCCACCCGGGAAGCCCTCTCCAGACGCAGGATGGCCTCGAGATAATCCTCGAGACTCGCGCTGAGAGCCTCTTGCTCGCCAATGTGCAGGCCGTCCTGGTTCACGGTGTCTGTGCTACTACTCACGCTCTTCCTCTATCCAGTAAAGTTAGGCGTGCCTATTTTAGTACGCCATGCCTAACAAGACAAGGTGGCGGGACATCAACGAGTGCGGTGTGGACTCCGTGAGATGGTTAGAGGGGATCCCGAAAAATAACAAGGGGCGCCGGCCCAAAGGCCGGCGCCCCGCGAGTCCCGGTATCGGGTCGCGCTGAGTCCGAAGCTCTAGTAACGGCGCCCGCCGCCGCCACCACCGTAGCCGCCACCGCCACCGCCGCCGCCGTAACCGCCGCCGCCGCCGCCGTAGCCGCCGCCGCCGCCGTAACCGCCGCTGCGCGGGGGCCGGGGCTGCATCTCTTTGGCCGTATCGACTTTGAGCGTGCGACCATCAAGTTCGGTACCGTTCACGGCGTTCTTCGCCGCTTCGGCTTCCTCGGGAGTCGCCATCTCGACGAACCCAAAGCCCTTGGGCCGTCCGCTGTCCCGGTCGGTGATGAGATTCACCGACACCACCTCGCCGTACTGGCCGAACAGCGTCTTGATGCCGGCCTCGGAGGTGTTGTAACTCAGATTGCCTACGTACAACTTGGAACTCATTCTTTCCTCCACAGGAAGAATTGCACTTCGGCATACGAGAGGCTGAGACTGCCTGGCGGAATAGAGAGAAGCTCGCCTCTACGCGACGCCGTGAAGTACGTTCCTATCGGATGTCGGCCGCAGTATATCTCATGCAAAAAAATCACGTAAGGCCGGAGTTAAACCCTGACCCGGACCCGGGCCTGAAACGTCACGCCCGAGGCAGGAGGGGCACCACCACCACCGGGCGCTCGGAGTTGTTCAGGATGTGCTTGCTGACAGAGCCGAGCACGAGTTCCTTGATGCCGGCGTGCCGCTTCCTGGCGGCCACGATGAGGGCCGCATCCCGCGACTCCTCGAGAAAGACGGGGCCCGGCTGGCCTTTGACCACCCGGGTCTCGATGGCTACGGACGGTTCCAACTCGGCCACCCGCGCGACCGCGTCCTTGACGAGCTTCTCCGCTGTCTCCCGGAATTCGTCGTAGACCTCCTGGCCGGCGACACCGCCCCCGAGGATGGACGAGGGCACGTCCCAGGCCGCCACCAGGCGAAGCGTGGCTCTCCGTATCGCCGCCTCGTGCGCCCCGAACTCGAGCGAAACGGCCGCTTCCTCGGAGCCGTTGACAAAAACGGCGATGCTCTCCATCAAGTCCCCCTTGCACGAGTAGCTCTTCCCGTGGGCCTCAACTATAGCGCGGGGGTCAACCGCCCGCGGGCGCCGGAGGCACGATCACCACCGGGCACTTAGCGTGGTCGGCGACCTGGTGGCTGATGGAACCGAGCAAGAACTCGGTCAAGGAGCCGTGTCCCCGGCGGCCGATGACCACCAGGTCCGCGCTCTCCGACTCGTCGACAAGGGCGTTGCCCGCATGGCCTTCCACCACCCGCTCTTCCCGGGGCACAGTGGGCTCCAGGGCGGCGACCTGCGCGGCGGCGTCGCTCGCTATCCCCCGGGCCTCGCCCTCGAAGCTCTGGTAGATATCGGGGGCCACCCCGCCGCTCGATAGCACAGTCGGGGGTACCTCCCACGCCGAGACGATCCGCAAGGTCGCCCCGTGCGCGGCAGCCTCTCGCGCGGCGAACTCGACCGCTACCTGCGAACCCGGCGATCCGTCCACTCCTACCACGATCGTCTTCATGTGGCCTCCTTCCGGCGTCACCTCGTACCGCGGTGTCACGTCGTCCCGTTCTGTGCTTCTTCGACAAGCAGGGCCTTCAAGACCTCCATCTCCTGGGTAAGGTGCTCGAGAAGCACCTCGGCCTTGAGGTTGACCTCGTAGTCGGCTTCGGCCCGGATCCTGTCGCGAGCGTCTTCCCTGTTCTGACTCATAAGGATCACCGGCGCCTGGACAGCGGCGACGCACGACAGCACCAGATTGAGAAGGATGAACGGAAAGGGGTCCCAATGCTGCGTCCACGCCGCCACATTTATCAGCATCCAGATCGCGACGAACCCGAGGAAGCTGAGGATGAACGTCCAACTGCCCGCTCCGGACGTGAGGCGGTCGGACATCCGCTCGCCGAGGTTCTTCTCTTCTGCGGCCCGGATCACATTGAGGTTGCGACTGGTCCGGCGGCGCAGGAGCGACCTGACGTGCTCCTCGGTCTCCTGGCTAGGGCCCTGTCCTGCGGCTGCGACACCATCCGGCGACATAGTCGAACCTCCCTCAGCCTTTGGCCACGAACTCCGCCACGAGGTCGCCGACGGCGTCGGTGCCCATGCCCATCTGGCCCGCGCCCAGCGACTTCATCTTGCCGACGGCGTGGATGATACCCGCTTCCACCCACCGGGCTGCCTCGGTCTGGCCAAGGTAATCCAGCATCATCCCGACAGCGCCGATCGCCGCGAGCGGGTTGATGACGTTCTGCCCGGTGTATTTCGGCGCCGAGCCCCCGATGGGCTCGAACATACCCGTCTTGCCGGGATGGATGTTCCCACCGGCGGCCACGCCCATGCCTCCCTGGATCATCGCGCCCAGGTCGGTGATGATGTCGCCGAACATGTTGTCGGTCACGATGACGTCGAACCACTCGGGGTTCTTGACGAACCACATGCAGGTGGCGTCCACATGGGCGTATTCCCGCTTGATGTTCGGATAGTCGGCGTCGCCGATCTCGTTGAAGGCCCGCCACCAGAGGTCCCAGGCGTACGTGAGCACGTTGGTCTTGCCCACCAGGGTCAGCTGGCCCCGCCGGTCCGCCCGGGCCGCGTAGTCGAAGGCGTACCGGATGCAGCGCTCCACCCCTTTGCGGGTGTTGACGCTCACCTGGGTCGCGATCTCGTCGGGCGTGTCCTTCTTCAGGTAGCCGCCCGTGGAGGCGTACAGCCCCTCCGTGTTCTCCCGCACCACGATGAAGTCGATGTCTTTCGGGCCCTTGTCCTTGATGGGCGTTTCCACACCGGGGAACAGCTTGACCGGGCGCAGGTTGATGTAGAGGTCGAGGGCAAAGCGGGCCTTCAGCAGGATACCTAGCTCGAGGATTCCCGGTTTGACGTCCGGATGGCCGATGGCGCCCAGGAAGATGGCGTCGTGCCCGCCGAGTTCGGAGATGGCGGAATCGGGCAGGGTCTCCCCCGTGCGCAGGTAGCGGTCGCCGCCGAAATCGTAATGGGTGAGGCCGTACGAGAAGCCGGCTCGGGCGGCCGCCGCCTCGAGCACCTTGAGCCCCTCCGCCACTACCTCGGGTCCGGTGCCGTCGCCGGGCATGACCGCGATGTCGTAACTCACTTCGGTTCCTTTCGTGTCGGGTTCCGCAGCCCCGTCAACGGGCCGCGGCTCGCTGTTTCAAGTACGGCAACAGCCCGCCTGCCTCCACCAGCTCGCGCATGAACGGCGGCAGCGGCTCGGCCTGGTAGGTCTTGCCGGTGGTGAGGTCCTTGATCTCGCCGCCGGCCAGGTCGACCGTCAGCTCGTCGCCCTCGTCGATGCCGTCCACGGCGTCCGGGGCGACCAGGATGGGCAGCCCGGTGTTGAACGCGTTGCGATAGAAGATGCGCGCGAAGCTCTTGGCGATGACCACCGACACGCCCGCGCCTTTCAGGGCGATGGGAGCGTGCTCCCGGCTGGATCCGCAACCGAAGTTCTCCTTGGCCACCACGATGTCGCCCGGTTCGACCTTCTTAGCGAAATCCGGGTCGGCGTCGAACATGCAGTACCGGCCCAGTTCCTCGGCCGTCTTCATGTTGAGATACCGCGCCGGGATGATGAGGTCGGTGTCGATGTCGCGGCCGAAGGTCCAGGCCCTGCCGTGCAGCACCCCGGTCATGACAGCCCCCTTTCGCCGGCCGGGGTACCGGCAGCCACAGGCGCGCCGCGACCGGGCGCGCCTCCGTCGCCCGCGCCTCGGGCGCCGATCTGGTCTGGAGTGGCGATGTGCCCGGCCACCGCGCTGGCGGCGGCCACGTACGGGCCGGCCAGGTAAACCTCGGAGCCGGGATGGCCCATGCGGCCCACGAAGTTCCGGTTGGTCGTCGACACCGCGCGCTCGCCCTCGGCCAGGACGCCCATATGCCCGCCCAGGCAGGGGCCGCAGGTGGGCGCCGACACCGCCGCTTCGGCCGCGATGAACACGTCGAACAGGCCTTCGTCGTTGGCCTGTTGCCATATCGCCTGCGTGGCCGGAATAACGATGAGCCGCACGTCCTTGTGCACCTTGCGCCCCCTCAGCACCTCCGCCGCCTGGCGCAGGTCCTCGATGCGGCCGTTGGTGCAGCTGCCGATGACCACCTGGTCGATGTTGATGTCGTTCAACTCCGCCGCCGGCTGGGTGTTCGAGGGCAGGTGCGGCTTGGCCACCATCAACGGGATCTCGTCCGCCTTCCAGCGGTAGATCTTCTCGTACCGGCAGTCCGGATCCGACGTGTAGTACCTGGGCGTGCCCCGGTACCGCCCCTCGACATACGCTTTGGTGATGTCGTCGGGCGCGATGATGCCGCTCTTGCCGCCCGCCTCGATGGCCATGTTGCAGATGGTGAAGCGCGAGTCCATGGAAAGGCTGCGGATGGCCGAGCCGGCGAACTCCATTGCTTTGTAGAGGGCGCCGTCGACCCCTATCTGGCCGATGGTGAAAAGGACGATGTCTTTTCCGGTCACGTAGCGGCCCAGAGTCCCGTCGAACTCATACAGGTGGGTCTCGGGTATCCGGAACCAGGCCTCGCCGGTGGCCATGGCGCCCGCCAGGTCGGTGGAGCCGGCCCCGGTCGCAAAGGCTCCCAGGGCGCCGTAGGTGCAGGTGTGGGAGTCGGCGCCGAGGACGACGTCGCCCGGGCCCACGAGGCCCTGCTCGGGCAGGAAGGCGTGCTCCACGCCTACCCGGCCCACGTCGTAGAAGTGGACGATCCCGTGCTTGCGCGAGAACTGGCGCATCTGCTTGACCAAGCCGGCGGACTTGATGTCCTTGTTCGGCGTGAAGTGATCCGGGATGAGAGCGATCTTCGCCGGATCGAACACGTCCTCGAACCCGGCCTTCTCGAACTCGTCGATGGCTACGCCGGCGGTGATGTCGTTGCCGAGGCAGAGGTCGAGTTGCGCCATCACCAGATCGCCCGGAGCTACCGACTCTTTGCCGGCCGCTCGAGCGAGGATCTTCTCGGTCATGGTCATGGACATGCCATGTACCCCCAGTCATCGAAGCTCTCATCCCGTCCTGAAAGACCATGCATTCTATTCCACGGCCGCGCCTCCGCGCAACCGCGGGCCGGTCTTGACCTAAGTCAAGGTAATCCGTCGGCCCGGCGTGCACAATCGTGGTGCATGACAAGCACGATGCCCACGAGGATGACCATGGAGACCTATCTGAACGCCGCCATAAAGGACGTGATCACCGAGTGCCCCGAGGTGGGGACGATCCTCGCCGAGTACGACGTGGGATGCGTCACCTGCCAGGTCGGCACCTGCCTGCTCAAAGACGTCGTCGCCATCCACGACTTGTCTCCCGAGGCGGAGCAGGCGCTCATGGCCCGGATCGCCGAGGCGGTCGCTCTCGGCGCCGTTGCCGACGGGGCCGCCGTCGCGGACGCCCGCCCGGCCGGCG
>Ga0315273_10012260_pt1 | contig 10978 bp, 11 predicted proteins | sample YL17G02_0_MG_FD_205753 | JGI IMG/M metagenome (GOLD analysis project Ga0315273, IMG submission 205753) | Sediment microbial communities from Yellowstone Lake, YNP, Wyoming, USA - YL17G02_0 | ecosystem: Environmental > Aquatic > Freshwater > Lake > Sediment | place: USA: Wyoming | collected...
TCCCATGCCAAAACGAATTTCCGGATCTGCCATAGAGCTAATACCCCCAATATAATATAAATCCAGATTTCATATAACCTGAAAAATCGGAGTACCTCTGCCATCGTAAATATGGAATTTCCTGTATCTGTATTGGAAAAATACCCCTGACACCCTCAAATCACAAAACGGCGCAATACCTCTCGGATCATCATCGTCAACTTCGGTACAATTTTCTTGCCAGCCTCCAACACCTCTGCATGCGTGGTCAGTGTATTGCCATCCAGGTTAGCTTTATTGCTGATCCCAGAAATCCCCAAGACACGCATCCCGGCATGCCTGGCCACAGTTACCTCTGGTACCGTAGACATGCCCACAGCATCAGCCCCCATCATACGCAGGAACCGCAGATCTGCGGGGGTTTCGAAAGATGGGCCTGCCAGGCAAACGTATACACCTTCTCGCAGCACAATCTTTTTCTCATCTGCAATCTGCCGCGCTAATGCGCCCAACTGCCGGTCATAAGCCTGGCTCATATCAGGAAAACGTGGACCCAGCTCATCCAGGTTCGGCCCTCGCAAAGGGTTCAGTCCAGCCATCCCAATCAAGTTGAGATGGTCTTTGATCAACATCAGATCGCCAGGCTCAAAATCAGGATTTACCGCCCCAGCCGCATTGGTAACCACCAGGCTATCCACTCCAAGCCGCTTTAAAACGCGCACAGGCAGCGTGACCTGCGCCATGCTGTACCCCTCATAATAATGCACCCTGCCCTGCATTACCAGGATTTCCTGGTTTTCCATTTTACCGATGACCAGGCTGCCTTTGTGACCAAGGACAGTGGCTACCGGCCAGCCAGGTAATACTTCATAAGAGATGACAACCGGCTCTTCTATAGCACGCGCCAGCTCCCCTAACCCAGAGCCCAAGATAACTGCCACACGTGGCCTATACTCGATCCGAGAACGGATAAAACTCGCAATTTCATCGATCTGCGCAATCGTGTAATAATCGCTCATTCCAAAACTACCTCTCGTGTCAAATGAACCACCCAAGCCTCCCCGACCACCGATTATTATAACATGGGCAGGTAACCAACTGAGGATTTGGAATTTACCATGCAAGAAATCCAACCCTGTTTTTTTTTCGATCTTCACAACTTGCATTTGTGCAAAAATACAACCCATCTATTTGTTGTAAAATCAAATTTTTTTCAAGCAACTGCCCACACCCATGGTCACCAGGTCGGTGATCAGGCGTTGATCAAAATTACCGAACGTATTCTAAAAACACGGAGCCTCAGCACGGTTCCTCACCAAGAAGGGAACCCCCTGCAGCTGCCAACAGCCAGTATTGGCATCGCTGTCTGTCCTGAAGAGGCTAATGATATTAACTGTCTGGTTCTACTAGCTGACCAGCGTCTTTACAAGGCCAAATCACGCGGCCGGAACCAAATTAAACCTGTTATCAATCCCTGGAAAATAGAACTCTCAGGCTAAAATCTCTGCAAAAGCTTTCACGGTTAGCTCAACAGCCGCCTCATCAATCCAGTAATGCGTCACCAATCGGAAACGCCTGGAACTTACCTCACTCACCAAAATTCCGCGCTGCTTGAACGCCGCGGCTACCTGCGACGTGTTAAGAAGTACTGCCTTGCTCAACTCGCAAAAGATCATATTGGTGTAAGGAGTACCCTCATCCATCAGCAGGCCTGGAATGGATCTCAACCCCTGTGCCATCCGCCGGGCCCTGAGGTGATCTTCCGATAACCGCTCCACCATCGTCTCCAACGCCACGATTCCAGCCGCCGCCAGGATTCCAGCCTGGCGCATTCCTCCACCCAATTGCTTGCGGACGCGCAAGGCACGCTTGATAAATTCTTGTGATCCACATAACACAGAGCCAACCGGGGCACACAAAGCCTTGCTCAGGCAGAAGGTGACCGAATCCACAGGGTCAACCAACTCCTTTGCCGAAACTCCCACAGCCGCTGCTGCGTTGAAGATTCTGGCTCCATCCATATGGACGCGCAGTCCATGCTCGTGCGCCAGTTCCCCGACCGCCCGAGTATACTCCATCGTTAGCGCCACGCCCCCGCAGCAATTTTGTGTATTTTCCAGGGTTACCAGGCGCGAGATCGGATCATGCGGGTTGTCTGGACGGATCGCTGACCGGATATCCTCCAGAGCGAGTGTGCCATCGGGTAAGTTAGGGAGTTGGTAAGAGTGTACCCCTCCCAAAGCAGAAATGCCGCCCGCCTCATTCAAAAAAGTATGTGCTTTATTCCCTAAGATGACTTCATCCCCGCGCTGGCAGTGTGCCAGGATAGCCGCCAGGTTCCCCATAGTACCTGAGGCAACAAATAAGCCAGCCTCTTTCCCCATCATTTCCGCAGCCATGTCTTGCAGCCGGTTGATGCTGGGATCTTCCCCATAAACATCATCCCCTACCTCGGCCCTGGCCATTGCCTCGCGCATCGCCGGAGTCGGTTGCGTCACCGTATCTGAACGTAAATCGATGAAATTCACAATACCTCCTTTATTCTCAGGCTGTATAAGACCTGGTTCAATTCTTCGGGCAGCGCTGCCTGGAAAGTACGTGGGACTTTTTCGCCTGGAAGGCGAATGGTTAAACTCGCCGCATGCAAGAAATGCCGCTCCAATGGAAGGGTCGCTTTCTTCCGGCCATAAACAGTATCGCCAGATACAGGACAACCCATGAATTGAAGGTGCACCCTGATCTGGTGCGTACGTCCTGTCTCAGGGTGGATTTCCAACAGCGCATGCTGGGGGAACACTTCCAGGGTCTTATATTCTGTGATCGATTCGCGCCCTTTGTACAATGGGACTGCCGCCATCATGTTGCGGTCCTTAGAGCTCCTGCCGATGGCCACTTCGATCCGTCCGGTCGGCGTAGGTGGATGCCCATCCACCAGGGCCAGGTAAACCTTCTGAACCTTACGTAAACGAAACTGGTCTTGCAGCCAGCGGTGTGCCCGGTCATTCTTCGCCAGCATGATCAATCCACTGGTATCCTTATCCAGGCGGTGCACCACACCTGGACGTTCTTCCCCACCCACCCCTTCGATATCCGGCGCATGGGCCAGGGCGGCATGCACCAGGGTTCCTGTGGGATGCCCTATCGCCGGATGCACTACCATGCCGGCTGGTTTATTGATAACCATCAAATCATCATTCTCAAACACGATATCCAAAGGGATCGCTTCCGGGACCAAATTCGTTGGTGTAGGGGCAGGGATATGGATTTCAATTACTGCCGGACGATCCAAGATTTGCCCGGCTTTATGAGCTGAAATACCGTTTATGAAAACAAAACCATTTCTGATAAAACTTTGGATGCGGGAACGCGAATAGTCAGGCAGTGAACTGACCAGGAACTTGTCCAGGCGTAGGGGTTCCTGTTCGTCGAAGTGATAGGTCACCCGGTTTTCACTCATTCCTGATCCTCCGGAATCTTCTCTGGGCTGCCAGTCGTATCAGGCACACCAGATTGCAGGGCTTTCTTCTTCTGCATATCGATGATCCATACCCCCACCAGCAGCACGGCTACGCCGGTTGAAATGCTGGCGTCGGCTACATTAAACACAGGGAATGATCCTACAGAAACGAAATCCGTCACATGCCCCTGGCGGATCCGGTCGATCATATTCCCCACTGCCCCGCCCAACTGCAAGCCCATCGCGAATCGCAGGAATCCTTCTTCACGAGAAACTTTGGGGAAATAATACAGGATGCCGATCGATACCAGGATCGCTAAAATTATAAAAACTGTGTTCCCTTTTTGGAACATCCCAAAGGCAATCCCAGTATTTCGCCAATGCACAATCCGGGCATAAGGCACCAGCCAATCCCAGGGCGCCCAAATCTCTTCGAAAGCCAGGTTTTTCTGCACCAGCCATTTGGTGAACTGGTCGAACACAATGATACTTCCAGCGATGGTCAGCAGGTAAGCGTAATCGGCAATATGCTTCTTCAAGGATCCTCCCAAAGGCAGTATTTCAGGCGATCAGCCAACCCCCACATTTTACCTCATGAAAGGATCAGGTGGCAAAATCGAATTGAACGATTATCGCTCTCGCCAAAGAGCAATGATCAGAACCAGCTCATCCAGCTTTGTAAGATAACCCAAAGCCCCACCTGGCCATGATTTATCCCCTATCCCGATCCAGGCCAGGATCGTCACCGCTGTAAATGCAAGGAATCCCCAGCGGACCAGGTTCCGGTATTTCTTGGCGAAAGGCAAAAAATATGCCGCCAGCAAAGTCAGATAACCCAACCCATTCAATGTGAATAATAGATCCACCTTGCTCATGAGTATGTTCAAAATAACCATGTGAATGAAGGCAGTGATCAGTGTAAAAACCACGATTGCCATCTGATTTTTGGTGAGGCTATTGATCTTCATTTTTTTCTCCTGACTAAGAATATTCCGCTTCGAGCGGTTTACTTTCGGTTTTTAAACGCTTCTGTGTATAAACGGCTGTTAACCACAATCCAATTCCCGCAAATATTATATCCCGTCCCCGGATCAGTAAAGCGATGCTGGCGCCAAAAACTGGCTCAAAGCCCAAAGCCTGCAAAGCAAGCACCTGGCTGGCCTCTAAGGTACCCAAACCACCTGGAACAGGTATCAGAAGGGCCAGGCGCGCCGCCGTCAGTGCAATCACCGCCTGCCCAAAGGTCAACGGAAGCCCCAAGAAACGCAGGGTTAGCCAGTACTCGCCCACCATCACACCCCAAAAACACAAAGAGATGAAATACATCCCCACAACCAATCCTGGTCTCTTACGACAGTAGTCCGAGGATTGCGATTCGGCAGATCGGATCACCTGGTCGACTCGGTGAAAAGCAGCAGACATTTTCCAGCGCTCCGGCAGCCTGTCCAGGCTCCAGGAGACAGGCTTCCAGCCCAATCCCAGGCCGAGCAAGAAAAACAAGGGCAAGCACAACAAACCCACCATCACCGGCAGCAAGGTTGGGATCATCCAGGCTGCCAACAGGTTGCTCTCCAGGATTAAGAACATACCCAAAGCGAGAAAGGTGAAATTGACCAACAGCTCAAGCAGCTTATCGAGCGTGACTGAGGCAACGGCTGTGGATGTGGGAACACGATGGCGCTTATTCAGCACATAAACGAGTAGAGGCTCTCCGCCGAACTGAGTCCCTGGAGTGAAGTAGCTGATACTGAAACCCGCCAGGCGGTATCCAGCCAAAGCCAGATAAGGCAGGCGAAATCCCTGTGAACGCAGAATGAGCCACCAACGCGTGCTCAACAGTTGAAGGATGCCCAGGTTCGCCAGGATTAGCACCAACACCTGCCACACTTGTAAGTTCTGCAGAATAGAGAAAATATTCCCCAACGGAATGTCACGCCAGATCCACCAGAGCAAGCAGGGTAAGAATAACCAGGCCAGGTACTTTAATCTCGAGCGGACTTTCATTTAGTCTCCGTTTCCAAGGCCTTTTGAAACCTGCGCAGGGGGCGCTCACCAAGCTTTTGATAAATCAGAACCTCTTCAGGCTTCCATAACGAAAAAGCGCCGGTACCCAGCAGTAAGATCAGCGAATACAGAATTCCTTGCATTAGCTGCACCTGAGCCAGAGGGGCAGCCATCTGGAGCAGCCCGATGACGATCAAACCCGCGATCGAGGCCACCCGCCCTGCTGCACCAACCACCACCAGGATCAACACGATCCATCCAAACTGTACCAGCAAGGATTGTTCAGCTGCTGAAAGAAGAGCTGGCAGCGCACACAAAAGCACGCCCAGGCGCAGCCCAACCGGCACCCAACGAAGGATGAAATCCTTGATCGATGAATAACGCTCGATTGTATCGGACGAGACCACACCGCTCACATAAAACCAATCCCATAAGAAGCCGATCAGAAGCGGCAGACCAAAAGCATACGCGACCACATGGGTGCCCGGAGGTGAGAACAAAGGCCACAGCATGACGAATACAAATCCCATCTGCACCGCAGCCATCCCCCGCCTGCGCACGCTGGGCGGCATTGGATAATTTAGCTTTCCCAGGCGTTCGCGCAGCCACATCCCAAAGAGGAACAGGTAACGCGCCAGTCCGATGAACAGATACCAAACCGGAACCTGACCATACTGGACGATGAGAGCAGTTGCCGCCAACATACCTAGCCCATCGAAATACATATCCAGTATTTCCCCCAGGCGAGTGGCATGGTTCGTCAGGCGGGCCAACGCACCATCTATATAATCTACCAGAGCAGCCACCGTGTATAACACGCCAGGCACCCAGGTCAGCCAACCTGCAGGAGCGGGGGAAAAGAGAAACCCATATAAGGCCGCGATCAAGGCGCCGCGAAACAGGCTGACCAGGTTTCCCGCACCCAGTCCGGGGAGCAAAGTCTCTTCCCCTGGGCGGTGATTTTCCTTCAGGTTACCCCACAGCGTCCACAGTTCATACACAAATACAGCCAGGCTCAAAGCCAGCCACCGCCAGGCATCCTCAAGCCTCCACGCCTCCGTCAAAAGAAAGAACCCCTCGGCGAAGAAAATGATCACTAACAGGGCGTACCATCCCCAGCGCCAGCGCAGACCGGCCAGTATTTTCTGATTTTCGTGAACGCTTATGGACATAGCTCTTATTTTACCAAGAAATTCCTTATATTAGATATATACGATATATTTTATCTACTGGATTTCAATAACTTACCGGGAAAGGAAAAATGCAAAAAAGCCCCTCACCTGCCTGGTGAGGGGCTTTCAATCGGGTTGAGGTTGTTGATTTTGATCAGCTATAAATCGCGGCGATATAATTGTCGGACTGCCAAAGCCAGGGCTGCCGCAGCATACAGAATCGCATAAACTATCATGATCGGGCTTGGCACGGAACTGGATGCAAAGGGAGAAACCCCCATCGCCGAGACCAAAGGCGACTCCATCAGAAAGGAGGCACGTCTCCAGATCGCTTCACTGGGCAGCACCAGGCTGCAAAAGATCCCAATGTTCATAGCGGTCTGGTTCTTCAGGAAAGCGCCGAACTGCTCCACCCATCCACCGATAAAGGCAATCCCATACAGCCCGAATACAAGCACACCGTTTGATAAAGTTGATAGGGAAGCTCCACCCAATAAAGAAACGCTCAAGAGCAGCAGCACATTCAACAGCATCAGCCCCAGCGCGGCCAGGGCATGCGGGGCCTGGTAACCGGAGCGCAAAAATACCACCGCCATAACCCCCCCTGCCATCAGTAGGAGATACATGGTCAACATCCCGGCAAAACCCAGCCATTTACCTATCACAACTTCCCAGCGCTGCATCGGCTTGCTGACGATAGTCTGGATCGTCCCAGAGGCAATCTCACCGGAGAGCGTATCGACCGAGGTCAAGACCGTCATCATCACGGTCAAAAAATTCACCACGTACAGCCCGGCGATCAAGAAGAAGCTCTGCATCTCTTTGGCAGCCAGGGGGTTCATATTTCTCATGCTGCCCTCGATGTCTTTCTGGATCTCATGAAAACCAAGTGCGTAAATCGCCAGGAAAGCTACCCCCAGAAGCAAAGCCACCCATAAGACCCACCGCCGGGAAGCTTCTCGAAATGTCAGGCGTGCAATCGTCAAAACACTCATCACAAGCCTCCATCCGTACCGACAATCTCAATGAACAGGTCTTCCAGAGAGACCTGCTGAGGCGTAAACGCATAAACTTCCACTCCCTGCTCAACCAGGTACCGGTTGACAGCGGGCAAATCAGCTTCCGATGGCAGGGTTAATGTGAGGCGTTCGCCATCCTGGCGCACGTTCCGGCTCCATTTTTCCAGCCCAGCCGACACTTCGGGCGCCAGGTTGCGAGCCTTGATTTCCAGGCGAATTTCTCCTTCCACCAGCTTTTGCAAAGGGCTGGTATGGATCACTTTACCGTGCTTTATAAAAGCTACCCTGTCACAGGTGATCTCTACTTCGCTCAGCAGGTGGGAATTAAGGAACACGGTAACTCCCTGCTGGCGCAGATCGCGGATAATATCCCGCACCAGCCGCCGGCCTACCGGGTCCAGCCCTGAGGTCGGCTCATCCAGGATCACCAGGCTGGGTTGGTTCAAAAGCGCCTGGGCCAGCCCAATCCGCTGGAGCATGCCTTTCGAAAAGGTGCGCAGGCGTTTGTCTGCATACGGGGCAAGTCCGACCAAATCGAGTAGCTCAGCAATTCGCCGTCGTGCTAGATCGCGCCGCATGTGGTAGAGATCAGCATGCAGTGCCAGGAATTCATCTGCCCTGAGCCAGTCATGGAAGCGGAAGTGCTCGGGCAAGAACCCAACCCGCGCCCTCCCCTGCGGATTTCCCACAGGGACACCAAATAAGTGACCCTCCCCTCCACTCGGAGAGACCAATCCCAGCAGCAGCTTAACCGAAGTAGTCTTACCGGCCCCATTCGGACCAAGAAAACCGAAGACCTCCCCCTGCTCGACCGTCAGGGAGAGATCATCGACCGCCGCTTTTTCGCCGTAAACTTTGCGTAAGTTTTGAGTTTCAATAGCAGGGGGAAGAGACATGGAGCAACCTATCCACAGCGCTTACTTCAATGTATTGGCAATGCTGGCTGCTGCATTGGCATTTCCAGGGCCTCCCAGGATATAAAGAATTCCATCCTTTACCCAGATCAAGAGATAGCGTTTGTAGGGATCGGTATTGCTTTGAGTGATCAGCACGCCAGTAACGCCATCCACATTGAAATCCTGATAAGTTGTTCCTTCTCTTGGGATAGGAACAACCAAAGTAGTCGCCCAATCGATGTTCTGGCTGAAATGTGCGGCTTCTTCAGGAGACAATCCCATAAGCTGCAAGTAAGCCTGCCCTAATCGGTTGATATCTAAACCGGGCGGGGCATCGATTTCCGGGCTCTTCATCTGGATTAAGGTAGTACACTGGGTGGGAGTGCGGCCTTGATCGTCAGGGTCGTTAGGATCATAACCCCCCATTTGCGGGTTATTCAGGGACTCCTCAGGGCAATCCCCAAAAGAAGCAGCGAACATAGCCGGTACATCAACGGTTACCGTCGCTCCGTCCAAAATGTCAGGAAGCTCGATGTCCGAACGTCCCACTTCCTCCAGGATGGCGCGAGCCTTTTTCAAATCCACCTTCATGCTCACCTGTGTGCCAGGGAAGACTTCGAGTTGAGGCTGATCACTGCCTGTCCAGGGAAGCCGCGCCTGAAAACCCAAGAGCTGACTGGCTTCCGTGGCACTTTGAACTGTAACGGTTTCTCCAAGCCTCTCCGTTTGAATATCCTCAGCAAACAGAGTCTCCAGAGAGGAAGACGAACCCAGCAGTTGAGGCAGGTTTCCAGGGTCAACCTGCACGATGGTGACCCGCTGCACGCGAAATAGACCCAAGAAACTGCTGGCAATCGCTCTGACGGGAGCAAAAGACATCGCTATCGCCACGATCACGACCAATGCTAACCCGATCCAGGCAGTCCGAAAACGAGGTTGGAACATTTTTTTCCACATAGAATATCCTTCCTTTCTCAAAAACATTTTTTCTATCCGAGCACGCGCCACCGGCACAGAAACGGGCGCATCCATCCGGCCTGGCTGGAGCAGATCCAGGTGCTGAGAGGCATATTGTGATCGATGGGTAAGCATCTCCAGCCTGCTGCAGCATTCTGTACAAACTTCCAGGTGCTGTTTCACTTCAGCCACTTGCGCAGGTGTAGCTTCCTGATCTAGATACAGATGTAAATCCCCTTCCTGAACATGTTTCTCAGCCATAATTCACCTCCCGCTTGAACACCCGTTCAAACTCTTCTTCAGCCCGCGCCAGGATTGTACCGATGGAGCCTGGAGAGAGCTGAAGCGCCTCAGCGATTTCGCTATACGACATTCCCGAATGGCGCAGCACCAACACCTGCGCCGCACGTGGCTTCATCTGAGCCAGAACATACCGGACCGCCTCCCGCTGCTGAGACTGTTCCATTACGGCTGGCGGGTCAGCCCAACTTGTCTGGGCTTGAGACAAATAGCCGGCTTCCAGTTCATAACGGTGACGTCTCTTTCTTGAACGTAAGGCGTTATACCCCATATTGACAGCCACCCGGTACAGCCAGCCTGCCAGGTTCTCGATCTCCATCCCGCGCTTGGCAGCTTATTTCTGGTAAAGCTGCCAGAACACCTCCAAAGCCAGATCCTCAGCTTCAGCAGCATCCCCCACCATCCGGAACAGAACTCCATAGATCCTGGGCCAATGCTTCTGGAAATGGACTTCAAAAACTCCTTCCGAGTCTGCGTTGGATTTCACTTGTTCAAAGACCAGTTGAATGGACAGCCTCTGTGCCATAGTGTATTCTCACTTTTAAGACACCTGCCAGGCACAACTTGTGACAGAAAAAGTTGGGTGCTGGCGTTGATATCAACCAGCACCCAACTTTTCCTCTCCAAGAATTATTTTACACCCAAATAAGCAGCCCGTACCATCTCATTCTTTTTCAAATTCTGGGCGGTATCAGTCAGAACAATCCGGCCTGTTTGCAGAACATAGCCGCGGTGTGCCACCGAAAGCGCCATCAACGCGTTTTGTTCGACCAGCAGGATGGTAGTCCCTTCTTTTTGGTTGAGATCACGGATCACTTCAAAGATCGCCTCGACCAATACGGGCGCCAGCCCCATCGAAGGCTCATCCATCAGCAAGATGCGCGGCTTTAGCATCAAGCCACGCGCGGTTGCCAGCATCTGCTGCTCGCCACCTGAGAGAGTCCCGCCCTTTTGGTTAATCCGTTCTTTCAACCTGGGGAAAAGGATAAAAACAAATTCCATCCTTCGCGCTAATTCGGCGCGATCATTGATCGTATAAGCACCCATTTCCAGGTTCTCGCGCACTGTCAGGCGTGGAAAGATACCTCGCCCTTCTGGCACGTGCCCAACCCCCGCCGCGACAATCTCATGCGCTGGCAGCCCGGTTATCTCCTGCTCCTTGAGCAATACCCTTCCGTGCCGTGGTCGGATCAA
>Ga0315273_10012261_pt1 | contig 10978 bp, 8 predicted proteins | sample YL17G02_0_MG_FD_205753 | JGI IMG/M metagenome (GOLD analysis project Ga0315273, IMG submission 205753) | Sediment microbial communities from Yellowstone Lake, YNP, Wyoming, USA - YL17G02_0 | ecosystem: Environmental > Aquatic > Freshwater > Lake > Sediment | place: USA: Wyoming | collected...
ACCCGCCCGCCGGTCACGGCCCCCAGCAGGATCGCGGCCGGTCTTCCACTATCAATAGCCCAACTGGCGACGAGCCGGTCGCCAATTCCCGCGGCGAGTTCCTCGAAGAAACGCAGGGAATGCGGCGGGACGCCAAGCCGCTTCATGGAGACCAGATACAAATCGTAGAACGGACCTTCAATGGCCTGTCGCCCTCGGCGGAGTTCCGTGACGAGGCCTGATTTCCGGGCCTTGTTCACTCCCTTTCGCGCCTCGTAGGTAATCACCTTCTTCCAGAGCTCCTCGGGATTCCCCAATTTGAGGATGGCGTAGGAATGCAGCGGGACCCGTTTCCACTCCGGCCGATCGGAAATCTCTTCACACCCAATCCCGCCCCGAATCTCGATCGCCTTGCAGCATTCTTGCTTCGCTGCCTCGACCAAGTGATGTGAAAGCTGGTTGTTCGCGTCGGGCGAGAGCTTGACCGTGAGAGGCCCGCCGTATTCGTTAAACGGCTGCGAGATCATCCAGCCGCGCCGCCGAAGTTTGATCGCAGGGAAGATTCCGACGAGTTTGCCAGAGGAGAGGATCTTCAGGTAGATGCAACGATACCCGCAGGCATTCTCGAGGGCCCGCCGATACCCCCAAAGATGGCAATATCTCCCCTCGGGGTGGCTCTCGACGAAGCTGTCCCAACCCGCAGCGTCCGCATCGGTTGCCTTTACAACATCAATCGCTTCAGGTAGATTTTGAGTTTCTGTATTAAGGTCTGCCATCAGGCTGGTATTATATATGCAGCTGGGTGTTTTCCTGTCGCTGCCGATAAAGACAATTGAATGTTGGCCACTACAACTGGAATCTTGGACCCGGGGCTGACAGCAGACACGGGAAATGTCGCATGATAATTCATCTTGTTGTTGCAATACTTTGCACATTCCAGGAGCATCGGTCTAAGAACTCTGGAATGCATTCATTGAAGATTCTACTAACACGCTTGTTTACAACTGTTTAAATGGAATCTCCGACATGAAATTCACCGCAGATTTTGGCTCGAAGCGTGCTGTAACCATCAGCGACGAGAGTAGGTCCGCCAACGGATAAGGTGTGGTCGGCGAATGGCGACTTAATTACGGAGTCGCCCTGAAAGATTGAGTTTAATGGGGCGAGGAATCTGGGGCAGAGCAACAGCGCCTGGCCCGAACTGAAGTAACTGGAGTTTGACGGAGGAGCCATGAATAGGACATTGATGGTTGCTGCTTGCGCGATGGTGCTTGTGTTACTTGCGACCGCGCAAAAGAGTGCAGCTCAGAAAGGCGGCGGTTCCACGACCAGCAACCTTCCTGTGGTGAATTCCCTTTCCCCAAATAGCACAGAGGCGGGAATGGGATCATTCGTTATGACTGTCAGCGGTTCGAATTTCACCACGGGTTCTGTCGTTCGGTGGAACGGGAGTAATGTCAGCACGGGCTACATTTCCTCGACTCAACTGAACGCCACTGTTGCGTCGTCCCTCATCGCGAGTACAGGGACTGCCAATATTACTGTTTTCACTTCGGGTCGCAAGGGTGGAACGTCGAATACGCTCACTTTCACAATCGCGACACCCACGACCACGGCTCCGGCACCGGCACCGGCTCCGGCGCCCTCTCCGACCAAATTGACTATTACCACAACATCGCTCCCGGGAAGCACTGCGGGTACACCCTTGAGCGCGACCGTCGCAGCTACGGGAGGCGCCCCGGCCTACGGCTGGAGCATGGTGAATGGCGGCGGATCACTGCCCCCCGGCCTGACTCTTCAAGCCACTGGGACAATTTCGGGAACTCCAACGCAAAGTGGAACATTTACGTTTACCACTCAGGCCAACGATTCCGCCAGCCAAATCGCTCAGAAAGTTCTATCTATCACCGTGGCGGCGGATCCCAATGCAACCACTACTACAACCAGCAGCACCGCACCGCTGTTCCAGACCGGATTTGAGTCTACCGATCCGACCTTCGACGGTGGTATTAGTGCGCCTTACACGATGATCACTTCTACCCCCCCGCCCGGGCGCAGCGGCAACGCTCTGCAAACGCATTACACAATCTGCGGGGCAACAGACGGTACGTGTGGAGCTTCGAGCCAGGACATCAACCGTTGGGTATCGAAAGTCATCAGTCCCGCTCAGACCCATGTCTTTATGCGCGGATATGTGTACTTTAAAACTCCTGAACCAGATGCAACGGCTACCACGTATGCGCAACGAAAGATAATGTGGTTTTCGGACTCGACTTCAGCAAGCAACAGCCAGGTCAACTATGCAAACTTCATTGTCGGCTGGTCGGCTGTTGGTAGAAACACCCTCAGCCTGATGTTAGGAGGCAACAATGTTGCAGCCTGCGCTGCGGGGGCAAATGCTACAATCTGGGACATGGCCTTCCTTAACTGGAACACTTGGTATTCTATAGAGGTGGAAATCCAACTGAATACCCCTGGTGCTTCAGATGGCATCTTCCGTCTTTGGGTCAATGGGGTTCAGGCGTATAGCAATACGGCCTACAACTTCCGAGGGACCTGTCCCGACCCCATCGGCTTCTTCTCAGTCGGGAGACAAGCAAACCGTTTCAATTATGACGTGATTGACGAGTACAGATATTGGGACGACGTAGTCATCAGTAATTCCTACATCGGACCCTAAGTTTGTTGCCCAGCCCCCTCGGGTGCGGCACCCTTGCCGGGCCCGAGGCGGTTGCCCCAATGTAGGCTGGAGCTTCCCACCTGTCTATCAGGGCTCTATGTCTGGAGAGGATGCTCTTCGCACTACCAAACAAGCGGCCTTGGGTTCCACGAGTTGGCGGGGTTCCGCTCGGCATAGGAAGAGTTTCGAGAAAAATGGGCCCAGGAGCGAGACCGGAATTTTGATGAGCCGGGGCAGCTTTCCGTAAAGCCGCTCGTACGGAACCCACCTCTCCGCAAAATACTCGACGGACAAAAGCTCCAGACCGGAAGGACTAACGAGCCGGCTACGCAGGGTTTCTTCGTCATAGTGGCGCTGGTAGAAAACCGGTTTTCCGTCAACCGGCTTTTTGTAGTAGATTTCTTCCGCAATACTTTCCTCCGCATAGTGCCGTGCGGCGGGAACCGTCAGGCAGCACAACCCGCCGGGTTTCAGCACGCGTGCGATCTCCCGCATGGCCACGGAGTCTCCGTCATTCTCGATGTGTTCGAGCACGGAGATCGCATAGACCTTGTCGAAGAATGAGTCGGGGTAACCCAATTTCCGCGCGTCTTGCACCTCGATGTGATACGTCTCGCCCGACAAAGCGGTCTGAAGCCTCTGTTTGTAGTGGCCATACTCTTCAAAGAAGTAAGGGAAGAGGTCCGTGGCCCATACTTCAGCTCCCAGTCGATCCCAGATAAATAAGGAGGGAAGTTTGGGGCTGCCGATGTCCAGCACTTTCTCCCCGCGCTCGACACGCAGGTGATTCAAGACCGCTGGGACCTCCACATTTCTCCAGTAGTTGCAAGGTTCTAGGACCAGCCGGAGCACATCCTTGATGTGTCTCCCGCTCACGGATCGAATAGCTAACAGGTAACTGAAGTAATAGATACGCCAGAGCGAGATCAACGGATCCTCCGCACCTTATTCCTTCGATCCGGTTGCACTGCGCGTCACTTTCCTCCCGTTGCCAGCACGGAGCTTACCCGGTTGATGAAGAGCTCTCTGAGAAGTGGAATCCTGCCAAACCAGTCCAATCGCTTGACGCATTCGTACCTGTGCCAGTCAACCTTCAAATCATGCACCCGCACGAGTTTTTCAAATTTCGCAATCGACATCTTATTGAGTCCCCCCTCGACAGCCTCGTAGGTTGAGGCTCCATCTTTTCTGAAGTGGGACCTGACACCCATGACCGTTTTCTCGGTGAAGAGAAGATTGACCCACGGGACTCTGGTGAAAAAGTGCATGTGACTGCCATAGGGCGCGTACCAGGGGCAACTAAAGGTGATCATTATCCTTCCGGTAGCCCGTACGAAAGACTTCATTGCCCCAATCTCACAGGAGGGATCTGGAAAGTGCTCCATGGAGTTCTGGGATATTACCAAGTCAAACCGCCTCCCTTGCTCATGGGCGAGTAAATGTCCAAATTCCACGTGCGTCTCGAGTCCCAATTGTGCGGCCAGTTCTCGGGCCGCCGCAAAGGCTTGCGGGTTTGTCTCCAACCCGAAAACTGACCGCGCCCCGGATCGCCCCATGGCGACGGCTTGAAGACCGCTGCCGCACCCATAATCCAGAATATCCTTTCCGCGAATCGTGGTCAGGAATTCGGGAAAGACCACGGTTAAGAGTGAGAGGGCGTTGTCCAAAGTGCGCTGATCGTGCGGGGTCGAATAGTCACCCGTGTCAGGCCTTCGGGATAGCGCAAGAAGGAGTCGTTCCGCCCATGTCGCCTCAGGTCTCATTGTCGCGTTGTCGTTTCCCCGGTATCACGTAAAGGAGCCACGCCCTTAACTCTCAATCCGTCGCCGGGATCCCCTTCCGGGGTTTCCGAGCACCAGCCCGGTGGGCGCGACGATACCTGCCCGTGATACGCCCACCGATGTCCTCTCAACTCGAGAGCCGCCCCGCGAGCGCGCGACCAGCCCTTCAATGAAAGTGCGTGGAGTTTGCGTACCAAGCACGTACGCAGCGGCTCGAAGAACACGTACGCCTCGCAAGGCGCGCGTTCGGAGGTTGGCCAGGCACAAGTGTAGTGTCCAGCAAATATATGGACAATCAGCGCTAGGATAACTGCCACGAACTAACCCGCGCCAATAACCTCAATAATCCAGGAGAAGTCTTCATCAGCGCTAGCACGAAACGTAATTTCCACCTTCGATAATATTGATTGGCCAGGGTAATGTCACGAATCGCGGATGGAACGTCGCCCTCGAAGAAAACCTTCTTGCCCCGAAACAATTGCAGTTCCGCCGTGAGATGTTTCCGCGCCTCATCGAGCGCCGCCCGTTCCTCCCCCGACAAAGTGAACAGCTTCGCATTCTTCTCAAGAACCCGCAGAACCCCCGTTAGCATTTCAACCGAACGTCTGGACAAACTATCCGTACGGTAACGCAAGTAGTAAACCGGGCGGCGATGATAGATGATGCGGCCACCCAGCTTCACCATGCGCAGCCACAAATCCAAATCTTCCACAATACGCAACTCAGGATCATACAATCCGGCGCGCTCCAGGATTGCCTGCTGGATTGTCATTCCTGGCCCCATCACGGTGCAAGTCTTATTCACCAGACTCAGGAAGGTGACCTCGCCGCTGGAGGGATAGATGTCCATATAGGTCTTCCCCGCGGTCTTGGGATTGTTGACAAGAAATGCGTTCGGATACACAGCATCGGCGGCGGGATCCTCCGCAAAAGCACGAACCTGGGTGGCCAGAAAGTCCTTATGCCAGTAGTCGTCCGAATCGAGCAAGGCGATGAGGGGGGCACGAGAACGTCGTATACCCGCATTCCTCGCCTGCGCCAGGCCGCCATTAGGCTGCTTGATGTACACAATGCGGCTCATGTAGGGCTGGAGCACTCGCTCCAGCTCCGGCGTGTCCGGACTGCCGTCATTGACTACAATGATCTCGAAGTCCTGGAATGTCTGCGCCAAAACAGAATCGAGAGCCTGGGCGATGTATTGGGTCGTCTGATATGCCGGGATGATGACGCTTACAGCAGGGATGCCAGGGGATAAAGTGTTCCGATCGTCAACTTGGCCGCCCATCACAGGCCTCCGGCTTCCCCATGCGACTCCATCAGGCTCTTCTCGCCTCTGTGGGAAGGAGTTAGGTCGTGGCTGTATTACCTATATCGCAACTACTTCTAAAACTACTGATACATCCCCGCAAAAATGAATGCTTTATGATCGCGTGGTCCATTGGCATACCTGTTGCGCAAAGTCAAACGCATATTGACGGAGCAACCTTCGTTCAGTTCTGTCAAGTAACATCAGTAAGATTCCGACAAACAACATCAACAGTAGGATGTTCACTCCCACTGAGCTCTCGAAATCCAGCTTGGGCAGTGTGCTTACCAGATAGATCACGGTTGCCGACCCCAAAATTATTGCGCTACGAGCATAGTCATACTGAATGGGGTAGACCCTTTGCGCAACGACGAAGCAAAGCGCCAATTCAAGGGCAAAGCTGAGTGCAGTAGCAACTGCCGCGCCCATGGCATGATAGCGGGAAATTAGAACATAATTAAGCGCAAGATTCGATACCACAGTGATTGCCGCGATTGCTGCCAGGCGTGATGTTACCCGCTGAATATAAATTCCGCTGATGACAATGTCTCGGGTGCTGCAGAGTATATAGCTCAGAGTTATTATGGGGACAACGTAGGCCGCAGGGGAAAACGCCGGCGGGGCGAGAATCTTCAAAAGGTCCTTTGCCATGACTGACACGCTCAGGCCCACAAAAACACAAACCATGAGCAGGTATGTCTGAGTCCTGGCGAATACTTGTTGGGCGTTGTCGCGCTTGGCGAGCTCGAATTGTTGCCATCCCCATGCCATGATGAATGGCCCGGTCACGACGACTGTGACAATTGCAGCCAATTTGTAACCCAGTGCGTAGGTGCCGACCTCCGACAGGTTGGAAAAATACCTGAGGAACAGGCGATCCGAAAACGTTAGCACGAAGGCCGACAGGCTCCATGCCACGGTCGGAATGCCGTACCGCAGCATCTCATCCAGCCTCTGTCTGGCGATTCGCCATGGAACCGCCGACAAAACAACTCCGGAAAGTATCAAGCCTGAAATGCCATTGGTCACAAGGTTAGCGTATAAAGATCCTTGAACGCCCCAATGGAGTCCGGCGAGAAACCAGGCGAGCATTGAAGCTCCCAATATTGTTCGCGCAAGGCCCACGCGAACAAAAAGCCCTGTTCGTCCCTGCGCTCGCCAATATGCCATGGGTACTTCGTTGAGGTTCGAAAACAGAAAAGTGAACGCAACAATGCGCACAAAGGGAGCAAAGGATGTCTTGCCGAGAATTAACCCTGCAATCGGAGACGCAAAGCTGGAAATGCCTAAGGCAAAAAGAAGTGAAGTAGCGGCAGTATAGAATAGGGCGGTAGAAATCACCTCCCTCTTTTCTTTCTCCGAGTCGTAGGCGGCATAGAAGCGAAATACGGCGCCATAAATTCCCATGGCGGCAAAATGGGTGGCCAAAAAAACTAGCATGTCGAGCAACTCAAGGACACCATAGTCCGCGGGCGACAAGTAGTGGGTGTAGACCGGGATCATCAGGAAGCCGACGGACTTGGAAAGGACGGTTCCCAGTCCATAGATCCCACTGTGCTTGATCAGTTGGCCGATTTCTTTCTTCATTAGGCTATATCCTGTGAAGGGCCGCGATCATGTTCTCCAAGTGCCTCGGCTGGCCGCAATGATGACTGCGTATGGAGTTTTCCGATCGTAAAATTGGCCGCCCATCACACGCATTTCTTAACCTGCCTTCCACATCCGCCGCGGTCGAGCGCACAGGAGTATGCGCACTCGAGATGCCGGCTGATTGTCTCCCAACTGTAAAGCTGTTCCACGACCGCGCGACCATTCGTGCCAAGTTGCTTTCGCAAGGCTTCATCCTGGAGAGCTAGCAAAACATGACCGGCGAAATTCTGCGGGGTGTCTGCTACCAAGACGTGTTCTCCAGGCTTCACCTCAAGGCCCTCGCAACCGATTGTCGTACTCACGACCGCTTTGCCCATCGCCAGCGCGTCCAGAATTTTGAGTCTCGTTCCTCCGCCGTCGATGATCGGGCAGACAAAAACCGCAGCCTTCCAGACCCATGGCCGGATGTCTTCGGGGTCGGGCACAAGCGTGATGGCAGGATCGCCTTCCGCCAATTGTCGGATGGCCGCGGCGGGTGTTCTGCCCGCCAGATAGAGCCGGATTCCTGGAGATTTCTGCTTGAGTATCGGCCAGATCTCACGCAAGAAGAACTGGATACCTGACACATTAGGATACCAACTCAATCCGCCCGCGAAAACAAGGGTATTGGGCTCGACGGGCAAATCTACCGGATGGAAATAGTCGGTGTCGGTCCCATTCTCGACGATGTGGCAATGGGCGCGCGGGTTTCGCTCTAGCAGAGTCTGCTTGTCCAATTCGGAAACGGTCAGGTTCACTTCAAACTGATGGCAGAGGGTCTCCTCCAAGCGCCGCAATTTGCGCGACTGGCTTCGCAGATAGAATTGCTTCAAAGGGTTAGGCTCGTTTTCCGCTCGGCGTTCGGCCATTGCGGATTCGCAGTTCTGGTGATTGAGGACCTTTCGATGCTCTGCGGCTGGAGGAAAATAGAGGGCGAGATCGATGGAGTCGAAGTGAACCAAAGCCTCAGGATGCTCCTTCAGCTTGGCCTCCCAACGGCGCGCAAGGTCAGGCGACCACAGGGCGCGGCATCCGTACGGATGCCGATAGAAGGGACTGAAAGCCAGTTGAGCCCACCATCGTGCGCCCCTCCACCGGTAGGGCGGCTCCCATATTTCGACACTGGCACAAAGCCTTCCTAACTCGTCGGCATACTCGGCGGCGCGGCCGGGGCTCTCCCCCTGCATGTTGAGTGCGACTAGATGGGTCCCATGCTTGGCTGAGATGTGGCGGATCAGGCTGAAGCTCCGCTGGCGCGAGCCCCCGCGCGGCGGGTAGGGGATGAAATGGGAGAGCCACAGGAGTTTCATGAATGGTTGACCAGGGAATTGTACAGCAGACGGACCTCGCCGGCGGTGCGCTCGGCGGAGAATTGTTCCTGGACCTTTCTCTTGGCGGCTTCGGTCATTTGTCGTGACTGTTCCCGGTCGTCAAGGGCCTTGAGGCAAGAGTCCGCCAGCGCAGTGGGATCGCTGGAGTTAACGAGAACTCCACTCACACCCTGCTCAATCACTTCCGGAATGCCGCCCACCGCGCGCGCCACGACGTGCACTTCCAGGGCCATCGCCTCGAGCAGGACCATCGGCATTCCTTCGTGGTCCGAGGAAAGCACCATGATATCGAGCGCGCGCAACACATCAAAAACATCGTCGCGATGACCCAGTAACAATACATCATTTTGTATTCCCAGCTTCACCGCCAGAGCTCGGAGGCGGGATTCCTCCCGGCCTTCACCGGCAACGACAAATCGCACATTAGAGCGACGGTCGCGAATCCGCCGAGCCATTTCCAGGAATAGGTCGAGCCGTTTGATCGGCTCGAGCCGTCCCGCCGTCCCGATTACCCTGTAATTTACGGGGATGCCGAGGCGCTCTCTGGCATCTTGAGGACCCAATTCGCTCCTTACATTCTCAAGGTCGATCCCGTTGAAAATCGTAACGACCTTGCCGGGCGCGAGGCGTCGCGACAGGAAGGTCGTCATTTCGGAACTGACGCTCACCACACGATCCGTGGACCAGCGGGCAACGAGATGGTCGAGCGATTGCAGCAGCGTTTGTTTCAGCCGCCGGACGCCGCGCTGCGGTTCGGGGAGGCCGTGCTGGGTGCGGACCACCACCGGAATACCGCATCGCCGCGCGAGCAGTGCCGCCAGCAGGTTTTCTTTATAGCGATGTGAGTGGAGGACGTGAATGCTCCTTCCATGGAAAAACCTTGTGGCCTCACTCAGGATCGACCTGAAACTATGGCTGCGTTCCGGAAGTACCTTCAACTCGATTCCACAATGGCTGATTTCGTCCGCTAATCGTCCAGGATTCAAGAGGACAGCCGAGAGGTTCACGTCGTCGTGGCGCTTCAAATACTTGAGCAGCGCCGCCACCTGAACCTCGGCGCCCGCCCATCGGTCTCCGGAGACGACGTGGCAAATATTGAAACGGGTGGTGGACGATTGCCCCGTGACCTTCTGGGAGCCCGCGGCGTCAGCTTCGTTGGGACGGTTCCCAGAGGACAATCTTGTCTCCTTGAATGAATTTCCACCACGCGACCAATGTGGCCATGTTTCCCAGGACAAAAAAGTGCGCGAGCTTGAACAATGTCAGCCGAGCAAGGCGCTGATCGAAATAGGAGGCAAGGCCAATCGAGTATCCAACCAATTGCGCTATGAGAGTTAGCTTAAAGATGAGCCCCTCCTTCCAGAGAAACGCGTTCGAGATCAGCACCATCATCACTGGAAAGGGAAGGAGCCACCGAAATAGTTTGTGGCTGGCGAGTTGCCACGCAAAGAGCCCGTACCGAAACGGGTTCAGCAAATTCAAGTGTGAGAAGAATACGACGAGTCCGTGAACGATGGTCCTGACTTTGCGCGTCAATTCAGCTTTTTGGGATTTGACGAATCCCAGATGAGCCTGACATTCGGGGTCGAGAACGGCCCGATAGCCGTGCTCCACCGTATGGAGAGCCAAAAAAAAATCGCTCGACATGTCGGGGTGCCAACCTTCACAAATCTCTCGCCGCACACCAAACAACGCGCCGCTCAGGCTGACGAGCGAACCAATGTGCGCCTCCAAACGGCGCAAGCCCATTTCTCCATACACATAAAAGTGCTCGCCCTTCCAGCCCTTACGCGGCTCACCGACGATGTCGACACTGCACACGGCCCCGATTTGCGGGTCGGCAAAATGCGAAACCATTCTTCGAACTACTCCTGCCTCAGTGCGGATGCTCGCATCGGTAAACACCAGAACCTCGCCATGCGCGACGGCACGAGCCAGCATCTGGATGTGATGCTTGCCCTTCCTTACCGTGCTCGCGACCAGTTTGACCCCGGAGCTTTCAAATGAGCGGATGACGTCCGCTGTTCCATCGGTTGAACCGTCGGATCCGACAATGATTTCGATTTTGTCGCGGGGATAATCGATTTCGAGCAAGTTGCGAATCCGTCCCTCGATATTCCGTTGTTCGTTGTATGCCACGACGATGATGGAGACCGTGGGGAGTATGCCCGCCTGCGCGTGCGGTTGCCTGCGGAACCGCGACACGATCCAAAGCATTGTGGGATAGCCGGCCAGCGTGTAAACCACAAATCCGACTGCAAACCAGAATATC
>Ga0315273_10012263_pt1 | contig 10976 bp, 9 predicted proteins | sample YL17G02_0_MG_FD_205753 | JGI IMG/M metagenome (GOLD analysis project Ga0315273, IMG submission 205753) | Sediment microbial communities from Yellowstone Lake, YNP, Wyoming, USA - YL17G02_0 | ecosystem: Environmental > Aquatic > Freshwater > Lake > Sediment | place: USA: Wyoming | collected...
AAAAGATATGACAATTCGGTGGCGATGTACCAAAAGGCGAGGACAATATATGAGAAGGTATACGATTTAAACCATCCCAAGGTAATTAAGTCATTGAATGGAATAAGGTGTGCGGCAGACGCCTTGGAAAAACTTGGGGAAGAAAAAGAAAATCAAAATCAATTAGAAGAAGCAGTGAGTTGCTACCGCCAAGCGCTTGTGATACGCGAAGGAGCATATGATCCTTACCATGAGGCAATTGCTTCTTCCCTGAATACACTCGGTTGTTTTCTTGCCGAGAATGGACGGGCGGAAGAGGCGATCCCATTTCTACTCCGTGCCGTGGATATCGAGCGGCGGGCTAAAGTGAGAGAGATCCCATCTCTTGCGAATTATGTGGACAGCCTTGCCACCGCTTATCGCGAAACAGGCCATTTTTCTGAAGCGGAGATTTTGTATAGGGAAGCTTTGGGTATCTGGGATGCGAAGTTGGGCCCCGAAAACATCGACAAGACAGAAGCATTAATGAACCTCGGCCTATTGTTTGCGCGGACTGATCGATGCGACCAGGCAATATCGCTCTTTCGCCAAGGGATCGAAATCATCGAGAAAGACCCGGAAACGGCTCCCGTCTCGATCGAAAAGATCCTTGAGGAATTCGCCGGTGTTCTAAAAATAATTGGAAATATAGATGAGTGGAAATCGGTTATGGAACGCATCGCAAATTTGGGGGCTAAGACTACGAGCAAGTAAAACCTGAGAGTTTTTATTGAAATTCCAACGAAAGGATAAGATGACTATCCACAGAGGTTTCGAACGATTAAAGCCCGTGAACGCTATCGGGTTACTTGAACTGTAGAAGGGCATAATGGATTATGACGCAACGAGGAAACAGGTATTCACTCCCAAGGGTTGCAAGAGCAAGAAACCAAAACACATGAAGGAGGAGGAAAAATGTTTCTTGTGCGGGACAAGAGTTCGGAACGAGAGAGAAAGATCAGGTCGCTTATGAAAAACGATCCGGCGATTGCCGTGATCGTAGCGTCGGTTCAGTTCGAGTGGCTTGTGCGTCGTGCAATTTTGAGCCTTGCTGTAATGCCGAACAAAAAGTTGCGCGAGGAATTCGAAAAGATGTTTGGTTTCGACGGATACAAAAATCTTTGGAAGGAGCATGTAAAGCCGTCTATTGGGAAAGGGTTACCTCAGATCATCAAGAATTGGTCGAACGTGAAGAAGGGTTTTGAACTGAGAAACAAATTGGTTCACGGTGTCGAGAGTTGTACCGCGAAATACGCCAGTGACCGGGTGGAATGGCTTCTCAAGGGCTCCGCATACTTGTGGGAGTTTTGTAAGGGGCAAGGTTTCAACCTGGACGAACGATTGAAGGTCCGTAATACACGGAGCAGTAAACCGGGATGATCTCCGGATCGAAAAACTTCGGGGCACGGTGATACAGGGCCGACCAGGCGATTTGCTCCATCTAGTATTGGATGTTCTGGAAAAAGAACGGGCATGAATCACAAATTGCCTGCTCCCGGAGGCCCCATGCTATCGATCATCGAAAAAATCCGCATCCCTCAGGAAAAGCATCTCCAGGAGCACATGGAGTCCGCGCTGAACGCCCCGCTCATCTCTGAACTCTTCCGCTACAAGGACCGTTACCGTGATGATGACCATGACCTTAGGAATCGGGAGGCGAAGGCCGCCATGTTCCCGGTGATGAAAAAAGGAGGCGGCACGCTCTACCGCCTTTGCCGCGAGGTCCAGCGAGACCTCGGTATTCCGCATCTTCGTGTCGACTACTTCCTCTCGAACGACACCGATGCCAACGCTACGGCCCGCTTCAGTTATTTCAGCGATACGGCGCACCGGATTGTCCTCAATTCTGGTCTCCTTCATGGGATCAGCGAAAAGGAAATCCGCTTTGTCATCGGGCACGAGTTGGCCCATCTGGTTTACGGGCATGGGCTCTTTTGGCGCATTCGCAATCTTGTTTATCCGGATTTCGATGGAATGCCTCGGTTCCTGCGCGGCACCTACGACCTCTGGCGGAAACTCGGAGAGGTTTCCTGCGATCGCGTCGCTATGGTTGCATGTGGCGATGTGGAGGAGGGGATGAAGGCGCAGTTCCGGCTCTATGCCGGCGTCGACATGAGCCAGTTCCAGATCGGGACGCTGAACTTCGCAAACACGATCCGCGATCTCGTCGATGAGATCCCAGGATCGACCGGCGCGGGATACAACACCCACCCGATCAGTCCACTGCGCATCAAGGCCCTCATCGACTTCAGCTGTTCCAGTACATGGAAGGCGATCGCTGCAGGGAATCCCTTGCCGGCTAACGATCGAAAACTGGCCGCCTGGACGGAGGAAATCTCGAACCGGATGGCCACAGCCGCGCGGACCGGTGTGGAGCACGCGTCGTTCGATTTCCTGATTGCTGCCGGATACAAGATCATCATTGCTGACGGCAAAGCGTCCGCCGACGAATACATATGTTTTCTCAACCTCCTATCCGGATACACCTACTGGCCGAAAGATAAGATCGACAAGATCCTGAAGCGTGGCAAAGGCGTCTCAGACCTCCTCAACAGGAGTTCACGCTTCCTGGCGAAAAAGCATCCCGATGTCGCCCGCGAACTGATGTGGCACCTGATCGAATTGATGCTCTCCGACAAGAGATTCAACAAGAAGGAACTGGAGATGCTCTTCTGGCTTGCCGAGAAACGCCTCAAGATACCGCACGCGGAAGTCGTCGATGCGATGCTTAAGGGCATCGAAACGCGATACGCCCCGATGATGGCCTTTACCGCAGAGATAGGCCTTTAGACGGAGAAGCCAGATGCCCTTTACCTCGGGTAATGTACCAGTGGCCCGGGGATATACCGATCGGGTTCAATATTGTGGAGACAAGGATGAAGATCCCCCACCGCGAGGTCGTCGATCTCGTCCTGCAGTGCGTGAGCGAGCGGTACGCCCCGCCAAAGTAATTGATGGGCTCCGTTTTTTTCGTATGACCCGACAATCGCTCGGAGGTAGCCGAAGGAATTTTATCGTTTCGGGGAGATCTGACAAGTGCCTGTGAATCCGAGGAAACGAAGGACCACCCGCGAGCAGGTGAAGGCCACACGAGCCACTCGGAAGTTCACCGACCGGGAGAAACACACCGAACTGTTTGACCGTATCGTCACCGAGCGGTCGGAGCTTCTTGCCCGGTCGTTGGAGGGAGAGGAGAACGTCCCGGGGAAAGTGCTGGTCTTCTACGGGATCGGCGGGATCGGAAAAACGCGCCTACGACGGCAGTTCGAGGAGATGCTCAAGGTTCGGGAAGGCAAGCTCCCCTTTGCGTCGGTGGAGTTCAAGGGGGAGATGCTACAAATCAATAAAGTTCTTTTCCGGCTGCGCTGCGCCCTCCAATCCGGGTTCAAGATTCCCTTCCCTGGGTTTGACCTTGCCCACGTCGCTTGGTGGAGCAAGGCGAATCCCGGCCAAGCCATGAGTCATGAAGATGCGTCGATTCTGGAGAAGAAAGGTGGGGACGTCGGACAGATTCTTGGTATCACCGGCGACCTGTTCCAGAAGGGGGAGTTGTTTCTTGAAGCCGCGCAGCGTTTGCCGGTCCTTGGGAACATGTTGGTGATGGGGACCTACGCATGGAAGATCTGTAAGCACCTCCAGAAGCGCTACAAGGATCGGGAGTTCGACTTTTCGGCGATCCAGGGGAAGGAGGCGCACGAGATCGAGGCGATGCTCCCGCGGTATTTCGCGGAGGATCTTGGGGACTGGATCCAGGAGGCGAAGCCGCAAACAACGCCGGTGATCTTCCTGGACAACTTCGAAGCCCTCACGCAAAACCGGCCGGAGGGAGAAGATCTTCTGGCGGACCTGTGGGTTCGGGATCTTCTGGAAATGCTGCCGGAGATTTTGTGGGTCATCACCACCCGGAATCACTTGGACTGGACGGATCGGTACCCAGACGCTTGGAAGGATGTCCTGGAGCAGCACATACTGGACAGGCTGGCCCCTGACGATGCGGAGAAGTTCCTTTCGTCGTCATCGTGCGGGATCGCAGACCGGGAGGTCCGGAATGCCATCGTCGCGATAAGCACGGTTCCGCTGTTCCTGGACATCGCTGTCGACACTGCCTTTCTGATCCGGGCGAACGAGGGGCGGGAACCGGAGGTGAAGGATTTTTCCGGGTTGCCCCCGGAGGGGAAAGAGGAGTTGGTCGAGCGGTTCATGCGGTACCTTGTGGGGCCGCAGGCAACCGCGTTGAAGACGCTATCGGTACCTCGTTTCTTCACGATCGAGTTGGCCAGGAAACTATTGGACCGGTTCACGAAGTTCGAGTGGCAGAACTTCGATCGAGATATTGCAAGGTTCTCATTCGTGAACGAACGGGAAGGGCAGCCGGGAATCTGGGAACTCCACCCGGACGTACGGGGGATCCTGTCCAGCCGCATCGACGAGGAAGGCCGACGGGAGATCAAGCGTTTCTTGTTCGAATATTACGATGGGCACATCGAGGGAGTTGAACCTAAAGATCTACGCGAGGAGCATCTCGTCGCGCTCGTGGAGGCTTTCCACCACGGGACGTTCGTGAAGGAGGTCGAATCGTTCGGGAATTGGTTTCAGGTGCGAAGGAGCCCGTTTAGTGATGCCGCGCGCTGGCATAATGATCAAGTGTTTTTGGGAACTGAGTTATTGAGGTTACAAGAGGCAACCCTTGGTCCGGAGCATGCGGACGTGGCGATGACGCTGAACAACCTGGGATTCCTGTGCAATGACCTTGGCCGCCGCGAGGAGGCGGAGAAATATTACCTCCGCGCGCTGGAAATCTACGAGAAGCTGTGGGGCCTGGAGGACGTGAACGTGGCGGCGACGTTGCACGACTTAGGGACCATGTGCCTCAACCTAGGGCGGTACGAGGAGGCGGAGAGGCACATCCTCCGCGCAATGGCAATCTTTGTGAAGGCAGGGGGCCCGGAGCACGCGGTCTTGGCGGCGACGCTGAACAACCTGGGGAACCTGTGCAACGCACTGGGGCGGCACGAGGAGGCAGAGAAGCACTACCTTCACTCACTGGCAATCGATGAGAGGGAGTGGGGCGCGGAGCACGTGGACGTGGCGGGGACGTTGCACAACTTGGGGACCATGTACCTCTACCTAGGCCGGAACGAGGAGGCGGAGAAGCACTACCTCCGTGCGCTGGGGATTTATGAGAAAGTACGGGGCATGGAGTACTCGGACTTGGCGACGACGCTGAACAACCTGGGGAACCTGTGCAGTAACCTTGGCCGGAACGAGGAGGCGGAGAAATACCTCCTGCGCTCGCTTACGATCAAGGAGAAGGTGTGGGGCCCGGAGCACGCAGACGTGGCAACGACGCTGAATAACCTTGGAAATCTTTATTCACAAATGGACCGCAACGAGGAGGCGGACGCGGTGAGAGCAAAGGCGGAATCGATCCTCGCCCGGCAAGATTCTTGATAGAGGTGGCAACCGCCAAGTTGATTGCAGGTGGCCGTATAATTCCCGGACAATAGGAGACGATCTGATATGACATCGTTTGCAAAATGCGTCGAAGAGTTGGAAAAGCGAATCGCGAAGAGGGCGGAGGCGCTTAAAGAGATCTATATACCCAACCATTTCCCCACAAAACCGGTGGAGTATATTCTCATCGGCTCGGAGCCGTCGTTCAGATGGGGAAACACCCCGGCGAAGAGAAGGGTCTGTATTGATAACGGTTTGAAAGGGTTCTGTTTTTCCTGCGAGGATTTTCTCGTCCACTATGCCATCCGGAATTTCCTGACGCGCAGTTACTATTTGACCGACTTTGCCAAGGGCGCGAAAAAGGTTGCGGATGCAGGGAAAGGAAGGGAGAAGAGTTTCAATGCCTGGTTGGATCTGCTGAAGGAAGAGATTGCGCTGGTCGGTCCCTCGGCACAGATCATCTCCATCGGAAACACCGTGAGATCGTATTCCGGGAAGCAGAGCAGCCTTCCGCGGATTCCTGCCGTTATTCATTATTCGCTCCGGGCTGGAGGTAAAAGGAGCGTATTCCCAAAGAAATGTCCGGGGGAGTATGCAATATTCTCGAAAAAAATAAATCACGATATGATCGTCGATACCGCGAGGACGGTTCTTCAGGAGTACGGAGTCAAAGACCCTTTGGCAAGTGACATCCAGAAGAAAATCGAAAGGACCACCCTTACGGAGCCGAGGAAGAAACTTCTTTTCACCTACAAGTGCCAGTTTGCCGCTATCAAGGCAGGAAACCCTGACTGGAATATATTTAAGGAATAAGCCATGGTAATCATGTCCTCACTATCATTTTCGGACTTGTTTTCTCCTAGTGACTTTGGGCGATTTATTGGAACTTAACGGGGTACGAATCAGAAATAAAGGAGGTTCCTATGGCCGACCAGCAGCAAGGCAAAGTGAAAGGCGTCGCCGACATCGTGTTCCTGATGGACGCGACGGGGAGCATGGCCACCTGCATCGACAAGTTGAAAGAGAACCTGAAGACCTTCGTCGATGCACTGGTCTCGCCGGGCGGCAACGACGTCAGCCCCGTGAAGGACTGGCGCGCGAAGGTGGTGGGGTACAGGGATGCGGATGCGGACACCGCGGAATGGTTCGTTGACCATCCCTTCGTCCGGGACGTGGCGCAGTTGAAGAGTCAGTTCAACGACCTGGAGGCGAAGGGGGGAGGGGACACCCCGGAAACGCTCCTGGACGCCATCTTCAAGATTTCCTCCATGGGGCAGATCGGCAAGCAGGAAACCGAGGACCCGTCCAAGTGGCGCTATCGCAGCGCGGCGGCCCGTGTCCTCGTCGTTTTCACCGATGCCGACTACAAACCCGTGATGGTTATTCCGGAGGCCAAGGGAGGCGGGTTGACCGATGTCATCAACGTGGTGACGGCGAACCGGATCATCCTGAGCATCTTTGCCCCCGAAATGGAATGCTTCCACCAGCTTGGCGCCATCGACAAGGCGGAGTATCTTCCCATTCCCGTCGAGGGGATGGGCCCCCAGGCGGCCCTCGCAAAGTTCACGAGCGACCCTGCGAACTTCAAGGAGACCTTGATGCAGTTGGCCAAGAGCGTCTCCAAATCGGCGGAGACGGTCGCGTTGTGAGGCAATCATGACGACCCGCGGTGTCGCGGACATCGTGTTCTGCCTGGACGCGTCAGGCTCCATGGCTCCCTGCATCGACGGGGTCCGCAGCAATATCAATGCATTCGTGGAGGGTCTTCGATCTACCGGAAACACGATCTGGGATTTGCGGCTCGATTTCGTTGCTTACAAATGCGCTTCTGCTTACGAGGGGACCCCGGTTTTTAGTCACCGGTCACTGTTCAACGAAGAACTTTGGCCGCTCTACAAATCGGGCGGCCAGGGTGGCAGGTTCTTCACCTCTTCTGTCGAAGAGTTCTGCGAGGGCCTTTCCCGTATAACCGTTGAGGGGGATGAATCTACTCTCGTTGCGCTCGATTTTGCTCTGGATTTCCCCTGGAGAGATGCGGCGAAGTGCCACCGTGTCGTCATCCTGATGACGGACGAGGCGTTCGAGACCGGGGTTGGTGGGGAGCAGCACGTCGCGATTCTTCCCGAGTTGATCGAGAAGATCCAGGGGTTGAGGACCATGCTTTTCCTGGTGACTCCTCCATCGGCGGTGTACGAGAAGCTCTCCGAAGTGGACAAGTGCGAACATTACGTGGTGGAAGACGCCGGCTCCGGGCTTGCCGGGGTCGATTTCAAGGAGGTTCTCTCTTTCATCGGAAAGTCCGTTTCCGCGTCTACGGTACAAGGGAAGGACCACCCGGTGAAGCGTGGATTGTTCGGGCAGTCGGGTTGGTCAGGAGTTCCGGGATCGTTCGGGGGAAAGTAATTTCAAACTGCTGAAATTCGTTGGGGGGTAGCATGGCGACGATTCTCAGGATAGGGACGGTGGTCAACGGGTACGAGATCCTCGGGAATCCCCACCGGGGCGGAATGGCCATCTCCTATCCGGCGAAATCTCCCTCCGGCGGAAAAGTGTTTTTCAAGCAGTACAAGTCTCCCTCCATCACGGTCCCTTGGTATAAGGCATACGTGGCTTACCAGTCGGAAATCAAGCGGCGCCTGGAGACGTCCGATGCCGCGCGTTTCTGCTACAAGTTCGTGGATTTCTTCGAGGCGAAGGCGGGCAGTCCATGCTATTTCCAGGTGTACGAGTTCCTGGAAAAAAGCGGTGATCTGGCGAAGGTTCTGGAAAGCGTCCGTTCCGGGAAATCCTCCATGGGCTGGGACCAACGCCTGATCCTGGCGCGTGTTCTGATGGCGGGAATTGCGAAAGTCCACAAAGCAGGCGTTGTCCATTGCGACCTGAAGCCTGAGAACATCCAGATGATCGGGGATGCTTCGGTAAAGGCCGGGTACGCCCTGAAACTCATCGACATGGATTACTCGATCCTCCCGGATCGACGTGCCCCCTGGCACGGGCATATGGGGTACATAGGCTCGCCGAATTATATGTCCCCGGAGCACCTCACATCGCCGCCTCCGACTTCGGCATCGGATGTTTTCACGTGCAGCCTGATCCTTTACGAGTTGCTGGCCGGAGGGCATCCATACCGGTCGGACGATCAGGAGGAGTACAAAAAGGCGGCGCTTTCCCATGGGGCGCCGAGTCCGAAGTTTCAAGGGGAGATTCCCAACGCGAAAACGATCGCCGAGGTGATGCACCGTTCCCTGTCCCCGGACCCATCCCGAAGGCCGACCGCGGTGGAATTCCTCCAGGCGTTGCGGGCGGAAGCGAAAACAGCCTCCTCGCCAAAAATTGCCGCCACGGTTCCTCCACCTGTCCCCGCGGATCCCCCCCCTGCGACTTCGGAAGCCCGAAAGGCCCCGGAACCGGTTCCAGCCGAGGCTCCCAGCAGTGTATTGCGGTTGATTGATACGGCCGGGAAAGAGATCCGGATCGGTATCCGAACCGATATCGGGAAGAATATCCTTCGCGGTTTCGGCGACGACAGTCGTTACAGCGACGACCTGCAGTTCACGCTCGAGATGGAATCGCCTGGCAAATGGTTGGTTGTTCCTCGTCCGGCGACGACCAATGAGACGCTCCTGAACGGGAAGGCCATCGCGGCGCGAACCCCCATCAAGGATGGCGACATCCTGGCGGTCGGTCGAGAAGCGAAAGGGATCGTAAAACTTCCTCTGACCATTCGGATCGGGTAGTCCGCCATGCCCTGGAAATGTCCTGAGTGTGGAATAGAGATACCGGACAGCGCCGGCAAGGGGTGCGATGCGTGCGGCTATATCCGATTCGGCACGTTGATCCTCGCCTCGGAAGCGAGCGGTAAGGAGCTACAGATAGGGATCGACACATCCGTAACGGGATACCTCCTGAAAGGTCTCGCGGGGGAGGATAGTCGCTACGTCTCGGCGGACCAGTTTCGCGTCTATCGGGATTCCGCGATAAAGTCCTGGGCCGTCCGCCACACTCCGGAAGCGAAAAACCCAACGTGCCTGAACGGAAAGCCGCTGGAATCGGTCCCTGCGCCGCTTAAGGAGGGGGACGTCCTGTCCATTGGACTGGAGCGTTTGCGTCTCCGGGTCAGAATCGTCGCTGGATAATCGTCAGGAGATGGTGCCGTGGGGGACATGATCGACAAGCCAATGGAAGTCGGTGACGTCAAGGCGCCTCTGCCTCTTGCGGGAGAAGGAGAGGGTGCCACAGTGAGTCCCGGAGGCCCGGGATTTCAGTGGCCGATGCAGCCCATAGATTTTTCGTACGGTGACGAAGCGGTTGGCGAGTTGCCCACGAAGATGGCGGGCCTGAAGGCGGCGCCTGCAAAGGAGTTGCTGGAGTTCGGGGAGAAACTGTTTTCATCCGCATCCCTTCCCGGCCTTGCCTTCGATCGGTACCGCGCGGGGGCGTTCGACCAGGCGGTCGTTCTCCCGGAATTGCAGAAGGAGTGCGTTGTCTGGTTTATCGGGGACGTTCACGGCGATCTACTGGCGCTCGAAGCCGCCCTTTTCCACATTGAGCGGGAACAGGCCAAAAACGGAAAAGGGATCGTGGTATTTCTCGGTGACCTGATCGACGACAATCCGGACGCCTACGGGGTGTTTCTGCGGGTCCTGTCGCTGATCGCCGCGAATCCCTCCAGCGTTTGCCTCCTCGCGGGGAACCACGACGAGAGCCTTTCCCACGACGGCGATACGTTCACCTCCTCCGTGGACCCTGGGGATTTTGCCCTCTGGCTCAACCACGAATCCAGAACACAGGAAGAGAGGCGGGCGGGGAGGTTGTTCGTGCGATTCTTTCGGGACGCCCCGAGGGCTCTCTTTTTCGCTGACGGTCTGGTCTCGGCCCACGGAGGCATTCCCCACATCGACCTGCAGGATGACATCAAGCTCCGCGCGGACCTGAATCGCCAGGAGTGCATCCAGGATTTCGTTTGGACGCGCGCCAGCTCACGCGCGCCCAAAAAGATTCCCAACCGACTGACCCGGGGGTGCCAATTCGGATATAAGGATTTCGACCGGTTCTGCGAGGTCTCCGAAAGCGCGCTGGGGAGGCCGGTGCTGGGGATGATCCGGGGCCACGACCATATCGATCAACGGTTTGACCTGCATACGCCGTACGCGAATCGCCGCCTTCTGACCTTGAATACGATGGGGCATCGCCTTTCGAGAGAGTCCGGTTCGTACCCCAGAACCCCTTGTGTCGCGCGATACGTTCCGGGTTGGGGCATAGAAGTCCATCGGCTGAACCTTCCGGAACGACTTCTGCAAGCGGTATATCCCGAGACGCCCGTGGCATGAGCATTGTCGGATGGAAATGCGGGACCTGCGGAACGGTCTACCCGGGAAAGTCCGCCGAGTGTGATGCTTGTGGCCCCGGAACGGTCCTTCCCTTTAACACGAGGACAGGCGCCAGAATATCTGAACCAGAGATCGCATCCCTGATCGCCGAGGAAGAGCGACGGATCCGAGCGG